>Ga0307419_10000085_pt1 | contig 35698 bp, 58 predicted proteins | sample SalMarWE160230MG_2_FD_202512 | JGI IMG/M metagenome (GOLD analysis project Ga0307419, IMG submission 202512) | Salt marsh sediment microbial communities from the Plum Island Ecosystem LTER, Massachusetts, United States - WE1602-30 | ecosystem: Environmental > Aquatic > Marine > Intertidal zone... | reverse complement strand
GAATTGTCTCGGGCAATTACTTCAGAATTGCCATAAGCATATACTTTCGAATTGCCTCGTGTATATACTTTCGAATTGTCATATGCATATACTACCGAATTGCCTCGGGCATGTACTTCCGAATTGCCATAAGCATATACTTTCGAATTGCCTCGTGTATATACTTTCGAATTGCCTGTAGCAAATACTACCGAATTGCCTCGGGCAAATACTTTCGAATTGCCTATAACATATACTTTCGAATTGTATCGTGTATATACTTTCGAATTGTCATAGATAGAATTACGGTTGAAAATTTCTTTGTACTTTGTTACAGTATGCTCTGTAACAACGTTGTTTTCTGTGCACCAGTTAAAATTATCTTTCAATACATTGCAAAAACCTTCCTCGGTTTCAGCAGAGACCAATTTCTTAAATTCTGATTTTTCAGCACTGTTTTCCTTGCATAGATTGACTATTTCTTCCCTGAATGTTTCGTATGTTTCCATTTCGCTAATTTTTTATTGTTGCTTATATTTTCTTTTACACATCTAAGATAATAAATGTTTCACAATTATCAAAAGTTTTTATGTTTTTTATAAAAAAAGAATCCCTACCTATAAAGGCAGGGATCACACCAAGAGAGTTGTTTCACCACAAACAACGAACTTAAGAAGCTAATTTTTAGTATTATCGGAGTCTTTTGACTCCTGAACTTCGAAATCTTCTTTTTTGATTTCCAAAAATTCCCCAACAGCAATGGCAACATTAAAACCGGCTTCGATTTTCTTTTCGATATAATCACTTCTTAAGTCTAGCTCTAAAGCGACATAATTCAACAACTCAGTACGTTCATCATCGTCCAAATCTTTAAACTCAGCCAGAATGGCCTTACCTTTTTTGGCGATTCCAATAAACCCGGATGCAGATGAAACGGTAATGGTTAATGCTTCCATTCCAGTTACTTTGCCGTCTTCCAAAGCCTGATCAAATTTTTCACCAGTATTTATAAGGGTGATACAAGCTTTTTTTAAGTTCTCAATGCCTAATTTTTCACTCATGATGTTAATATTAAAGTATTAATAAAAATGTTAATTATGCAGGAATAAAATCCTCAACGCTGAATGTTACAGTCCTCATCATGTCGGCTGAATTGTCCTCCCTGGTATCATGCCCAGAATCTTCAATTTTCTTCACCCATATATTTTTTAAGAACCAACGCTGAACAGGGGTACCTACTCCATTATGTTCAACCAGATACCCGATTTTAGTGTATGCTGGCCTTAATCCTGTCCTACCAGTTTCGAGCCATGCCCAAATTTCTGGATCGCCAGTTTCTGCTGGTACTACTTGTTCACATACCAGATCGCCAACTTTCTTCTTTCCGGGTGTTTTAACATCCGGGTTATTGCCAGCAGTACCTTGTTTATGTTCGGTCAACTCCACAGTAGGTTTTGTTACACCTTGTAGGTATGCTTGGTTTACCCCGTCAATCTCAAGGGCAAAATCATAATTTTTTACTGGATTGTTTACAGCCATGACTTATATTTTAAATTTGATTTAATATTTGAACATTCAAAATAGTTGCCGAATCAGCCGGGGCAATATCGATGGCGATGTATTCGTTCGAAGCAATCGGTTTAAAAGCAAAACGAACCCTATATTTTCCAACATCGATGTCAGATTGGGTATTAAAACTCAATTCTTCAGGGGTAGTGGCAAATTGATCACCAAGCCAGTGCCACCACTTTCCTTCTCCAGCAGTTGGTGTTTTATCTCCCTGAATTGCACGGTTAGCAACCAAAGTGTCAGTAATAAATGGACGAACGCTCCTGTATAACAGGTTGAACATGATAAAATCATTCGGACGGAAACTCATTGCTTCAGCAATTCCTTTAACCACCCTCGAAATGAATACAATCATGTCGGCGATGTTATCCTTACTGGTAAGTTTAGTTTTATTCAGCAAACATGAACGGTTTCCCCAAGCGGTGATCTTAAAAGTTGGATGTTCAATAATAGAATTAACACCTGCCTCATAAACATTATCAAATGAAGCTTTATTACCAGGTGATCCGAAATTCAACTTCATCCTGTTTATACCGGTAAGTTTTCCTCCGAAATCTCCTGCCGCTGAGAACCATTCCCCAAGCTTGCGATCCATCCTTGCCCTTGCCCCACAATAATGCCCTATTGCAGTAATATCCTTATCCTTTATTTCAGGATTATCAGGATCTGTTATTTCTGCATCAGTGTACCACATCGAAGCATATAATGTATCAATTGGTTGATGTGAGAAAGTACCGGTACCCATTCTATAATCATAAACTCCCGTAGCAGTTAAACCAGCCTGGGTCCTTAAATGTGCCCTCATGTCTTGTCTGGTTGCCACGTAATTGGCAAGATATATGTCAACTTCTGGGATTGCTTTGTTGAAGTTCCAAACCCTCATTGAATCAGTAACATCATCAAAAGCATGCCATCCAGCTTTTGAAATTGATGAACCATTAAAATCGGCTGTTACTATTGAAGCAACTGTCTGAGATCCACCGGTTAATGAAATTGAACCAATAGGGATCGAACCATTGATTGCTGAAACACGAACCCCTGCTTCTTTACCTTTCAAACGGCTATTTAAAGCGGTTACGGCTGTAGCTGATGCATCAGTTTTATCAATGTCAAATAATTCAATAACCAAATCGGAATCAGGAAGCTCAACCTTTAAATCCACATTGGTTGTGATGCCTGATTTAGCTGCTGAAGTTGTAATTTTAGCACCATTGTAACCTGAACCAACAGCCTCAGCGATCATTTGCAAACTTACGGCTCCAGCAGTTACACCACCAGCCATGTTTGTTTCATTTCCCACGACCACATCGCCTTCAGTTGTGACCACAACCACAAAACCATTAGGAGTTGCTCCAGAACCTGCAACTGCTGTAATGTTTATTTTATTGCCAACCGCAGCACCTGTATATTCAGGGGTTGAGTTGTAACTGGTAATCCGGGAAGCAATCGCTATTGCAGTTGTGGCGTTATCGGTATCGAAATCAACCGCTGTATACAAAATTTCAACCCCATTCACAGTAATTGAAGTTACCCGGTTAACCCCAGCACTTTCTGAACCCCCTAAAACATCGAAACTACCAACTGCAAGCGTTTCGGTAACAGTTCCTGCTATTGATCCAGTAGCCTTGTTGCCATCAACCGTATCAAGATCGTCAATATCGGTATAATGGAATGCCCTTGTTACCCTTAAGACTGCCCCACCATCGAGTGCGGCTTTCGCAATAAGAGGATCATCAACACCTGTTATTAATCCACCAAGTTTCCGTTTAAACTCGTTCCAGTTCCCAATTAAATATTGTTTTCCAGGTTCTCCTCTTTTTGTGACCAATTGGACACAGTTAATTCCTTTTAAGGAGTTAGCTATGATTATTGAGAGGTCGGTAACCGATAATTTCACACCGGGTGCTCCTGATAATTCTTGTGCCATTTTCCATTTTTTTAATGTTTAAAAAATACTCTTTTTGTAAAGATACATTTTTTTAGTTTTCAATGAAATTATCTACGTCTTGTATTGTTTCATTATCAGATGGTACTGGATCAAAATTAAAGTCACTCATTTCTGGAACATTGTCGAATATTTCATCCCCAAATAAATCGATATTAGTTGATTTAAAATAATAAGCCCTTTCAATAAAATCTTTTGAACTCAAATCAACAAAATTTTTATATTCAAACCTGAATGTGCCAGCCACAGTTGCATCATCATTCAGTGCATTTAATATCCTCCTTACACCAAGTGCTTCATGTATAATAGTTTCAATAATATCCGCATAATTTTCATTATAGCATATATATGTAACTTTATAAGTCAGATCGAAAAACCCTTCTGTAGTTTTCTTTTTTGTGTATTCAGGAACCCCTTCTACTTTTTCATATTGCAATGTTGGTATTGTCCCTGTTTTTGCAGGGGACTTATCACTTCTACTTATTATTATGTCATTATTTTTTACATCTTCATTGCTCTTGTAACTTCCCCCAATAAAACACTCTATTATCTCTTTACCTGAATTTTTTATTGTGTCCCTAGCGGCTTGGTACAGTTCATTTGTTGCATAATCAGTTACATCAGGAATATATCCAGCTGCGACAATCCGAAGCCTTATCGCCTCAGAAATACCATTTTCAATTTGTTTTAAAGTCAATTTCATTTTAAACCGTATTTACGTTTTAATGCTTCATTCAAATATTTAGTAAAAAGACCTTCTTCGCGAATTTTTTTTAACATATTTTTTTTTACAGGCCCGAAATGTGGTCTTGGTGGTATATTCATTTTCTCGCTTCCATACTCCAATGTTTTGCCTATGTTAGCCAAAACTTCACCATCATCACTGACAGCTTCTTTTTTAACACCAACAAACACTTTACTTAATGGGGCTATCACTGAACTCCTGATTGAATTTATATAAGTACCAGACTTTCGAAGCATCAAATTGCTATCCCCCTGCCTTTCCTTTCTTTTGAGATAATTTTCATCCAGAGAAGGCCAATCAGATGGTTGACTTTGGATATATTTAACAACTTCTCTTTCTGTTTTTAAACCTACTTTTTGTAAAGCTATTCTATTCGCATCATTTATTTCTTTATGCAAATTCTGTGCAAGCTTAGATGCTTTATCCCAATCACCAAATCTATGTATATTTTTACTCATTTTTAAGCAACTTTTTAAACTGGATTTTAACCAGACAATCTTTATCCTTTAATTGTCCTAAGGTAATAATCCCCATTACCTCATATTCTATTCCTCTTATTAACAATTTATCAACATTTTGATCCATTGTTAGGTTACCGTTTCCATCAACCAGGTTCAGTGTTTCAATCGAATCGAATCCGGTGAGCAGATAACCCTCGGAAAAATCCCACTTCCCTTTTTTGTCAACCTGTGACATCCCCTTTTCATTTTTCTCCCAAACCTGAAGTACGTTAAGTGTAAAATCATCAAAAACCTGATTATCGGTTAATTCTCTATTGAAACGGGAACGTGTCCGTTTTTGATTTTTTTTGTATGTAACTTGCAGCTGTGCGAATGTTTCAATTGTATCGTTAATTGCGGATCGTATGTCCGCAAAGTCTTGATCTGTTAAAAATTTAGCCATAATTATTCAGGTACAAAGCTTATAAAAGCTGGTTTTAATAATTTCTTATCAGGACAAAACTCAGGCAACCCGAATCCAAGGGTCCTGGAATAAGAGCAAATGTTTTTTTTCAGTTCAGGGATTAACTTTTCAGCCTCCAAGGCAATGGATGTTCCATCGCTTGCTTTTGCATAATCGAACTCAGCCTCTACCACGTCCGCTTTTGCTTTTTTAATCCTTTTTGAACCTTCTCCTGGCGCAGATGAGGATGAGCTTCCCCCGGTGGTAGTAATTGCCTTTTCAACAATCATATTATATACCACTAGTTCTTTCACGAGCATGCGATTAAGCCCGGTGTAAGTTTCATCCACTTCTACATCGGCATCGGCAATATTGAGATACTTCTGAAGGAAATAATACATCTGGAGTTTATAGCTTTCTATTTTAGTTTCCCAACCGGTAGCCGGGACAAAAGCCAGTCGCTCCTTTACTAATTCTTCTACGCTTTGAAGTGCCATAAATTTAAATTTTTACAAAAAAAGCCCACAAGGTGTCCTGTAGGCTTTTTTTAATTATTAATGAAATGTTATTTTTTACCCCTCGCAGGATTTTTTGTTTCGCTATTGCCTTTACTGGTACCTGCTTCTGTATGCTTCACATAATCATTGACTTTTGTTTCGATTTCTATTCTGTTTTTCTTGGATTTTAAAAGGTATCCAATCATAGAATCCTCAGTCTCCGCCACGACTTTACCATCAATTGAATAACCATTTGAATTAAGTACTATGATCTTTGCCTGAATAGCTCCTTCAATCAATGATTTTATATGTTCAATTTCACCCAATTCTTTATCAACTAAATCTTTTTTATCTTTTAATTTTATTTTAACATCAGTCAATAAATGTCCGTTTTCATCGATAAATTGAGGCCCAAAAGACATCAAATCAATTTTAGCCTTTTCAATTAATTGTTTTGCAAGTATTAATTCACCAGATTTTATTTTATTGTCTATGGCTTCAATTTGATCCTTAAATTTAAGCTCATCTTCTTTATATTGAAACGCTTTTATTTTTTCTTCATCAGAAAGAAGATATTTTTTAGCAAATTCATCTGATACAGTTTCTGCCACACCATTTTTCAGGAGCTTTGAAACAAAAGCAGTTTTTTCTACTCTCTTAGGAATTTCTCCAATAAGGCTTACACCCTGCTCAGCGAGCCAATATGTGGAAGTCTTGTCTTTTAGTTTGATATATATTTCTCCCATAATTAACTACCTTGTAAGTTTTTGAATGCGTTATCGATACGTGAATCAACATCCATATACGTTGGAAACCCGCCTGTTTCTCCAGCAGTTGAATTATAAGCAACAGATTTATCAAGTATAACACGCGCATCCCTTCTGAGTATAGCAAAACCAATATGATCAGAAACAAACAATTCTTCTTCCTGGTTTTGTGGGTTTCTCCTGGTTTCAGTTTTCATTCCACGGTACTTAAGTTTCGCCATTGCTTTTGTAGGATCAAGGAGCATAACTTGATTAGAAGGCATGACCCATATATCGTTAGCTAGGCTTAAAACTTTTGCCATAATACCATTTATGTTGCCAAGTTTTGTATCACCTGCAAAACCTTTAAATTGCTCAAGCAATGCAATATCAAGTCCATCATCTTCGCCAGTTATAGCACGTGTCACGTTTCTCTTTAGACGCTCCATACGTGCGACAATGCGTTTCAAGTCCTTATATGTGAATCCTGTAACCGTTGATCCTACACCTATAACAGGCGCGCTTTCTGAAGCATCAGATTGCTCACCATTTATAAGGGTATTAATTGCTTCAACATCTGCGCCTATTGACATATCTGTTCCAACTTCTCCCAAAAAGTTAAACAACATATTTAACGAACTTTGTTCAACAAGTTCATCAGTGATTTTGAAACCAATACCAATTTTATAAACAGTTGCTTCTTTTTGCCCGAATCGAACAGTACCAAAAGGTATACTTTCACCTTGCCTGATCTTCCTTGGAGTAGCGGCACCACGTAAAATCAATGGCATAGTTATTTTCATCCCAGTAATATTCTGCTCAGTTGCGATCCAATTAGTATACATTGAACTATGTTCATAATCGGTACGGATAGCCGACATGATTAATTCAGGTATAATAAACCTATGGGCTGTGTTTATATCGCCCGTACTATTCAAACCGTCAAATTCTGAATGCTTAACCAGCAACCCGGTTAAACCAAAGTTTGTCAGGTTATCATTTCCGAACCTTTTAGCAGCAGAGGCAAGGGTATCAGTCCCCATGTGTATATCCATCTGTTTCATATAGGTAAACATATCAACCCCATAAAAAACTTTCAGGGCTTCATCCATTGAAACATCATAAGGGGCAATATTCCTGCCATATGTGTCCTGTAACCTCCCCATCCTAGTCTGGACTATCTGATTAACAAAAGCGTCCATTGAGCGTTCATACATATCCCGCACGTCTTTTTTATCCAGTGTGCCGGAAGTTTTCGCCATAACATTCTGGTTATGAACTCTCAGTTTTTGAAATTCTTCAACTGTTACTTTCTTCATTTTTAGTCATTTTTAATATTTAAAATATGGGGTTACGGGGTTGATAATATTCCTGCTGTAACAAGTTTTGCAGCAATGTCAGACACATGTGCCTCAAGGTTTTCATAAGCCGTTCTTAAGGCATTCAGATTCGTTAAATAGGAACTGTTTACCTCGTACCAGATTTCATAATCATTACTTCCATCAGGGGCAGTTGAAGATGTATATGATCCATTCGTAGTATCGACAGTAACTGAAGTCGCTTGTTCGGTCCCATTTGCCACTAATTTGGTTACAGAAAGTCCTCCTTTTTTACCGTTTGGTAAACCTATTTTTACACCGTAACCCATATCAACAGTATCACCAGCACCATTTCCAGCAAAATCAGCACCGGCAACGGCGGTTATTTTTGCAAATACCACATCACCTGTTTGTACCAATCCATCGGTTACATCAAATACTTCGGATACTTCAATACCTCCCTGATCAAGCCCTGTAACGGTAATTGTCCCTGCAGTTATGGAAGTATCACCATCGGTCACCGTCAAAACGACATTTCTTGGCACATCCGGTTGTGCTATTGTACCACCTTCCCAGGTTGCCCCACTGGCCGATATATCTTCCTGTGCAATTCCATTTGTTGTAGTAGCAGTAGCAATATTTTGTAAATAAACATACATTTCTTCAGTCCCAGTATAGGCTGCACTTTCATCATCATTGACATAAGCGGCAAGCTCCTGGGATGCATAGGCATGATCATTTCCTGCCACTATTCCATCAAGGATTCCAATTGTTATGGCTCCATCTTCAGCCGCAGCATTTAATGCAATTCCAACAGCATAATCACTTGATGTACCTGCAACAAATTCAGGGATATTTGTTGTTGAATTTTTGTTTCCGTTTGGTACGACCAATTGTCCGGCATTTATTCCAGTATCAACTATTTTACCTTTTATGACTGCTGTAAAATATGTCCTTATCGTGACACGTTCTCCATCTGCGCCACCTATTATTACTATACCAAGAGGGATATCTGAACCAGCGTCCCTAATATCGATAGTCCCATCTGTTTTTAGGGTCACCTCTTGTCCTGGGGTCAATGTTTCACCAGAATCATTTGTGAATCCGAGCTGTAAAACATCGCTCTTCATATCCGTTATGATTAAAGGTGCAGCATTCTGAATAGTTCCTGTACTCATTTTATTGATTTTTAAAAGTTATACAACTAATTATTTTCGAAAAGTTTCCGATAAATTCGGATATTCAAACACGTCACCACTTGGATCTGTATCTGTTTGCTTGCTTGATCTAAAAGTAATCTTTTCTGATCCACATTCTGAACATCTTCCTTCGAATGTTTCTAGGGCTTTTCCACCATATTGAACAATTAAACCGTTCAATGTTTTGAAATCCTGTTCAGTTTCTGCCCTATTTACTAAAGCTACAACTGATTCATCTGGATCTTCATCAGGATTGCTTAATTTCAAAAGACGTAAAGCTTCATCCTTTGATGCTTTTAATTTTTCCTTAGCAAAAGCAACCAGGGGTTCGTTTTGTGTTTTTTCAGCAGTTAATGTTTCCTTTTCAGCAGTTAATGTATTTACAGCATTTTCTGCTTCTTCCTTTTCAGTTTTCAGTGTAGTATACGAAGTTGCATCTCCGACCATTTTTTGCAAATTCAAAAGAGAATTATGATCGGTGGTTTTAACCAATGAATACTCTTTAAGGAGTTCAGTAGTTACCTCTTCTGGCTTAACACTTAAAAGTTGAGCGATAAAAATAGTTAATTCGTCCATGTTTGAATTATTTGAATTTGTTTTTTTTTGTTGAGGGGTTTTAGTGAAATTTTCCGTTTTTATTATTTTTCCAATTACCTCTCTTTGTAAATCTATCTTTTTTACAATTGAAAAACAAGAATCGTTCACAAAGTAACGACTTTGCTCTTTGTAAAGATCAGTCAGGGGATCGTCTGAAAATTTCTGCATGCCAATAATTGCAGACTTTTCAATGTTAATCGGCTCACCTTTCTGGTTCAGAATCTTAGCGAAAGGATCGGCACCAGACCATACCAGTGAAGTTTCATAATACTCCACGATCTCGGTTGCAACCCTACGTACCATTTCGTTGTTAACCACTTGCCCGATCCTATTTTCAAACAACCAAGAATCCTCGTTCCCTTCCCTATCTTCAAAAACATGGGAAGGTTCCCATTCATAGGTTACGGTAACAGAAACGGATTGAATGTGAGGCACCGGGTATGCAGCAAGCTTTCTACAAATATCGGGGTGCAACCTTCCATCCACCCAAATAGGGGCATCGATTCCAGGAGGAACTTGTATCCCATCAGATGATTTAAAGCCGGGAGTCCACTTTGTCTCACCAATACCGGCAACAATATTTGAAACTTGCAGATCATGATTAACAAAAACAGGCTTAAGTTTAAGCAATGGAGTAGATTTTTTCAAAACCTTTTCTGGGAACTCGGTAGCTTTCCAAGTATATCCACCCACAATTGTCGCTGAAATATGCCTGAACCAAAAAGGCAGAAAATCCTCCTCCTTTGGGATCGCATCTTGCAAATTCGGATTGACCAAATTCTGCCTGTAATTGTCTCCGCCAAACAGCCCAAATTGGGATCGCATTTGTTTTAATACCTCTTTATTATTTGCATCCGGAGTATAGAAAAACGAACCGTTCCCTATTATTGTAAGGCTTGATACACGTTTGTTTTTGTTTGACATTTTCCGAAAAGTTTAAATTATAATTTAATCATTTGTTATAAATATACGAATTTAAATCACCGCCACAGTTCTTCCCCGGCACGATGGATGATAACTTGGGGTTGTGATGTTCTTTCCTTGTATTTCCGCATCACTTAATTTCTTAAAATCTTCGATAGGAATGGAAGTCGCAAAAGGTGAAATCAAACTTACATTTTCAGGGCCGACATCTACCTTGTTCTGTATTTTTGAAACTGCATTGTTAATTGAAAATTCCATTCCGTTCATATAAGCGCACCAGTCACATGTCAGTTGATCAACAATCTCAATAATCTCATATTTTTCAATGTTCGCTTGATTCATGTACATTACATTGGCATCATTTCTGGCGTTATTAACAGTCGTATCGATAACCCGGCGAATTTTCCAAGTCTCAAGGTTCAAAACTTTTTCGAATTCATTCTGGAACTTATTTAAAACCTTAGGATCATTTCCAAGGGGAAGATCACCGGCGATGTATTTTTCTTCCAGATACTTTTCGATTTTTTTCTTTGTTGATTCATCGGTTATGAATTTACCCAAATAAAGCGAATCGCTATCCGATAAATAATCAATAGTCCTAAAATCTAATAGATCGAATGTAGCTTCAGGGATCGGATCCCCTTCAGCGAATTGTCCAGCTTGTTTTGAAAAATGGGTTTTGTTTCCGAAAACCTTTTTATCCTTTCTGAAGTAAGAATAAATCTTTTCAATATTATCTGCTGACGTGGTGTTTTGTTTGGCAATGAATTGATCCTCCCAATTTCTTAAAATAGCGAGGTAAACATCCTCTTTGATGCGATCGATGCCGGTTGCCTCACCATAATTTTTAAAAAGGTTAGCCACTATCTTGGAAACTTTAACAATTGCCCTTCTATAATTCTGAACCGTATCATTGAAGTATTTATTAACCAGTTTGTTCATTTCCCTATCATTGAAATCTGATGGGGTAACAAAATCTGTGGTATGGACTCCATGACATTCATGGGTTTCATACTGGAACTCTGGAACGTGTTTTTTTAATGCCACTTCCAACGCTTTGATCTCATTTCTTACCTCATTATCACTTTTCGGTTCGTTTTCGGGTGATTTTGGATCGCTTTTTGATGAATCCGGATCGCTTTTTCCATTATTTGGATCGTTCATTGGGTTTAAAATTTGCCAATCTTCTTCTGCTGGCTCTTCATAACCTAATTCATTAGCAGCATCCTGTTGATTGATAATACCCATGTTTCGTTTTTCTTTGACGTTGAGGATTTTCTTGTTTTCAGCTTCTTCTTCCTTTGTTTTATCCATAACAGTTGGAGGTTCACTAATTACATCTGTAATTATATTAGGATCGTAACCCCGGACAAGAAGGAACATTTTATAAATTTCCTTAAATATAGAATCAGACATTTTCTGCCAGTCCTTTATCTGGTTTAACATTTTGGCAAGGATAACCCGCCCGAAAGTTTCAGTGGTTGAGTAATTTCGTCCGAGCATATTAGGGTCTTGTTTTAATCCTGAGAAAACAATTAACTCTACAATTTTCATTAGATCAGAAGCCCCAGATACATTCATTTTATTACCCTGTAGTTCAAATTCATGAGAATCTTTGAAACCAGCGACCACCCCATTGGATAGGTTTTTGTTTAATTGCGGATAAACGACATCTTCCAAATAAGTAACACATCTTTGAAAATAAGCGGTTTCATCTTCACCGGCTTCCTGTTCAGGTGGCTCAACTTTAACAGAAAGGAAACCAAGCATACCGAGTTTGTTCATTATATTTGAAAAATTCTTGAGCATATCCTTCTGAATGAACAAACCTTCAACAGCAGCAAGAAATGGAGGTGTAGGGTATGGCCCTTCAAATAATCTCCTCCATGCTACATATTTATAAGTTAATGGGTTAAGTTTTACCAAACCATTAAAATCTGTATCTTTTGTGTGCGGATAATTAACAATTTGATAAGAAGAATATTTATCTTGTGATCTGTCATAAACAAACCGTATGTATTTAGGTGGGATTCTTACAACCTGATAAATCGTTTTTCGAACAATGTCGGGGATAATTTCAATACTTATAGCTCCATTTATTACTCCCTGTGCTATTATGTCTGATTTAAATGAACGTATTCCCTCAGAGAAGTTATACCATTTATCTTCTTCATCATAAATTTCCCTTAAAATTTGCTTTTTTAATTCATCAGATATATCCTCTGAAAATATTATATCATGATCTGTATTCGCAAGTTGGACAATATTATCAAGCGCAAAACCAACATCATGATTATAAGCTGCCAGGTTCTCAAGGGTTGTGTACCATTCTACAGCAAAATCTGGCATTACCTCAACTAATTTCTGGCTTGGCCCAAATGTATTGAACATTGGTGGGACTGAACTCCTACCTGTCGTAGGCGGAAGCGCACGTTTTGTTTTTTTATCAACAAACGATCCTTCTGACTTACCCTTCTTTAAAAACGATAATTTTCCTAAAATATCTGTTAATGTCATGATATCTTTTTTCTAAAGTTATGAAAATGAAAGCAAAAAAAAACCCCGGCTTTTTACCGGGGCGATGTTTAAATTTGATTGTTAAATTATAGTTTAATACAATCTACATTATAACATTTTTTCATTCTATCAATTATAATTTGACAATTTTCTGGTTCAAATTCCATTATATAACAATTTCTATTCAATTGTTCACATGCGGCCATTGTAGAACCAGAACCACCAAATAAATCTATAATTATTTCGTTTTCATTTGAATAATGCTTTATAAAATTAGCTGGAAGATCTATCTTTTTTGCTTGTTTATGTCCGAAATTTATAGATTCATTATCATTATGAATCTTCGCACATTCTATAAGGGTTGAAAAACCATCACGAAGATTATTGAATTTTGTTTTCCCTTTACAAAATTCAGCAATTAAATCTACTCTTGTCATCGGTTGATTATTACTTATTAATCTTGCTTGTCTAAAATCAACAGCGAAAAATTTACGAAACCATTGAATCCCATTATTTACGTTTTTAATTAAAATTTTATCTGAATTCATTATAAATATATGACAGTCTTCTTTCGCCATATCAAATATATTATGTGAATAATCATCCTCTAAATCATAAGGTGGATCGGTGAAAATCATATCTGCTTTAAGTCCTTGCATTAATTTTTCACAATCTTCTTTTTTTGTAGCATCACCACATAATAGAAAATGATTACCTATTTTAAACATGTCTCCATATTTAATATCTGTTTTGATTTTATCAGGATTTATAAATCCATCATCTATTACATTTTCATCTGCACTGTCCCCAAAACTGATATTAAACTCCTTCATTGAAATAGGCAGATCTTCCAAGTTAATTTCATACTTTTTGAACAGTTCTGTATCTGGGTTTATATCCGAGTACTGTGAGTTCACAAAGGCAATCTCTTCGATGGCTTCTTTCTTTGTTTCGGCATGGATAAGTTCATAAGGGATCGGGGCAATGTAATACCCATCGGACTGGAGCATTTTAAGGGCTTGCTTCCTGCGATGGGCATCTATGATCCACAGTTTCCCGTCCATATCCTTCCATGCCTTAAAACTGTATTTAAAACCCCTTTCTACAATTGCCTTCTTCAGCAACATAAGCCGGTCCAAATCCATGATCTTAAAATCCTCCTGTAAGTCCTCAAATATTTCAAAATCAGCTGTCGGTAGGTTCGATTTGTTATAAATTTTAATCTCTTTTTTCATTGCTATAAATTAAAATGATCCATATCGATTTCATTCGGAAATAAAACAGTCCCATTGTTAAATTTTCGTAAATCCTCCTTAATATAAAATCTTATATTTAATTTTCTGCACAAGTTTACAGCATCATCAAGAAATTTAGTCCAATCTATTTTCTTATCAATATTATTGTATCCATTTACTTTTCCTATTTTAATATGATCTACAAATCCTGAAACTTTACTTATCAAATTTAGTGTCTGTTCAGGAATTATTGTCGGTTCAAAACTAACCCAAGTCTTTATATTATGTTCAAATAATATTTTTAACGTTTCAATTCTATCATCTGGAATAGCTGCCCCATATTCCCATTTTTTAGAATCTTTTTTATTATCAAAAGTCAATGAAGCCCCTATTTTTATTCTCTCTCCAAATTTTTTAAAAATATCAATATCACGTAATATCCTTTTCCCGCCTTTTGACAAGATCGCGACTTTATGATTATATTCATTTAATATGTTCAATACTTCACGTGTTTGATTGATTATTTGTTTGGAGTAAGGGTCTGTCGTAAATGAAAGTAATATCTGTTTGTCAATCCCTTCATTTTTTTTTGCAGTCTTTCTTATAGAATCATAATCAACAATTGAATATACATTCTTATGTACATATTTAGAATTGAATCTTTTCATCATTGTAGGAACGTAACAATATAAACATCCGTGATCACATCCTTTTATATAATTAAGGGCAAGAGGAGAATACTCCCTTGCCCTTCCTTTAGGTTCATAAATATTTGCCATAATCTTAAAATTTACCGTTTTCAAATATATCTATTATAGTTGATATACTATGATAAGTGCTATGCCCTTCAATGTAATCCGATTTATAGTCCCATGTAAAATATGCAAATCCTTTTTGAGTATGTTTGCATCCAACTCCATTATTAAAGTCGAAAAATTTGTTTGCATATTCTCGTGCCTGTTGTACATTCAAAAATACAGCTTTTACCGTATTTCCGTCTACTTGAAAATATCTGATATTCTCAGAAATTGTTCCTTCAATCTGTTTTGATTCTAATGTTCTCATCTTATTAGCTTTTAAATTGTTGCTTTTGTAATGTTTTACGTAGCTAAGATATAAAATGTTTCATTATTATCAAAAGTTTTTTTAATTATTTTAATTATACCCAACAATATTCATCCATGAACTCCTTTCCCAAGGATCAAGTTTTGCAACAATTTTGAGATTATACTCCGGAAGAAACATGCGACATATTTTTTTTATTTCATTTTTGTTTTCTTCCTTAATCAACCGCTTTATTTTATCGATATCATGCTGTGATTCTGTATAATTCCATATTAAAATAAATTGTATTGCCCGTTGTTCTTTAATTTCTTATTTGTTGCAAGATTATATCCTGGAATTGTTAAATCTTGATTCAACTTAAGGATATCAAATCCCTCTAATTTTGCAAGTTCAATGCGCAGATGCCTGAGACGGACGTAAGCCTTTACAACATCATTAATTATTGACCATTCTTTTTTTGCTTTAATAAAACTGTCAATTAATTTTCTATCATATGGTGCCTTATTTAGTTTGCTTTGTAGAACAATAGCTTTACTTTTCAAGTTTTGCTCCTCGATGCTAATATAATTCCAATTAGTTGCATCTAAATACTTGAGGGTTTCTATTTCGTCTAATATTTTCTGCTTATCCATAAAATAATTATAAACATATGTACAGTAAAAGCAAAATAACCAAGCAATATACTTATAAAAGCAAGATATATGCGTTTTCCATTTCCATATTGGCTTCCAGTCACATCCGTCCAGTACCTCGTGTAAATAATGGCATCTGCTATAAGAAATCCAAATAAACCGGTGTAACACCAAGATATCATTTAATTGATTGAATTAATTTATCTATGATATTTGCATATTTAATTGCAAATAACATCAATAAAATGACAATAAATCCAATCAAAATGAACCGAAATAATTCATTTGACATTTTTTTGTTTTCGTAATAGTCGCTGTCAATAAATCTTTTCGTTTTCATGATATTATGGTTTAATTTTCCTTAACCTCCGAGCAAGAACCACACACTTACAATCCCCGAAGTCCACGAGCATGGTTGCCATATTGCTTCTGATACATTTTCCATCCTTGCGCCTGACTGCTGAACACTCCTTTCCTTTCAGTTCTGGATCGGTAAGTTTATCGCCGAGATATATGTAATCATGTTGTTTTATTTGGTTAATTGGGCCCGTTTTTGGCCATTTTTCGGGAATCATTATTAATGGATTGTCATTGGGATGATCCACGATGCTCATAATTTCATTATCTATTTTAATTGATTCATTTATTGCAAAATTCATTTCTAATTCGCTATTTATTAAATTTACCATCTTTATTTTTTTTACAATAGCTTTTCTACCTGATGGGAGTTTTATTTTCATAATTTTTTGAATGTTAAACTAAATTTATATTTCTACTGCCAAAATCCCGCACTCCGTAGAGATACGGGCTAAACCATCCCCTGGCTATCTATAATCTATTACTTCCGAATTGTCATATGCATGTACTTCCGAATTGTCATATGCATGTACTTCCGAATTGCCATATGCATATACTTTCGAATTGCCTCGGGCAATTACTACCGAATTGTCTCGGGCAATTACTTCAGAATTGCCATAAGCATATACTTTCGAATTGCCTCGTGTATATACTTTCGAATTGTCATATGCATATACTACCGAATTGCCTCGGGCATGTACTTCCGAATTGCTATATGCATATACTTCCGAATTGCCGGTTACTATTAAGTACCCGTCTTCTACATTTTCATTGCCATAGATAGAATTACAGTTGAAAATTTCCTTGTACTTTGTTACGATAGATTCTGTAACAACATTGTTTTCTACGCACCAGTGAAAATTATCTTTCAATACATTGCAAAAATCTTCCTCGGTTTCAGCAGAGACCAATTTCTTGAATTCTGGCTTGCAAGCGCTGTTTTCCTTGCATAGACGTATTATTTCTTCCCTGAATGTTTCATCTAAGAACATAATCAATAATTTTTATGTGTTTCTACCTATAAAAGCCCGCACTCCGGAGAGATACGGGCTAACCATCCCCTGGCATGTTTAATCTTCTTTTTTTTCTTCAGCATTCATAATCAATAACATCATGATTATAAAGCAACCTGTACATAAGATTAAGATGTCATGACAATAGCTTTTTAAACCCTTTACATGAAAAAATAATAGAACTATCCATTTTAGATAATAGATACTGGCAATTGTACTTGCAATATCCGAGTGTTTTTTGCTTGTTTGTAGGAATACAGTTAGTGCATTCAGTACATTTTCTTGATTCATTCATAACTATTAGCATTAATATTAATCTATCTGTTTGTATTGGCGTTCAAATTGATAAATAACATAATCCCTATCGTTTCTTGATAACTTAGATTTTTTTTGCTGTATCAATTCGTATTCTTTCTCTAATACTACATTAGGTCTTTTCCTTGTTTTCCTTGTTTTCCCACCTAAGCCATATAAGCCACCAAACATTGTAGACATCATTAGCAATTTGTTCATTGTCTTTGAGTTTTTGCATGGTTATTTTTCAATTTTTTGGTACTTAATACCATTTATCTCTATTTCCATCTTTTTTGGCTTTAAATTGTTGCTTATATTATCTTTTACGATACTAAGTTATGAAATGTTTTATAATTATCAAAAGTTTTTTGCATAAATAATTATTTAAAAGGCAAATGCCTTGTGGGTATATAATAATTTTTTCTTACAAAATTCCAGTATGCAACGACATCAGCAAGGTTCGGGGATTTACCACCAAGCCTTTTCTTTATTTCTTCTTTATCCTCAACCTTGATTTTTCCCCCTTTGATTGAGTACTTAATTATTGTTAGCTCCTTTGCGAGCCTTCTTAGCTTATTTTTATCAATATTTAAAATTATTTCGCAATCTCGCAAGTCCATAGCTAGATAAAAATACATCTGAGCCCGAAGGGATGAGAACTGATAAAGGGGTTTTCCTTCTTTGTCAAGTTTAATGGCTTCATCCAATTGTCCACCATGAAGCCCGATTGCCTTTATTTTGTTATCATGAAAAGTGTTAATGGTTGAAGCTCCAACTCCAACGACATCTACACCAATATTCCAGTGCTTTATTTCGTAATCTTTAATCTTAGGGACGTGAAAAACATCATATCCTCTTTTCCGAATCTCGAAATCATCCAGCATTACATTATATGCAAGATGTGAAGCGTTAGGACATTGAAATTCGTATAGTTCTTGTAGTATGTTTGACTTTCCGAAAGCGAGTGCTGCCTTATCACCATCTATGGAGTTTGCAACATCAATACCGAGAGCATTCCTACTCTTGACATCCTCAATCTCTGATAGCTTTCTTTTTTCACCCCAAAACGACTCATCCCAAACGGTGCATTTCTTGATCCATTCCATCTTAATCAATGAATCTGAACTTTCTGCCGGGGCTTGCCCACGGACCCTTGATTTATAGAAAAAAGATTCCTCCCCGAATTCATCGGCCCTAATTTTGATGCTTTCCTTAGAAACTGCACCTGGTATACTTGCCCCTGCCACGACATTTGGATGATCTAATGCTGAAACTATCACATGTTCGGTACTTTCTGTTTCACAAAATACATGTAAAGCATCTAATTGACTATCAGGGTTTCCGAGTGCCAAAATTGTATTAATTGCCCCATTGCTTTTATCCGTATTGGTGTTTTTTATTGCATTGATAACCGATATCTCAAGCCCGGCAGCCTCATCAAGTATAAATAATTGGTATTTATTATGGATACCCTGAAAAGCGACACTTGAATCCTCCCCTGAACGTTTCCTTCCAACTTTACCTACCATCCTATTCGAATAAATTATTTGGGTGCTTTCATCATCGTAGTGCATCTTTTTGTTGATCCTGAGATCACCGGTTAAAAGAATTGAGTTCGGACGAAGCCTTTTAAAAGCAGAATAACCTATCCCTATTTCCTTCCAGAGAACCTGTAATAATTGCTCTTTGGTTGGTGCTGTTGTTATCACAGCCGAATTTGGAAAAACATCCAAGAACCAATAGGCAATTCTGGCAGCTATGTAAGTTTTACCACAACCTGTCCCAGCCTCTATACCTATATCTTTACCATTTGCTAGGGCATTAATTGCTCTATAAAAAGGATCAGGAGTACCGTCCCAAACATGGTTTTCATAACCATTGTATTTTGACCATAAAAACGACTTTTCAGGTTCACCATATCGCTCCACCATCCAGCTTACCGGGTCCACTTGGTAAAGTTCCTGCCTCATTTGTTTTACCTTTTCAACCAAGGCAACATCCTCGATCCCTTTAAGTAGCATAATTATAATTTAATTAGTTTATCAACAGGTATATCATGCAGTAAACCATCTTCAGTTTCAACTATTGCATACGCCCTATTTAGCCCTGAATTGCTCATTCTAAAATCTATTATTTTACCCTCATCTCATGAACCAGCGATGCAAACTTGCATACCTTTTTCAGCATTCTAAATTTTCATTTAATTTTCTTTTATATCCAAAATAAAACAATAATGGATCGTCCTCTTTTCGAAATGACGAACCCAATAATATCCCTCCCCGGCATAACTTGAAATAGTGCCGGGGGAGTTTTTCAATGATCCAGTTTTAAACCAGACTTTAGTTTCGTTTTTCATTCTTAAATTTCTCAACCACTGAAAGTAAACTTTGTCCGCCGGTTAAACTAGCGAAAACATACAGAATCTTATCATTTATTTGCAATCCCCAAAGGGAAGCCACAACCAATATAAACAATACGATAAATGACAAAAGCGATATCACCCTTTTATGGCTTATATTACTTGATTCGCTTAACATCTCTTTTAATCTTAGTTTCATAACTATAATTTTTAACAATTAAATTCTGTCCTGGGGTTTTACATATCTGATCCCGGTAATGTTATAAAAATCCTTTTCGGTTTCAACAGGCACAATTTCACCCGTTTGTGTGTTTATCAATCTTCCTTCATCGGACTTGAATCCACGTTTAAGAAGCTGAACCATTACCTCCTTGGAGTAATTAGCTGAACCAGTCCTGATCATAGAAATTAAACCAAAGTTATCCATTTCAGCCATGAACAAATCAAGTTTAATACCTTCAGGGAGTACCCTTTGTGTATATTTTACAGCCGGGTTCCCTTTTACAGCTTCCAAGGTATTTACAAAATCACAGAATTCTTTAATGGGACGTTCAGGTTCTTTATGAATTTCTCCGAATAAATCTTTTATTTCAGGAAAAAAACGTTTTGGGACACAAATTATCTCTATATCCTTTACCCATGTCTTTTGCCGTCTAATTGATCCTCCAATCATTATTTTATTGCACCAAGGATGCAAAATGTTGACATATTTTTGAGCTATAGATTTAGCTTCATCTAATCTCATAACTTATCTTGTTTATGTTAAACATATATCTGAATTAATTTCATTTCCCCAAGAATCCCATCCTGTATACTTATCTCTAGCAAACATCTCTAATCTAGGTATATCTCCTATAAGTTCAACTATCCTATCCCTAAATATATCTGGTTTTTTAGAATGTTGCTCATTTACAGCTTGTATTACTTCATTTTCCTCAATTAAAGATCGTATACCTGCATTTATTCGTTTAGGTTTTCCTTTTATAGCAATTAAACAATTTTCAGTTACTTGCCTTGTCCAAAATCCCATACCAAACCAATTTTTCCAATTTTTTGTTTTTTTGACCCATACAAACCCTGTCATTGTTTTTAACGTAAATCCCCAAGAATCAATAACCTTTAAAGCCTCCAATGGCATAGATGCTACCCACCACATAAACAATACACAATTATCCTCTGTGATATTTTTTACTGGTAAATTACAAATATCACCAAATGACATTACATCATATTTATTTGCAGCACCAGATTTTAAACTACCACCCGTATTTTTATTCTTAAATGACCAAGCAGGATCAGCATAAATAATGTTGTACTTTTTTATTTCCATTTTCGTAATTCCCCCATAATAATGAATTTACTTCCCCTGTATACCCTGAACTGAGCAATGTCATTAATGAAGTGAGGCTCATCACTGAAACTGGTAGTCCCATCCTGGTTTTTTTTCAAGAATTTAATGGTTATATCCCGAAAATCAAAAAATTTTCTTAGGGCTTCTCTTATGTCCAGATAATCTGAACTTTTACAATCAATTTCATCAATTGTACCAGGTAATATAATAGTAAAACTGATGGCATCGCACCTGTTTAAAATTCTATTCATTTTCTTTTCTTCGTTTTTTTGCCTCTTCGAGACGTTTTTGAATGTTATTTGCAAATTCTGCCAGTTCCTCTCCACTGAACCCCTCGAGTTCATCCTTTACTAATAAATTAGGGATGGCACTTTCTTTTATTTCCCTGATTAAAGTTGAAATCTCGGTAAAACTAAATTGTTGTTTTTGAATACTCCTTTTCGTTTCAATCCAGACACCTTCTGGATGCCCTTTAGTATAAAGTTTTGAATAATCACTATTTTCGATAACCCGGTGCCCTTGTGAAAATAGCATTCCTATATAATCTTGTGCTTCTGTTATATTTCTAGAAGTAACAAGGAAGGATCGGACCAATATAGACTCAAGATAATGTTTTCGTATTATCTGATCTGAGTGAACCCAAACCCCAAAATCTAAATATTTAATTCCGACCCTTTCACATGCCTCCAAAATACTCATATAACCTGTTGCAAACAGTTTTAATACTTTAAGGGCAATAAGCTCCCTCTCCCTTCTTGTTTTCGGTTCTATCAATGATGGGCGGCTTATTTCTTCATCACGAAGTTTAAGGACTTCTTCTACATCTATTGCAGGTTCTGTTTTAACTTCTACATCTTTTATGTATTTTCCAGTGACCTGAAATGTAAACCTTCCCCTTCCACTCCCTTTTTCAATTATGTTTACCAAAAATGGTTCCTTTAATGCCTTTGATATTGAATTCACATCAGATGCCAATTTTTTTCCTACTGTATCATCGTTCACCTCAAAATGATTATAATAAGCAGTGTAAAAAGTATTCCTTGAACATCCGGAAGTAATTTCAAGTATTATTTTTGCTTTATTGTTTAGGTTTATTTTATTGTCAATGCTATTAAATATTAACTTCAATAATTTTGTTCTATGAATTTTATTGCTTGGCAATTGAATCACCAATTTATGAAGTTTTAAATATTCGTGATCGAGAGCTTTTTTTATATTGATAATTAATGGTGAATTCAACTCTTTATAATTTGACAATAAAGCTACAAAAATATTTTTGGAAAACCTACATGTCAATATGACTGTTTGTATATCAAAGTATTATCAATATTGATGTTTCATTTTTGGAAAACTTTATTTTTTTGGAAAACTTTTGTAAAATTTTTAATTATCCTGATAAAATATAAGGCATGAAAATAACGTCTTTATTCCTTCAACAGGTTCGTCCATTAATCCGTTTTTTTGAACAGAAATTATACTTGTATTAAAATAAGCACGTTCAATTGTAATATCTGATTTTAAGAAATCATTTAATTTTTCATCGAATTTCTCTGCGCTTTCTTCTGCGATAGTTTTTGATGTAACTGCGTTTTCTATTTTCATTTTATTGTTTTTTTGTTTAATACATTTTTTACTTGCTATAATAATCCCCTTGCTCACAGCCCATTTAAGGCAATATTCTGCAAAGTCTGTACATTAAGCACTATCATGCACTTTCTTGTTGCTATTTGTCGTGTGGTGTTCTCCGCTCCACTCTTTGTAAAGCTCATCAAATTTTTTACTATTTACTTCCATATTTGTTTCAATTAAGTTTATAATGTATTAATTCAATTAAAATACTTTCTATGTCAATATTTATTAAACCCTTAAAATACGCAACAGCAATCAATGCTTGAATTATATCCTGATCGTTTTGTTTTCCTTTTGAATAAATCATTAATATTATTCCTTCGATCATATCTTCCAGGGAATAAAAACTATTTTCAAACCGAGTTGCAATATCATCAATGCAGGTATTTATTGATATATTTAATTTATTGAACAATTCTTTTCTATGATGGTTATTAATACCCCCCTCAATTTCATACCAAGCAATTAGATAAATTAATTCAGCCAAGTTACCAGTAATCCCTTCCTTTATATGCTCAATGTACCAACAAGAAGGGTTTAAATTCGGGTACTTATCCAATTTCATTTTATAAATTTCCCACTGGTTAAAGTTTAAATCAACATTTATAAGGTTTGATACTTTTGCAAGTATTTTAACCTTTAACTTTTCTGGTGATTCTTTTTTGATTATAGTTTGCCCGATTAATTCTTTTAATTCGTCCCAGTTCATAGACTAAAGAATTTCATTGTCGTTTATGCCGTATTCCTGAACAATCTTTTCAAAGGCTTTAAACTGTTCAATTCGCTCCTTAAGCCTTTGAGCTTTCTTACCGGTTTTATCCCTGTATTTTTGATAGCTCATGAGTAATATTTCGGAATCGGTAAACATTATTTTAAAGTTCTTCATGCATTGGCAAATCAATACAATCAGCTGATATTTTATTTATTATATGCCCATTATCTAATTGTACCTGGTAAACATCCCTAATTATATCAGTTACAAATATTTCCGCTGGTCCTAATATTGTCCCATTAGCCCAAATGTTATGCCCAAAGATAGGGGAATAAAAGAAAGCTGATATTTTATCACCTCTGTTATACATTTTTTTTGAATTTAAGTTCAAGATTGTGTTTGATTAATTTTTCCAATTCCCTCATGGCATGCTTCTTTGCATTCTTAATGTTGAGGGCTTGGAAATATATACAATTCTGTTCAGCATTTACCCGCTTTTTGGTGTGAACGTTTCCATCAAGTCCGATAACCACCTTTTTCTGAACTGTTACTTCTCTATATTCAAGAGTAAGGGTATTCAATTTATATAGTTTTAAACCGGGTATCAATCTTATTGATCCCAGGAGTTTGTATTCCTGTTGTACCTCGGTTACGATTTCCTGTTTAACTTTTGGTTTTAATTGATCATCAAATTGGCTCATGATTATTGCTTTTTAAAATTATTATTAAAATACCCATTGAACATAGCTTCAGAATCGAACATTATTTTTCCCTGTTTACCGGCTTTTTATTGCTGAAGAATGATTACCACCGTGTCCGAAAATTCCGATTATTTTATTTTGTGCTATCATACATTTTATCTTTACAAGTTAATATTATATATTAATTAATAGGAGAAAACGGAGTTCGTTGGTGCATTAGGCATTGGTTATTATTTTTGTCAATGAATGGGAAATATACTTCTCCACATTGTTCACTTTCACACTGTAACCAACCTAATCCAACTTCCATTAATTTATTCCCACAAATAAAGCAAAAACGAGGCATAACACCAGATATATTTAATTGTTGGTTATCTGCGTTATTTAAGTTATGTTCTTTGTTCATAGTTTTTTTTATATTTATAGAGTATTAATATTAATTGCAAGCCCTTTTTCTATAAGCCCAAATACATCAAAATGCCATTTAAAAAGTTTTTGATATATTGTCCCAACGTTATGACATGCATAAGTATCATTTAACGTAAATGTAAACCCGTCATTTTTACCGTCGAAAAAAGTTGATTCAATCCCCCATGACATTTCAAATATATCATATCTATCGTCTTTGTAAATAACATGTAATACATTACATCCTTCGTCTTCATATTCAATTACTTTTTTAACTTCTGGAATATATTTAAAATGACAATCTGCTATTTATTCCTACATAATCCAGGACAATTACACCTTGTAACATCATCTGAATAGCACCACTGATTTCCGTCATTTTCGTTAAATACTTCTAATACTTTTGTGTTTTCAAACTGTACCGTATCACCCTTTTTGTTTGCATAATATCCCCCACAGGCAAAGGATGGGCAACGCTCAATTTTTCCATTAGAGCTACTATCATCTTTAAATAAAACTCTAACCCAAATATTATAATGCCTTTGCCTTCCCTCATACTCTGGTTCGTTTGGCACTCTAAGTAATATCAAATCGCTTTCTTTAAAATCCATCGCTATTTTTGTTTTTATTTGTTCTCTATCAAAGTCTGTGCAAACTCGGATGAGCCAACTATTCTTATTGCCATCGTTAACAACAAGGTGGATCTGGCAGCGCACACCAATGTGTAACGTCTAAATCATCGCTTTCACATTCACTAATTATTTTACCTTCATCCACGTAAATAACACCATTGCTTTCTGCCCAATGATAACCCTCATTCGTATCTACTAAGCATCCTAGGCATACCCATTGTTTTTCTTTATTTGCTAACCATACTGTTTGTAAATTTTCAGGCAATCGCTCATCACACGCCACCCAGTTGCTAACATCAGGTATACTTAATTTTCCATTATCCGAATTAGCGTCTTGCCTGAGCTCGTATTCAATATCATTGTCGTTTATGCGTTCATCAGCCCATGTGATTGCACCTTTAAACAAATCATTAAAGTCATTTATTTCTTTGTCAATTGTTACATCTGCATCGCCTATTTGCAAGTAAATCTTTTTAGGTATATTTTCCATCGATATTTTTAATTTTATTTGTGTTTCAATTGTAAGTATTTATTTTATTAGTATTGTTGATATTTATGAGTTATAGCACATTAAAACGATGCTACAACATATAATATAAATAATGCGCTGTAGCTCATATCAACATTTTACTTAGCCACTATACCTTTTAATTAGGTCTTTTGATAATTCAGGTAAATGATCTGCAATTTCCTCCGCATACTTCAATACTGCTTTTCTACAAGCAGCTACATGCTTTGGGTCTTTCCCGTTTTTATCAACTCTAAGTACAAAATATTCAGCACTTTCATCAACTGGATTACCGTTTGTTTTTGAAACGACATACCTTTGATGCAGACCATTTGGGTTTTTTTCTCTTGTTGGTATCATAATTTTACATTTTGCCCACGATCGCAAATCGTGGAAGTTATTACTCTGTTTTTACTACGTGATAATCGAATAGATAAATTTCTCCCTTGCTCACAGCCCATTTAAGGCAATATTCTGCAAAGTCTGTACATTAAGCACTATCATGCACTTTCTTGTTGCTATTTGTCGTGTGGTGTTCTCCGCTCCACTCTTTGTAAAGCTCATCAAATTTTTTACTATTTACTTCCATAGATCGTATATTATTTACGTTTTAGCTGAAAGTGCTACATTCGTTCATTTAATCAAGGTTAGTGGGTTAAGCCGTAAAAGAAAAACCCCATCTCACTTTAGTTTTTTCAAAACTATTTGATTTGAAATACAATTGACTTTAGGTATTCAATTTGTTCAACTAAATACGCTTCTACGCTAGTTTTACATCCATTAACATCTGGCATCCATTCAAAAACTTTGTCTAATTTTTTATCGAATGCATACAATCCAATGGTTGTGTCTTTATGGTGTTCCAAATCTTTTACATACTTTTCATAACCAATCGCTTTCAAATATTCTTCGTGTTCTTCTTTCGTATTAATATTATCAGGCATACATTTTTTTGGTTCAAAGTCTTGTAGTATTTCATCTGCGACATCAGAAAAAACATCTGAATCTAATGCCTGAAATGAATCACCAAGCTCACCACACGAACCTGCACTATGTACTTTATCAGCATATTTCCACAGTAAATCTGTAAGTTGTTTTTTAGCTTCTTCCATTTTATATGTTTTAAAAAATTCCCTCCCTATTTTTCTTTTACTTAGTTTCGTGCTTCGAATCAACGGAGGTGGTTAATTTTCGCACGGTTCTTATACCTTAACAAACCGGCCATTTATTAATACAAATTCACCAAATATTAAATCAATCTTTCTCGTTAAAGTATCAATCTTTTCTTCCAGCGCACTTATCCTGCTTTGCATATCAGGTGCATCTGGTTCGGTTTTTTCGTCTTGGTTATAAAACTTATACCTTAAATATGGGTTTCCTTGCTTCATATCTTCAAATACTTTTTGCAATTCACCTACGTTTTGTTCTGTTAAATTTTCAACACTTGCCATAATTCTTATTTTTAAATATTATATAATTGATATTTTATATTTTCCTGGTGCAATTCTTTTGCCAGCCTGTATAATGTCCAGCAAATATCTACATTATTAGTTTTACATGAATATCCAATATATTTACGTGCTTTTTCAGATATGACAGGTATATATTGATGTTTTGCAAATTCATTCCAATTTTTATGCTTATCTAACTTAAGCAATAAATTCATGTTATTATTTACAAAAACATATCTCCTGTTTAATCTTTCGGTAGATTTCATATTGCTGTTTCACTTCATTGTTTCGCATTCAAGTTCTTCAAGTGTTATAGTTTCATTTCCGCTTGTTATGTTTACATCCCAATTTACTGTTATTGTTTCCATCGCTAGTTAATTTAAGTTTAAAAAGCCCACCTAAAAATGATCTATTTCGAACGACCGCCTCTATTACAGATATTTGAATGGGCTATTGGTTGATCCTGCGTTCTCAGAAGATGGGCTTATCAATTATTTATTATGAAACGTTTAATTAAAGTTATGCCCCATTAAAGAGCAGCCCTTGTTCTTTTGCTGCTTTTTTTGCTGCTTCAATCTCTTTTGTAAGGCTATTGTGTATGTTCATTTCATAGCATTGCCCCCAATCACTATATATGCGGAACAAAGTCCACCCCGCTTTTTCGCTTATTACCACGGCTGCTTTTGTTTGATGTTCTTCTTCTCTATATTTTTTAGGGCTTATTGGTATTACTGTCATATAATCACCGCAGCCGTTAAGTTCGTAACTTAATTTGACTACTCTGCAATCAAATTTCTCTATCTCTTTATATTGTCTGCCCTCCCACACTACAGGATAATAAACGGGGCAATTAAATGGCATGTCTTCATCAGAAGAACTATCAATACGGTATATATTGGTATCACATATACCAGCACATCGTTTATATAAAACAAACTCATTGCATTTGAATATTACCACCATAATTTTTTAATTAACATGTTATACCATCTTTTAGAACGAGGCGAATCAATCAATTTTACCTCTTTATTAATATCAATTTCGTAAATTGCTAATCCTGACCTATAAGTATAATAATACTTATTGCCAATCTTTTCCTTATACATAAAATCTCTACTTAAAGATTCACCCTTAAAGACAAAAATGTCATCCATTCTTAAATCTGATAATTTCATAATAATAATTTTATTTATAAATGAATTTATACAAATTAATGATGTTTATCCCAACACCTAAAGTCAATATCCAATTTGACCAGTCGTTAGATATGTAAAAAGAGCATATATCTGACTTATCGATATAAACCATAGCCCCTATATCGACAGAGAAATTCCTAAGCTTTTCAGGAGAAAAAAACAGGTTGTTGTCCTCAGTGCAATCATATTTTATGTATGATGAACCTAACATTATCTTCCCATATTCAGGATAAGGGGCGAATGACATAATAGCCCCAACCTGGGTTATTTTCATTGACACGTCAGTAATATTCGCATTACCGTGTGAAAACACCGGACCTATCCCTACTAAGTCATTTATTTGAATATTTGTAATAAACTTTGCAGTACCGGCATAACATCCGATCATTACATCTTGTGATCTTACTGTATTCGACAATAATAAGAGCATTATAATAATGCATTTATTTATATAATCATTGAATACACGGTCATTGTTTTCTTTTATCTTCTTCGCTTTCCTGAGTATAAAAAATAAAAAACAGACTAAAATGGGTATGATTATAATTTGTGTTAATACATTCATAATATTATTATTATATATTGAATAAATGTTTATTGTGCTAATAAATAGAAATCCATTGCGGCCTGGTTAGGGGTATATTTATAATTATTATTGTACGTTAGTGATTTAAAAGTTGAAATATCTTTATTATCTGATACTACATCAAGTAAAAGAAGGACCCAATATCTCAAAAATATTGGAGATCCTATTTCAATAATAGTTTGCCCCCTGTCTTCTTTTCCGCGTATGATAGCGAAATTATTAATGGTTTTGCTGTCATTTTGTTCAAGAATTATTTTTACTTTTTTCATGATAAGATATAATTAATGAGGTCATCTTCTGTTTTAAAACAGAATTTATCGTCCATAAAAAAGAATTTTCCATTAGATTCTTCAATCCAATGCCTAATAGTAGTATTTCCAAATTTATCAATTTTTACATCGGTTTCTTTTATAAAACCAATTACTATTTTAAAATCTTTTATTGTAAAGATTTCATCGTTAATATTAAAATTTATAGATATTCCCATGTTATTATTTTTATGTGTTTCTACTGCCAAAACCCCTGTCCTCGAAAGGATCAGGGGCACCGCCATAATTAGCGGAAACTGGCAGGTTAATTTTCTTTTATTTCTGGTGCTTTCATGATTAATATTATCAGAATGCACGTGCAAATTAAAAATAAAGCAAGCAACAACATGATTTAATTTTTTTTGTTAATTCTTCATTCCTTATTAACAGCTTTTTTGCTGTTTCAATTGAATTTGATATTAACATTAAATTGTTAATATCAGCTATACCCTGATCTAATTGTTCTGTGGTCATGATATTTCTTCTAATCGTTTATAAATAATGTCCAAAATAATGGCTTCCTTTGATGAGGAAAACCCAGGCGATTTAATGTCATTTTCAAATGATTTTTTCTGCCTAATTAGTTCTACTATTCCTAATTTAGGAACCATTTTTTTGTATAGTTCGATGTAGTTCATTTTTATTATTTTAGATATAATAATAATTTTTCTTCAAAGTTTTCTTCTTTTTCAAGGGTTTCGAGAATTTCTGTTTCGTGTTCATTTGTGTCTTGAAAAAGCTCAAGTTCTCCAGTTTTTTGCAGTATTGCCAGCCTTGTTTGTTCAGATTGCTTAATAAGCATATCAAATTTTTTTGTCTCAGCCTTAATAAAGCTGTTAATAGCTTCAACCTCTTCGAATAGAATGTTCATCCGCTCTTTTCTTTCTTCTGCTCTTTGTTCAAATCTTTTCATCTTATTGGCTTTAAATTGTTGCTTATATTTTCTTTTACGATACTAAGATATAAAATGTTTCATAAATATCAAAAGTTTTTTGGGGGTTTTATAATTTATTTTTAGTTATAATGTTTTCATCCATTTTTTTATTATTTCATCTTCTCTCTTCAACTTGTTTTTATAAAGTATCTGATCCTTGCTATAATTAAATTCAAAATCCCTTTTCCATGTTATATTTCCTTCCCAATCACATAGGAGTATTCTTTTTACCATATATTTACACGCCCCAACATCATCCGTATCACCAAACCGGCTCCATTGATATTCAAATAATCTTTTTAAATCAGGGTGTATTGACGATAATAGAAATTCCTTATATTCCTTCCATGTCCTAAATTGTTTCGGTAATTCCTTTATTGAATATATTAAATTTTCCTTTCCATACATGGCCGCTGTATGTACACCTTGAAGCCTTTCTTCAAGTTTGTCATAAGTTTCAGGCTCAAGTTCCTGTAAATCGGTAAGGCATCTAAATGCTTTTTCATGTACAAGGTTTGAAACCCTGAAATATCTCAAATTTCCTCCCAACATATACATTTTATCATAAATCTTGTTATATCTGAAATTCCCCTCTATAATATATTTCCAAACATCCTTATATTTCCAGTCAATAATTGGGTAAGCTTTGTCCGGTTTCACTTTTCTTCGTAGCCAGAATAATTCACTATTCTCACCGAACATAACAAACCTACGATCCGGGCTTTCTTCTGCCCTCAATCCAATTATTGAAACGCATTTACCTTTTCTTTTTCTCAATTGCTGTGATACCCATAAATTGAATTTGTAAAACCTTTTTGGATATTTGTTTTCAATTGAATGAATTGCAATTGGATTTTTTTCCCTTATCCACTTTTCGCCTTCTCCCCATGCCCATAAAAATAATTGTTGGTGACTGGCCGCATTTGTCATAAATATTGGGACCTGGTACCATAATGGGATAACATTGGCCTGTCTCATAGCCCATTCCATTATATCAATAGTTCCTTGGTATTCAGCTTCTTGATCCTGAAAATAAAGAATAAATTTTCTGTCCCTTTTTTTTGCTTCCTCATTTACCAAATGAAACAATGCTGTACTATCTTTTCCCCCAGAAAACGATAATGAAATATTATCATAATTGTCGAATAGGAAGGATATCCTTTTTTTAGTAGCTTCAAGAACGTTTTCAGTTCCCCTTATTGATGTACGTCCCATAATTATTAATCTTCAGGTTTAACATCTTCCCCGGCTTCCACAATCTGCCTTTCAATCGAATAAGGGACCCCTTTTATTTCCGATGCGATGCCACGCAATCCGATGAGTCGCTGAACCTCTTCAAGTGTCATACCGAGTTCTTTCATTATCTTGAGTTCATCCCATCCCGCTTTTAGCATTGCAACCAAGGAAGCCTGTAATTCGACCTCATGCTTTCCCCTTGCCCGGTTATGTCTCACTGTTGATGCCATCCTGTCGCTTATATCCTTTTCAATTACGGATACCGGCAACATACCGTTTTCACGATCATAGATATCCTTATGCCTTAACATTACCAAATGCCTATGATAACCGTCCACAAGGATATATTTGTCCCTGTCTTTATCATAAAAACAAACAACAGGCATGGTATACCCGTCACATTTAATGCTTTGGTAAAGCAAATCCATTTCCCGTTTTGCCACGTGGTTTGGGTTATAATCATTAGCCTCAATTTTGTCAATTGGTACGGCTATCACATTATAAACAGGGCTTTTAAAAGTTTCTTTCATAATTCTTTTTTTAATTGTTCCATTGTTTTTTCACTAAATATATCAAGCAAAGTCCTTTTGCGTTCAATATTTTGGTTTATCATTGATTCCAGCCCTACATTACCGGTAAGGTCATAATAGACACAATCATTCTTTTGCCCTTCACGGTAAATCCTGCGTTCAATTTGTTCACGTTGGGCATAATCCCAAGTCTTATCCCAAAATATTATGATGTTATAATCCTGAAGGTTAAGGCCAAAAGAATGCTTCTGAAGGCTCATTATCCTTATGTCATTATAATATTTCCTTAAAGCTTCCTGGGTATCAATATACTTTGCGTAAATTAAAACTTTTGAATGATCTATGCCGGATAAAATCTTATCTATAATAGTAAATTTTTCTGGGCTTAAAGAATAATTATGCTGCATTTTTTGGGTGATTTCAAGAAATATATTGTTGTTGTTGGCAATCAAGTATTCTTTATCAAGATATTTTTCTTTCAGCACATCATGCTGATTTATTTCTTCTTCGGTAAGTAAATAATTCAGATCAATGTTTTGCTGCCCGATACTCAATGATAGTTTACTTTCAAAAATAAAAGGTTCAATCATTGAATAGAGATAATAAATATTATGATATTTATTTATGAATTCCTTTGAATATGATCTGCTATATCCTGTAGAATAGTAAGTTATTTTTATGTATTCGCAGAAAGTGTTTTTAAATTCCGCAATATCCATATTCATTATTTTAGGGCTCAAAAATTGCATCTGGGACCATAGATCAAGTAAATTACTTGAAAGCGGTGTCCCGTTTAATATAAGCCTATATTCGGACATTTTTGACAATTCTATTAACCTTTGTGTCCTAATGGAATCGGCATTTTTTATTTTTAGGCTTTCATCACAAACAATAAATGCCCTTTTTGCTTTTTCAACTTTCCTGTAATTTTCAAGATAAATCCTATCGCTGTTCTGGATACTTTCTATTCCAACTATATCACAATCCATGCCCCCCCATTTGTTTATTTCCGCCTGCAGGTTTTTTTTTGTCTGAAATGGGGTGAACCATAAAACATAATCAGCATCTGTGTTTCGAATAAGTTCCAATGCAGAGCGTGTCTTTCCAGTACCAGCCTCCATAAACAAAGCACCGCATTTGACACTGTTAAGTTTATCAATTGCTTTTACCTGGCTATTTAAAAAGGCTTTCGTCATGCTCTATTTTAATTTTATCAACCTTATTTGGAATATGATGTTCGTATTGAATGTTATGCAAAATTCTACCTGTATCCTTATCTAACCAAGCAGTTTTTTTATTAGAATATTGTAGCTCTTTTTTTTCAAGTATCCATGCACTTATCCAATAAGCTTCTGATTTTTGTACATCATAATCACATCCAAAAACATGCGATATTGGAATAATTGCAGTTGAACCATTAAATGCAGTAGCTTTATAAGCCTTGTCGGATATTTTGACAAGGCTTAAAAGGCGTACTGAAATAACTTTAATTTTCATAATTCAATGAAATAAACAAATCTATCACTATCTGAACATGTAAAATCACCATTATTTTCTTTATGTGCACGTATATAAGTATTACGGCCATCAGAAGTAAATAAACAAAGTTTGCCTTCTTTTCCACTTGCATAAATTTCACGCTTAATATCTCCTATGATAAATTCATCAATACCGTCCTGACCTTTATAACCAAAATAAATAGTTCTTATTTTTTTACCTTTTAATTTATTGGCTAAATCTATAGTTAAAATCTTTGCTTCTTTAGTTTTAACAGCTTGTCTCATTTCTTCTAATGTTTTCATAATTTTTTGGCTTTTTATTGTTGCTTATATTTTCTTTTACGCATCTAAGATAATAAATGTTTCACAATTATCAAAAGTTTTTCGGGGAATTTAAAATAAAAAAGCTGGGTTATTTGCCCAGCTTACCCCTATCTGTTTTACTTATTCCTTCCTGGGGTTGGGCCACTTCGCAGATGTATGATCTATTGGGGTTTTTCTCATACAAATTAATGCCGTTTATCCCAACTGTACACGGCGAAACTCCTCACCAGAAGGATGCCCAATCAAGGGTCTATATATATGGAATGTTATTATTTGCACCATTTTTCTTTGTAAGCTGATATACGGTTTTCGATCTTTTCATGAGATGCAGATGGGTTGAAGAAAAAAACTGTTTTGTTATCTACACGAACAGAAACCATGTTTCTGGTATCAGGGGATTTTATTTTTTGCTTTTGGCTTTCTTTAGATACGAAATTAGCTGCCCACATTGCTTCTTGAAGTAACTTCTTTCTCCTATGTTCCTCCCTTTTAATCTCTTTTTCAATACGTTTTCTCTCGTTTATCCCGTTCTGGATTGCATCAAACACATTCTTTTTCCTTGGTTTTCGGCCAAGTTTTTTTGGTTGTTTCTGTTCTTGTGATTTTGTTGGACGTTTTAATTTGAGCTTTTCAAATTCTTTTCTAACTGACTCTGGGGTGCGATCTAATATTTTAGCTATTTCACCGTTTGTTTTTGTGAGATAGTTCTTTTTAATTATATCCCTATCTGATTGATTCCAACGGTGATATTTTGATTTATAGTTCAATTTTTTGACACAAATTATTAATTTACATAAAGATATATATATTTTTTTATTTTAACAATGGGTTTGAAAAATAAATATCCAACTCATTGTCCGCTGTTATGAAATCCACAAATTCCTCATATTCAAAACCGCATGCCGTAGCTGTTTCTTGCTCATCCTTAATAATATGGTGTGCCCTGATTATTTTATTTTTATCAGCCTGATCCTTTTTACAATAATCTTCCCAAAGATAAATTTTATCAGGGGCGTCTTTCAATTTTCTGACCTGGTTTAGCCAACCGGTTACATTCTTTTTATTTGCCATATCATTTGCAAGTGAAAGTAGATAGTGCTTATATCGTTGGTGAGATTCAAGGACACTTTTATAAACTTCAGGGTTCTCTTTAATAAACCTAGATATGTCCCTTGGTGATTTATTTATAAGATAACAAGACCTAGTGAACCCTATCCCATTTTGGATACCGGCAAAAAGTATCTGCTTATCGTTATTGTTCAACATTTTTTGTAATGTTTTCAGGGTCTATTTCGATATCATTGTTGTTTAATATCTTAAAATTAAGGCTATTTTTTAACATTATGGCTATCAATTTCTTTATGATTGAATTGATAAAAGTATTATCAGATTCCAGGGAAAAGTAAATATGAAATTTATAAATAACATCTTTCTGTTCAGTTTTTTCTTCCTTGGGATCACCAGAACTACCAGAGCCGTCCCCAAAACTGATATTAAACTCCTTCATGGAAATAGGCAGATCGCTTAAGTTAATTTCATACTTTTTGAACAGTTCAGTATCCGGGTTTATATCCGAGTACTGAGAGTTTACAAAGGCAATCTCCTCGATGGCTTCTTTCTTTGTTTCGGCATGTATTATTTCATAAGGGATCGGGGCAATGTAATACCCATCAGACTGGAGCATTTTAAGGGCTTGCTTCCTGCGATGGGCATCTATGATCCACAGTTTCCCGTCCATATCCTTCCATGCCTTAAAACTGTATTTAAAACCCCTTTCTACAATTGCCTTCTTCAGCAA
>Ga0307419_10000083_pt1 | contig 35782 bp, 37 predicted proteins | sample SalMarWE160230MG_2_FD_202512 | JGI IMG/M metagenome (GOLD analysis project Ga0307419, IMG submission 202512) | Salt marsh sediment microbial communities from the Plum Island Ecosystem LTER, Massachusetts, United States - WE1602-30 | ecosystem: Environmental > Aquatic > Marine > Intertidal zone... | reverse complement strand
TGGATAGACAGGTGCATAACGTCACAGGAGTCAGGCCTTCTACCCTTTTTGTGCTATCAGGTGCTCAATGAGGTGATGAAGGGGTGCGACCCTAACCCTCTGTTCTATCGGATACGCCTCTTTGACGGGCGCTATGATCCAGACGTCGTGCAACGCCAGATCGTCCACCGCGTTCCAAAATCCTTGCTGCACCTGTGGAGCAGTCGATCCCTTGCATTCGACGGCGATGCGGTGAGGGCCTTTCTCAAGTATCAAATCGATCTCAACGCCGGAGGAGGTACGGTAGAAGGAGGCCTTCCAGGCCGGCACCAGAGGAAGAATATGTTCAAGGACAAATACTTCCCAGGAAGCGCCATACACGGGATGGCCCAGGAGGTCATTGTGGCTCTCGATACCAAGCAGCGCATGCAGTAATCCGCTGTCCCGGATATAAATCTTCGGCGCTTTGACTATCCTTTTTTTCAGATTGGGTTCATACGGCCGAAGGACTCTCAGCACAAAGACCTGCTCCAGCATGTCCACGTAAGACCGTATGGTATGATGGCTCACCCCCATCGATTCCCCCAGTTTCGAGCTGTTCAGCAGTTGTCCGTGCAGGTGGGCGCACATGCTCCAGAAGCGTTCCATGGTTTTGGCAGGGGTTCTGAAACCGAGCTGCGGGATGTCCCGTTCAAGAAATGTCCTGATAAAATCGAGACGCCACTCAAAGCTTTGGTGTTCATTCGCAGCAAGGTAGCTTCTGGGAAACCCGCCCCTCAGCCAGAGTCTTCTGAGCGTCTGTATGTTCCGTTCATCAGAAACTTCTTTTATAAGGAAGGGGGTCAGTTCAAAAGAGGCGATCCGACCGGCCAGTGTTTCAGAGCTCTGTTGAATCAAATCCGGCGAAGCAGAGCCGAGGATGATAAACTGTCCGTTCCGTTTATTCTCATCCATCACACTCCGTAACACGGGGAATAGTTCCGGCACCCTTTGAATCTCATCGAGACAGATCAGGTGATCTCTGTTCAGGGTGAAGAAGGCTTCAGGGTCTTGTAGTTTGTTGACATCCGATGGCCGCTCAAGATCTACATACACCGCTCCCTTGATTGTGGAAATAATTGCCTTGGCCAGGGTCGATTTCCCGCATTGCCGGGGACCGAGGATGACGACACCAGGCATCTGCTGCAATTTTTGTTCGATCTTGGTGGTAATAAGCCGCGGAAGATAGGGTTGCATATTGGAATTATATCTTCCAATTTACAATATGTCAATCATTATTGCCGAGCTGAGCAGAACCAGGTTAACTGAATAATATTAATAGGTTAGGTTAGACGGATTTCCGCTCTCGTCCCGCAAAGTGGGACGCAAAGCGGGATTCGCGCCGAAGGTAGTATTTAACCCCTTGCAACCCCTCACTATTCACCCCCCATCATAGGCAATCCCGCCCCAAAGTAAACCCATTCCACCACCCCCTCCCCCACCACATTAATCATGAACTCTGTGGGGCTTACAGTCCCCCCTGTGGGGAGATGTCGTCTCTCCCTACACGAGCGTTAGCCTGAATTTATATTCTCTCTCCGGCCACTTTGATTGTCAGCGCTTGGCCGGCTTACAGTCCCCCTTGTGGGGACCCTTGAGGGGAGATGTCGCTCCACTGAGGCGGTGTTCATGCTTTGTCACGCTCGTTTGTGGAGCTCCTCCCCCACCGCATTTGTCATGAACTCTGGGGGGGATGTCGCTCCACTGAGGCGGTGTTCATGCTTTGTCACGCTCGTTTGTGGAGCTCCTCCCCCACCGCATTTGTCATGAACTCTGGGGGGGATGTCGCTCCACTGAGGCGGTGTTCATGCTTTGTCACGCTCGTTTGTGGAGCTCCACTATTCCGGCGGCTTTTCATCCTTCAGGACTTCCGATGCCGGTTCTCCCCTCACCCCCCAATGGGTCTTCGGTATTTCATGAATGATGACTTCTACCGCCTGTTCGGGGACTCCCATATCGGTGAAGACCTTGGTTACTCCCTGAATAACGGTCTTCGCGTTTTTCGCTCCCCAGCCTTCCCATACCTTGACGTCTATCACTGGCATCTGCTTTTCCTCCTCCCCCCATACCTGGCTTTGGTTTCTGCGACAATCGGCTGTTTCGTCGTCTTCTTCGGTTGTATCTCGACATGGATGTGTGCCCCGAGGACATCTGCAACCCGACGCAGCATGCTGAGGGAATGACCTTCATACGACGGTGATTCCAGACGGCTAATCTGCTGCTGAGACGTCCCGACCCGCTTGGCCAGATCTTTCTGTGATAATCCTGAGGCCTTACGGAGCGAGGCAAGCTTCAGCGCGACATCCCAGGCCTCACCGGCCTTCCTGAACTCTGCGGCAAAAGCCGCATCTCGCAATTGCTCTGCAAGGTATTGATCAAAATTCGTTCGTCGTTTCATACAGGATTCCTCGATAGCCAGTCCTCTTCATAAAATTCTACCGTGAATTCCATAGCGTGTCAACATCAATTTTGATGTATATCAGAAATATCATTCAAGGGTGCCAAGAGGAAACATCCGCCGCCCCAACCCCCTCGGGACAGGCTGTCTGGTTCATAGCACACAAACGCCGAAAAGTAAAACCTGTTCTCTCACGCCCGCGGATGGTACTGCCGGTGGAGTTTTTTGAGGTACTCCTGGTTCACATGGGTATAAACTTGTGTAGTACTGATGTCCACATGCCCCAGCATCGCCTGGATAAACCTGAGGTCAGCCCCCCGCTCCAACAGATGAGTCGCAAAAGAATGGCGCAACGTATGGGGGGTGATGTGCTTGGTGATACCGGCCTTGAGGGCATACTGGCGCAGGATCTTCCAAAATCCCTGCCTGCTGAGCTTGCCCCCCCGGTTGTTTACGAAGAGATAGGGACTCTCCTTACCCTTGATGAGGGCCCCCCTAGCCCCCTCCAGGTAGAGCTGTGCCCGTTCCATGGCCGCCTCCCCTATTGGAACAATACGCTCTTTCCCCCCTTTTCCCCTGACCGTGACAAACCCCACCTCCAGGTTCAACCCGCCCGTAGGGAGCTCGCAGAGCTCCGACACCCGCATGCCGGTCGCATAGAGGAGCTCGAGCATGGCCCCGTCCCTGATCCCGAGCGTGGTCTCATCATCGGGCTGGGCCAGGAGCTGTTCTACATCCTGGACCGTGAGGACATGAGGGAGACTCGGGATCAAGCGGGGGAGCTCCATGTCCTCCAGGGGGTTGATTTCCAGATGACCCTCCTGCGCGAGGTAGCGGTACAGCCCGCGTATGGCCACTAATGCCCTGGTGATGCTGCGCTGTGCAAGCTCCCGCGTGTGCAGGTGCTGGATAAAGGCCATGGCAGTGATCTTGGAAGTCTCGGCAAAAGAGGCGATTCCTTGTGCCTCTAAAAAGTCAAGGTAGGCGTTAAGGTCCCGGCTGTAGGCCTCGAGGGTGTTGCGGGCAAGCCCCTTCTCAACAGCCAAATAGTGGAGAAAGGGATCGAGGATTTCTCCCTTTTCTTTCATAGCTCAATCAGGGCATAGCTCAATCAGGGCATAGGTCAATCATAGGCATAGGTCAATCAGAGGTCAATGATCTCTGCTTGGAGGGTATCCAAATGGGCGACGGCAACGGTGCAGCGCCCATGAAGCCACCCGCCGCACTCCCCCGGGTTCACCAGCAGGGTGTGCCCCTCCAGCTTGATCTCAGGGAGATGGGTGTGGCCGTAGGCGACGAGTCTATATTTTTCACTGGCAGCTACCGCCTCCAGGATCGGCATCTCATGCCCCACCAGGACCTTCCACTCCCCCACATCAAATTCAGACGGCGAAGGGTGGAGCCTGTTTTCGGCGGTTTTCTGAAGCCCGAGCCGCTCGCCGTCGTTGTTTCCGAAGACCCCGCGGTAATCGCACCGGAGGATGTTATTGAGGGGATTCAGGGAGAATGGGGCGATGTAGTCCCCCGCATGAAAGACCATCTGAACCCCCTGGGTGTTAAAGAGCTCGCAGGCCCGCTCGATCATCGGCACGTTGTCGTGAGAATCTGCAATGAGCCCGATCTTCATCTCCTTTTCCTTACTGGCTCCTCACTGGCCCGTGTGGCCGAAGCCCCCCTCCCCTCTCGTGCTTTCGGGGAGCTCTTCTACCTCCTGCAGTTCGGCGCGATCTACCTGGTTGATGATCAACTGGGCGATCCTGTCGCCGTCCCTGACGACGAAAGGCTCATTCCCCAAATTGATCATGATGCAACCGATCTCACCGCGGTAGTCGGCATCGACGGTCCCCGGTGTGTTGAGCAGGGTCACCCCGTGCTTCAGGGCGAGCCCGCTGCGGGGCCTCACCTGGGCCTCATACCCCTCAGGCAGCGCAATGGCAATCCCTGTAGGGATAAGACAGCGCTCCCCCGGGGGCAAGGTGACCTCTTTTTCCAATGAAGCGAAGAGGTCCATCCCCGCGGAATGTGCAGTCATATACCGGGGGAGTGTTCCCCGCAACCGCTTTACCAGCACCTTTATCATGTCACAGATCCAGGGCCTTCCAGGGAAGCTCCTCTTCCTTAACAGGCCCCAGCAGGGTGAGGCAGAGGGGATGGGAATCGAGCATTTCGTGGACGACCTCGGCGATTGAAGCCTCTGAAACCGCAGCCAAATCACTGAGGACCTCCTCCAGGGGGATGTGGCGGTTGAAACAAATCTCATCCTTGCCGAGCCTGCTCATCCTCCCGTCGGAACCCTCCAGGCTGAGGATCATGCTCCCCCTCAGGTATTCCTTTGCCGCCGACAGGTCCTCCTCACGGATCTCCCCCGCCTGTAGTGCCCGCAGCTCCTGGAGGATCAGGTCAACGACCTCCTGAAGCTCATCTTTCGTGGTGCCGGCATAGACCCCGAAGAGGCCGGTGTCCGCATAGGTGCTGAGAAAGGAGTATATGCTGTAGGTCAGTCCTCGTTTCTCCCGCACCTCCTGAAAGAGGCGCGAGCTCATATTCCCCCCCAGCAGGGTGTTGAGGGTGTGACCGGAAAACCGGAGACGGTGACCGTACGGTATCCCTACGGTCCCGAGGCAAAAGTGGACCTGCTCCAGATCACGGGAGGCAACGTGCAGCCGCGATCGGCATCCGTGCGCCCCCTCTCGCAACGATGGCAAGGGCCGGTCCTGGAGGCCCCCAAGCTGGGCCTCGATCAGATCAACAAACTGCTGGTGATCCAAGTCGCCCGCCGCAGCCACGATCATCCTGTCAGGGGTATACCTGCCCTGCACAAAGGAGGTGATCTGATCGCGCTGGAAAGAGAGGACGTTTTCCTTTAATCCCGTTATGGGGTATCCAAGGGGATGATCTCCCCAAAAGGAGCGGTGGAAGAGGTCATGGATATAATCATCGGGTGTATCCTCGACCATCTTTATCTCCTGCACGACCACCATCCGCTCCCGTTCTATCTCTTGAGGGGCGAAGACGGAATGAGCGACGATATCGGCCAATATATCAACGGCCAGGGCGGTATCGCGCTTGAGGACCTTGGCGTGGTAGCAGGTATATTCCCTGCCGGTAAAGGCGTTGATGCTCCCGCCTACCGATTCGATATCCCTGCTGATATCAAAGGCGCTGCGTTTCTCCGTCCCCTTGAAGAGGAGATGTTCGAGAAAGTGAGAAAGGCCCCGCTCGCCGGGCCCCTCATCCCTGGACCCCATCGTGATCCAGATCCCGAGGGATACTGAATCTAAGGTCGGGATGGCCTCGGTCACGACGCGGATGCCGTTAGGCAATGTGGTCTTCTGGTAGGTCTCCATCGCCGAAGCCGTAGCCGGAGCCATAAGTGGCCCTTTGGCCAGTGGCCCGTTAGCCAGTGGCCCGTTGGTCGGTGGCCCGTTGGCCAGTGGCCCCTTGGCCAGTGGCTCTTGAGCCAGTCACAAAAAAAGACCGACTCCTGCGGCCTTTTTTCTTCCTCTCTAAGGGTGGAAGGGGGGAACGAGAGAGATTATGAGTAATTCCTCTTTCTGTCTCGCTTGTCCCGCTTGTCCCGCTCAAACCCCCCTGCTTTCTCTTCTTCTCCTCCAGGAAGTAACGCCCGCCGGCTCAATCTGATCTTGCCGTTGCTGTCTATCTCAAGGACCTTTACCTGGATCTCATCGCCCACCTTGAGAATATCGGTGACTTTTTCCACTCGCTCTTTTGCAAGCTGGGATATATGGACCAAACCATCAATCCCGGGCAGGATCTCCACGAAGGCGCCGAAATCGACGATCTTCCTGACCTTGCCCGTATACACCTCACCTATCTCAGCCTCCTGAGATGATTCCTTGACCAAAGCGATGGCCTCTTCAATGGCCTCAGCGGATGACGAGGCGATCTTTACGGCACCGGTATCCTCGATGTCTATCTTGCACCCGGTCTTCTCGATGATGGACCTGATATTCTTCCCGAGGGGGCCGACGACATCTCTGATCCGATCCGGGTTTATCTGGATGGTCACGATGCGGGGTGCATGCTTGGAAAGCTCCGTGCGCGGTTTGTCCAGGGCCTGATTCATGGCGTCGAGGACAGCGAGCCGGGCCTGGCGGGCCTGTTGGAGGGCCTGCTCCATAATTGCCTTGCTCAGACCGGGGATCTTCACATCCATCTGCAGGGCGGTAATCCCCTCCGCCGTCCCGGCCACCTTGAAGTCCATATCGCCGTGATGATCTTCATCCCCGGCGATGTCGGTCAGGATGGCCACCTGATCCCCCTCCTGCATGAGCCCCATGGCGATGCCGGCCACCGAGGCCTTTACGGGAACCCCTGCATCCATGAGGGAGAGACAACCGCCGCACACCGTAGCCATGGAGGAAGAGCCATTGGACTCCAAGACCTCCGAGACTAATCTAATAGTATAGGGAAACTCCTCAGCCGAAGGCAAGACGGGCAGCAAGGCCCGCTCTGCCAGGGCGCCGTGCCCTACCTCCCGCCGGCTCGGTGCCCGCAAAAAAGAGACCTCGCCGACGCTGAAGGGGGGAAAGTTGTAGTGAAGCATGAAGGTCTTATAGAGATCCCTCCCCAACAGGAGCGACTCCACCTTCTTCTCATCCTCGGAGGTGCCGAAGGTCGTGACGGCCATAACCTGGGTCTCACCCCTCGTGAAGAGGGCCGAACCATGGGTCCTCGGCAACAGGCCTACCTCGCAGCTGATGGGCCTGATATCGGCAGGTTTTCTGTTGTCGAACCGCTTCTGTTCTTGAAAAATGGGAGAGCGTATCACTTCACGCTCGGCGTCCTCGCAGGCCCTGCGCACCTCTGACGCGAGCTCCCTCTCCTCCCCGCCGAATCGCTCTAAGGCCTCCTGCACGATCTCATGCATCCGGTCCCGGCGTTCGATCTTGTGCGAAATCTGCAAGGCATCGCTGAAGAGGGGTTTCGCAAAACCCTTCACCTCTTCCAACAAGGGACCACCCTCTTCCAGAGGGGTGTACGGTCGCTTTTCCTTTCCGCAGGCCTCCTTGAGCTCATCCTGCATGGCGAGGATCGGCTTGAGGGCCTCATACCCTGCAAAAATCGCCTCGAGGATGACCCCCTCATCGACAACACTCCCCCCTCCTTCGACCATCATCACCCCGTCGGGGTTCCCCGCCACGATGAGTTCCAGATCGCTCCTGGTCAAATCATCGGTCGTGGGGTTGATGACAACTGTTCCATCAATCCTGCCCACCTTGACTCCGGCAAGGGGTCCCGCAAAGGGGATATCCGATATCTGCAGGGCAACTGAGGCCCCGATAATCCCCAAAATGGAGGGGTCGTTCTGTTGATCCGCGGAAAGTACCGTGGCAACCACCTGGATCTCGTTGCGAAACCCCTTGGGGAAGAGGGGTCTGATGCCTCTATCGATCAAACGGGAAGAAAGGACCTCTCGGTCGGTCGGGCGCCCCTCCCGCTTGAAGAAGCCCCCGGGGATCCTCCCCGCCGCGTAGGTCATCTCTACATAATTTACCAAGAGGGGGAAGAAATCCATCTTTTCCTTCACCTCTCTGTCAGCCACCGCCGTTACCAGGACGACGGTCTCTCCATATTGAACGAGAACGGCTCCATCCGCCTGCTTGGCAACCTTGTCTGTCTCTATAGAAAGGGGTTGCCCCGCCCATTCTATTTCAATCCGCTTTTGCATGTACTTTTTTCTCCTCTCAGAAACCCAGGCGCTACTTCCTGATGCCAAGTCGTTCGATCAACGTACGGTAGCGCTCCATGTCGGAGCGTTTCAGATAATCGAGGAGGGATCTCCTCAAACTGACCAGCTTCAGGAGACCTTGTCGAGAATGATGGTCCTTGTTGTGCGTCTTGAAGTGCTCGGTCAGATAATTAATCCGCTCGGTAAGCAGCGCTATTTGCACTTCCGGTGACCCGGTATCTGTATCGTGCAACCTGAATTGTTCTACTATTTCCTTCGTCTTTTCAACATCCAAACCCATTTACCTTCCTCCCTGATGAGCCATAGTGTTTATGATAGTGTGAACTGTATTTCTACCACACGAGGGGGCTTTTGTAAATAGAGCATTGTGAAAGACCCGCAGGGGTCTGACCACAAAGCACGCTTTTTCCTGGTGAATCTCTCCCACAGCAACAAGCCCTCCGCCCGTCTTCACCAGCACGCGCACCTTCCTCCCCTCTTCTTCAGAACCATGGGGCAGATCCTCCACCGTTATGGCCTGTCCGTTGTGGATCTGGCGGGCATCATCTTCACTGAGCGAAACGGGGGGCAAAAAGCTCACGGCCTGGGAGAGGGAAAGGATCCGTTCCGTGACCTTCCCCGCCTTGAGCAACCCCGTGGCGTCGGCTAAGGAAAGGGCATCCTCAAGACCAAAGGGGCCATTGCGTGTCCGGCGCAGCGCTGTCACATGGGCGCCGCATCCGAGCTGCACACCCATATCATGTCCCAGGGTACGGATGTACGTACCTTTAGAGCACTCGATGTGGAGATGCATGGCAGGTGGATCGATCTCCGCTACCCGAAGCTCATAGATCTCCACCTCCCGGGGTTCACGAGGCACCTCATCCCCCCTGCGCGCCAGCTTATAGAGGGGTTCGCCGTTATGCTTGAGGGCGGAGTGCATGGGGGGTAGCTGGGAGATCTTCCCCCTGAATCCTTGCATCACTTCCTCTATTCGGCGCGGGGAAAGATCGTAGCTGCCTATCGCCACGGTAGTGAGGATCTTTCCGTCCTTATCCTGGGTGTCGGTCGTTACCCCCAGAAGGAGGGTGGCTTCATAGACCTTCTTCCCCGTTTCCAAGAAGGGGGCGAGCTTCGTCCCCTCCCCCAACAAGATGGGGAGCACCCCCGTAGCCAGAGGATCGAGGGTCCCCAGGTAGCCGATCTTTATCCCTCTCATATGCGGCTTGAGCTCCCGCACGACATCGTACGAGGTGATCCCCGTTGGTTTGTCGACGATGAGAACGCCGTTCACCCCTCTAAGACCCCCCATTACTGCTGCTCCTCATTTGAATGCTTCACCCCTCGCAACAACTCCTCGATGTGCTCCCCATAATCCAATGAGTCATCGTACAGAAATTGGATCTCGGGCATATATTTGAGTCGAACCCTCCTGCCAAGCTCCCGCTTGATGTAGCCCGTGGCGCTCTCCAATCCCTGATACGACTCCTCTTTCTGGTCCTCAGCCCCGAAGACGCTATAGTAGACCTTGGCCACCCTCAGGTCATCGGAGACCGCGACCTTGGTAATGGTGACAAACCCTATGCGCGGATCTTTCAGCTCGCCGAGCAAGATCTGTGAGATCTCCTTCCTGATCAGATCGCCCACCTTGTCTGACCGCTTAAATCTCATCATAATTAAAATGTAAAAATTCCACCTTCGAGCTGACGACCTCTAACAATCCCAATCCCTCTATGTAATCGAGCACCTTATCCAGGGAGGAATTGATAAAGCGCTTATCCGTTCCCACCAGACATATTCCCACCTGTGCCCGCTGCCAGAGGTCGTGTCCGCCCACTTCTGAGATGGAGACGTTGAACTTATTCTTCACTCGTGTCACGAGACTCTTGATGATTTGTCTCTTTCCTTTCAGAGAGGACCCTTGGGGAAGAACGAGATCAAGATGGCATACCCCCACCACCATCTCACTCACCACTCCATTAACGCGCTACCTCTTCGTAGGTATAGGCCTCGATGGTATCTCCGATCTCCCAGGTACTGTAATCCTCAACCCCGATACCACATTCATAGCCCGCCTGAACCTCTTTCACATCATCCTTAAATCGCTTGAGGGATGACACCTTCCCTTCGTGCACCATATCTCCATTCCTGAAGAGCCGCACCTCCGTGCCCCTGGTCACTTTCCCCTCGGTGACATAACTTCCCGCTATCACGCCGACCTTGGAGACGCTAAAAACCTCCCTCACCTCAGCCCTGCCAAGAATGACCTCTTTCCTGATCGGTCCGAGTATTCCTTTCAAGGCCTTTTCAACATCCTCGATGACCTCATAGATGATGCTGTACACCCTGATATCTACCTGCTCCTGTTCCGCCACACTCTTGGCCTTGCCGAGAGGGGTAACGTTAAAACCGAGGATCACGGCATCGGAGGCGGCAGCCAGGTTGACATCGGTCTCCGAGATCCCCCCGATTCCCTGGTGGATGACTTCAATCCGTATCTCGTCGGTGCTCAACTTCTCCAGGGAATCCTGGATGGCCTGAATAGAGCCATGGGTATCCCCCTTGAGGACCACCCGCAACTCCTTCATCTCCCCCTCCTGAATCCGATCATAGAGGTCCTCCAGGGACATCCGTTCAGGTCTCGCACCGATCTCTCCCCGCATCTGCTTTTGGCGATGGAGGCTTATCTCTTTGGCTATCTTTTCGCTCTCCACACAGATGAGGTCATCCCCGGCATTGGGAATCTCGGTGAAACCAACTACCTCGGCAGGCATGGCAGGACCCGCCTCTTTTAATTGTTTCCCCCGTTCGTCCAACATGACCTTTACCCTGCCATAGGTTCTCCCTGAAACAAAGATCTCACCGGCCCTCAAGGTCCCTTCTTGTACGAGCACGGTCCCCAGCGGTCCACGCCCCCTGTCCAATCGGGCCTCCACAACCACGCCCCGGGCGGGCTTGTCGGGGTTTGCCTTGAGGTCGAGCATTTCCGCCTGCAGAAGGATCAGCTCCAATAGTTCATCTATTCCTGTTTTCTTCTTTGCGGATACCAGAGCGAAGAGGGTATGCCCCCCCCACTCCTCAGCGACGAGGCCCAATTCGGTCAGGTCTCGTTTGACCTTCTCCGGGTCTGCCTCTGGTTTATCTATTTTATTGATGGCTGCAATAATGGGAACCTCAGCGGCCTTGGCGTGATCGACGGCCTCGATGGTTTGGGGCATTATTCCATCCTCAGCTGCCACCACCAGTACCACGATATCGGTTACCTGGGCACCCCTGGCCCGCATAGCGGTGAAGGCCTCATGCCCCGGCGTGTCAATAAATACGATGGTCCCCTTGTCCAGATCCACTCGATAGGCCCCGATGTGCTGGGTGATGCCTCCGGTTTCTTTATCGACCAGGCGGGACTTTCGGATGGCATCGAGTAACAGGGTCTTACCGTGATCCACATGTCCCATTATCGTGACCACGGGGGGGCGGGAAAGAAGCTTTTCCGGATGATCCTCGACCCGTTCCAAGATCTTGTCTACGTCGAAGGCGACACTCTCCACCTCATAGCCGAATTCAGCGGCCACCAAGGAGGCAGTATCCACATCGACCGTCTGAGTAATAGTGGTCATCACCCCCAGGTCCATCAACTTCTTGATCACCTGTCCTACCTTGGCCCCCATGCGCTGTGCTAATTCTCCCACCGAGATCACCTCGGAGATCTTGATAACCTTCTTAATGGCCTTGGGGGTCGTAATCTGAGTCTTGAGGTGAGGACGGGTGGCCACCCTCTTCTTGGCATGTCTGCCGCGAAAGACCCGCTCTCCCCTGCGCACTGCAGGAACTTGGACCTCCGCAAGCTCATTCTCTTCGATGGTGATGACCTCTCTCCTGCGCCTGTGCTTCTTTGTGGGCCGCTCCTCAAGCTCCTCTTTTTCCCTCTTCCCTGTTTTCTTTGGTTTCTTGACCTCTTCGACCACAACCTCGGGGATCACCTCTTCCACAGCCACAAAGGGCTTCTCCTCACGGAGGCGCTCTAACTTTTCAGGGGGTGTGGGTTCAGGCTTTGCCTTCAGATCGACCCTTCCTACCACCCGGGCGGGTTTCGACTTCTCCTTGGGGATCTTGGCGACGCGGGGTTCTTTCTTGCGGGTCTCTTTCTTTCCGGCTTCCGGCGGGGCCTTCTTCTTGGGCTTTGCAGGGGCCTCCTCCCTGACCTCAGCCGGAGTAGAGCCTTCAGGTGCCGCTTCGGTAGCTTCAAGCCCCGCTTCGGAGGATTCAGCCGCTTCCTGAGTCCGTTCTTCGGGAGGCGGCTCCGCCTCTGTTACCCGCTTGCGCCTGCGGATGACGGTAGGCTTAACCCTCTTTTCTACAACTTCAATTGTTCCCTCATCATCCATCAACGTTATTCCTCCCCGTCCCGTGTGAGCAGGAGCCCTCTCAGAAATGCATCCTCTGCTGCACGAGGTACGGAAACCCGCAGGGAATAGGATAGCTTCCCTTTTTTCTTCAGCAGGGAGCTGATGCATGCTGTCTCAGGACAGAGATATGCCCCCCTGCCGGGGAGCCTCCCTGCTTCATCCACTCTCAATGCTCCATCCACCATCACAATCCGTATCAACTCCCCCTTCAGGCTCCTCTGTCCGCACCCCAGACAGGTCCTGATAGGAACATGTTTCGCTTTCATTCTCCCGTATCGATATATTCTTTGGCCACCTGAATTAAGTTCTCGGCCTTCTTGCGGCTGATACCGGGAAGTTGTGCGAGAGCTCCTGCATCTGCCTGAAAGAGATCCCGCACACTTTCATATCCTGATTCTTTCAAAAGGGTAGCGGTCTTCTCCCCCACCCCGGGGAGCCGCTCTACGGGATCATCCCCACGCCTGACCCGCTCCACCCGATCCTCTTCCGTGGCGGAGGTAAGGCCGACCATGGTTCTGGCGGCTTCCACAATCTTCTCCCCCTTCTTCTCGCCGACACCACAAATCCTTCCCAGCTCTTCCCCCTCCGCCTCGGCCACATCCTCGATGGTATAAAATCCCTCATCGTAGAGGACCCGGGCGATGATCTCCCCCACCCCGGGAAGGGTCGTAAGGAGTTCAACGACCTCTTCGGAGTGTTTCTCCATCTTCGATTCGCTCTTGATATCGATCTTCCACCCCGTCAGCTTCGAGGCCAGGCGGACGTTCTGCCCCCGCTTGCCGATGGCCAGGGAGAGTTGGTCATCAGCCACGACGATCTCCATATATTTCTCTTCATCATTGAGGTACACCTTTGATACCTTGGCGGGGGAGAGGGCATTACAGACGAACTTGGCGGGGTCGTTGTTATAGGGGATAATATCGATCTTCTCCCCCCGGAGCTCTTGCACCACACTCTGCACCCGTGAGCCCTTCATCCCCACCGATGCCCCGACAGGATCTACATCGGCGTCATTACTGTACACAGCTATCTTGGATCGTTCCCCCGGCTCGCGGGCCGCATTCACCACCCGCACGATTCCCTCAGTGATTTCCGGAACTTCCATTTCGAAGAGCTTGGCCAAGAAGCCGGGGTGGGTGCGGGAAAGATATATCTGGCACCCAATCGGGGTCCGCTGGACATCCAAGACATAGGCCCGAATGCGATCCCCCCGTTTATAGGTTTCGCGGGAAACCTGCTCCCGCTTGGGCAAGATGGCCTCTGCCCTGCCGAGGTTTACATAGATGTTACCCCGTTCAATCCGCTGGACAAAGCCGGTAACCACCTCCCCTTTGCGGTCCTTATATTCGTTATAGGTGGTCTCCCCCTCGGCATCCCTCACCCGCTGCATGATGACCTGCTTGGCCGTCTGGGCCGCAATCCTCCCGAGGTCTTCGATGCTCAGTTTGACCCCTAGGCTGTCCCCGATCTCCGCCTCGGGGTCCATCTCCTTGCCTTCTGCCAAGGAGATCTCCAGATCAGGGTCTTCAACCTGTTCAACCACGGTCTTAAACTGAAAGAGTTCGACTTCTCCCAACTCCTCGTTGAAGCGGGCCTCGATATCCTTCTGCAGACCGTATCGCTTCTTCGAGGCCTTCAGCATGGCATCTTCCAAGGCCTCAATGATGACCTGTTTATCGATGCCTTTATCCCTGCCAACCTGTTCAATTAGATAATTGAGGTCTTGATTCATCGTACTGCCCTCATAATTGATTAAGCTCTATCTCAAGATTCGCCTTGAGAATGGATGAGAGGGGGATGGTAAAAATCTCGCTCCCCTCCACCTTCACCTTGACCTTCCCCTCAGTACATCCGAGTAGAGCACCCTTAAAGTTGCGCCTCCCCGATACCGGTTCTGTTGTCTTGATCCGCACCCTTCTGCCGGAGTATTTTACAAAATCCTCTTCTTTCTTTAAAGGTCTGTCGAGCCCAGGGGAGGAGACTTCCAGATGATACGAGGTAGGTATGATGTCTTCCACATCCAAGAGCTGCCCAAACTCCCTGCTCACCCGGGCACAATCGTCGAGCGTTACGTTCCCTTCCTTATCTATAAAAACCCTCAGAATCCATCCTCCCTGCTCCCGTTTATACTCGATATCCACGAGTGAAAGACCTTCGGCATCCAGGAGGGGTCCCAGGATGCTCTCAACACGGAGCAGGATTACCCCTTTGTCCATTGCAAACAACCCCTAACAAAAAAGCGGGTTTGATACCCGCCCTCACAAAATAGCAGGATTTTACACATTTTTTAGCACAGGCAATAAAAAAATGCAAGTACTTTTTTCTGCATACCTAGGATAGAATATGAAGGAGTTCCTTCTCCCCTTTTTCGATCTTGTCCCCGACTGAGGAGCCGCACCGGGCACAGAGGTATTCATACTTTTCGCCCGTGGGGAGGACCAGGAGGAGCCGCTTGCGCACAGGGGTCGCCATCTTGCAGCGGGGGCAAAAAAGAGATGTTGCTTCAAAGTTCTTATAATCCGCCTCACGTGCCATCCATTAAAACATAATGCACAACATTGCGTTCGTCAAGGATGGGCACAGTAGAGGATAGTAGTAAATATAGTAAGCACTATTCCTGTTCTTCATGCCCTGTTATGTCCAGGTATCGGTCTGAGGCTGGGGGAGTTGGTAGGTCATCAAGTGTTGAATGTACTGATTAAATCCATCGTCACCGCGCTTCTGGAGTTTTTCAATCTCGGGTCGTATTTGCTCCATCACCTTGGGGTCCTTGACCACATCGATCGGTTGCTGAGCAGGATACGATCGTTGGATGAGGGAATAGGCCTGTTTCTGTTCCGTGGTCAACGAGAGAAAGGCATCCAGCTCGCGCAGCATCGCAGCCTTGTCAGCGTCAAGGTATCCATCAACCTGCATCAAGAGGTTTAAGCTAAAATCGTTGCAGTGAAAATAACTGTGCATCTCGTCGAGATTTTCAACGAGCAGTTTGATCTCTGCTACGATTTCTTCATCGCCCATCGGGACGAATGTGCCCTCCTCGACCATGGTGCGCATGGGCGAGAGGGGGTGCATGGCAAAGGTGCGTACCCTGATGTGGTCCGGCTTGATCGTATTGAGCAGTTTGGCGGTCTCAAGGGCATGCTCGGTGCTCAGGGTTCGCCCGCCGATACCCGGCATGATGTACTCAGAAAGAGAAATACCCCCTTCCTTGACCCGGAGCCCTCCGGCAATCATGTCCTCAGGGGTCGATCCCTTGTGCACCAGTTGCAACACCGTTGCAGAACCACTCTCCATTCCCGTGTGGATTCGTGTTAAGCCAGCCTCTTTGAGCTTCTTGTAGTCGTCCACGCTCTTACGTTTCATGGTCTTTGCACGGGCATAGGTGGTTATATTGACGATGTACGGAAATCGCTTCTTCATATGTTCTATGATCGTCACCAAATCCGCAGTTGGCAAAACGAGCGAGTCCGCATCCTGCAAGAATGCCGAGGTAATCATATCGATATGAGACGCATAGGCCTCTGCCATCTCATCGATATCGCTGATAACCTCCTCAACGCTCCTCTTGGAAAAGGTCGTCCCTTTGTATGCAGGACAAAACAAACATCGGTTCCACGCGCAATTTCTCGTCACCCGTACCAATAGGCTCGATGCTTCACTGGGCGGTCTAATAACGCCTTGTTCAAACATTGCTATCGCTCCTCACAAAAATTCTCGCAGTGCCAAAACATCACTAACATATGTTTAATGTAATTATTTTATTGACAAAATCAAGTAAGGAGTCTTCTGCCTCCTATTAGTAAAATACAAAGGCCAAAAAACGAATTGTGACGGAACCGTCTTTCCCAAGAGGTGCCCCCAGACCCTTTCCTTAATCAATGCCCCACTAGCCAAAACTTCCCCTCGTCCCCGATCACCTTCTTCTGTTCAACGAACCGGTCTAAGTACCGGTGTAGATCAGCGCCCTTTTCAAGTTGATAACCCATACCCGAGAGGATCAAGATCTTGGGGGTTCCTTCGCATAAATCGGTGGTGAAACGCTCTTCCAGCTCTTGGCGGGTAAGGGGTTTGGTCTGCAGCTGTGCCTTGAGCCAGTTGAATACGATCTTCTCCTTTCGACCCTCCATGGCCCGCCCCAAGAAGTGCTTTACATCGGCAGGCTCACCGGCAGCTCTAAAATGCTCCCCAACGAGCTCGATGGCCCCCTTGAGGATCAGCAGTCCGATGATGAGCGATGCCACAACATCGCCGTAGTAGAGCCAGGGTGCATCCCATGCCCTGGCCGCGAACGAAAGAAGTATGCCCCCGCAGACGAGCATGGAGATCAGGAAGTGATTGCGTGAGTCCACCGCCTGACACAAAATGGCTAAATTGGACCGCCGCTTGCCCACGAGGTACTGGTATGCAGAAACCCCTAACATGACCAGACCGCACAGGGCCGAGATCGCAAAGGCCACCAGTCCGTCCGTTACCGGCCCGGGGTGCATTAACTTGTGGTAGGTGGCCAGGGCTACGCCCCCCACCGAAGCAAACATGGTGATCACGATGAATACCGAGACCAGCCGCTCCTTATCATATCTAATGCCTAGCCAGACCAGTATGGAAGAGATGGTATCCACTGCGGTATCGATCCCATCGGCGATCAGACCAGCGGAGTACGACAAGATGCCGAAGAGCAACTTCAGGACACTGAACACCCCGTGAAACCAAATGGTCAAGAAAGAGGCCGTCTCAGCAGACAATACCCACTCCATAAATAATGGGATCACCTCGTTCATGTGCTCTGCGACCTCTCTGCCGCCGGGCGTCAAATAATACCTGCCATTTCGCTCTTCCATGACGCCCAGCTCTTGCGCCGCGAGGAGATGTCCTTCGAGATTGAGCTGAGCCTTATCCACCTTACCACCTGCGCTGTCACTCATACTCATGCGCTGCACGTATCGTCTGATATCATGGCGGCTCATGGGCCGATCCAGAAGCTCCAACAGAACGCCCCTGATCAGACCCGGCAGACTGTGCATGACACGATGCATCTGTCGGGAGTCCTTCCAGTGCACCGTGGGCTTGCGCTGATGACGGAACGGAGAAAAACGTGTTTTATCCTTCGTCATGGGAGCTCTTGCAGTAACTATAATAAATATACCTAATAAAATGGGGGACCTTTGTCAAAGAAAAGATGAAGGGATAAAAGGACCTGAGAGGGGGAGAAGCCTTACGTGAATGCCTCACCTTTTTTAGCCAATCTGATCGTCACAGGGAAAGCGATGACGTTCATTGCGCCTTGCTTCCACGCCACTCCCAGATGATAAGCAACAACGCCAATCCACCACTGACTATGTTAAGAAATGAACAAAATACCATCATATGGCTATGGATCGGAATCAACAGGCCAATGCCGGCCAGTCCCAGAATGGCCCGTTTGAGCGGCCCAAGCTTTCTAAAGAGATAGCCGGACAAAGCCGCACTGAGTACAAAACAGCCGAACAGGGCAGTGGTGACGCACAGTATAATCGCTTGGGGGGAACCCTTGAAAATCAATGCCGGGAAAAAGACAAAGAGGAAGGGGACGATGTAGGCGATAATACCCAAGCGTGCCGCTGCCCAACCAGTGCGCATAGGCTGTGAACCTGCGATCGCTGCACCTGCGTAAGCCGCTATGCAAACCGGTGGGGTCACCATGGAGATGATCGCATAATACAAAATGAACAAGTGAGCGGCTATCGGCTCAATCCCAAGCTGAACGAGGGTCGGTGCCATAAGGATAGCGAGAACAATATATGCCGGCAGTGTCGGCATCCCCATCCCCAATATGAAACAGGAGAGGGCAATGACCGGCAACAAAACGAAAAGATTTCCCCCTGCAACCTGCGAAAGATAGAGGGAGATAAGGAATCCACCCCCCGTATACGCTAAGGTCCCGACGACAATGCCTGCCAATGCGGCAATGGGAACGATCATAAGCATGGTTGAACCGGTCTGACGCAGTGCCTCAAGGATCCACCCGAGGCGAAACCGCGTCTCTTTCTGAATAATGAGGCCGATGGCCAGTATGGCAAGCGCACCAATGAGTGCGCTCTTTTCGGGAGAATAAAATAAGACAAACAGGGCAAGGACGAGAACGGCGAATGGCAAGACGAACAAATAGCTTTTTCCCATAACCCTGGATAGTCGAGGGAGTTGCTCACTGGGCAGGCCCTTGAGGCCGGCCTTTCCAGCCTCCATATCCACCTGAAAAAAGATTGAAGCATAGTACAGGAAAGCCGGGATGATTGCAGCGATTGCCACCTGCTGGTATGGCACACCAAGGACTTCGGCCATGACGAACGCCGTAGCCCCCATGATCGGAGGGCATAGCTGGCCCCCTGTCGAGGCGACCGACTCAATCGCACCGGCGATGTGAGGCTTGTAACCGACACGTTTCATGAGGGGTATCGTCACGACACCGGTTGTCGCCACATTTGCCACAGCAACTCCGGAGATGGTTGCGAACAGGCTCGATCCCACTACGGCTATCTTTCCCGGCCCGCCTCGGAACCGACCGAAACCCGCCATGGCCACATTGGTAATAAATGCCCCTCCCCCTATGCTGAATAACAGGTTGCCGAAAAGGACAAAGGACAAAACGATGATGGCCGCGACGCCTAAAATAATACTGAGCATGCCATTGGCTGCCAGAAAGAGATAATTAACTTGCTGGTCAACGGGAAGGCGTATGCCGGAAAATATATCGGGTGCCACAAAAGCAAAATGAGGTAAGACAATGAAGATGAGCCCAAAGACAGCCAGGAACAGATTGGTCACCCGGCGGGTAGCCTCCAATACGAGGGCAAGCGCTATGATGCCGAGAATTACCCTGTCCGGCGTAATAATGCCCAATAGCAGTGTAATCTTCAGATAAAAAATGAAGATATAGAGACCGACGACAGCCCCTAAAACGGCAAGGATGGCATCATACCATGGAACCCTGTCTTTCGGCGATTTTTTGCTTCTGGGAACAAGGATGAAGACGCAGGGTAGGACCATCGCCAATATGAGACCGTAATATTGCTCCCTGAGAACGCTCCATTCCAGGTAGAAGGGAATATCCAAGATAAAAAAACACCCAACCAGCGGCATGGCAATAAAAATAATCTTTGTCAGCCAGTCCCCCCAACCATGCACATCTCTAAAATTCCCGCCTAACTCAGCAGGTGGTATGGTCTCTTTGTCGCTCATAATGACATTCTTCCATCCGCAATAACCCCCGTAAAGGGGGTTATTGCGGATATATTAAAAAAGTTTCCTTTTTCGACATTACTTCATTTTTAAGAGCTCTTTCTGTTTTTTCTCCATTTCTTTGGTCCACACCCCTTTTTCCTTATAAAATTGGATGGCACCGTCGTGATAGGGCAGGGTAAAGTGCGGGTTAATAAAGGTATCGGGGGTCCATGTCTTGAGTATAGGATGAATGGGTTGATATTCCTGATAATGGTTCCACCAGGTCTCGACCAGCTTGTAGGCAACATAATCGGGCATGCGGGTTGTCACCACATTGCCCAGAGGGATGCCCCACATAACCGTTTCTTCGGGAACACCGGGCGGACCAGCCGGCTGGACGACTGAATAACCACCGGGCATGGCGCGTTGCCCTTGCTCGACCCGTTTGGGGTCCATGGACCCATTGAGGAAACGAACGCCTACCAATGCATCCGCTTCGGCAATGGCGCTCATCCCCAGAGCACATACGGTTGAGTCAATGCGCCCTTCCTGAACCGCCTTGACAGCCGACACGACCTCCGTCACCGGCACGGTCTTGACATCATCAAGGGTCAGACCTCCATTTAACAGAGCGGACACGGTAAACCCAATGTTTGGCGGAAAGGCGGTCCACTCCCATGCGATCCTTTTCCCCTTCAGATCACGGATGTCTTTCATGCCGGAGTCTTTTCGGACGAGCATACTCGCTTTTAACAGGGGTCCTGCATTGAGCATGCGAACGTTTGGGGTCTGGGGGTATGGCGGCTTACCGCTGATCCCCTTTGGGAGAGGCTCTGGCCCGACAGCGCCTGTCCACATATTAAACATAGCTGCGAAGTTCTCCATCCCGATATCGATCGTTCCCTTGTCAGCAGTCATCATGGGGAGCCATATGGTAGCCCCCTCAGTCGGGATGACGGTCACGGTCATGGGGGAATTATTCGACGCTACCTTGCAAAGACCACTGATGAGGATATACAGCACCGAACCCTCTTTAAGGGACGCAAAACGGACGATCGTGGGGTATTTCTTTTCTGACTGTGCGGAAGCTGGTTCTGCAGTTATCCCCATGAACAATAGGGAAGCGATGATAAACACCGAACAAACAAAAAACACCTTTCGCCATTTTTCTCTCTTCATGACCTAACCTCCTTCCTAGTATTAAAGATCAGGTTCTCCAAACTTCCCCCTCTATTTCATAACCTCCTTTCTCAGATTTTTAATTACTTAGAGCGCCCCCAGGGGCAATCGTAAGAGTTGCACGGCATTGTCCCGGAAAATTTTCTTTTTTTCTTCCTCACTGAGTCCCATCCGCTCGACCGAAGCGATGGTGTCACGAATGAGCCTTCTGCCAAGCTGGTTATCAAAGGGCATGTCCGTACCAAAAACCATTTGATTGATACCGACGACGTCCATCGCGCACAGCAATGCGGCGGTGTTCCCGCTGGTAGCGGTATCGTAGAAAAAGCGACGAAAGTAATTGAGTGATTTTTCCTTTAAGTAGACATCGCGCTGCCCGAAGAGCATCTCGTTCTGATCGTCGCCCCAGTCCAGTCGACCAGCCAGGTACGGGATGAAACCGCCACAATGATGGGTCACCACCTGCAAATCGGGAAACCGCTCCATCACACCACCATAGACGAGCCGGCTTACAGCCAACGCCGTGGCGTACGGCCAGCGCAATTTCAGCCACAGCCTATAGTGAGAGATCTTTTCCCCGGCATAGTCAGGGGTAGACATTTCCCCCCGGGGGTGAATGAAGATGGGTCTGCCGAGCGCTTCCATCTTTTCATACAATGGCATAAACTCCGGCGAGTCTAAGGGTTTGCCGCCAATATCGGTAAAGACCTCAACACCGCGCAGGCGCAGATCCTTGACAGCACGCTCAGCTTCGGCAACGGCAGCCTCGGGATCATTCATGGGCAGGGTTGCGATGCCGCCGGCAAAACGACTTGGATATTTTTGAACGAGCTCGGCCAGCTCGTCGTTGGCGATCCGAGCGAGCTCAATAGCCAAGGGGGGCTGAGCGATAGCGTAGGTGGGCGGGGCTGCCACGGATATGACTTGGATATAGTCCTGAAACTCATCCATGATCCGAAAACGGGCTTCCAGATCAATTAAGGTATAGACGGTCTTAGACCAGATAGTCGACGGCAACTTCGAATCACGACCTGTCACTTTCTTGTCAATAGTATCCTGATACTTCTTCGGTAGTATGTGATTGTAGGCATCAATAATCATAGGGTATCCTCCCTACTATATTCAGGAAGAAATTAGCCTCTGTATTGTTGTGCATGTGAAAGCGTTAGCGTACTGAAAGAAAGTATGCTCAATGCTGGGTGGTGATGTGGTCATTGTTCTCCCGCCTGCCAGGGTTCTGTATACAGTACCACGTACCGGGATCACTTGTCTTGAGGTAACTTCTCATAGCATAAGCGCAATCCTAAGTCAATAACATATTAAATACTTTTTATTTACTATCTAACTACGGAGTAATAACCAGCTTGACAGGGTCACATGGGACAGTATAATTACAATAATTTTTCATAAGGAGGTAGAAACGATGAAGATTGATGTCTTTAACCATATTATACCGACAAAATATAAAGAGGCCCTTTTTAAGAAGATGCAACCTGATGCCTATACTCGAAGGCTTATTGAGGCCTTTCCCACACTAACCGATGTGGATGCAAGATTTAAGATAATAGATAAATATGAGGGCCTTGTACAGGTAATAACCACCGGAGCACCACCCGTGGAGGATATTGCCAAACCAAAGGACGCGGTTGAACTGGCCAAGATAGCGAATGATGAGATGGCCGAACTTGTCCAGAAATATCCGGACAAGTTTCCCGCTGCCGTGGCCGCCCTGCCGATGAATGACATCGATGCTTCCTTGAAAGAAGTTGATAGAGCAATCACTGAACTGGGATTCAGGGGTGTACAGATACACAGCGATATCAACGGTAAGCCGTTAGACTCGCCGGAATTTATGCCCCTCTTTGAGAAGATGGCCCATTATGATCTTCCTATTTTACTGCACCCACAAATACGGACGAGCAAGGTCCCGGACTATCCCAATGAAAGCGAGTCATACTACATGATACATATCATTTTTGCCTGGCCCTATCAAACAACAGTGGCAATGACTCGCTTAGCGATGAGCGGCATATTCGAAAAATATCCCACGCTCAAGATCATTACCCATCACTGCGGAGCCATGGTGCCGTTCTTTGAGCAGAGAATCAATGTTGGATATATGAGTCATCAAAAGCGTATGGATTTTAAACACGCTTCAGTTCTTACAAAGCAACCCCGTGAGTACTTTCGCATGTTCTATGGAGATACAGCCCTGTATGGGAGTTTACCGGGGCTGATGTGCGGCTACGCATTCTTTGGTGCCGACCACATGGTATTTGCCACGGATATGCCCTACGATCCTGAACTTGGCGATATATACACCAGGGAGACAATACGCGCTGTCGAAGGGATGGATATCCCGGATTCTGAAAAGAAAAAGATATTTGAAGACAATGCCAGAGAGCTGATGCGGCTGCCGGTATAGAATCTGTCAAAGAACGACCTGTTGTATCCAAGGGCACCATTCTCCGTTGCGTTTTACCTATCTCAACGTGTTCTCATACTTCATCCATAGACACCGTATTCCCTGGTGGTATCTGCCATGGCCTTCACATTCTCAGGTCGTGCGTCATCAGGAATGCCGATAGCTCCGTCCAGGATAAAGCCGCCGCCCTTACATCATGAATCCGAGTCGAAGTTGACACGTTAGCTAAAATTTCCTATACTCCAACCGCACAATCGCAATTTTTGTTCACCCAAAAAGATAGGCTGCAAGCCTTCGAGGAGGAGCGAAGATGAAACAGTCATATGCTCTAAAGATCGACGCCTATTCACACATCGTGCCACCGAAATACAGGGAGACCCTTTATAAGGTAGCACCGGAGATGCATGACCAACAGATCCTCGCCTGCCCGCCCCTGTATGACTTAGACGCCCGTTTCAGGATAATGGACAAATATGAACCCATCAGACAGGTATTAACGCTGGGTCGGATACCCGTTGAACATGTTGCCGGGCCAGCGAAAGCGGCCGAGTTGGCCAGGATCGCCGACGACGAGATGGCTGAATTGATTCTCAAGTATCCGGATAGATTTGTGGGGGCTTTAGCCACGCTCGCCATGAATAACATGGACGCCGCGCTACAAGAGACGGACAGGACGATACAAGACTTGGGCTTTAAGGGCGTCTATCTTCACACTCCGGTAGATGAAAAGCCTCTGGACTTGCCGGAGTTTATGCCCCTCTATGAAAAGATGTCCCACTATGATCTACCGATAGTCATTCACCCCATGAGAAAGCCCAGCCACCCGGACTATATGACCGAGGACGTATCCAAGTACTGGATATTCAGTCTTTTTGGTTGGCCTTTTGATACCACCTCCGCCATGGCGCGTTTGGTATGCAGCGGCATTATGGAACAATATCCCAATCTGAAGATTGTCACACATCATTTGGGCGGCATGGTGCCATTCTATGCTGAAAGGATAAAACAGTTCACCGAGTTAATGGAGCAGGGCAGGAATGGCGGACAGGGGCTGGGACTCAAAAAAGAGGCGATTGATTATTATAAGATGTTCTACGCCGATACGGCAATATATGGTAATCCCTCAGCACTCATGTGTGGTTATACCTTCTTCGGTGCGGACCATCTACTCTTCGGGGCCGATTTTCCACTTGGTTGTGTAGAACAAGGCGACAGAAATTACAGACAAACAATTGATGCCATAAAGCACATGGATATCACTGAGGCGGAGAGGAAGATGATATATGAGGACAACGCGAGAAGTCTTATGCGATTGCCACTATGAGAATTGCCTGTGAAAAAAGAAAGGCCCAAAGACAATGCACCAGGAACCCGCTAACATCTACATCGAACTCGGGCAGGCCTACCTTCTCATAACCAAGGAGTGTCATGCAGTATAAGGTTACCGGAAAACAACCCAACTCTAAAATGTGTCTTGTGTGCGGATTGAAAAATTCATATGGCTTGAAGACATTTTTCTATAAGCTGGAGAATGGTGAACTCATGTCGGTGTGCAGACCTTTGGAAGAACACCAGAGCTATCCGAACCGTCTCCACGGCGGTATTACAACCGCACTGTTGGATGAAACGATCGGACGCGCAATCTTGATTAAGAGCCAGGGGGAGATTTGGGGGGTGACTCTTGAGTTCACGACCCGCTACAAAAAACCTATACCGCTGGATGGGGAGTTGCGAGTTGTCGGTCGCATTACAAAGATGGGAAAGCGCGTCTTCGAAGGAACAGGAGAACTCTTGTTGCCAGACGGTGAAATAGCGGCGGAAGGATACGGCACGTATATCAAACTCCCCCTTGATAAAATTGCGGACTTTGATTTCGAAGAACAGGAATGGAAGGTCACCCCATCAAAAAACGATCCAGTTGAAGTTGACATGTTTTAAGTCCCACCGCCAGCTGCTACTGTTTTTCAAAATTATGTCTTTTTAAAAAATCTAAGATAATCCTTGTATAATTATCTGGCTGTTCTTCATAGGTATTGTGTCCACAGTGGGGGAGTATTGCGAGCTCTCCGTGAGGGAGGTTGCGATACAAAGCATCTGCCTGTTCAACATCAAAGAGAAAACTCCTATCAGGATATAACACGAGGGCCGGGCACGACACCGATGGCAACACGGTTCTCAGATCAAAAACCCCGGTACCATAGGCTCCGCCGCATGTCCGGAATTGATTGTAAAAAGATTCGGCATGATCATTGCCGTGCCACTGAATCAATTTTTCTTTGATCTCCGGTTCCAGATCTCGGAATGGGTTTGGCATCTTCAATGCGTTAAATTCGGCCATGCTCATGGTGCTGTAACACTGTGTGCTCGATACGGTAATCGTTTTGACGTGATGAGGATACTGGACGGCATAATCTATCCCCACTACTCCCCCTTCACACTGGCCGACGATATGAAAAGAGTCAAGATCGAACAGATCCCGCAAGCGGACCAGTTCTTCTACACTCTGATGACGAAAGCTGTCACTCTCATAAAATGCCGGGAAATCATGCCCCTTCTCTGATTGACCATACCCTCGCCTATCGTACATTACTATCCGGTACCCTTTTGAGACGAAAGCCGGATAGATATCCTTCCACATCTTGGTACATCCAAAACCATGATGGAGCAGTACAATGGCGTCACCATCGCCATGTATCTCGTAATATATCTTGAGGCCATTAATATCAGCAAAAGGCACGTCTATTCCCCTATTTTTATTATTCTTTTATTATCAACTAGTTACTCCTTGTCTAAAGGCCACTCTCCTCTTTCTTTTAGTACGTCGCGGTAGACCTCAAGGGCCATATTTACCGTGGGCATGCCGCAGTAGGTGGCGCACTGGAAAAACACCTCTGCCAGCTTCCGGGGATCACAGCCGACGTTCAATGCTGCATTGCAATGGAGCCGCAACTCATCAGCGGACCTCGTTGCAGCCAAGATGGCGCAGGCAACCATCTGACGTTCCTGGAGCGTCAGCACCGTACGGGAGTAGAGGTTGCCGGTGATGAACAGAGAAAAATCGTTTGCCAGATCTTTGTCAAATTCCTTCCACAAAAGGTAGGGGGGGTCCATCTTAATCCCCTTGCCGAAGAGCTTCTTGGCCGTCTCCTGGGTGCGCTTCTTGAGTGCGTCGTCCTTCATGGTTACCTCCCTGGGTCGTGAATGGGGCTTATATGATCAGCGTTCGGGCCCCTGAATTAATCACTTCTTCTCAACGTTCTGTATGAGGGTCTGAAACCTGCCGTTCAGTATTACCAACTGGGAGACAAGGTCTTTAATGGTGATTTGAAACATACTACTCAGCGAGCCCACTTGAGAGGCAAGATCGTTGACTGCACATGCCGCCTTTCCTTTGGGACGGCCCGCTCGAACCTGCCTCCACCAAGTGCACTCTTCTCGTTTGCACTCTACCAATTTCGCCCCCTGCGACATCAAGGGACAGTAGCCGACCATCTCTACCTTTTTCCATTCCTCCTCGTCATATCTATCGTCCATGATGATTCCCCCCTTTCTTCTATGCAATAAAAATGGACATCCTATTCCAAAATCCCTGAATCTGTCCAGAAGCCTTTTAAAAATAGGATGATCTAATGAGCATCTCTCTTTCTTGTTACCACACTTCTCCCCTCCGGGCAACAAAAAGACCCCTGGTCAAGGGCTGGCAAGGGAGATAATATTTGGGGGGTATGGGACCGATTTTGCTTTGCTGGATTATCATATGTAGTGAACGAGTACATTTCCTTGACAAGCTCAATGTTTTTAGTTAGCATTGAGCAGCTCAAAGCGTATAACTATAAATGTGCGGTGGTCCGTTTTCCTGCGGCGCAGTCAATTCCCAGGACGGCAATCCTCGCAGCTTTGACCCTGAAGATCTCATCTTTCCAGAAGTGAAGCTCGGAGACCAGCTTGAGAACCCAGCCTGCGACGATGAGGATCAGTATCAGAAGTCCCAAAAGCACTTTTTTCATAGGTTTTCCCCGATCGTTTTTAATCATAATTTCTAAAATGAATAATAAATGGATCTACGAAGATTGAGGAGATCATAGTATAATTGCAGATCTTTATCAATCCGAGTCATGCAAACAGAAATTTGGGGTTTTGCAACGAAATTTTGTTGTTGCGCAATTTTTTATGCTCTCTTGTTTGTGACAGAAGGTTGTTGACATCTGTAATCACGGAGGATTGGTAAAGCATCTGCCTGGTATGGATTTTGATATAGGAGATCAATGGTTTTACACTGAAAGGATAAAGGGCTATCATGTCGGTGAAAAGAATGGGTTGATTATCAAACTTCAATGGGGGGATTCCATGAACGAATTAAAACGAGCTTTGTTTTCGGTTTTTCCAGGTGACCGGGTCAGTGATGACCCCGCTATTCTGGCAGGCTATTCTGCTGACAGTGCGACCCTGCCGGGAAGTGCCACAGCACCCAGCTATGTTGTTTTACCCAGGTCGACCGATGAAATCGTACATCTGGTTCAGATTGCCGATCGGGCTCGTATCCCTCTAGTTCCGATGTCGCGCGGATCCAATATTGCGGGTATGTCCGTTCCAGTCCAGGGAGGGATCGTGGTTGACTGCCGGATGATGGATCGAATTCTGGATGTCAATACTGAATCGGGATATGCACTGATAGAGCCCGGTGTAACCCTGCACCAGCTAAGTAGTGCCTTGCTGAAAAAACGATTTTTCTGCCATCTGCCTACGGCCACAGGTGGTTCCAGCGCCCTTGCCAACTATATGATGAGGCCTTCGGGGAACTATTCAGCCAGGTGGGATCCTGATCCACTCCTGTCATTGGAGGTTGTAACTCCAGGGCAGGGAGTTGTCAGAACCGGTTCCGCCTGTTTCGAGAATGTGGGATGGAGGGCGCGTTACCAGTGTCTGCCGGACCTGACAGGTCTGTTTGCCAACTCTTTCGGCACATTGGGGGTTGTCACCAAGGGATCGGTAAAGATATTCGACCGCGGTGAGACCGACAAGGTATTATTGGTTACTTTTGACAAGTTTTCAAAGGCGGCGGAGTATATGAAGCTGATTGTCAGGCGGCAGTTGGCTGAAAGTGTTACTTTCTGGAGCTGGGGCTGGAATCTTTTCCATGAGATGACCCTCTCCAAGGAGACTCAGATACCGGAAGCGATGTTGAAGGAGGATCAGAAAAATCCGCCCCCGGGAGTTCCCTTCGGGATAGCGTCTGCTCGTTTAAGTGGTTATAAAGATGTTGTAAAGGTTCAGGAAGAGCGCTGCATAAAAATCGCCCGGGAGCTGGGGGGAGAACATCTGGCTGAGGATGAAGCCCGAAAGATTCACCCGGGGTGCTATAATTACCTGAATTCATATTTTGGCAAGGGGGTTCACATCAAGCCGGGTGAAGAATCGCAGATCAGGGCCGGCTTGCATCTTTCAGGTTGCCTGGTTACGGTTGAGCCGGCCAACGTAGCCAAGCTGGAAGCCTATATGTGGGATCTGGCCCAGCGTGAATTCGAACCTCCCTATTTTTTCAGGGCGCTTCCCTATAACCATGCCAGGGAGTTCTTTTTTGCATTTGTGGTTTATGTCCAGGGCTCGCTGGAAGAGCGCAGGGAATACCTGACCCATATCAAGGGGATCTACCATCAGCTGTACACTGATTTACGAAACAAATTCGGTGCGGTCATGTTCCGCTTTCGGAAATACCCGGAGTTTCTCTCGTACACCGGGGGGTACGGTGATCTGCTCAAGGATATTAAAAAGAGCGTTGATCCTCACAATATCATGAATCCGGGAATGCTTATTTTTTAACAACCGGGGAATCCCGTCACTTATAGTCGAATCAGGATTGATCGTTTTCAAGGAGTCAATAGATGTCAAAAAACCTAAAGATCGATGAACATGAATACACCTCTTTGTTTAAATGCACCCGCTGCGGACAATGCACCTATGGTAGAGAAGAAGCGGAATTCACCTCCCTTTGCCCGGTCTATAAAAAAGGTCATTTTTTCAGTTACAGTGCCGGTGGGATGATGCAGATTGCCAGGAATCTCTATGAAGGAAAAATAGATTACTCGGAAACCCTGAAAGACATTGTCTACCTGTGTACGACCTGTGGGGTTTGTGAATCCAATTGTGGTGTTATTGAGAATCATCTTGATATTATCGGAAAAATGCGCAGGGAGTTGATTTCGATGGATTTTCCGGAATCCAAGGCGCTGGCAAAGGTAGTCGAGGGGATAATCGAGCACAAGAATCCCTACGGACACAAACAGGAGAACCGAACAGACTGGTTGGGCGACAGGAAAGAGTCCATTAACAATAAGAAGGGATCGGTTTTTTATTATACCGGTTGTGTTTCCGCCTACGACCAGAAAGTGGTTCCTCAGTCACTGGCCAATATCTGGGAGCGATTGGGTATCTCTTTTACCGTAAGTGATGAAGAGCAGTGCTGTGGTGGTCCCCTTTTCTACAACGGTTATGAGGACAAGGCCCGTCAATTGGCCAAGCACAATGTCAAGCTAATCGAGGAATCAGGCATCAAGACAGTGGTGGCTTCCTGTCCGACCTGTGCCATGATATTCAAAGAGTACTACCCGAAATGGCTGAAGAGGGATCTGCCCTTTGAGGTTCTGCACTCAACGGAATACCTGGAGAAGCTGATTTCCGAAGGAATCCTGAAACCCGGTGCCTTGAAGAAGAAAGCAAATGTCATCTATCACGATTCCTGCCATCTGGGCAGGGGACTGGGGCTGTTCGATATCCCTCGGAATCTGTTGACCGCAGTTGGCGGCGTTGAAGTGCAGGAGTTTAATCTTTGCCGGGAAAATAGCCAATGTTGTGGTGGCGGTGGAATGATCCCCATGATCAACTCCACATTCTCGTTCGATACCGCTTATGAAAGGCTGGATCAGATCGATGATGAATCCGTCGATACCCTGGCTTCCGCCTGCCCCAATTGCAGGAAAACACTGCACCTGGCGGTGCGAAAGAAACGTTACAAGCTCAGGGTTGCTGATGTCTGTGAGCTTATCAGCGAATCCCTGGAAACATCCGGGGATTCATAGTTTATCTGGAAAAGATTGTCTTGGTCGGCATCCTGTATTTTTCGCGATCTATTTCCTAGCTGAATATGTATGGCGTTTTAATCATCGTAAATACTCTAGTAATAAGCAAGTTAGTAAGTTATTAAAAATGCTTTATAATTACAAATACATACATAATAATTAGTGGCTAGAATGGTACTTTACCCTTTTTATATGTACCAGGACGCCACAGACGCCGTGGCACATCCTGCAGGTAGACTTGACGATTCTGGTATCTTCTCCGTTCATAATCAGAGCTCCCTGAAGTATCCCCCTTGTTTGTTATCACACTTCTCATCTCCGGGCAACAAAAAGCCCTGTCTTATCCTGAAGAAACGATGACAACGGGTGTCATTCCGAATGACATTTAATGACAGTGGAGGGTAGTACATCATCCGAACCTCATCACCATGTCGGCAAACACGCTCAGGACGCCAACTCATGGAGATATATGTCCTTTCTTTTGGCACACCGTTTGCAACTATTTTTAAGATTAGGAATAAGGGAGATGACCAAGATCAAGGCTATATTGCAGCACAACTTCAACTCGCTGCACATCTATTGCCGCCTGGTGGGCTTCGGCATGGCTCGGGCGCAGGCACGGCATCTTGCAGCAAGGATTGAAAAGCTTTACTTGTACTATAAGGTGCTCTACAGATAAGAAGGAGCTTGCTCAGCCCCATGGTCCAAGTCGGGATATCGGGGAATAATACGCAAGCCTATCGAAAGGAGAGAGATGAGCGTACTATCTAAAACAACGGCAGTCTTGATCTTAATTGCCATTGTGCTCATGGTATTTGGTATCCCCCAAAACGGTTTGTCATCAGAGGAAAAACCTCCATGCCAATGGGTGCAAACAGAAACATTTACCTTCCGCATTCACCCAGCTTCCCACGGTGCCGATACGGATATTAAAATACAATATTCCGCGACACTCAACTCTGCCGGTACTGTGAGCCTAAACCTACTGAGCGTTGAGGCTGACCCGTGGGCATATGCCAAACTGGGATCCAAGATCGTTACCACGGAAAGTGATGCCTATGGCGTCCGCTTGGAAATCCACACGAAGGTGATGTTGAATGAGGTGTGGCCTGATGTCGTCGATGGCGAGATCGTCCCCCTGTACGGACCTACACAAGATATCGGTGAGATCCAACGTGTCATCCCCGGTTTCTCATGGGGTGCCCCATCGTGCCCCGAAATCAACAATGTACAACCTGAGACCTCAATAGTTACCTTTGAAGGCCACACGATACCGGAGCGCAGCTACGCAACCAGGGTAAAGGACGTGCAGGGAGATGTACGAATAAAAAACGAGGGTACCGGACAAATGCAGAGGCCCGTGCCGGAGACAGAGGTCAAACCCGGTGACACGATCGAGACGCAGCAGGGGGAGATCACCTTTTATACGATGGCGGCGAAAGTAAAGGCAGGCGCACACACAGTCGTCAAGGTCGCATATGATGAACTCATGCCTGGGCCGGCAAAATATTTTCTTAAATTGGTGCACGGATTTCTCTGGGCGCATGCAAAAAAAGAGGAGAATTCCCTAAAGGTGGCCACGCCCAACGCAATTTGCGGGGTGCGGGGAACAAAATATGAAATCCGTCATGACCAGGCGACCACCACCACCGTGGTGGAGGTACAAGAGGGGATCGTCTCTTTTTCAGATATCAATAACAGGAAAACCGTCGAGGTCCAGGCAGGCATGAAGAGCGTCATTACAGGCAACGGCCTGCCATCCGACCCCGTGCCCATTCAATGATAAGGAGGATTGTTATGGAGCTGATCGCATGGGATCCAAGTTTTAGTGTTAACGTGGAATTGATTGACAAGCAACACCAGATGCTTGTTCAAATGGTAAATGACCTTAACAATGCGATGCTCAACGGCAATGAAAAAGAGACGATAGGAAAGCTAATTAACCAGTTAATTACGTATACTGCAATGCATTTTGCGAGAGAAGAACACTATTTCGACATGTTTGGGTATCCTGAAACCGATATGCATAAAAAACAGCACAATGACTTTGAGAGAAAAGTCTCGGCGTTTGAAGCCGATTTTAAAGCGGGCCGGCAGAGTTTATCACAGGACATCATACAGTTTCTCAGTGACTGGTTGGTAGCGCATATCAAGGGAAGCGACAAGAAATACGGCCCGTTCCTTACCGAAAGAGGGGTGCAATGAAGAGATCCGGCACCCGAGGCATCACTGTTACTACAAAGGTAATGCCAGCAAGCAGAATCTACGTTTGAGCTCGCCTGCGTTCCGTGTTCGTATCCAACATCATCTTAAACAATTCTAATCTTCTTATGTATTGCTCGTGGTTATACACACGAGGATCAAAGTTTTCCCATTCCAGTGTCAAGACGGGGATACCCAGTTCTTTGCCTACCGCGTCTGCTATAATAAAAGGATCACCGGCTACAGCACGGCACCCGACGTGGTAGCGATTGAGTAGGCCGTCGACCTTCAGCCTTTTGCAGCCTTCTATAATCAGGCGGATCCTTCTGGGCAGGCTGGTGGCCAGGGACCCCTGTAAATGCAGAGACATCATAGCATACGGGTCTTTCGGCGACCCCGGGAACGGGACCATAAAGCCGGGGTCGCACGCCACGATAGCCATGCCCATCTCACCCACCAGGTGGTCCAGTCTCGGATCGCTGTGATGCGCGGGCAGCAGCGACAGTATGCGGGGGGCTCCCTTCTCCACCACTCCTACCCCTTGATCAACCCGCTCCTGTAATTCCTCGTACAATGTATTGATTGCATCGATTGCCTGCGGCAGACCATCATCGATACTCAACGTCAGCGCATAAAGCACCATCAGCAGGTTTTCGTGGGGGGCGCTTATTGCTAACGGATCGCTGTTTTCAATCAAGTGCCGCAGCGTGCCGACGGCGTTGTCAAGCTCAGCCCTGGCATCGAGCATCTCCTGAAACATCTCATCCGTGAGTTCAAACCCCACAACCTCCTGAACCCTCTCCACCAGCTTTCTCGTGCTTTTAACTACCAGGCCGACAGTCCGCTCTGAATCCACCTCATAAGTCTTAAACGACCTGTCCTGGCAGGTATCATAGCAAAAACCGGGTATCCCATAGAGCTCATCCAACAGATTAATCGTCTTCGGCGACGTTTCACAGGAGAAGCCGGTGGTTACCAGCAGGTCCGGCTTCGGTAACATATCCAGCGTGAATAGCCCGAGTATTGACTTGACATTACAGCAATGGGCTACTGTCCCTGCTTTCAGCCATTTCCGCTCGGCTGCCTCCAGCACGGGCACCATCTTGTCGAAAACGCTACCCATAATAAGCAGGGGGGACCAGGACTGATGCGCGGCGTGTACCTCGTGTGAGTGAGAGACCAAAACGGAGCTGACTATTTCAAAAACCGGCGCCATAAAACCGAAGAGGACCTTCTTTTTACCATCCTCTCTGGCCAGTACCGAGTTGACCAGATCTCGTAAAGCCAACCGCATGAGTTTTCTTACCCCTTTGAGTTCTATGTCATAATATGTGGTGAGCCTCTGCTTCCCCCGCTCGATATCCTCGGCGCCAATCCCCAGCTTAGTAAACGCCCGTTCTATCCTGGGCAACTCCGATTCCGCCTCAGCGGCTTCAAAACCACACAACGTAAGTAATTCAAGCATTATTCCAGTCCTTCCTCCCTGTTGACCGTCACGATTAACCCAGATCACGTAATTGTATCCACCGATAAAAAACCCTGCCTTACGGGACACGGGCTTCGCCACTACGACTCTTCAGCATCGTCTTGAATACCTCTAAATTCCTCTTGAACTGCTCGTGATTATACACGCGGCTATCGAAGTCGTCCCGTTCCTGAAATAGCACGGGGATGTCCAGTTCCCTGCTCACGGCTTCCTTGATTAAGAGAGCATCGCCGGTCACGGTGCGGCACCCGATGTGACACCGGTTCAGCAGGCCCTCGATATGTAGCCTCCTGCACCCCTCTATTACCAGCGAAACCCTTCTTTGCGCACTATGGAATAATGAGCCTCGCATAATATCTAGTATCATCTGCTCGTAAGGGTCTTCCGGCATCTTCATATCGGAGGTGTCAAAAATACGGTCGGTGGAAGCTATGGCCATGCCGAGCTCACCCACAATATGGTCTTGCCGTGGGTCGGTATGGTGTGATGGCAGCATAGCCAATATTCTCGGCGCCCCTTTTTCTACCTCCCCCACGCCCTGGCTCACCCTTTCTTCCAGCTCCAGACACAACGTGTTTATAGCATCAATTGCTTCCGGAGTGTTCTCTTTGCTGAAGGTCAACGCCCCCATGTAATCCCAGAGAATCTGGCTATTGGCGCTTATGGGCAACGGATCGCCCTGTTGCATGAACGTATCTACCCTACCGAGTGTATCACACAATCCCTGCCTGGCATTCAGGATATCTTGCAGCATGTCATCGGTTATCTCGATGCCCACTTCCTCGTGAATCTTCCGCGTAACTAATCTCAGGCTTTTGGCAGCCAAGCTGACAATGCGTTCGGTGGCTGCCGGGTACTCGCCGGCCTCGCGGTCTTGACAGGTATCATAACAACACTCTGGAATACCGTATAGCTCGTGCAGTAAATCAACCGATTTCGGGGCTGTTTCACACAGCAGGCCCGAAGTAATTAACAAGTCAGGCCGGGGAATAAGGTCTCGGACCAGTAACCCCACCAGCCCCTTCACATTACCGCAATGCGCCACCATCCCGGATTTCAGCCATTTCCCTTCCGCAGCCTCCAATACGGGCGACATCTTGTCGAAGATGCCGCCGAGAATTATCTGAAACTGCGGGCAGAGATATGCGGCGTGTATTTCTTGAGATAGTGATACTAATGCCGAAGTAAAGACCGAAAAACCGGGTATCATGAACCCGTAGATAACCTTGGTTTTTCCGTCCTCCCTGGCCAGTACCGTGTTTACCATGTTTTTTACCAGTAATCTCAGGATCTTCCGTATGCCCTGCAGCTCTGTAGCGTAGTACCTGCTAAGCCTTTGCGTGCCCCGCTCGATGTCCTCGGCACTGATCCCCAGCTTAAGAAAGGCCCGCCCTATTCTGGGGCGCTCCGCTGCTGCCTCATCTCCCTCAAAACCACACAGCTTCAGGAGTTCCTCCATTATTCCAACCCTCCTTTGACCATCTCGATAAAGGCCTCAATGCGGATCTTCATTTGACCGACCCCAGCCATACCATAGTCTGATTCCAGAATAAGCATCGGTATCTTTTGCTCCTCCATTTTCCGGCTGAAATAGTACGATTCGGCATCGTAGGTCTCGCACCCAAGGAGTTCATACCAAATGACGCCGGATACGTTGAAATCGGCAATCAGTTTGAGAACGAAATCCAGCCGCTTTCTGGTTG
>Ga0307419_10000080_pt1 | contig 35990 bp, 29 predicted proteins | sample SalMarWE160230MG_2_FD_202512 | JGI IMG/M metagenome (GOLD analysis project Ga0307419, IMG submission 202512) | Salt marsh sediment microbial communities from the Plum Island Ecosystem LTER, Massachusetts, United States - WE1602-30 | ecosystem: Environmental > Aquatic > Marine > Intertidal zone... | reverse complement strand
TGGACGTCCTCCTCGAGCGGCCGATCGGGGCCCCGGCCCGGCTCCTGGGGCCCGGCGGCCCGGAGCGGCTGGCCGACGTCCTCGCCCCGCCCCTGTGGGACTGGATCGCCGGGGAAATCCCCTCGGCGGCGGCTCGCGTACGGATCGATGAGCGGGTCGAGGAGAAGATCCTCGAGTTCCCGCTCACCGAGCTGGAGGCGCTGGTCCGCACGGTGACCCAGCGGGAGCTGGACCTCATCGTCACGCTCGGATACGTCCTCGGGGCGATGATCGGTGGCTTGCTCGTGCTTGCGACCGCGCTGATCGGGAGCTGACCGGGATGGCCCCCGCCGGTCCGGGCGTGGCACTCTCCGGCTCGGAGGGCGGCTAGCTCTCCTTCCACGTGGCCCGGGCCGCTTCGATCTCGGCATCGCCTCTCGACGCCACCCGGACCTCCCTCTCCCCCTTCCCCGCCCACCCGGCGAGGAGCGGAGCCATGAGCGCGCACGCCTCCCGGGGCTCCAATCCGCCCGGACCCGTGCCGAGAATCGGCACCGTGAGCGAGGCGAGGTCCCACTCGGAGGCGCGTCGGAGCGCGTTCCGGAGCGCGCTGGTGAGGCTCCGCGTCGCCGCCGGCTCCTGCCGCGAGCCCACCGCGAGGTGGATGACGACGTCGCACGGGAGGTCGCCGGAGCCGGTCACCACCGCCGAGCCGACCGGGAGATCTCCCTGGGCGGCACACGTCTCCAGCCAGCCCGTTCCCGCCGCGACGTCCAGGTCCCGGACCGCCGGACTCATCGGGGTCCAGTCGCTCCGGGTCGGCCGCAGCACGGCCTCGGTGGAGGCGGCCGCCAGCCGTCCCGCCCAGACGCTGATCACCCCCCGAGCCCGTCGATGACCCAGGTCAGGTAGGAGGGAGATCCGCCCACGACCGGGAGCGCGATCACCTCCGGCTCGTCGTAGGGATGCAGACGGCGGACCTGGGCCGTGAGGGCCTCCAGCCGATCGGACGTCGTCTTCACGAGGGCCAGCGCCTCGTCCGCCTCCTCCACGACCCCGGCCCAGCGGTACACGGAGCTCACGGAGGGGAGGACGTTCACGCAGGCGGCCAGACGCTCCGAGACCAGCACGCGACCGAGATCGAGGAGAAATGCCTCGTCGGGCCCGCTGACCAGGACGACGCGGACGGACCCGGCGGGCTCCGGCAGAGGAGACCGTCCCGCGGGTGCGGAGGCGCCCTCCTCCGGCCGGGACGAGCTCACGACGGCGAGCCTCCGCCCCGGTCGGCGGCGTCCGCGGCGGTCACCTCGGGTCCCTCGCCGCCCGCGTCCCTCCGCGTTTCGGCCTCCTCGTACGCCCGGCCGATGGCGTCGGCGTAACGCTCGTTCACCACGCGGCGCTTCACCTTGAGCGTCGGGGTGAGCTCCCCGGTCTCCACACCGAACGTGTCGGGGACGAGGAGGATCCAGCCCGGCTGTTCGTGGCGGTCGAAATCCTCCGTGCGCCGCCGGACCTGCCGCTCAATCAGCTCCTGCACCGGGCGGGTGGCGATGAGGTCGGTCCGGTCCGCCGCCTCGGCGCCGTGACGCCCAGCCCACGGCTCCACGTTCTCGAACGCGGGCTGTACCACCACGATCGGGAAGTTGCGCCGGTCTCCCACCAGGACGGCGTGTGCCACGAAACGGGAGCGCTCGATCGCACGCTCCACCGGCGCCGGTGCGATGTTCTTCCCCCCGGCGGTCACCAGGAGCTCCTTCTTGCGGTCGGTGATGCTCAGGTAGCCATCCGCGTCCAGGCTCCCGATGTCCCCGGTGCGGAGCCACCCGTCCTCGGTGAACGCCTCGCGGGTGGCCTCGTCGTTCTGGAAGTAGCCCTTCATCACCTGGGGGCCCCGGCAGAGGATCTCGCCGTCGTCGGCGATCCGGAGCTCCGTGTCGGGGATGGGCGGACCCACGGTGCCCAGCCGGACGGCCCCGGGAGGGTTCACGCACAGGACGGGCGAGGTCTCGGTCAGGCCGTATCCCTCGAGGATCGGCAGCCCCGCCGCCCACATGAAGCGCGCCACGGTGGGCGAGAGCGGTCCGCCCCCGCTGATGAAGTAGCGCACGCGGCCGCCCGTGCGGGCCCGGAGCTTCGAGAACACCAGGCGGTCGGCGAGCCCGTACCGCAGGCCCAGCCAGGCGCCCACGCTCCGGCCGGCGAGCACGCGATCGGCCCTGGCCTCCCCCACGCGCCGCGCCCAGCGGAAGATCGCCAGCTTCAGCGCCCCGCCCTCGTGCGCCGCCTTCTGCGACCCCTCGTAGAGCTTGTCGTACAGGTACGGGACTCCCGTGGCGATGGTCGGCCGCACCTCGCCCATGTCGCGCAGCAGCGTGTCCACCGCCGGCACGTAGGAGACCGCCACCCCCCGGTGCCACATCACGTAGTGGCCGGCGGTCCGCTCGAAGATGTGCGAAAGAGGCAGCCACGAGAGGTGACGATCGGTCTCGGAGAGCGGCAGGACCTCCGCGCACAGGATCGCGTTGCTGTACAGGTTCCGGTGGGTGAGCATCACGCCCTTGGGACGACCCGTCGTGCCCGACGTGTAGATCAGGGTGGCCACGTCCTCGGGCGCCGTGCGGCGGGCCTCGGCCTCGACCGACTCGGCATCCTCGCCGCCGGCCCGTCCCCGCTCCACGAGGCGATCCAGCGATTCGACAGGGAGCGACGGAGTCGCCCGCACCGGCTCGAACGAGAACACCCGCTCCAGGCGCCGCAGCTCCGATCGCGCCTCGACGAGCTTGTCGTACTGCCCCTGGTTTTCCACCAGGGCGATCCGCACGCCGGCGTCGCCGAACACGAAGGCGACCTGGTCGGGCGGAAGGGATGGGTACACGGGGACGCCGACGAGCCCGGCCAGGATGAGGGCGAAGTCCGATTCGGCCCATTCGGCCCGCGTCCGGGACAGCAGGCCGACACGGTCCCCCTTCCCGAGCCGGAGGGACCGGAGCCCGAGCGCCAGCTCCCGGGCGCGCGTCGCCGCCTCGGCGTGGGTGCGCTCGGTCCACGTTCCATCCGGTCCGCGGATCCGCATGGCCACACAGGAAGCGTGACGGTGGGCGCCCCCCAGGAAGAGGTCGACGAGGGTGCCCGGCTCCAGGTCGAACCGGGGGCCGGCTGCCTGGCGTGAAGCCGCGGCGTCGCCGTCTCCGGCCGGAACGGTCTCGAGGCTCGCCATGGGACTCCTGCCGCTAGCGCTCCGGGATCTCCGTACCGTCCGTCCGCCGCCCGGCGTCGTCGCCGTCCCGCGTGCCGCCCGCGCCGGGATCGTCTCCAGCCTCACCGCCGGTGCCGCCCGCTCCCCCGGTCCCGCTCTCCCCATCGTCCTCTCCGGGGCTCCCACCGCGCAGCCGCACCAGCGTCTCTCGCGCGTGCCGGACGTGCCGCTCCGAGTCGATGTCCGAGGGCCGTGCGTCCAGGAAGGCTTCCAGGTGGCGGACCGCCTCCCCCTGGCGACCCCGGTTCAGGAGGAGATAGGCCGCCCCGTAGTGCGCGGCCGGCCGGTCGGACTCCCGTTCCAGCACGCGCCGGTACGTCTTGAGCGCCTCATCGGTCATCCCGATCCGGGTGTAGACGACGGCCATCTGCTCGAGCGTGGCCAGGTCCTCGGGCCGCTCTCGGAGCGCGAGCCGGAACGAAGTCAGGGCCTCGTGGAAACGCTCCTGCCGGGCCAGGTCGACACCCTCGGCGTAGTAGTCCGGCCGCCCTTCGCCCCTCTCGTCACGCGATCCCCAGAAGCGCCACCAGCTCACCGCGCCCCTCCACGGTCCGACCCGGACGCTCTCACTCGTCCGGCAGCGGGGGCGGAGGAACGAGCGCCAGGTTGTAGAGGAAGGCCACGATCCCGCCGAGGAGGAACCCGTAGGGCCACGCCCACAGAGCGCCGACGAAGGCGCCCGGGAGGCTCGGGGCGTACCCGAACAGGAAGCCCGACAGGAAGCGGAGTCCGGCGGGGTCCCCCGGTCCCACAAGAAACAGGATCGTGAGGACGAAGACGGCGGCGCTGGAGACGGCCGCCGAGGCTATGGCGAACGCCCGGGTGTTGAGCCGCATGTCGATCTTCCCGAGAAGTGCGTGTCGCTCGCGGGCTCGGTCGCCCGCGAGCCGGGCGCGTGGCAAACTAGCCGCGCCCATCACGACCGGCAACGCGAGGCGGCCCTCGCTCACGCCTCGCCGCGAACGACCACGAGCGCCGCCGGCTCCTCGGCCACGAGCTGGAGCGGGAGCCCCCGGACCGCCGTCACGACCTCCTCCGGCGGTGCGAAGACCACAATGCGGCCGCCGGGGCTCACGACCCGGCACGCCTCCTCCAGCTCCGCCTCGCTCCCGTGCAGGAGGGCGACGCCCCGCAGGCGTCCGGGGCGTAGTGGTAGGCCGAGCTTCCCCGCCCCGAGGAGACGCGTGACGCGCCGGGCCGCGGGCGACCCGGGGCCTTCCTCCTCGTCCGCGGCCCGGGGTGCCTCCTCGCCGGTCGCGCCCTCGGACTCTTCCTCCGCAACCACGGCCGGGTCCTCGACCGCCAGGACTTCGACGCTGGGGACGAGGTCGGAGAGCGCCGCCGCCGACCGGGCGAGCCCGCGACCGAGCAGCACGACCCCTCCACCCTCGCGAAGGTCGAGGAGCGCCGCGGCGTGGAGGGCCCGGCGAGAGGGGTCGCCGGGGTCCGCTCGCGGGCCGGGACCGCCCGCGTCCGGCGTCCCGGTCCGGAAATCGATGTGGCCGCCCCGGACCGGGAACCGCTCATCGCACGAAGGACAGGAGAGCGAGCCGTTCCGCACGCGCCGCTGCTCCATGCGCTCCACCGACACCACGAGGCCGGCGGTCGAGCCGCAGGCCGGACAGATCAGGAGCTCGGACAGCTCTAGCTGCATCAGGCGGCCGGACGGGTCCGGCGCGGGGCCGTCGTCGACCTCACCCCGCGCTCAGCTGATGAACTGCGGCGAGAGCACCAGCCGCAGGAACTCCTCCCGGGTGCGTGGGTCGGAGCGGAAGCTCCCGCGTACGGCGCTCGTGATCGTCTTGCTGTTCTGCTTCTCCACGCCGCGCATCATCATGCACAGGTGGTAGGCCTCGACCACGACCCCCACCCCGCGCGGGGAGAGCGCCTTCTGGACGGCGCCGGCGATCTGCTCGGTGAGGCGCTCCTGGACCTGGAGGCGGCGCGCGTACACCTCCACCAGGCGAGGAAGCTTGCTGAGCCCGATGATGCGTCCGTCCGGGATGTAGGCCACGTGGGCCTTTCCGAAGAAGGGGAGCATGTGGTGCTCGCACAGCGAGTAGAGCTCGATGTCCTTGACGAGGACCATGCTGTCGTGCTCGTCCTCGAACACGGCGCCGTTGACGGCCTCCTCGACCGTCATGGCGTAGCCGCGCGTCAGCCAGCGCAGGGACCTCGCCACCCGGTCCGGAGTGCGCAGGAGTCCGTCGCGCCCGGGGTCCTCCCCCAGGCAGCAGAGCTGCTCGCGGATCAGCCCCTCGAGGGCATCGCCGCCGCCCGACCCGTCCCCCTTCTCACTCACCGCGGTACTCCACGTAGTTCCGCTCCGTCTCGAACAGGCGGACCGAGACCAGCTCGGCCCTATCCAGCCGGCCCTCGAGCCGGCGCCAGATCTGTACCGCGAGATTCTCGGCCGTGGGGTTGACGCCCTCCATCCACGCGACGTCGACGTTCAGGTTGGCGTGATCCACGTCCTCGATGACGCTCCCCTGCACCAGGTCGCGGAGTCGCTTGAGGTCGATCACGAACCCGGTCTCGGGGTCCACCTCCCCCTCCACCGTCACGTCCAGGTCGTAGTTGTGGCCGTGTCCGGTGGGGTTGCTGCAGGCGCCGAAGACCTCCCGGTTCCGGGCCTCGTCGAAGCCCGGGTTGTGGAGCCGGTGGCCGGCCGAGAAGTGCAGGCGCCTCGTCACCCGGACTCTGGGCATGTCGCGCTCCTTCCAGAAAAAAAGAGAGGGTGGCGCGAGGCCACCCTCCCGGTCGTATGCGAGGGGATTTTTCGAGACCCGTATCTCACTTTGTATCTCCTCCTCGGGGCTTGTCGCCTTCCCTCGCGGGGCGTGACGTCGGCCACGAGACAGGAGAGATCGAGACTCTAGTGTTGGCTCAAAAACACTACCCCACACCAACCATCCGAACGGTAGCACGGCGCGCGCCCGGAGTCAACGTGGCGGGGCCGTCGGGAGCGGCCGGCGCGCGCTGCCGAAGCGGAGCCCCTAGGCCCCGTCCAGCGCCGCCGCGAGCACGCGGCGGAGGTTCCCCCCCAGGAACGCCTCGAGGTCGGCCCGTGACCAGTCCCGTCCGGCGAGCTCCACCGTGACCTCGGGGAGGTCCCGCACGTCCCGCAGGCCACGGGGAAGAGCGGGCACGCCGTCGAAGTCGCTCCCGAGGGCGACGGCCCCCGGTCCCGCCACCGCGCGAATCCGCTCGGCGTGGTCGGCGATGACCGACAGGGCCGGCGGCTCGAGGCGAGCCCGCACTTCCCGGTCGAACGCGCGGCGCTCCTCCCGCGTGCCCGCGAACATCGGTCCGAGCTCGCGGATCAGAGCGCCGAATGCACGGCCGTACGGTTCGTCCAGGTAGGCGGGGAAGAACACGACGCCGGCCACTCCGCCGACCGCCGCCAGCTCCTCCAGGAGCGCGTCCGGGAGATTGCGCGGGTGGTCCGCCACCGCTCGCGCGCCGGAATGCGAGGCCAGGACGCCGCCCCCGGCGATGTCGATCGCCTGGCTCGCGGCCGAGTCGGACGCGTGGCTCACGTCCACCGCCATCCCGAGCTCGCGAGCTCGCTCCACCACCCGGCGCCCGAAGCGGGTGAGGCCGCCGTGGACCGGCTCCGTCCCCGCGGCGTCGGCCCAGGCCGTGGGCCGCAGCCACGCGAGCGTGAGGCACCGGGCTCCCGCCTCGTACAGGCGGTCCACGGCGGCCAGGTCGGCCTCGATCCCGTAGCCGCCCTCCACGCCCGGCACGACCGCGATCTCACCGTTCCCGCCAGCGGCCTCCAGGTCGGCGGCTCGCTCGACCCGTCGGACCCCCGGCGTGGCATCGGCCCACGCGCACAGGCGCCCGAGACCCGCCAGCGTCCGTCCGAACGGGTCCTCCCGGGACGGGTCGATCCAAACGGCGAAGATTCCACCGTCGAAGCCGCCCTCACGCATGCGCGGCACGTCCAGGTGGCCTTCCTGCAGCCTGGAGGCGGGGTCCTCCCCCTCGATGATCCGGAGCGCGAGGTCGTTGTGGCCGTCGAGGACGAGGGCCTTCCGGTGGAGCTCCCGGGCCTCCGTCTCGTCGAGCTTCGCCCGGCCCTGGTCCGCGCCGCTCATCGCCTCGAGACCCAGCGGCTGCGCCGATCGTAGAAACGGAGCTCCGCGTCCGCGGCCCGGGTGATCCCGATCCGGGTGGTGCGCACCACCGCTTCGTCGGGGACCTCCTCCTCACCCTCCAGGATGCGGAGGGGCGGGCTGTCCAGGGTGTGACGCTGGAGCTCGGGCCCGATCCCCAGCGCCTGCGTGAGACGCGCGGGACCGCTGGTGAGCTCCGGGCGCCCCCGGCGCCGCCGCATGACCTCCTCGCCGAGGACGGGCTCGAGGCCGCGCAGGAGCACGGCGGCCGGGTGGCCCTCGGCCGTCGTGACTGCGTTCAGGCACCAGTGCACGCCGTAGTTCAGGTGGATGTAGGCCGTGCCGGGAGGGCCGTAGAGGGGGTCGTTCCGCTCGGTGCGGCCGATCGAGGCGGCGGCGTGCGACGCCTCATCCTCCGGGCCGGTGTAGGCCTCCGTCTCGACGATGCGACCGGCCGTCACCCGGCCGTCCACCTCCGAGAGGAGCACCCGCCCGAGGAGGTCGCGGGCCACGTCTTCCGCCGGCCGTGCGTAGAACGCCGGCGAGAGGACGCCGCCCAGTCCTGCCGTCACCTCAGTCGGCGTCCTCGCGCTCGGCCTCCCGGGCCTCGATCACGGCCTGCGCCCGGTGCTCGGGCAGGACCCGGGTGATCCTCGAGGGGTCCTCGTCGATGACCGCGAACACCTCCGCGCCGAACGCATCGACCAGGGCCTCGGCGGTCTTGCGGCCGACGCCCGCGTAGTTCTTCACCATGTGGTCCACGGCTCCCGTCGCGGGCTCGTCGCCCGCGACTTCCGGGGCAGCGTCCGAGCTGGAGCCGGTGTGGGACGCCCCGGCGGATCCGTCCCCACCCTCCGGGCTCCCGGCGTGGGAGGCGGTCGAGCCCCGCCGGCCTCTGCGGGCCCCGATCCCCACCCGCCGCTCCCCGTGGGCGCGGTCGTCGCGCTCGACCGGAGCGGAGGTCTCGGAACGGGAGGCCGTCTGCTGCGCGGGAGACCCCTCGTTCTCCTCACCGCCGGCATCGACCGGGCCGGGAAGCTCGGGGCCCTCCGCCGAGCCCGTGGCCCCCCGGCTCCCGCGCCGGAAGCGCCCGAGTCCCCTGCGGCCCCGGTCGCTCTCGCCACGGGACGGGGCCTCCTCCGGCTCCGCCGCTTCCTCCGCCGCCTGCTGCTCCGGACCGGACACGGGGCCGCCGGACGCCTCCTCGCGCGAGCGGGCCATCGACGCGGCAGCGGCGCTCGCGGTGGTGTGCTCCTCGGGCTCGGGGCGCTCCGCCTCCGACCGGGGCCGCTGCGCCCGGACCTGCGGCCGCTCGGGCTCCGGCTCGGAGGTCCGGCCGGACGCCTCCCGGCCGCCCCGACGGCCGCCCCGACCACCGCCCCGACCGCCGCGACGGTCGCTGTCGCGACGCCCGCCCCGACTTCCCTCCCCGGAGGGTCCGCCGGAGGCGGTCCCCCCGGCGCCGACGCTCACGTGGTAGTTGCCGTCGTCGTCCGTCTCGAGGTCGACCCTACCCTCGTCGCTCGCCTGGCGCAGGAAGCGGCTGAACTTGCCGAAGCCCAGCGCCGCCTCGTCGAAGTGCTCGTCTCGCTCCAGGAGCGCCCGCTTCACCTCGGAGTCGCGCACCGAGCCACCATCCGGGGCCAGCCGCGAGACGACCTCGCGCAGGAGGTCATAGGCATGCTTCAGATCGGAGGTCTGGACCTGCGCCTCCGCCGGAGGAGCCGATCGCGTCTCCTGCCGCGCGGAATCGGCCGAGCTCCGACCCGACGAGCCTCGGCGACCGTCGTTCGACTCGCGCTCGCGGCCGCCACTCGACTCGCGCTCGCGGCCGCCCCGGCGGCCCCGCCGGCTTCGTTCGCCTCCCCGACCTCCCGAGGAGACCCCGCCGTCGGCCGGGCCGACCTCGTACTGGCCGTTCTCGATCCGCTGTAGCCGGAGGAGCCCCTTCGAGCTCGCTTCGGCCAGGAACCGGTTGAACTTGCTGAAGCCGTACTCCTTCTCGTCGAACCCGGAGTCGATCTCCAACATGACCTGCTTGAGCCGGTCGGAGCGCATCACATCGTTGCGCTCGGCCATCTTCTTGACCGCGAGCTCGGCCAACTCCCACGGATCGTGGCTGATCGTCTCGAGCTGCGATGCCTCCGTGAGCCCGGAGAGGCTGTTGTAGCTGTAGTACTCGTCGCAGTTCTGCACGAGCAGGTCGGAGGTGGATTCCTGCAGTCCCACCCCGATCACGTACTTGCCGTACTCCTTGAGCTTCAGCACGAGGCTCGAGAAGTCCGAATCTCCCGACAGGAGGATGAAGGTCCCGATCTCGGGCCGCGTGAACACGAGCTCGGTCGCGTCGATCGCCAGACGGATGTCCGTGGCGTTCTTCTTCGACGACCCGTAGGCCGGGGCGAAGATCAGGTCGATCGACGCCTCGGAGAGCGGGACGATGTACTGCGGATAGCGCCGCCAGTCCGCGTAGGCCCGCTGCACCGACACCTTTCCCCGAATGATGTCCGAGTTGAGGAAGGTGCGGAGCTCCTGGCCCAGGTTGGACCGGATGGCCATGGTGACGTTGTCGAAATCGATCATGAGGGCCGCGTTGGGCGATGAACCCACGGGCCCGGTCGAGCGCCTGTGGGGCGCCCGGGTGTACTGCTCGTTCATGCTACCTCTCGCATTGTGACGTGCTCGTCCATGCTTGCCCCCGAGGCGGACGTTCCGCCCGGGAGGGCGAGAGGCTTCCCGACCTCGCCTCCGGACTCCGGTGCGTTCGGAGAACGCTCCGGCGGAGGGGACGGTACGGGAAGACCCCCGCTGCTTCGAACTCCGTGGCGTCGCATCCCTCCGGACGCGCGCCGGGTGTCCTCTCGTCGGCTTCGGGAGCCGGCAGAGGACGACCGCGATCCTCCCACGGCCCGGGCCACGATGGATCCGGGCGTCAGGAGTGCTCCTGGGCCTCCGCCCGGACGATCCGGGCCACTTCGACCCTGCGGGGCTTCCCCGCCGCGGTCATGGGGAATACATCCATGAAGCGCACGAGGTCCGGGACCTTGTAGCTGGCCAGGGCCGAGCGGCAGTAGCCGCGCAGCTCCTCCCCGGTGATGATCGCGCCCTCCACGGGCCGGACGCAGGCGCAGACGAGCTCGCCCAGCACCTCGTTCGGCACGCCCACCACCACCGCGTCCAGCACGGCGGGATGGGACCGGAGGTGATTCTCCACCTCCCGGGGATGGACGTTGTACCCACCCCGGATGATCACGTCGCTCTTTCGACCGACGATCTGCAGGTAACCCTTCGAGTCCCTCCGCGCCAGATCTCCCGTCTTCAGGAAGCCGTCGGGGGTGAAGGAGGATGCGGTCTCGGCCGGCTGCCGGAAGTATCCGAGCATCACGTTGAACCCGTGCACGGCCACCTCGCCCACGGCGTCGCCCGACACGGGCTGGCCCTCCTCGTCCAGGAGCTCGACCTCCACTCCCTCCAGGGGCCGGCCGACCGTGCCGCTCCGGTGCTCCTCGTCGTCGTCCTTCCGGGTGATCGTCACGGTCGGAGAGGTCTCGGTGAGGCCGTAGGCGATCTCGAGCTCGTCGACGAGGTCGCGGCGAATCTGCCGCACCAGAGCCGGCGCCACCGGGGCTCCAGCGATGATCCCCGTGCGAAGCGATTCGAGATCGCGCTCGGCCAGCCCCTCCTCGCGCAGCAGCATGACGAACATGGTCGGGACGCCGTGGAGCACCGTCACGCCGTGCTCCTCGATCTGGTCCAGCGCCGGCCCGGGCTCGAAGCTCTCCAGGAGCACCAGCCGACCACCGGACACGAGCGAGGTCAAGAACGCGGCGCCGAGGCCGAAGATGTGGAACAGCGGCACGGCGCACAGGGTCGAATCCCCGGGACCGAGGCCGAGGGCTCCAGCCGTCTCCCTCGCCGTCCGAACCAGGTTCGTGTGCGAGAGCATCACCCCCTTCGGCTTCCCGGTCGTCCCCGGCGTGTAGAAGATCGCGAAGGGGTCCTCGTCGGGTGACACGCGCACCTCCGGCAGGTCCCGGCCGCGTCCGCTCGACACGAGGTCCTCGAACTGGAAGATGCGGTCGTCGTACCAGAGGTCCTCCTCACCGACGGTGACGAGGTACTGCAGGTCGGGGAGCTCGAAGAGGAGGCTCTCGAACAGCTCCAGGTAGTCGATCCCGCCGAACCGCTCCGCCGCGACGACCACGCTGGCCTCGGAGTTCCTCAGCATGAACTGGACTTCGCGGGCCGTATAGCCGGGATTGAGCGGCACGATGACCGCACCCAGGCGGGCCGCCGCGAACACCGAGATCACGAACTCGGGCCAGTTGGGGAGGTCGATCGCCATGCGGTCGCCCGGCTCGATGCCGAGCTGGTGAAGCCCCGCCGCCATGGCCTCGGCCGAGGCGGCGACCTGCGCGAGGGTCCAGGTCCGCCCACCGGCGACGAGGAAGGTCTCCCCGCCTCGGCGCTCGACCTGTTCCTCGAGTGCGTGCCCGAGCGACCGGGCCGCGCGAGGCGTTTCGGTGTTTGCCGACATGGAGTCCCCGGAAGCCTGCTTCACGTTCCTGTCGCCGATCCGCGCGTCGGCGGCGGGCCGGGTTCCCGGAGGGTCCGGGCACCGGAATCTGCAGTCTCGCTCGCGCCCCGTAAAGCCGACCCTAGAGCGGAAGCCAGCCCCGCCTCGTCCAGGGGCCACGTCCACGCGCCATCGGGCGCCCTCGCCACGCGTCCCGGCACCTCCAGCATCACCACCCGGAGCCTGCCCTTCCGACCCTTCTTGTCGCCGGCGGCCGCCTCCAGCACCTCCCCGGCGGTCCACTGCCTCTCCGGGCGATCCCGGTGGCCGCAGCGGTCCAGCAGCTCCGACAGCGCGGCCGCGGTCCCGGACCGCGTGGTTCCGAGTGCTTCCCCGAGCCGGGCCTCCGTCCGCGCGCCGGCCGCTACCGCCCCGCCGTGCGTCAACGTCCAGCCGGAGAGGCGCTCCAGCGCGTGGCCCACCGTGTGTCCGAAGTTGAGCACGGCCCGGCGGCCCGTCTCGCGCGGGTCTTCCCCCACGATCCGGGCCTTGAGCCCCACGCAGCGACGAACCAGCTCCGCCGACGACTCCGGCTCGCCTTCCAGGAGGCGGCCAGAGCGGTCCCCGATCCAGTGCAGCAGGTCCGCGTCGGCCACGGCTCCCATCTTCACGGCCTCGGCGAGGGCGCCGGCCCGGTGTGGGCGTCCGAGCGTGGCCAGCACGGAGGTGTCGACCACGACGAGCGCGGGGTGGTGGAAGGCGCCCACGAGATTCTTCCCCGCCTGCGTGTCCACGGCCGTCTTGCCTCCCACGGCGCTGTCGACCATCGCCAGGAGGCTGGTCGGGACCTGGACCACCGGGAGGCCGCGCTCGAACGTGGCGGCCACGAACCCCGCCAGGTCGCCGGTCACGCCTCCACCGAGTGCCACCACGACGCTGTCGCGGCCGTGACCCGCCGCGAGGAGCTCGTCGGTGAGGGAGGTCCAGGTGGCGCGCGTCTTGGAGCCCTCTCCCGGCGGGAACACATGGAGCTCAGCGAGCAGGCCGGCCTCCCGAAGCGATGCCAGGGCTCTCTCCCCGTACAGGGACGCGACGCGGGCATCGGAGAGGACCGCGTAGCGATGGGCGGGCGCCGCCTCGGCGCACGCCGTCCCGAGCTCCTCAAGGAGACCGGGTCCGATCCGCACCTCGTAGCCCCGCGCGGCTCCGACGGGGACCCGCACTCGGACGACGGTCGTCCCGGTCACCGGCGACCCCGGCCACGCGGGGGCCACCCGCGCTCCGACGGGTGGGCGATCTCCGGGCGCCTCACGGGCCTCCCTCGATCCGGAAGCGCCCGGCGGCGGCGATCGGATCCGGGTCCGCGCCGAGCGGGCCGTCGATCACGAGGACGGCCGGCCGCCCGGACACCTGGAGCCGGCGCACCCGGATCACCCGGCCGGCCGCCGAAAGAGTGTCCACCGTGACCGATCGCGGACCGGGTCGGGCCGAGCTCACGCCAGAAGCGATCGCCGCCGCGGAGTCGGCCACCCCGTAACGGGCGGCGAAGGCGCGCCGCGCGGCCGCCGCGAACGCGTCGGCCCACCCGGGTCCGTCCCACACGCTGGCCCACACGAAGGCCTCCGCGCAGCGGCTGTCGCCGGCGGACCCGCACCGACGCAGGAGTCGGTATCGGTCCCCGTCCCAGCCGGTGGAGGCCGAGTCGGCCCTCGCGGTGTCGCCCAGGAAGGCGGAGAGGAAGAAGCGTGTCTCGAACTCCCCGAGATCGTCCGAGTGAGCCACGCGCCACCCACCTTCCGGGGCGGCCGAGTCGGTCTCGAACTCGATCTCCGTGGGGGCGTCCCGCGGGCTGGACAGGAAGTGGTCCGGGTGCATGACCTGCTCGGTGGAGGCCGGCATGTCGGCGCCGAGCGGCGCCGGACGTCCCTTCCGGCTCGTCCACAGCGCCTGCATGAACGAGAGCCCGGCCTGGTAGGGAAAGACGAGCGAGCTCCGAATGAAAGCCGGAGCCGCCGCCAACTCCGGCATGGACGCGGCTCCGGCCGAAAGGAGGTCGGCGCCCGAGACCATGTCGACCACCTGCGGCATCCGCGTGAGGTCCGCCTTCGAGCCGGTTCGCTGTCGCACGAGCCACTCCAGCATCACGTAGGTGGCCTGGCCCTCCAGAGCGGCGTGTGCGGCCGTGGAGGCGTCGTTGTCGTCCTCGCGGGCCTCGAGCAGCGAGTCCAGGTCCATGTGCTGGTCCTGCAGGGCGTGCACCATCTCGTGCACGAGCACGGGACGGAACTCCTCGTCCTGCACCCCCTCCCTGACGTACAGGGTGTCCCGGGTCGCGTCGTAGTAACCCACGACCTGCTCCACGTACAGCTTCCGGAGAAAGGAGACGAGATCGAGGCTGTCGGGAAGGAGTCCCAACCGCACGTAGGTCTCCTCGACGGCCCGGGCGCGTCCGGGAGGGAGCTCCTCGTGGAACTCGCCCAGCATGTACGATTCGAGCTGCTCACGGCTGGTCCTGGCCACCGCCAGTGGATGCTGCGCCGTGAGGCCGCTCTCGGCCTCCACGGCCGGGAGCACCTCGCGGGCCGCCCGGACCAGCGCCGAGTCCCTGCCGCCCACCCACTGCGCGGCCGGGTCGGCGCCCACCGCGGCGGCCCGGGCACCGGCCTCGCCCCCGCACGCCTCGGCCAGTGCGGCCGCGAGCAGGAGCGCGCCCACCGCCAGCGCCAGCACGGCTCTCCGGCCGCCTGGCCGCGCTCCCGGCCGACCCACCAACTCCGCTCCCGCGTTCCCAGCCCCGCCGCTCACGCCTTCTCGCCTCCTCTCGGCCCTCACCGCGCACCGCCCGGACGATCGCCCTTCCAGTCCGGTGTGGGCGGCGGCCCGGCGCGCCGCACACCGCTCGCATCCGCTTCGCTCGCCAGCTCCGCGACGGTGCGGCCCAACTCCGGGTGCCGCCATTCCGGTGCCAGCTCGGCCAGGGGCAGGAGCACGAACGCCCGCTCCACCAGGCGCGGATGCGGGACCCTGAGCCCCGGCTCGTCCAGCATCAGGTCACCGTACAGCAGCAGATCCAGATCGAGCGTCCGTGGACCGAAACGCCGCGGGCCACGCCGGCGTCCCGCCTCGAGCTCCACCCGGAGCAACGACTCCAGCAGCTCGCGGGCCGACGCGTACGCGACTCCCACGCAGCACAGGTTCAGGAAGTCGGGCTGCCGGGAATCGCCCACGGGCCGCGTCTCGTACACGGAGGAGACCCGAAGGTCGCGGAGAAGGCCACCGAGCGCTTCGAGACCCGTCCGCACGTGTTCCTCGCGGGCTCCCAGGTTGGATCCCACCCCCACGGCGACCCGCTCACTCACCTTGTCCCGCGCCCCCCCAAGACTTATGCTTTTTGATCACGTGTCGTCCGCACACATCCATGCCGGTGCTTGCTTGGCATATGGGTGTACCCTGTTCGCACACAGGGCGTTATCTTTATCTCTACCTCACCAGCCGAATTGGGGTCCTAGTCGAGCGTCCTCCAGCCGGATCCACCGGGCGCTCACCGTTCTTGACAGGAGGAGAGGAGGGCAGCCGAACCATGTCTAAGACGAAGTGGTTGGCAGTCGTGATGGTGGTCGCGGGAATGGGGCTGACGTCGTCGGCGACCCGCGCCCGGGCACAGGACAACAACAGCAACATCAGCGTGGACGTGCGAGGAGGTTATTCCTTCACGGTCGCCGACGGCAAGAAGCTGTGGAAGCCGGGCCCGAACCTGGGCATCGGCGCCGCGTACTGGTTCAATCCCCGCATGGCCGTGCGCATCGACGGCGAGGGCGAGTTCCTGAAGGGGAGGACCGCAGCGGATATCGGATCTAACGGGCCCATCGCCGCCTTTGATGCGCCCAACATGCAGCTGTACCACTACGGCGCCGGCCTCGAGTGGATGGCCCTGGACCCCGCGAACACCATGTGGCGCGTGGATCTCAAGGTCGGACTCGGCCGTACGCACATGAAGAGTGGCGACTATCCGTCCGGCCTCAGCAACCCGACGCCTTCCGGGACCAACTTCAGCCACACCTACTGGTCGGGCTACGGTGGCCTCACGATCGGCTATCAGTTCAGCCCCAACGTGGCGTTCTCGCTGGGCAGCGAGGTCAACTACATTCTCACCAGGTCGGAGGATTTCCGGGTCTTCGGACAGTTCCTGCCGCAGGGCGGCGCCATGTTCGACGACCTGTGGAGCTTCCCGATGCAGGGTCAGTTCACGTTCCGATTCTAGTCGTCCGGGCAGGCTGCGTGTCGGGCCGGACCCGGCGACCGTAGCGGCCTGAATCGAGAGGGGGACCGGCCACCCGGCCGATCCCCCTCTTCTCTTTCCCTCCCGCCAACCGCCGCTACCCACCCGTCAGTGTTGCCGTCCGTCCCGCGTCCACACCACGATCGTGGCGCACTGTCCGGAGAAGCCCCGGTATACGAACTGGGGCGGCGTCTCCGAGCCGCTCCGGTAGATCTCCATGGCCAGGATGGCCTCGGGAGAGAGATCGTCGATGTGGAGGTTCGGCATCGGTTGATTGTTGAGCCATATGAAGGGAGTGCACCAGCGCTGTCCGCGGGGGACCCGGATCGAGGTGTGCCCCACCGTGCTCTCCCCCACCGAGATACCGGGAAGGCCACGGAGCAGGTCGGCGGACTTGTTCGCGTACTCACGCTTCTTGTCGACCTCCTCGGGAGTCAGGAACACCCCCTGGCGAGAACGCATGCGGTTCTCGAATCCCGCCAGTCGATCCACGGGGGCCAGCTGGCGAACCTGCACGTGGATATCGGCCATCTGCAGGACCGTCTGGCTCAGCATCAGCGTCGCCGTCGTAATATGGTTCCCCTGGATCGTGATCGGGACCGATTGGTCTGCGAAGCCGATGAGGCGCACGTGAAGCGTGTCCGGCCCGGCCGGCAGATCGTTCAGCACGAAGTGGCCGGTGCTGTCCGTGTAGGTCCCGAGTCCGGCGTGGAGCAGTGACACCTGGGCATTGTGGAGGGGCCCTCCCGTCATGGCGGAGACGACCTGTCCCTGCAGGATGGCCATCGTATCCGCGCCACTCCGATCCTGAGCTCGGAGGTGTGTCGCCGACGAACCCAGGATGACCAGGACCAGCGTGGCCACTCCGGAGAAGGTGGCGGGCGCTGGGCGCCAGCGAGAAGCCCGGCAAACATGTGTTCGTCTCACGGTGTCCCTCATCCAGTTGCCGCCCATGCCCACGACGCATGGGTCCACCGACCTCACCCTCGCCGCCTCGATGGCTGGCCGCGAACGTGGCGTCCGCCGCCGGGAGGGCTCGATCTCCGTCCAGTGTAGTATGGCGATGGACGTGACCACGTTCCCCGACGTGCGAGAGCGGGGGCACGCTCGAAGGCGCGCCCCCGCTCTCTATTACCGCCGGCCCGCGGACACGCGAGGTGCCGCAGGAGGCGTGTCGACCCTGTGCCGCGGAACCTCAGGGCTGGTTCACGTGACACATGCTGAGGCTGTACTTGGGGTTGTTCCTCTCATCGTAGTTCATCTGGAACGCCACGTCCGTCCCGTAGTTGATCCCGCCGCCCTTGAAGTAGGCGCCCACCGGGAAGACGGTGCTGGCCGATCGCCCGTAGTTGCGAATCAGCCTCCGCAGGTCGCCCAGCCGATGACCCGTCAGGAACAGCCAGAACGCCCGCTCCCTGAACATCATGTCCACGCGAGCGGCCTGGGTCCCGGGATCCGTCAGGTGCGGCAAGCTCGAGGCCACGGGATGCACCGTGACGGTCGTCCTCGTGATCGCGGCCGGATTGTCGTAGCGCGCGCTCATGAGTGACGAGACGTTGTCACGCAGATCGTTCAGCGTGGTCAGCCAGCCGGACACGTCCCCGTTGTTGAGGTCGGACTCGGCTTCTATGAGCCTGGCCTCGATCCCGTCGGCCAACACGACGTTCGAGGACTTGAGCGGATACCGAAGCGCGACGTACAGCGGGATCGAGTGCGTGAAGCCGCCGTTGGAGTCGTCGCCCCACGGAATCCGTGGATCGTCCGCCGACCGGAAGTCGAGGCCGTTGCCGCCCTCGCCATCCGAGATCGAGTAGCGACCCGCCTCCTGCAGGTCGTAGATCTGGTTCTCGTCCACCGTGGCCGACGTCGAGTACTCGACGTCGAACACGAAGCTGGTCGGCACGCCGGATACCGCGGCCGCGGCCTGCTGATAGTCGGCAGGCGTCTTGGCCGTATTCAGAAGAGCTCGGCCCTCACCGACCTGGGCCAGCCACTTGTCCTGCGTGTTCCCTCCCGCGGCGCTCTTGGCCGCCTTGAAGGTGTCCACGGCGGCCGTGAACATCTGCGGGGTGCTGAGCGGAGCCCCGGGCTCCGCCGGCGCATAGTCCGTCGACGTGCTGAACGGCACGCCGGAGCAGAAGTTCTCGGCCATCGCCGTGTAGACGTACCCGACGTAGCTCTTCAGCTGGCTGGTCCTCGGGTCGCCGGAGCCCAGGAGATTCTCGGCGGCTATGGCCGACGTTCTGGCCTGCTGAAGGTAGGTGTACGCGAGGTCGGACGTATTGCCGTCCTGGGCGCTGAACTGGTGACGCTGGTCCGTGCGGTTCCGGGTCGGGAACGTCCCCGACGAATGGAACTCGTCCGTGAACACACCGCTCACCGAGACGATGCCCTCGTTGTCGGTCTGACCCCCGCCCTGGCCCGCGTAGGCGTGCTGGAAGTCGGATACGGCTCCGGCGAATGCCACGTCCGGAGTCACGTTCGCGGTTGTGGCCTGCTCGGGGTCGACCACCTTCAGCGCATCCCCGCTGCACGCGGCGAGGATCACGGGTATGCCGAGGGCGAGGAGCCACGCCATCGGCGCCGACGCCCTCCCGAACTTGCTTCGAATATGCGTCTTCATGGCCTTATCGTCCTCCTGGGGGCTCAGAAGCTCAGATCCACACGCGCCGTGAAGATCCGCGGAGCCGGCTGGGTGAGGAACTCATCCTGCTGGAACTGGAGGTTCCCGCCCGACTCGTTGATCTCCGGATCGACGCCCGGATAGTTGGTGAACAACCCCAGGTTCCGGGCCGCGAGGGTGAGGCTCAGGCCGCGCGTGAACGGCACCGCGCTGGACAGCGACTGCGGAGCGCTGAGCCGAATCGAGAGCTCCCGCCACTTCATGAAGGCCGCCTTCTGTATGTAGCCGGCCTCGGTGTTCGAGAAGAGGTAGGCGGTGATGGCGGCCTGGTCCGACAGCGGCGCGGTCGGATCCTCCGCTGCCGCGCATCCACCGTAGGAATACCCGAAGCCCAGGAGGCACTGGAAGTAGGCCGTCTCGTTCGCCTGGGCGTTGCCGCCCCGCGCCTCGAAGAGCGTGTTGATGTGGATGAAGTCGAACAGGCGCACGTCCGCCGTGAAGGAGCCTTCCCAGGTGGGCAGGACTTCGTTGATGAACACGGCGGAATCGCCGGCCGTGATCTCGCTGGGATCGATGTAGCCATCCCCGTTGGCGTCTTTGAACGTATACGGCGTCTGCTTGTACGACCCCAGCGCCAGGCCTTGCTCGACCACCTGGATGCCCCGGTTGCTCGTGAACGCGGGGACGCCGCCCAGGCTCAGCACCCGGTTGTGGTTGGTGTTCATCGTGGCGCTCAGGTCGAGCCCGATGGTCCGAGAATCGAGCGCCGTCGCGTTGGCGCTGATCTCGAATCCATAGTTCCGCACCTTCCCGATGTTGTCGAACACCGAGCCGGTGAGGCCGTAGGAGGGCGGCAGCGGCTTGGCCACCAGCGCATCCCTGGAGGTCTTGTTGTAGTACGTGAACTGGAGCCCGACGCGCTCGTTCAGGAAGCCCGCATCGAAGCCTCCCTCGAACTCGGTGATCCGCTCCGGCTTCAGGTCCGGGTTACCGGTCGAGTTGATCGAGACGCCCGTCACCGAGCCACCGTTGACGATGGCGACGACGGGACTGAACAGCGTCTGCGCGTCACGGAAGCCCGGTCGCAGACCCGACTGTCCGAAGCCCCCTCGAATCCGGAAGCTGCTCAGACCGCTCCCGGTCGGGAACCAGGGCTCTTCCGAGACGACGTAGGAGAAGTTGACGCTCGGATAGAACTGCAGGCCGATGTTGCCACCGAAGGCGCTGTTGTTGTCCGCGCGCCCGGCGATCGTCAGGTAGACCCGGTCCCGCCACGACAGCTGCTCCTGGGCGAAACCGGCCACTGTCCGCAGCCTGGAGAAGTTCTCGTTGATGAAGAAGGCCTGGCTGGTCGCGTCGCAACTCGCCAGCCCAGGAACGATGTTCTCGCCGTAGCACTCGGTGACGCCCACCCGGCTCTCCTCGTAGTGACCGCCCACGAGGGTCGCCGAGGTCAGGTCCCGGGTCAGGTCGAAGGTCGCCTGCACCGAGCCGTTGGCCGTGTAGTTGTAGTCGTTCTCCCGTGCGTTGTCACGGAATCCGATCGCGTTGCCGCCACCGAAGATGTTGGGCTGGAGCGTCTCCGCATCCTCGATGTCGCTGAGGTCCAGTCCGCCGTTGGCATGGACGAGGAGCCAGGGCATCGGGTTCCAGTCCATGTTCCCGCCGAGGGTGAGCCGGTCGACGTTGTGATGCTGTCGCCAGTTCCTCAGCTCGCTGGGCGTGTAGGCGTAGTAGTTGAGAGCCGAGCCCTCGCTGGGGGGACCGCCGTAGTTGCCCTGGCCGGGCACGAACAGGGCCGAGCCGAAGATCCCGTTGGCGATCGGTCCGGCCGAGTTGTTGTCGGCCTGCGGGAGGATGAGCCGGTTGGCCAGGTACATCATGTTCAGGCCGATGTTGAACTTCTGGTTGGCCTGGACGTTCACCGTGGCCGTGGCCGACGTACGGGTGTTGACGTTGACGTCGAGCACGTTGCGCTCGAACTGGCGGTCACCCGACAGGAAGTAGGTGGCCTCCGTGCCGCCGCCGGAGAGGCTCCCCCCCAGACGGTCGCTGTGCCCCGGCGTGAACGGGGTCGTGCGCGGATCGTGGAGCGCGTCGTGGCGCAGCGTGACATCCTGCGTGCACAGCCCCAGTCCCGCGTACGCGCTCGGGCAGTCGGAGTAGTTGCTCGAGTTGATCGTCCCGTCCGGATTCAGGAGCGCGCCGGAGCCGGTCAGCGACGTGACGTTGATGGGATAGTTGCCCACGTCCACCATGTTGCCGAGCTCACCCCAGAAGTGGAAGCGGGTGGCGGCGTTGGTGCCCTTCTTGGTCGTGATCAGGATCACGCCGTTGGCGGCGTTGGACCCGTAGATGGCCGAGGCCGCCGGGCCCTTGATCACCTGCACGTTGGCGATGTTTTCGGGGTTCAGGTCGTTGAGAGCGGAGGGCTCCTGACCGCCCACCCCTCCGGCCTGGAGAGGAGACGATTGCGACCGCACCCTCACGCCGTCGATGTAGACGAGCGGCTCGTTGGAGAGGGAGATGCTGTTCGCGCCGCGGATTCGAATGTGCTGACCCGTGCCCGTGGCGCCCGAAACGTTCTGAACGATCACGCCGGAGGCGCGTCCGCTCAGGAGGTCGTTGAAGTCGTTGACGCTGGTCTGATTGACCTCGCTGGCGTTGATCGTGGCCGTGTTGGTGCCGATGTCCCGGCGCTGCTGCCGGACGCCGGTCACCACGTTGACCACGACCTCCTTGAGGCCGACCGCGGACGGCTCGAGCTGGAAGTCGACCGTGGCGGTCTGACCGGCCTGCACGGTCACGGTCTGACTCACCAGCTTGTAGCCGAGGAGCCGGACGCGGAGCTCGTGAGAGCCGGCCGGGACGTCGGGGATACGGTACTTGCCGTCGTTGCCGGCCAGCGTACCCAGGTTGAGGCCGGGCAGGTACACCTGGGCGCCGGATACGGGCTGCAGCGTGGAGGCGTCCGTCACCGTGCCGGCAATGGTACCTCCCTGCTGCGCCCGGCCGGCCGTCGCCGAACCGAACGACAGGGCCAGTCCCGCCGCGAACACGGCGGTGACGCGACCCGCGCGTCTGCACAACTGAGCGAACATGGATCACCCTCCTGTGGCAAGGGAGTGCTTCACCGCCACCCGTCGCAGATACGGAGCGTAGATGCGACGAGCCGCCACCCGCTCTCTGTATGGAGGAAACCGGCCGAAAGACGGTCGGGTTCCCGGAGTCGGCGAAAGCGGGCCGGAGTCGTATTAAGGCTTTTGGGGGACCGACAACGTCTGAACCGTCAGAGCGTTTCTCCTGATCGAGGGGTGGTGGCTGACGCCCCGCCAGGACGGCGGAAACCACTCGGGGCCAGCATTTCGGAGCCAGTATCTTGATTAACGCCCGACGAGGCGGCTGTCAAGCAAGCGGTGGCCTTCGCGACCCCTGGTCGTGGGCGCCCGGAGGAGCCTTCGAACCGGTTCGGACGGGAGCTTTCTGACGCGAGACTCGCGCCGGGACACGCTTCGCCGCGCACCCGGTACGCGGGGCCGGAGAGCGGCGGAGGGAGCGACCCGACGGGACACGGGAGGCCATCGGAAGGAGGAGCGGGGGACTCCCTGGCGGGAGCCCCCCGCCCTCTCGGGCTCAGCAGCCGCTGGTGGTGCTCACCTTGGAGTTGTTGTCGACCTCCTGCTTCGGAATCGGCAGGCTCACCTCCTGCCCCTGTGTCCCGGCGGGGTACAAATCCACGCCATCGACGGTCTTGAAGCGGCGGAGGGTGCCCTGGCGCTGTCCGGACAGCCACAGACCGGCCGCGCGGGCTCGGGCCAGCTGCGGAAGATCATCCGCCAGCGTGCCGTCGAAGCTCACGGGATCGAACGCTCCCATGGCCGGCAGCGTCCCCCCGAGCCCGGTGTGCGGCGCGGACAGGGCCGGGTTCACCGCGAGCATCGGATTGTCGGCCTGATTGGCCTCGGTGAGCAGGGCGTTCACCCGGCTCTGCGCTGCCGCGGTCTGTCCGTTTCGCAGCTCGCTCTCCGCCATGATCATCTGAGCCTCCCAACCGGAGGCGAGGACGATCGGGCTGGCCGGACTGTCGTACAGGTGCTGGAGCACGATCGCGTGCACCCCGACGTCCAGCGGCTTGAGCCCGGGCGGGCTCACCTCCAGGAGACCCTGGTCGACCCACTCCTGCAGGTAGGCCCATTTCTCGTGGTGGCGGTTGCCCGACAGCGAGTCCCCCACCGTCCAGCGCAGCGCGAGATTACAGGAGCCCCTTGAGTAGCCGTACATCTGGTTGCACTGCGTGTTCGTGTTGGACGAGTACTCGGTGACGAACGTGAAGTCGGCCGGAATGGACTGCACGAGTGCGGCCGCGGCCGCGTAGTCCTGGGGCGTCTTGGCCGTGTAGAATCGCGCCCTGGCCTGGCCGATCAGCGCCGCCATCTCGACGTCCGACATGCTGGCCGCCTGCGCGGACTTCTCGGCGTCCTGGAACTTCTGCAGCGCCGCCTGAGCCGCCTCCGCGGGCGAGACCGCCGGCCCCTGGTCCTGGAGCACGACCTTGCAGTAGAACTCGGCCAGGAACTCACGGTCGTACCCGCCATACAGGTCCGACAGCGCGATCCCCTTCCGCAGCTCGTCCTTCACGTCCGAGTAGTCGGGGTCCTGGAGCTCGGCCCGGAAGTTCACCGAGCCGCTGTCGGCCGAGGCCCTGGACACCTGGAGCGGACTCCAGACGTCATCGGTGACCGTGCCGTTGTCGTACGTGACGTGGCGCTCGTCCACGTCGATCCGGGTGGGGAACGTCCCCGAGAGGATGTTCTCGTCGGTGAACAGGCCCGTGTAGAGCACGTACCCCTCGAGGGCGTGCTCGAAATCGCCGACCACTCCGTTGATCTTGTTGGGGACTCCGGCGGCCCCTCCGACCTGGCCCGGCGTCACCGCGTTGGGGTCCTTCACGTCCAGCAGCCCGCCGTGGCAGGCCATGGCCGCCGCCGAGCCGGCCACCGCCGCGAGCAGCGCGAGCCGCCCGGGCGACCCGATACGTCGCCATATGTTCGAGAGCATCGTTCGTCTCTCCCTCATCTCAGAAGGTCACCGACAGACTGCCCGAGAACGACCGCGCCGGGGGCAACGTCCACAGCTGTGCGCGCGTGAACGCGGCTCCACCCGCCCAGTTCACCTCGGGGTCAGTGCCGGGATAGCTCGTGAAGGTCGCCAGGTTGTTGCCCGAGAACGTCACGCTGGCGCTGGAGAAGGGCAGGCGCCGGACGAGCGACTCGGGCAGATCGAGGCGCAGCGAGACCGTGCGGAGCTTGGCGTAGTTCGCACTGTAGATGAACGGCGTCTCCACGCCGGCGCCGGCTGCCGCGTCCTTGATCTTGGCCTCGGGGGTCGGATTCCCCTGGGCGTCCGTCTGGAAGATGGCCGGGCAGGTGCCGAACTGGTCCCCGCCCCCGAACAGGCCGCAGCTGAAGGACTCGAACGCGTTGTCCAGCTTGTTGCCGCCCGAGAAGTCGAGCAGGCCGTAGAGCGTGACGTAGTGGAACAGCGTCACGGTCGAGCCCACCGAGCCGAACCACTTGGGCGTCGGCGTGCCCAGGAACACGGCCGTGTCTCCGAAGACGACATCGCCCGCGCTGTTGATCCGAACCGGCCTGGCGAAGTAGGCGCCGGCGGGGAAACCCTGCTGGTGCCGCTGGTCTCCGAACACGATCGGCTCGGGGAGCTTCGTCACCTCGTTCGAGTTGGTGGAGAAGTTCACCCGCCACTGCCAGTGAACGTTTTCGAGGTCGACCGGCGTGGCATCCAGCCCCACCTCGATGCCCTTGTTCGTGAGCTGGCCCACGTTGACGAACCGGGCCGAGGTGCTCGGATAGCCCGTGGAAGGTGCCTGCTGCCGCTGGACGATGGCGTCCTTGGTCTTCTGGCTGTAGAAGGTGAACTGCAGCCCCAGCCGGTTGTCCAGCATGCTGGCGTCGAAGCCGACCTCGAGCTCCTGCCCGGTCTCCGGCTTCAGGCTGTCGTTGCCGGGCTGGTTGGTCGTCACCCCGAGGACGTCCGAGCCGTTACGGGCGACCGGGAAAGGCGTGAGGAGCGCGAGCGCGTCCTCGGTCCCCGGCTGCTTGCCCGACTCACCCCAGGCGCCGCGCAGCTTGAACTGCTCGAAGAAGGTCGGGAACCAGTCCTCCTGGCTCAGGATCCAGGAGAGCTGGATCTGCGGATAGGCCTTGAGGCCGAGCTCCGACCCGAAGGCGCTGTTGTCGTCCAGCCGCAGTGCCGGCGTGAGGAAGACCCGGTCCCTCCAGCTGAGCTGTTCCTGACCGAACACGCCGGCCGTCTTGACCTCCGCGAATCCATCGGTCGATTCGTTGATCACGGAGTTGGCGATCGCCGGAGACCCTGCGGTGAAGTGGCGCCCGATCGCCTCGGTCACCTGCGTGGTCTGTCGCACGTACTGCCCCCCGATGGTGGTGGTGCTCGCCAGGTCGGGGGTCAGGTTCGCCACCACGCTCGAGGTCGCCTCCAGCGTGATGTCCCGGGTGACGCCGTACGTCTTGTCGACCAGGCCCAGCGACTGGTCACCGAAGGGCTGCGTCGGGTCCACCGGCACGATCTGGTCGGTCCGCGCCGAGTGGGTGTCGTAGCCGATCGTCAGACGGTTGGTCCAGAACGACAGGGGCCGGTAGACCAGGTTGGCGCTGCCGATGAAGCGCTCGACCGCCTGGTCGTTCTTCCTGGAGAAGATCGCCTGCATGGAGTTCGGGACGGCGACGAAGTACGGACTGGCGCACAGGTTGTTCGTGGCGTCCTGGAGCGAGGACTTCGTGGCCAGGGCATACTCGTAGGCCAAGAAGCAGCTCTGCACGGCCGCGCCGCCCGAGGTCGGATCGGGTCGGTCGATCGGCCCCCAGAAGGAGGTGCCCAATGCGTTGCCAACCACGCCGTAGAGATTGTCGTCGTTCTCCGGAAGCGCCGCGTCGCTGCTGATGTACCCGGTCGAGATGTTCACGTCGACCTTCTCGGACGGGTGCACGGTGATGTTGGCGCGCGCGTTGTACCGCTGCAGCGAGTTGGAGGGCAGGTCCCCCTGCTCGCCCCGGTACGCCCCGGAGAAGTAGTAGCTGAGGTCGCTGGACCCGCCCTGGATGGAGGCGCCGTAGTTGCCCATGTATCCGGTTCGGAACGGCGAGGCGTAGGGTCCGGCGCCCTTCAGGAGGTTCACCTCGTACAGCGTGTCATGCACCGGCGCGACCCCCGTGAGCGCCTCCAGCCCGAGTCCCCGGGCCGGGCTCCAGGCCATCGACCACCAGTTCGTGGCGTCCCAGTTCGCGCCCTGCTGCGTCCACAGGTGATAGCGGGTCCTGCCGGACTGCCCCTTCTTGGTCGTGATGCGGATGACGCCCGCCGAGGCCTCGGTGCCGTAGAGCGCCGCGGCCGCCGGGCCCTTCACGACCTCCACGTTCGCGATGTCGTTGGGGTTGATGTCGTCGAGCCGGGTGTAACTCTGCCCGCCGACGTTGGCCCCACCGAGGGTGTTGGCGGCCGAGAGGTCGTTGTTGTTGTCGATCCGGGCTCCGTCGACGTACACGATCGGGGTGTTGCTGAGGCCGAGGGTCGTGGCCCCGCGGATCTTGATGTCCGAGGCCGTGCCCACCGAGCCCGAGCTCTGGCGAATCGTGACGCCGGTCACGCGCCCCTGGAGCAGCTGGGTGAAGTTCGCGTCGGGCTGCTTGGCCACCTCGCTGGCCACGTCCAGCGTGCTGACCGCGTTCCCGAGCTCCTTGCTGCGCTGCGTCCCGGTGGCGGTCACGACCACCTCCTCCAGGGAGACGGCCGAGACGCCGAGCTGAAAGTCGGCGGTGGCCGAACCGCCCGCTGGCACCGTTATGACCTTCGTGCCCAGCTCGTAGCCGATGAGCCGGACCCGGACCTGGTGCTGCCCGGCGGGCACATCCGTGATGACGTAGTGTCCGTTCTCGTCGGCCAGGGCGCCGAGCTGCGTCCCCGGGATCGTGACCTGAGCTCCGGACAGCGGCGTCAGGTTGGTGGCATCCACCACCCGGCCCTGCACCGTGCCTGTCTGCTGGGCGCGAAGCGCTCCGCCGGGGGAGAGCAGCCCCCCGGCCAGGATGAGGAAGCCGACGGCCAGGAGCCGACCGGCTCGTGCGGACGAGGTCTGTCGCATGTGGAATCCTCCGTGTTGTGCGGGGGCCTCGACCTTGACGAGACCCCCCGCGGTCACCGACGGGCGGGCGCGGCGCCGGAGCCGGAGCGGGATGGGGTGAGGCGTATCCATCTCCCCTGGTGTCAGGCTGTGGTCTCCCCCCGCCGTGAGCGACCTAATCCCGCGGCGGGCTCTGCGACCTCCACCCGGGCGAATCGACGCTTGCCCCTCTGCAGGAGATAACGCCCGGGAGCCAGCTGGAGGTTTCGGTCGGCGAGGCGGCGGCCATCCATCTGGATGGCGCCCTGATCGATCATGCGGAGGGCCTCGGAGGTGGAGTCCGCCAGACCGGCGCGCTGGAGAGCGTACCCGACCCACAGGGTCCCACCCTCCTCGTCGGGCTCCAGGCGCTGGAGGGGAAGATCCTCGGGAGCCTCTCCCTCTCGATGGATGCGGTCGAACGCGTCGCGTGCCCGGTCGGCCGCCTCGGCGCCGTGGTACAGGGAGACGAGGTCGGCCGCCAGCCAGCGCTTGGCGGCCAGCGGGTCGCGACGGGCCTCGTCGACGCGCGCGCGGAGGGCCTCGCCCGTGACCGAGGAGGCCAACCGTAGCCACTCGTCCAGGAGGTCGTCGGGAATCGACATGGTGCGCCCGAACACCTCCTCGGCGGGCATGGCCAGCCCGATGTAGTTGTCGTACGACTTGGACATCTTGCGTTCGCCGTCGGTGCCGCGCAGGAGCGGCATGATCAGGCAGACCTGTGGCTCCTGACCGCTCTTCTCCTGGATCGTGCGTCCCAGCAGGAGGTTGAAGCGCTGGTCCGTCCCGCCCAGCTCGACATCGGCTTCCAGCGCCACCGAATCGTACGCCTGCATCATCGGATAGAGGAACTCCGAGAGCGCGATGGGCCGGCCCTCGCGGTGACGGCGCTCGAAGTCCTCGCGCTCGAGCATGCGCGCCACCGTGTACATCGATGTGAGGCGGAGGACGCCGGCCAGCCCCAGCTCGCCCAGCCATTCGCCGTTGCGGCGCGTCTCCGTGCGCTCGGGATCGAGGACCAGGCTCACCTGCTCTCGATACGTCTCGAGGTTCGCCTCGATCTCCGACTCGCTCAGGACGGGGCGCGTCTCGGACTGCCCGGACGGGTCACCGATCCGGGCCGTGAAGTCCCCGATCACGAACACGACCCGGTGGCCCAGCTCCTGGAACGTACGAAGCTTGCGGAGCGAGACCGCGTGGCCGATGTGGAGATCGGGACGGGTGGGGTCGAAGCCCTGCTTGATGACGAGGGGCTCGTCCCGGGCCCGGGAGCGCTCCAACTTGCGCAGGAGCTCGTCCTCGGGGAGGATCGCTTCCACCCCTTCCCGGAGGAGGTCGAGCTGCTGGGAAGCGGGGAGAAACATTCTTCAGGGGGCCCTGGTATAGTGTGGCTCGTGAACGAGCAGACCTCTCTCCTGTCCGAGGCGGGCTACCATAGCCGCCCCCATCTTCGCGGGCAAGCAAATCCCCGCGTCTCCGGCATGCATCCGGGGGCCGGACCCGTCCACCGCGCCCCGTGAGGGCGGGCGGGATCCTCCGGGGCTGGAGCCGCCGGCTCGGGCCGCGCGGTCGCTGGATCCTCCTCACCGTTCTGCTGGCCGCCCTCGGCCTCGCCACCGGCGTGGTGTGGGGCAGCTGGACGCACGTGTGCGATGACTGTCCGTCCATCGCGCAGATCTACGCCTTCCAGCCCAAGGAGGCGACGCGCGTCTTCGCCAGGGATGGAAGCCTGCTGGCCGAGCTGGCCGTCGAACGGCGGACGGCCGTGCCCTATCGCGCCCTCCCCTGGTACGTACCCCAGGCGTTCGTGGCCATCGAGGACAAGCGCTTCTGGCACCACCACGGCGTGGACTTGCTGCGGACCCTGCGGGCCGGGATCGAGTTCGCCCTGCACGGCTACGACGTGGCCGGCGGCAGTACCATCACCCAGCAGCTGGCCGGCAACATGTTCCCGGCCGCGGTCAACCGGCAGAAGCTTTCGATTCGGCGCAAGCTCAAGGAGATGCACGTCGCGCTCGATCTCGAGCGGGCGTACACCAAGCAGGAGATCCTGCAGGCCTACCTGAACCAGATCAATTTCGGCCGTGGCCACTACGGCGTGGAGAGCGCGGCCCGCTGGCTGTTCGGGGAGGACGCCCGAGACCTCAATCTGCCCCAGGCGGCCCTGCTGGCCGCGCTCCCCAAGGCGCCGGAGCGTTACTCGCCGGTGGATCATCCCGAGCGGGCCGTGATGCGCCGCAACCTGGTCCTCCAGGAGATGGCCGACCAGGGGATGATCGACCGCGGCACCGCCGAGGCCGCGAAGGCGTTTCCGCTGGCCCTGCACAGGGAGAACGAGAACCAGGGCAAAGCGCCCTACTTCGTCGAGTGGGTGCGCCAGCAGCTCATGGATCGCTACGGCGCGCAGATCTACGAGTCGGGGCTGCGCGTCTACACGACGCTCGACCCGGGCATCCAGTCGGTGGCCGACTCCGCCCTGCACGCGCAGCTCGACTGGGTCGAGCAGCAGCCCGGCTTCCAGGGCCCCACCTTCGCGGCCACCCGCAAATGGCCCGAGGAGAAGCTCGCCGGCACCGAAATGCCGTACGTGCAGGGGCTGTTCATCGCCATCGACCCGAAGACCGGCGACGTCCTGTCGTTGATCGGCGGCCGTGACTTCGACGACTCGGAGTTCGACCGGGCCACGCAGGCGCTCCGCCAGCCCGGCTCGGTGTTCAAGCCGTTCGTGTACACGGCCGCCATCGCCAGCGGCATCCCGGTCTCGGAGCTGTTCTACGACACGCCGGTCGAGATCGTGCTCCCGGACAGCTCGATCTACTCCCCCAAGGACTTCGGCGGGGAGTTCCTGGGTCCGGTCACCCTTCGCGAGGCGCTGTACCGCTCCATCAACGTGGTGGCGGTGAAGCTGGGCCAGAAGGTCGGCGAGGAGGCCATCGCGCAGTACGCCCACGCCATGGGCATCACGACCGACATCCCCCGGGTCCCGTCCGTGGCCATCGGCTCGGCCTCCGTGATCCCGCTCGAGATCGCGGGCGCGTACACGACGTTCGCCAACGAGGGGATCCGGGCCACTCCGAGGGCCATCCTGCGGGTCGAGGACTCGAACGGGAACGTGCTGTGGCGGAGCCAGGTGCAGAAGGAGGACGTCCTGGACCGGCGGGTCTCCTACATCATGCTCTCCCTGCTACGGGACGTGGTCGACAAGCCCTACGGCACGGGCCACCTGGTCCGGCGCGACGGGGTCCCGGACGACGTCCCGGTGGCGGGGAAGACGGGGACCACCAACGATGCCACCGACGCGTGGTTCGTGGGCCTGACGCCGGACATCGTGACCACCAGCTGGGTGGGCTTCGACCGGCCCCGCCACCTCCACTTCAACGCCCAGGGCGGCCGCGACGCGGCGCCGATCAACGCCGCCGTCCTCAAGTCGTACTACGAGCACCACCCCGCCCCCGCCCCGTGGCCACAGCCGGACGGGCTGGTGGAGGACAGCGTGGACGAATCGACCGGGATGCTGGCCACGCAGTGGTGCCCGCCGGACTCGGTCTACCAGGAGATCTTCCTGCCCGGCACCGAGCCCCGGCCCTGCGACGTCCACGGGCCGTGGTCCAGCGTCCGGAAGCGCCAGGGCCTCGGGCTCGACACCCTGGACCTGCGGCGGCGCTGAACCGACCGGCGCCGGAGGAACCTCAGCCGGCTGGCTCCACCCCCCGGGCGGTGACCCTCCACCGGACCCGCCGCGCCTCCCAGCGCAGCGATTCGGTGCCGGCGTCCGGCGGGGAGTCCTCGATCCGCACCGCGTCGTCGAGCCGTACGGCCGCCTGGCCGGCGTCCTCCTCCGTGCGAGCGTGGATGAGCGCCAGCTCATCCCCTTCCTCCACGCGGGTGCCCGGGCGGGCGAGGAGCTCGAGCCCCACGGCCGGGTCCACGTCCTCGCCCATCCGCCGGCGTCCCGCCCCGAGCTCCACGGCCGCGAGGCCGACCTGCCGGGCGGCCACCCGATGCACCCAGCCCGCTGCGGGAGCGGTCCACGGCCTGCACAGCGGCGCGGCCGGCAACCGGTCTGGATGATCTACGACGGCCGGGTCGCCCCCCTGGCGCTCGATGAGCCGGGCGAAGCGCCCGGCGGCCGATCCGTCCGCGAGGAGCCCGGCGAGTCGCTCCCGCGCTTCGCGGCGGTCCTCGCCTTCCCGGACGACGCCGCGGAGCTCGCACGCCAGGGCGAGGGTCACCTCCTCGAGGTCGGCGGGCCCCTCGCCCCGCAGACACTCGATGGCCTCGCGGACCTCGAGGGCGTTCCCGACCGCCCGGCCGAGCGGCGCCTCCATGCCGGTGACGAGCGCCGTGCACGGAAGCCCGAGACTCTCCGACAGGTCCACCAGCGTACGGGCCAGATCGAGCGCCCCTGCCTCCTCGCGCATGAAGGCCCCATCGCCGCACGTCACGTCCAGCACGAGCGCCTCGATCCCCTCCGCCACCTTCTTGGAGATGATGCTCGAGGCGATGAGCGGGATGGAGGGCACGGTGCCCGTCACGTCCCGGAGCGCGTACAGGCGCCCGTCGAGGGGTGCGATCTCGCGCGTCTGTCCGATCATCGCGCAGCCCACCTCTTCCACCACTGCCTCGAACTCGGCCAGGTCCAGGTCGGTTCGGAAGCCCGGGATCGCCTCGAGCTTGTCCAGGGTGCCGCCCGTGTGACCCAGCCCGCGGCCCGACATCATCGGCACGCGGAGACCGGCCGCGGCCAGGAGAGGGGCGAGGACGAGCGAGACCGCGTCGCCCACCCCGCCGGTCGAGTGCTTGTCCACCGCCGGCGGCCCTTCGTCGCGGCGAAAGTCCAGGCGGCGGCCCGATTCGATGATGGCCCGGGTGACCGTGTCGAGCTCGCCCCGGGAGAGACCGCGGAAGTAGACGGCCATCAACAGGGCGGAGACCTGATAGGCCTCGATCCGGCCATCCAGGTAGCCCTCGAGAAAGGAGCGCAACTCCTCGGTCCCGAGCTCCTCGCCGTCCCGCTTCCTCTCGATGACCTCGCTGGGTAGCATCGTTCGCGTCTCCCGGCTACGATCCGGCGGGGACGCGGAGGGACCGCGTCCGGCCCCCGGTCCGACTCCCGCGGAGGGCACCGCCATGCTCCCTCGCTCCGCCGCGCTCCTCCTCGTGGTCCTGCTTCCGACCGTGCTCGCGACCGCCCCGGCACCCGTCGAGGCCCAGGACACCGTGGCGGCCGCGAGTCCGGCCGCCGCGTGCCCGTGGCCAGCCACCCCCGGACTCCCCTGGGCCGACACGGCCGCGGCCGTCCGCTGGCTCTCCGCGCGCGGCGCGGGCGCCGATGCGGCGCCGGAGCGTCTGCTGGCGGTCGGCGACTCGGCGTACGCGCAGGGCATCCACACCGCCGCCTATGCTGCCTACGCGCGGGCCGCGCTCGACTCGGCCACCTTCGAGGCATTGTGGAAGACCGCTCGCGCGGCCGTCGACGTGGGTCAGGGTATCACGGATGAGGACGCGGCGCACCGGTGGTACCGGCTGGGAGAGACCTGGGCGCGCCGGGCCATCCAGGCCGCGCCCGACCGGCCCGAAGGTCACTTCGTCCTCGGCGAGGCGCTCGGGCTGGTGGCGCTCGATCTGGATGCGCGCCGCCGCGTGCGGATGGCGGGCGAGATCCGGAAGGAGGCGCTGGCGGCCGTGGCGACCGACAGCGGCTACGCCGGCGGCTGGCACCTCCTCGGCCGCTGGAATCAAGGCGTCATGGAGCTCAGCGGGCCGGCGCGCTTCTTCGCCAAAGCGTTCCTGGGGGGCCAGGTGTTCGGCGAGGCCAGCTGGGAGAAGGCCGAGCGCTACCTGGTCCGCGCTTCAGGGCTCGAGCCCAGGCGGATCGTCCACCACCTCGAGCTCGGGAAGGTCTACATGGAGACCGACCGGCCCGGGTGGGCGCGGGCCGAGTTCGATACGACCCTCACGCTGCCCCCGGCCGATGAGCAGGACTGTGACTACCTCGAGGAAGCCCGGAAGCTCCTGGCGGAGCTCAAAGGTTGAGCTTCTTGCGCCCTCGCTCAACTCCCCGGCGGACCTGGTCCCGTGAACGCTCGGCCTTGCGGCGGGCCTCGTCCGCCACCTGCCGCACATCCCGTCCGGCGCGCTCGAGCCTCTCCTCGGCGCGATCGCCCAGGTCCACGGCCGCCTTCCGGATCCGCTTGCGCGTCCGGCGTCCGCTGCGGGGCGCCATGAGGAGGGCCACGCCCGCGCCGATCAGGCCGCCGGCGAACAGGCCCGTGAGGAAACCCGCCGTCGCGCCCTGGCTGTCGTATTCACGCTCGCTCATGAGCTGCGCTCCCGGTCGTACGGTTCGTGCTCTCCCCGCGTGTGGTCGCCGGTTCCCGGACAGTGCAACGGTCGTGCCGGTTGCTGTCTGCCACCACGGCAGGCCCCCCGGTGCTCTTGAAGGCGCCCGGCGCCACGTCTAGCTTCTACGCTTCGTTCACCACAGGAGAACTTCGTGCACCAGGCTCGTCCATCCATCCGCGTCCCCGCAGGCGTCCTGCCCGAACTCGTCCGTGGTTGCGAGCGGGCCGGCCCCGAGGCGCTGGGCGCGCTCCGCGCCGCGGGCAGAGTGGCCGGGACGGGGATCCTGGACGACGTCGGGGATGGATCCGCACCGGAGAGCCTCGGGCTGTCGGCATACTGGGATTGCGTGAGCCGCACCCTCGAGTCGAGCGGCTTCGGTCCGGCGCGCTACGAAGTATTGAGCTCCGGCATCTCCTCCGTGGTGCTGCCCGAGCTTCCCGAAGCCGACGGCCGGGACGAGCATCCGGGCTGCCCGTTCGCCACCGGCCTGCTGGCGGGCCTGCTGGGACGAACCGCAGGCGAGGCCGTGGCCGTGCTGGAGGTGGAGTGCCGGGCCGGCGGGCACCCCGCCTGCCGCTTCCTGGTGGGGGCGGAGGGACGGCTCCGCGAGGTACGAGAGCACCTCATGGGCGGCGGCTCGCTGGCGGAGGCCCTGGAGGGCCCCTGACCCCCGACGCGGGACGCGTGGTGGCGCTGGACTACGGACGCAGCCGCATCGGAGTGGCCGCCTCCGACCCGACACGCACCATCGCCTCACCCCATTCCACGGTGCCCAACCCCGGCGAGCCGACCGACCCGCCACCGGCGCTGGTCGCTCTCCTTGCCGAGCTCGCCCCGTCGACCGTCGTGCTCGGCATCCCCTACCAGATGGACGGCAGCGCGGGCGAGATGGCGCTCGAGGCGCGCGAGTTCGGCCGCAAGCTGGCCGAGGCGACCGACCTGCCGATCGTCGAGTGGGACGAGCGTCTCAGCTCCGCCGGGGCCGAGCGGGCCCTGCGGGAGATGGCGCTCCCACGCGGCCGGCGCCGCGAGAAGGGGAGCGTGGATCGGATCGCCGCCGCCATGCTGCTGCGCGCCTTCCTGGCCTCGGGCCGGTGACGCTCGGACGGCATCGGACCGGATCGGTGGTCGGCGTGCGGCAGGCGCCCGGGGCGGTGATCGGCAGACGGAGGAGGATGAGGCCGCTGCTCGTAGCCGCCGCGGCCGCCCTCGCGACGGCGTGCTCCGGGCGACGTGGTCGCGAGGTGGACGTCCGGGTGGCGCGGGGGGCGGGCGCTGCGGCGATCGGCCGTGAGCTCCAGGCCGCCGGCCTGATCGACCATCCCCGCCTCTTCGCCCTGTACGCCGACCTGAGGGGCGCGGGGGGACGACTCAAGGCGGGGCACTACCGCTTTCGGATCGGCGATGGATGGGGGATGCTGGTCACGGCCATGGAGGAGGGGCGCGTCGTCACCCTGCCGATCACGATCCCCGAGGGATTCACGGTGGACGAGATCGCGCCACGCCTGGCACAGGTCGCCGACGTGTCGGCCGACTCGATCCGCTCCCTGGCCGGGGACACCGCGGTGGCGCGGCGCATGCATGTGCCGGGGCCGACTCTGGAGGGCTACCTGTTTCCGGACACGTACCGCTTCGCCGAGGGGATCCCGCCCGACGAGGCGCTCTCCGCGATGGTGGATCGCTACCGGAGCTTCTGGGACGCCGAGAAGCGGTCGCGGGCCGACTCGATCGGTCTCGACGAGCGCCAGGTGGTCACGCTGGCCAGCATTGTGGAGAAGGAGGCGAAGCGCTCCGAGGAGCGCCCAATCATCGCGGGCGTCTACCTGAACCGCCTGCGGCGCGGCATGCGGCTCCAGGCGGACCCGACCGTCCAGTACGCCCTGGGGACGACCAAGGCCCGGCTCCTGTACGCGGACATCGACCGGGTGGCCGACGATCCCTACAACACGTACACGCACGCCGGCCTCCCGCCCGGACCGATCGCCTCTCCGGGGGAGGCCTCGCTGCGGGCGGTGCTGTGGCCGGCCCACGTGCCCTACCTGTACTTCGTGGCCCGGTCCGACGGCTCCCACGTGTTCTCGGTGACCGAACGGCAGCACGTCCGCGCCAAGAACCGCATTCGCAGGGAACGGGAGCGCGCCGCGGCCGACAGCGCATCCGGCGCGGGGGAATGACCGCCGCGGTCGGGCGGAGGGTCGCGCGCGAACGCCTCCTTCTCTTGCTGGTCACCGAGCCCCGACCGGCGAGCGGCCTGGCGTTGGAGGTGGTGGTGGAAGCGGCTCTGCGCGGCGGCGTTACAGCCGTCGAGCTCCGGCACGAGGGGGCGACCGGCGCCGAGCTCCTCGACGAGGCCGCCCGCATCGGGCGCATCGCGCGCCGGCACGGGGCGCTATTCCTGGTCAACGACCGAGCCGACGTGGCGCTGGCGACGGAGGCGGACGGGGTCCACCTCGGGCCCGAGGACCCGCCGGTCGCGGCGGTGCGCGCGTTCGTCCCGGACGGCTTCGTGATCGGCTACTCGACCGACGATCCGCGAGCCGGCCGGGCCGCGGCGGAGGCCGGAGCCGACTACCTGGGCGTGGGCGCCGTGTACGGCACGACCAGCAAGCCCGGCCTGGCCGACGAAGCCATCGGACCCGACCGCGTGGGCGAGGTGTTGCGGGCCGCCGGAATT
>Ga0307419_10000079_pt1 | contig 36590 bp, 33 predicted proteins | sample SalMarWE160230MG_2_FD_202512 | JGI IMG/M metagenome (GOLD analysis project Ga0307419, IMG submission 202512) | Salt marsh sediment microbial communities from the Plum Island Ecosystem LTER, Massachusetts, United States - WE1602-30 | ecosystem: Environmental > Aquatic > Marine > Intertidal zone... | reverse complement strand
CATCCTGAGGATCAAGAGATCGTTATTAAAAGTTTTAGAACCGTTTTAAAAACCGGCGAAGGCGTCCAAACAGCTAGAATTAAAAATAAAGATGGAAAATACATATGGTTTGAATCAAATGGGAAAGTATTTAAAGATTCTAAAGGCACGAGCAAGGTTATGATTATATCAAGAGATGTCACTGAACGCATAAAGTATGAAGATAAACTCCAAGAATCTCAAAAGAGATACAGAGAACTTGCAAATACACTTCCCGAAGTAATTTTTGAAATTGATTTGGATTTCAATCTAATTTACACCAATTTAGTAGCATCAAAAATTTTTGGTTATTCCAAAGAAGATTTTAAAAGAGGATTAACTGTTTTTCAATTTCTGCATCCAGATGAGGAAAAAAATATAATAGAAGTTCTGAATCGGTTGTTTAAGGGTGAACAGGTCAAACCTGAAATTTTGAGGTTAAAGAAAAAGGATGGTACTTATATTTATATGAGGTACTTTGTCAGTCCAATATATAGTGAAGGAAAAATAATTGGTGGCCGTAGCATTCTTCATGATATAACGGACATAAGGGAAGCTGAAGAGAAAATTAAGGAATCAGAAGAGAAATTTCGAACAATAGCTGAACAAAGCTTACTTGGAATCTGCATAATTCAGGATGATAAGGTAAAATATGTCAATAATGTTCTTGTAGATTTATTAGGATATTCCAAAAAAGAAATGGATGGTTGGAAATCTGGAGAATTCTTTAAAACAATCCATCCGGGGGATAAGAAGAAAGTAATTGAATTAGCAACCTTACCCGATGAAGATTTTCTTGAAGGGATTCGATCATATGAAGCAAGAGCACTTAATAAATCAGGTAAGATAATTTGGATGGATGTTTATTACAAAAAAATTATCTTCGAAGAGAAACCGGCATACTTGATATCATTCAATAATACAAGTGAGAAAAAAAAAGCTGAAAAAAATCTCCGAGAATCTGAGGAGAGATATCGATTTCTGTTTCAGAATTCTCCATTTTCAATTTTACTTATTGATCGTTCTGGAAAGATTATTGATTGCAATTCTGCTCTAGAAAGATTAATTGGTTATGAAAGAAGGGATATCATTGGTAAAAAATATAGTAACCTATTAATCGTTCAAAAGGAATATATTCCCTTGCTTCTTGAACGCCTTGGTAAAATCTCTAAAGGAGAATCAACACCACCTTTAGATATTCAACTTTTACGGAAAGATGGAACTCAAATTTGGGCGAATATAGAATCATCATTAATGAAAATTGGAGATCAAGTGTTTATTATAGTTATGGGGCTCGATATCTCATCAAAAAAGAAAGCCGAAGAAAAACTGAAGGAATTAGATGGAATGCGTCGTGAATTTATAGATCGTGCTTCTCATGAATTAAAAACTCCAATTACGATAGTATATGGTGCGTATCAATTATTAAATACATTATATATGGATAGATTTGATACAGAAGTGCTTGAACTGCTTGAAATGGCATTTAGTGGAACAAAAAGATTAAAAAAATTGGTAGATGACTTATTAAATGTATCAAAATTAGAATCCCGGATGGTTAAACTTGAAAAAAAAGAAACCAACCTATCTGAACTCATAAGAAATTGTGTGAACGAATTAAATTATCTCACAAACCAAAAAGATCAAAAAATCGAATTAATTTTACCTGATGAGTTAATCGTTAAAGTAGATCCCTTACGAATTGAACTAACATTAACTAATTTGCTAACAAACTCTATCAAATACACTCCACATGAAGGAAAAATATTTATTAAATTAGAAAAAAGAGAAGATTACGCTGAATTAAAAATAGAGGATACTGGAATCGGACTAACAAACGAAGAAATAGAAAAGCTTTTTAAAAGATTTACTAAAATAGAAAATCCCTACAGTAATGATAAAGAAGATATAGATTTAGGAAGTACTGGTCTTGGATTGCACATTTCAAAAGCTATTGTAGAATTACACGATGGAAAGATCTGGGCCGAATCGAAAGGTAGAAATAAGGGTTCAACTTTTATTGTTCGTTTACCATTGATGAATAATTGATGTCTTTTTTTTAGTTGGGGTTACACAACGCCCTTATTCCTATCCACATGTGTTGATTCGGGTTTACTTTTAAATTCGGTATTAAATTTTAATTGAAATTGGACGTAAAAGCGTATTCATGGCGTAATAATCTTTAAATGTTTCAATTTCTAATTTATAAACGATATTTATTGCTCCGTTGAAATCAGAGTTAATTACGAGGTCATATTCATCACACACATATAATCCACGATATTTTCTGTTTGTCTTCCTACATCTCCCGCACCTATAACAAGTTTGAGAAGTGTATGATTCCTCCACTATATCTACTTGAATACCAACCAGTGATGCCTTGTATAATATCAGTTTAATTTACCTAAGGAATGGAATATCGACGATGTTCTGAGTGTTACGTTTAGCTATTTTAAACCAGATTTATTTAAAATGGAGTTTAAATGTGCGATCTATCTGTTCGTAAATTGATTAATTGACTTAACAACCTTCCCTTTAAAATTATCGGGGATAATCCGGCGTTGTTTAGGTAAATAGAAGGTCATTGACACCAATATCAATTCCCATAATATTTCCTCGATTAAATCCTAAATTTACGATTAAAACTAATCAAAAAAGACTATTTAAAAAATAAATTCTCTTTTTTAATGGATCTCATTTTTGGCTTAATACTTTCTCTAAGATTGCATTTGAACACTCAATAGCACTCATAGCTGCAAGCTCAGTACCAATACCCCAACCACCTGCGTCTCCACCAACCATATATAAACCCTCTATTGGTAAAGCTACTGATGGTCTATTTATTCCTGATTGGTTATTAGTCTGGGCAATCCCTACAACAGCGCCTTGTTTGCCATACATTAAATCAATATCTTCTGGTGTTGTTACATCATACCAAAGAAGGTTATCAGATAATCCTGGAAATACTCTTTCAAGAGTAGTTAAAGAGTTTTCGATCCACTTTTTTTTATTTTTTTTAAAATTTTCACGAGGGACTATTGTACCTGCAGTTAGTAATTGATTTTCCTTTGGAGCCATGATACTATGATAATTTGATGGTATGGGAATAAAGTAGTCAATTTCATCCGGTACTTTACCTTTCGACATTTGACTATAATATTCTTCCACGTCTTCTGAACAAAAAGATACAACCATTTTATAGGGTGTTATTGATTTTTTTAGAGCAAGTTTTAATGTAATTGCACTTAACGAGTATATGAGATTATCTACTTTTTGAAGAAAAGCACTCTCGAAATGTTCTCTTCCTACTAGCGTATTTACCGTATCTTTAATTCCAGCATTAGAGATAACAATATTTGAGGAAATAAACTCTCCATTATCAAGTTCAACCCCTTTTACTTTTCCGTCTTCTACCACAATTTTATTTGCCGTAGTCTTTGTTAAAATTTTACCTCCCATCTTTTTTATTCCCTCAACATAAGCTAAAGGAATCGAGATACATCCTCCTTTTGGATAACCAACTCTCTGATACTTATTAAGGGAAGTTAAACATCTGATAAATTCCCCAGTGGAAACTTGATGATAGGGTATTACAAAATACAATCCTGAAATAATGTAAAAGTACCTATGAATTAATGTATTGTTCGTATATTGAGTTAACCACGATTTAACATCAATTTCATCTAATCTACTAGTATCTCTCATTTTAGAAACCTCAGTAGTTAGATTTAGCAATTTTATTAATTCTTCTTTAGGAATAAATTTCCGGAAATCTTCTGGAAATCCATAAAAATTACCTTTATAATACCAACGTGACTCTCCTTGCCCTAATATGCTCCAATCGATGGCATCCCCCATACCAATCATCTCTAATACTTTACCAAGTGGACCTTTATCTGACCTTGCAAAAGAATGGACTCCAACATCAATTTTGAAACCTTCTTTTTCATAAGTACTACATCTACCCCCGATCATTTCATTCTGCTCGATAAGAAGCGTATTTAAATTTTTAGTAGCTAAAAGAGCCCCTACTGCAGTGCCACCTACACCACTACCAATTATTATGATATCATAATCACTCAATATCTGCACCTATGCTCTAATAATCATGTTAATTACATATATGGAAAATGGGTTTAATCATTAATATGATATCTTAATTTAAAAAATTGTTCCTCTAAAATTATCTTATTTTTTGGATTCTAACGCGTTACTACAAAACGGGCACTTATACTTCTAGAATTTCTAGAACTTATATTCCTAGAATAGGTTGCAGAAGCACAAATATAAAACAAGTTATTGAACTTAATAGAATTGATATTAATTCTTTTAAAGTAGATACATACGAATCTTGTAATCCAGAAAAAGAAAAAATTACTTTTGGAGATTTAATGTTAGAAATAGGAAGATTAACAGTTGATATTGATAAATGCGAAAAAACATTACAAAAGGATGAATCAAAAGAAATTAAAAGTGATAATACATACAATGACAATTAGAATACTCAAAATAAAATACATGTGAAATAATCCTTGCCTCTTACTTTTTACAATCCCCCTATTAGCATTCTTGCTTCGGGTACAAGTAAAGGAGTATCACTTGGTGGTTCTAAATCTATCATCAGCATTGATACTAATCATAATTTCTATAATGAGGGTAACATTTACACTGAAATGTCTTGGGCTCAATTCTATGAAGAAGAAGGGTTAGCCGATCAAATAGACACCTTTACAACAACTGAGTATGATTCGATTCGAGAAGATCCCGAGGCCTTAATTGATGCAATTATAAAAATTATCTATCAAATTATCAACAATCAAAAAATTTTCTATGGAATTGCTGACTTCGAAGTGACAGCTTTTTTAGAAGCTAAAAAACAAACCATTCCTGACCTTAAGTTAGATTACAAGATTATCAACAGTTTAATGGAAGCCCATAAACGTTCGAGGGAAAAAAATCTATTTCCAACCATAACTCTTAACGAAAAAGGGATTCAAACGATTAAATTTGAATTTCAGGGATCCAAGGTAGATAATCTTCACATAAAAGGCTCAAAGTTAGAGGATTTAATAAATAGGTTAAGATTAGCAAAAGGATTTGCTGTAGGTCTTGTGTGTACTTCTAGTACTGCTGCAAATTTATATATTGTGAGTGATAATATCGTTTTTAGCAAGGAAGAATTACCGGAACTTTATATCGATGAAGAGAACATCAATGTGATCGAATATGGCATAAAAAGAAAAATTCTCTTTCCAATCAGTTATTTTAGGATTGATATCGGGATTCGATCCCTTGAAACCTTAGAACTATGGGATAAAATTAAAGATTCAGTAGAATTAAATAAAGCGATAGGATATTATGATCGCTACATTAATGCGCTAGTATATAAGAAATTTAAACCTGCAGCACAATCGGAAAAGATAGGAAGGGATTCGGCGGATGATTTTTATAATATGACTCCCAAGGAACGAAAGCGGGCATTAAAAGACATGGAAAAGGCTATTGAGCTTTTAACAAGGGAATATAAAGAGTAAACTAATCCTTTAATATTCGAGGTGCCTTAAAAAAACCCTCGCGTGTATGTCTTGCATTTTGTAATGCTTCCTCATTTGTTAATGAATCCCAAGTCTCATCTTCTCGAAATATATTTTTTAAACCTTCGATTGGGTGAATCATGGGTTCAACATTAGAAGTATCTAAATCACTTAAATTCTTGAAATAATTAAGTAGATCAGTAAGCTGGTCCGAAAATTTTTCTTTTTCTTCTTCAGTTAGATCAAGTAAAGCTAACTTGGAAACGTGTTCTAAGATATCTTCAGAAAATCCTTCGTTATTCGACATGTTTGAACAAATTGAATTTAGATATGTTGAAGAAAAAAGTTAATACTAATAAATAAGCTTATTCCTACCAATTATATATTCCAACACTACTGTTAAATTTGCAAAATATAATGAATAAGATAAAAAGTGATTGTACGTTCAGTAGAATATGACTGAAAATGACGACCTTTGGCGTGAAATTCCAAGTACTGCTTATGTTTCATTAGCACGGCGTGGAATGGAAAAGTTAAGCCTTGATCAATGTTTCTTAAAAAATTGTGATAACAAGGATATCAATCTTCTTGAACCTTTTAAAAAAGAAGAATATGAGGATGAGAAGAAATCAACGAAACTAATACATATTAAGTGTCATAAATGTAACAGGTCTTTTATATTAAAACTTGAAACTTTAAAGGCAGTAGCAAAATCAAATGAAAAAACTCATCAATCTACAGAGCAACCCGTCTCAATGGGATTGATATATGCATTAGATGAAAATGGAAATAATCTTGGACATATTGGATTTTTTTAATTTTTCTATTAATTCTCTGAATTTATCCTTGTTTATTTACTTCCCTCAAATAGAGTTTCATAAAATATCTTTGGCTTTGGCAATACATCAATCGCTGTTCTGGATTGAGATGACTACATTCTCGTAATATTGCTTTAATCTCATTCATTAGAATTAGGTTATCAGCAATAGTTTTACTTTGTAGATTGTCTGCTTGAGATTTGACTTCATTACCACTAATATTATTATTATCAAATAAACTTTTTAAATTTAGAGTTAACTCACTGCCAAAATCAGAACTTATCAAATGTCATCACACACAGAAAATAATTCCATATCCTATTTTATGGAAATATCTCGATACTACCGGAGAAATATCCATATGTATATAAAAATCATATCAGCTTTTCTTTTGAAACTGAGTGATATCGACGTAGTATTGTGATGATATCTTATGATGTAATGTTTAAATTACTCGTTGAATCTATTAGAAATGAGAAAAAAAAGTACATGAAAATTTTTTTTTTGTTCCATCAATCAAAAAATTCAGAAATTCATTTTCACCCAATCTTCAAATTTAATAGCTCGAAGTTGTTCTGCCCAAATTTTTTTGATATTGGGAGTGTTAGGAAGCATTTTATCCTTCTTAAGAAGGGAATATAGTTGATCTACAGTTTTTTCTATTAATATTTCGTATTTTATGTTTTGCTCTTCTAATTCTAATTTCAATTTGTCGATAATTTCGATCCAATGGTGAGCAATTTTTATTGTGTATCTTTCTAAACCATCTAAATCATTAATTGTTAATACTGGAAACGTTACTATATATTTTAGCCCATCTAACCGAATTAATCCATACCATTCAAGAATAATTAAGTGATTTTGAATAACTTCTCTATCCCACTGATAATTCATATTGACTTTGTATTCTTCAGGGTTTACTAACAATGGATTTGGTGAAAAATTAATTTGTTCGCATATACTTTCAAAATCTTGAGGACCTTGATGAGCGAGTTTGAGTAATATTTCCCTCCTTACTTTATTTTCCAATACCCATGGTACTTCACCTTCATCCCAAGGTTTTCCTTTATCAAAGTCAAACCAAGGCATGATCTCATCGATCTTGATTGTCCCAACAAAGCGATATGAACTATATTTTGAGGTTTCCTTCATTTTTTTTTGATAAAAACGTTTTTAAAATTAATGATTATAAAACTTCAAGTATGGATGGTATATCCAGCCAACCTGAATGCTCGTGAATTATCTTTCCGCTTTGATCGATGACAAATTGACCGGGACCTTGTTTTTCCCAACCTTCAAATTCGCCATGTTCAATTCCTTCTTGTTTTGCTTCCTTTAGCTTGCTTCTCACTTTTGCAAATGCTCCTGCTGTCATGAGTCCTAATCCATATGTAGCATATAATTCCTCTTTTGAAGATGGAATTACGGGAAATGTAATATTTTTCTCCTTAATGAATTTTTTTGCTATTTCCTCACCTGATTGAGTGATATATAACAATTTAGCTCGTTTTTGTTCAATATCATTCACATTAATAAGGAGTTTATTTAAGTCGACCTGACATATTGGACAACCGAAATATCTTGAAAATATTATCACGATTTTTTGAGAGCCGATTAATTCTCCCAAGTCAATAACTCCTGCATTATAAGATTCTAATCTGAATAGAGGAGCGTCATCTCCTATCTTTAATCCTTTAGCCATTTTGATTACACCTTTTTATTATTTTTTAAATATTTATCATTCACGTAGCATTGCTTCTATTAAAATATCTGTTGCTTCTTGTTCTGTTAATCCTTTAGCTTGTAACTCATCTAACCACTTCTGAGGAAATCTTCCCAATGAAGCTTCATGAGAAACGCTTGAAGTTGGGTCAGTTGCTCGAATAAATGGGCGTGCTCTACAAATTGATCCTTTTCCTAATACTATTTCATTACATTCAACGTGCCCATTGCAGTGTGGCGCGTTTCCTTCTGTTATTCCGTACATTAAAACTTCTCCACCACCTCTTGCAGCTGCCTTCATTTTAATTAGACTCTTCGCGTTTTCTCCTTCAAGAAATATTGAATCTCTAATTCTAATTGAATCCTTGTTACTTTTTCCAAAAGCTCGAATGTTAGAACGGATTGTTGAATTTCTCATTGCATATATATCAATCATAATTTTAACTATTCCCGGTGTACCTTTTGTCAAGTTAAAATTATTTTCAAATGTACTATTTTCTCCCACATACATATACGCAACTGGAGCCACTAATGCCCCACTATTTTCACCATGATAATGTGTCTCACTATATATAAAATTACAATTTTTTCCAATATAAAAATGACCATACATCTTGTGAATTAACCCATTTGCTTTTGGAAAACTACAATGAGCTTGAATTTTCACATCAGTATTATCCTCTGCAATAATCCTTGGAAAAATCTCTTGAATACCTGATTCTTTATTAACTCCAAAACATAAATGAATAGGTTCTTCATGATGAGTTCCTTCCTTGATAATAACGTCAGCAACTATACCGTTTTTTATTTCTCTCCCTTTTAACACGATTCCTTCTACTTGCTCAATACCTGAGATCTTGTTAAAATCTAACAATAATTTAGCTCCATTTCCATGACCTGGGAGAAAATCACGAATATCAATATTATAATCCTCCAGACTCTGCAAAATTTCTTCGGGATATACACTATCAGTCATTATAGATCTACTCCTTCGAAAATCTTGTCGATATAATCGTCATCAAAACATTTAACACCGTTCTTGAAAAGGGCTCTCTTACAGAATTCCTTTAATCCTGCTTTCTTGCAATATTGAAGCATGACTTTAGGAAACTCATCAGTAATTAAATGCTCTCCTCTCCATAAAAGAGTTCCATAGTCAGCGACCATTCCAATATCCTCTCTATGTGTGATTAAACACACCGTCATAGTTAAATCTTTAATTTTATTAAATATATTCCAGAAATCCTCTGTTATAATCACATCTAAACCAGAATCTGGCTCGTCCAGAATAATTAAACGTGGTTGCATTGCTATAGCCGCTGCTAATTCAATTCTCTTCCGTTCTCCGCCACTTAATGAATCATCAATACACCGATTATAGTATTTTTCTGGTTCTAAATTGACCATTTTAAGGACATTCTTTATTTTTTCCCTTATTTTTGATTTCTCTTTTATACCCAATGAGATATATTTTGCTACGGATAATCCTTCAATTCGTGCTGGTTCTTGCCATGCCAATGTAATCCCCAATTGGGCGCGTTCTGTAATTGTTTTGTTAGTGATGTCTTGTCCTTCAAATTTGATCTTTCCGCTCGTTAATTTATAATTTGATAATCCCATTATGGCATAAGCAAGAGTGGATTTCCCTGATCCATTTGGTCCTATGATGGAATGAATAGATCCTTCTTTAACTCCAAAGGATACATTATTAACAATTATTCTTTGTTGATCAAATGTCTGGATAGTGACGTTCTCTAGTTCTAAAAGCATCTTTGTGAATGTTTGAAAATTATTACATTATAATAATATTGTTATTTTTAATAGCTTTATCATGGTAAATTGATTTTATTGAGTTTTTAATTGCTAATTATTAGAATAACTTGATTTTTAATAGTTAAAAATAATAAGATTAATTTTAATTATCTAAGATTCACTAAATATTATAATGACTATGAACTTAAAATAAATCAAATAAAAAGAAGTGTAACGATTGGTAAAAAAAGAGTATATATGCGAAAAAGGGAAAAAAAGTACTATAGTGGTTATGGATACGATGACTGAGATCAAACCAGGTGCAACTATGATCTTAGGTTTTGCAGGGATAGGACTGATCGGTCCCATCGTAGCAAATGCACTCATTGATCAAATAACCGACATTAAAGAGATTGGATTTATAACTTCGGAATATCTTCCACCTATTAGCGTATTTTATGACGGTGTACTAAAACATCCATTCAGGTTATATTATTCACCATCTCATGATCTTATAGTAGGAATCGCTGAAGTTCCATTTCAAGTATCAACAGCATATAACGATCTCAGTAGGACTATTAATAATTGGGCATTATCCGAGGATGTAAGAGCAAATGAAATTGTTGTCTTCCAAGGCATTCCTCAAAGAGATATTATTGATGATTATCCCGTATATTATGCCGCTGAAAAGGATCTTGTTGAACGATTGGAGTCTTTTGATTTAAAGAAGGTTGAAAAAGGAATTATAGTTGGCCCTGAGGCAACTATACTAAATGAAGCTTTATCATCTAGATTGGAAGCTTTTGCATTATTCACCCCTGTTTTAGAGATTCCTACACCAGAAGGTGGCGCCGCTATCATTGAGGTGTTAAATAAAATGTATAACCTAAACATAGATACTTCGAAACTAATAGAAGAGGGGAAAGAAATTAAGAAAAAGATGTTAGAATTGGCGGAGAAAGCTCATCAATACCAAGAAGCACAACAACTCCCGAATACACCAAGAAAAGAATATACGCAATACTATCAATAAATTTATTTTTTTTATATTCGAAAACCTAATTTCTATATAATAAATTATAAAAATCAACTTTAAACGATTTTCTTTATTTATTTCAATCATAAATTCTTAAAGCAACATCATCCCAAGAACTATGAGAAAAAAGGAACGATTCATTCCCGTTCAGATCGATGCAGATATATGTATGCGTTGCGAAAGATGCTTGAAAGCGTGTAAAAATAAAGCAATTGTTTTTGATAGGGGGATTCGAAAAGTTGATTATGATAAGTGTAAATCTTGTTTGGTGTGTGTTCAAGTTTGTCCACGAAATGCTATAGTTGTCACTTCTGTGGAATCAGAGCAAGTACTTACGATTAAGATAGATCATGACAAATGTACATTGTGCGAAGAATGCCTTTCAGACTATTGTCCTCACGATCTATTTTATAAAGATAAGATCAAACTTGGAGAAAAGGAAATTGAAATTATAAAATTCAAGTACAATGAGGTTGGGAGATGCCGTGGGTGCTTAAAATGTCAAGCTCAATGCCCAGAAAACGCAATATTACCCGTCATTTTTAATTCTTAACACATTGTCCTTAACCAAAATTTTCAATTATATCCAAGATTAATTTTTTAATTTCAGAAAAATGGGTAAGAACAACGACACCATCCATTTTTCGTAATTTTTCAATGTTTTCGATCTCTATATCCCTGATTTTAAGCGTTAAAGGGTTTCCATCTGGTCTAGTAGTAGTTATTGGCTTTAGATCTTGATCAGATGGCAAAAGATAAGCAGTTTGTCCTCCTTTAATGGCCTGAGCTACGCAATTGGTGATCAAAGTATCTCCAATTCCATAAGCTATTTTAGCTACACTATTGGCAGATACAGGGCATGTAATAAATAAATCATACTTTCCAATTTGTAGTGGTCCTGCATAGAATGGGTTATTTGGTGTTTTTTCGACTGAAATTTTCTTTACAACTTCATTTAAATAAAGCCATTGTCGATACCATTTTACCACCACTGCCCCTTCTTTTGATAACATAACAGTTATATCGATATTTGGATTTTCTTGTAACTCCTTCATCAAATTTATTGATTCTCTAATTAAATAGCCTGATCCCGTTATTGCCCAAAGTATTTTAAATTTAGACATATTATAATCTCTTGCACTCTTATTTAATATTCATATAATTTCTAATCAAAATTAATAATGATTTAAAACTTATTATTCTTCAATAGCAAATTAAATTATAGATACTTTTCTTAAGCATAATGGAGAAAAAGTACATTTATTTGGATTACGCTGCAACTACTCCAATGGATCCCCGAGTAATAGAAGAATTTAATAAGCAAATGAAAGAAAACTATGGTAATTCCTCTAGCTTGCATGCTATCGGGCAAAAATCAGCTAAAACATTAATAAACTCCCGAAACACTATTGCTTCACTAATAAATGCTGAACGAAATGATATCTTTTTTACTTCTTCGGGTACTGAATCTGATAACATTGTAATTTTAGGAGTTGCAAGAAAAAACAAATCGCGGGGAAATCATATCATAATAAGCAATATTGAACATCACGCTATACAAAATCCGTGTAAACAGTTAGAAAAAGAAGGATTTAAAGTATTCGTGTTACCTGTAGATCATTTTGGATTAATAGATCCTAAAGAATTAGAAGATTCAATTACGGATGATACCATACTTATTAGCATCATGTTTGCTAATAATGAAATCGGTACAATTGAACCAATAAAAAAGGTAGGAGAAATTGCTAAAAAACATGATATAATTTTTCACACGGATGCTGTACAAGCTTTTGGAAAAATCCCGATAGATGTGAATGAATTAAATATAGATCTTTTATCTGCTTCCGCTCATAAATTATACGGTCCTAAAGGAGTTGGAATGTTATATATACGAAATAAAGGGATTAGAGAGGGTTGGGGGAAGTACATTGAACCAATCATGTACGGTGGAGGGCATGAAAGAAATATGCGTCCAAGCACAGTCAATATACCGGGAATTGCATCATTTGCAAAAGCAGTAGAATTAGTTAAGGAGGAGATGCCCATGGAAATTACTAGGCAAACTAAATTAAGAGATAAAATCATCTTGAATTTGCTAGACAATATTACTGATTCATATTTGAATGGACATCCAACTCAGAGATTGCCTAATAATGTTAATATCGGATTTAAATTTATTGAAGGGGAGTCAATTGTCTTGGATTTAGATCTTGAAGGAATTGGAACTTCTACGGGTTCAGCATGTTCTTCAAAATCTTTAGAACCATCCCATGTTTTACTTGCAATTGGATTAACGCCCCAAGATGCTCATGGTTCCTTAAGAGTAACGATTGGTAGGTTTACAAGTGAAGATGATATAAATTATTTTCTACAGAAATTACCCCCAATTATAGGAAGATTGAGAGAGATTTCTCCTTTACAACACAAAACAAATTAGACATTAGGTGGTCAAATTGAATGGTGAAGTAATTTTTATGCGTTTAACTAATATGGGTAGAAAGATTTATCTTAAAAAGGCTAGTTCGATTTTCCCAGGTATCAAAGATAAAAAAATCATCAAAACAAAAGACACTCCTTCATATGTAGATTTTCCAGAATGCCTTACATTAAATTTACATCAAGAAATAAATACTGGATCCAAATACATAAGTAAGGTAGATCTTCAGATCAAATTATACGAAGATGGAGTGATTTCATTAATAGCCCGTTTAAAATTTACAGATATTCCTTTAACCGAACTACACAGTATAAGAAAAATGAAATTTTCCATACAAGAAGGAGAATACAACATCATTCAATATTTACGACTCCAGAATGAGAAAGTCTTTTTCCAAATTAATGATTTTGTCGAAGAACCATTTTTTGGATTGAAAGAAGGTGAACATGAAAAATACACGTTTTATTGCATAACTGATGACATCAATCCTATTGAATTAATTGAAAATAATAAAAAATATTTAGCTTGTTTGTTAATGGGAGAAGATCCTACTCTAGATCTCCATGAAACTCAAATTAAGGAGACTTTAGGAAGTTCTTTTTCATTTTTAAAAAACGATTTGATGATTTTAGATTTTGATCGGGGTATTATTTTAGATCCTAATCAAGATTATGAAGATATTTTACTTGTAGCTGAATTGGCTAATTATCAATTGCTTGGATTGCGTGTATTAGATAAATTATTAGAAAGAAGGTTAAATATTGCTGAAGAAGATATTCTTAGGCTCTCTTCTTCTGGCTCAATCAAGCTTAAAAGGTTAAATAAAAAAGTAGGCAAATTATTGAGAATAAAATATGATTTAGCATTTATATTAGATAATATTGAAAATGTCTCAAAATTGATTGGTAACTATTTTTTAGCTCAAATATATTTATACCTTTCAGAACTATTCCAATTGAAGCAATGGAGTGATAGCATCAGGCATCGCCTTGAATCAATTGGAAATATCTATAATAATGCACAAACGAATAAAACAGAGGGATATTTGTTATATCTAGAAATACTTTTGACTTTTATATTTGTTATGGAATTCATTTTTATTATCATTGATTTCTTTAAATCTTAATCATTTTAGATACCAGAAAATAGACTTAAGAAAAATAAATAAGCGATAGATAAGAGAACATGAATAATCGCAAACATAGCTCCTACCTTTAATAACCTCTTAAAATTTAAATTCTCAACAGAATTATTCTGAGCAATCTTCAAAGTCATCATATCGCAAGCAGCGCCTTGAGGTATCAAATTTCCTCCAATATTAATTGCGATAATGAAAGCAAAGTATAAAGTGACTGAAGGAAAATTAAAGGTTTTGATTAAAAGTTCGATTATTGGTATGAAAATTAATGCTGTCGGCGTATTTGCCACAAAACCTGAGATAAGACTGACCAGAATGAGGATAATCAAACTTAACATGAAGGGATCCAAGACTTGGAATGGGATGCTTTCAAAAATCTCTTTAAACCCTGCTTTTAACAAGCAAGCTATTACCACATAAAGCGAAATAAAAAAGAAAATAATTTCCCATTCGATATCCTTAAATAGATCACCGGTTCTTTTTTTTGTAAATTTCTTATTTGCTAAAATAAGAAAAAACGCAGCCACTCCCGCAGTGAGATAAAGTAAAGGTAATATAGCAAAAAGAGCAATTGTAATTATTATAACGATACTATTAAAATAAAACATTTTTTTACTCTTAATCATAATGTTTGCATCCACTAATTCTAATACAAATTTCTTTTGTTCCTCCTTTATCTCTGGTTCCTTTCTTAGATACCATCTATTCATTAGAAATATCGTGATAAATAATAAAAAAAAAGAAAATCCCCAATAATATACGATAAAATACATGGTGTCTAAATGAAAATAAGTTGAGATAATTATGTTTTCTCCAGATGAAAATGGAGTGATTATTGAACCAATGTTAATACAAATTGTCATTCCAAGTAGATAAGTTCCTGCTCGAGTATTTAAAAATCTACATAAACGAATCACTACCGGTGCTAATATTAAAACAACAACTACATCACTTATAATTGAAGCTAAAAGCGTGGTTATAATGCATATTAGGTAAAAGAAGATTTTTCTATTCCCTTTTGATATTTTGAATAACTTTACGGCCACATATTCTAAAATATTTGAATCTTGAGCGATTTTTGTAATAATACTCATGCTTAATATTACAATCAGAGCTTCAAACTCAATGTGTCCGATGAAGTAATTTATATCTAAACCATAGATCAAACCAGTTACGGTCCCTGCAACAAAACATCCCAGAAGAGATGTAGCCACAAAATCAAATTTCTTTGAGGAATAACTAATTAATATAATTATAAATATAATAAAAAGGAATATTAAAAGCGGTAGATTCATGTAGCGTATCCAAAACTTAATTCTCTTTAAATAATTATTATCAAAAACATAAAAACATATAAAGTTAATTTATTTATGATTTAATGCCAAAGTAAAATTTTTATGATCTATTGCGTGAGAAAAACATAAATATTGATGTATTTAGCGATTAATCATAATTAAGCAATAAAAAACAAGATGAAATTTTATGGAAAATCAGAAGAAATTAGCTATTCTTATACTTATTGGAGGAAAAAGCAATCGATTTGGAGTTGAAAAAGCAGTGATGAATGTACTCGGAAAACCTCTAATTCTTCATCAAATTGAAACTTTATCGGGTATTGATCAAGACGTATATCTTGTTGCCCATTCACAAGAGCAAATTTACGATTACCGAGGTATTATTGATTTCCCTGAAGATATTAAGTTTATTGTTGATGATAGGGAATTATTCAAGCATCAGAATATATTTAAGCCCATGCTTGGAATTTATTCAGGGTTCAAGCATTTAAAAAAGCTCAATTTCGAGAAAGCATTCGTTCTATCATGTGATATGCCTCTAATTAAAGCTGATGTAATCGAATTTATGATAAAACAATCTCAAAATTATGATTGTTGTATCCCTCGTTGGGGAAATGGCTTTTTAGAGCCATTCTTTGCTATTTATCCCGTAGAAAAAGGGTTTGCACGTGCAAAAGAGATTTTATTGAATGAAAATTACGGTTTACTAAATTTAATTGATAAACAATGGAAAATAAATTATGTTTCGGTAGAACAACTCATTCAACCATTAGATAATAATCTAGTTAGTTTAGTAAATATTAATGGGCCAATTGATATTTCAAAATTAATAAAACTATATAATTAATTGAGATCTTTCAGTATACTTATCTTGATAAAATTTTTTTTCTTATCTGTTTATTAAACCTGAACCAAAGCAAAATAAAAGCAGAATCTCTATAATCCTCAATAATATTATATAAAAGTTTTTAATACAGAATACTCTAAATATTTTTATTACTATAAGTTATTGGTTAAAAATTCATGAACGAATATAAATATAATATTCTTAGAGATAATGTCTTTTATATAAAGGATGAATATAAAAAAAAGGGAAAAGAATATGGAATTGTTAATTTAAGTAAAAACCAAATTTATATTCTAACTGAAATAATTGATTTGATTTCAGTTGCACCTTTAGCATCAGTTAAGTTTAGCAAAAGAATCGAAGAATTCCTAAATCCAAGATTTCAAGAGCTTATTAGTGCGTTATATGAAAATAAAACGCTGCCAGATATTATTGGAATAGAATTTTCTAAAGATAATCATAAGGACCTCTTAGGTGGATTACACTTCTCAAATGTTACTATTACATTGAAAAATAAGAATTATACAATTAGTGATATGACCAAACTGTTATCTGATATTAGATTCACGAAATTCAAATGATTTCATTAATAGTTTTAAAAACCCATCAAATTTAAAATTCAATTCTAATAATGCGATACTATTTTTGAATTAGAAAAAATGGTAATTGTTTTTTTAATTGAAAAATTGTTTTATCTTAATGGATAAAGTGGAATTTAAATTTTCAGATAAAACGATAATCCTTGAAGAGTTAGATACATTAAGCTCATCTTACAAAATCAATATCTATAAGACTAAATTAGAGTACATGGAAAAAAAGAATATTTTGCAAAAGCCAATAATGGAAGTGATAAACCATTTATTTTATGAGGGTACTCTTATTTCTGAAAAGACTAAAAATTCCATTTCTAAGATAATTCATTGCTCAAAGGACAAAATTATTATTCTTATTACTTCATCGGGTAAAGATATTATATGGAATCGAGATAAATTAATTAATCAATATGGTTGGTTTTTCTTTGTTGCTGAACGTGAAAAAAAGCAAAAGCCGGATCATAAGAAAAAAAAACAAAAAGAACAGAAGAAGGAAGAAATTATAAGCTCGCAGGATTTTATATTTGAAGATTTAACCATCTCTCTTGAAGAAAAAACAAACATGCGCTCTTTATATCATACAAAAGAATATTTCCAATATGCTAAATTAATAAAGTCAAAAAATGTCAATCAAATGAATATATTGGAGGTATTGAACGATCTTTTCAATAACAATACCTTAATACCAGTAGATGAAAAGAGATCGATTAGGAATATAATATATTACAAAGAAGAAAAAGTTATAGTAATAAAAGCTTTGAATGGAGATAAAATGTATGATAATCTTGAAAAATTGGTAAAGAAATATGGGTGGTACTTCTACATCACTGGAGTACCCGTCGGAAAAAGTGAAATATCTTTAGCTATTGATAGAATAGAAAAAAGGTATGATTCAACCTATTTTAATAATATATCACTCTCAAAAACTAAAACTGAAAAGATTGGAGTATCTATTTATCCTATTGTCTTAAAACCGAATCATAATTGCCATATTCTAGGTTTAGGGGATTTAAATATTTTGATTGATTGTGGAATTTCAGAGTATATACCTGAAGATACTGAAGAAAATGAACCTCAAGATACCATTTTCCCTATCAAGAAATATAATGATTTTCAACATATTATTGATTATCTCGAGAATTTACCCGAATTAATTAAAGAAGCAGAAAAAAGAGAAATTCAAGAGGAAGAACTAACACGAGAAGATCCAGAACTTCAAGCTGAAGAACCCGAGGTCATTGAATTAAAGGAAGTCATTTCTGCAAAACCTCAAATTGATGCAATTTTTATATCTCATAGTCATTATGATCATGTATCAGGACTTAAGAGACTAATAGAGATGTATCCCGACGTTCCCATCTTATGTTCTCGAATCACTCTAGATCTATTTCTCTTGAGAGATTCAAAATTCTTAAAACAAGAAAGTCTTGAAGAGATTGAGGAGGAAGAATATCGCAATATAGTTAAGAATGTAATTTATGTTGAGAATGGTGAAAAACTCGAATTTCAAGATAAGAATTGTTATTTCTCATTTTTCCACGCGGGGCATATGCCCGGAGCTTTAATGATTTTGGCAAAGATCAATGACTTTCGCTTTCTTTATACGGGTGATTATACTTACAATGATATAACTCCTTTTTCGGGCACTAAAAGATTTTTAGAACAAATTTCAAGACCCATTGATTATTTGTTAATCGATGGAACCAGTGCAAAAGAAGATCATGGCAATATCTCTGATCAATTTCATAGTCTAATCTTATTCATGGACCAAAAGGCGGAGTACCAAGACAACGTGTTAATTGGGACAGACCCATCAAGTTTAGCGATTACTTTCATGTTAACATTTTGGAGATACTTCCGAAAACGACAATTGAGACAAAAGGGATTCACGAAACGTCCTAATATTTATGTAGATATGATGGTAAGAAAAAATATTCAAGTGATTAATCATCGTTATCAATACATCTATGGACCAATTTCTAAATTGATAAAAGATAAAGCAAATCCATTTAATTCAATAAAATTTAGATGGTTTGGTTTAAAAGATTTAGATTTTTTAAGAAATAAAAATAATATTATCATCAGTCACCCTCCTGATTTGTCCTATGGTATTATTCGGAATATAATCAATGTCGTAGGGAGAAATCCTCATAATTTAGTTTACCTTGCTGGTTCAATTCATGAAGAACCCGGAATTGATTTAATAAATGGAGCTCAAGAAATCACCTTTACGGATTCATGGAGTGTTCCCTTTCGAGCAATGCTAATAAACACTTTTGCACCACAACTTCAAATAAAACTTCATGCTGATAAAAATCAATTAGCTGAAATGGTTAGAGCTTTAGAACCTAAAGAAGTATGCTTCTTCCACCAATCTGCGAAGAATTTAATTGAAGTCGTGGATTATGTTAAAGAATTAGGTGTCGAGAAAGTTTCTTTACCCAAAAAAAGGAAATTACAAATATTGAATTAATATTTATTTAAATTGTATAATACTTGAATAAGGTGCTCAAACATTTATTCTGATAAAGTTATGGATCATTTTAAATCCCCACGAAATATGGGAGAACTTAAAGATGCGAGTGCTGTGGGTGAACATGGGAATCCTGTATGTGGAGATCTGATGTATATTTATATAAAAGTCAAAAAAGAAAATGGTAAGGAGATTATCGAGGATATAAGCTTTCAAACATTTGGGTGCGCCGCCGCTATTGCCACGTCCTCCATGATCACAGAATTAGCAAAGGGCAAGACTCTTGATGAGGCATATAGCATCACTAAAAATGATGTTGCCGATGCCTTAGATGGGTTACCTCCTATTAAAATGCATTGTAGTAATCTTGCTGCTGATGCGTTACATGATGCAATTAATAAATATCGAGAAAAATAACTCAACCTATATTCTTTTAGATCTCAATTTGCATTTTTTATTAAACCTTAAAATATTAAACTACTGAGAGCGTCCATTTGCTTGGATAATTATAATAATATTATATTTAAAATTGACTTAAATTCTTCTTATTTTTAATAAAATGAGTATTTTTATTTACAATTTATAATCCATACCTATTTCAAAGTAATTTAATGATCTTATAATAACAAATCCAAAATGGAGATTATATTTGGAATCTAAAGATAAAGTTAAAATCAAGCTTGGTGGAATGACTTGTGCGAACTGTGCTTTTAAGATCGAAACAAAATTAAAGGATTTAGAAGGAGTCTCTAGTTCTCTTGTAAATTTCGCAAATGAAGAGGCTACAGTAGAATATGATCCTAATAGAACTAGTTATGATACCTTTAATAAAGCAATCAAAGATCTGGGATACAAAGCTTCATTAGCAAAAATGGATCTTAAAGTAGTTAGTATAATTTCTAACGATGAATTCGAAAATTTGGAAAAAAAAGCAAGAGAAATTGACGGAATTTATAATGTAAGGAGTAATTTTGAAGCTCGAAAATTATTTTTTGAATTCAATGAATTGAAATTGAATGAACAAGAAATTTATTCACGAATGAAAAATTTTGGATATAAAATCGAAAAAGCTGCTGGTGTTGTCGACAAAGAATTTGAACAACATAAAAAAGAAATGAAGTACCGTTTACGCCTTCTAATTATATCATTAATATTTGCGGCAATAATATCCCCAATCAACTTTATTGTACCCCCTTCATTTACACGTAATTTAGTTTTAGCAATTCTTTCTACTGGAAACTATGCTATTTCTGGTTCATTTTTCTTAGGAGGTGCTTATAGATCTTTAAAGAATAAATCGGCAAATATGGATGTTTTAATAGTATTGGGAACTACAACAGCATACGCTTATTCATTATTAACTACATTCTTTATTTCTGGAGACGTTTTTTATGATGCCATGAGTATGATTTTTGCATTCATATTAGTTGGTAAATACCTAGAACATAAAACTAAGGGACAAGCTTCAGAAGCAATAAAGAAATTAATAGGCTTACAACCCAAAACTGCTACCCTATTTAGAGATGGTAAAGAAATCGAAATTCCAATAGAAGAAATTGAAATCAGTGATCAATTAATAGTTAGACCAGGAGAAAAAATACCTGTTGATGGAAGAATTATTGAAGGAAAAACAAAAATAGATGAATCAATGATTACGGGAGAAAGTAAATATGTTAAAAAAACAATTGATGACAAGGTTATTGGAGCAACTATAAATCAAACAGGTTTAATTAAAATAATAACAGAAAAAGTTGGAAAAGATACCGTTTTATTCCAAATTATCGATTTTGTAAAAGAAGCTCAGGCTCGAAAAGGTTCTAGACAGCGTTTAGCTGATAAAGTCAGTAACTATTTTGTTCCTATAGTAGTAATTATTGCCATTGCTGCATTCCTTTACTGGTTTTTCATTGGTCTAAACGGATTAGAAACGTCACCACGATTAGAAAGGTCATTACTTGTATTTGCTTCTGTTGTTGTAATATCGTGCCCGTGTGCTTTAGGATTAGCTATTCCAACCGCAATAATGGTTGGTACGGGAAAAGGAGCAGAAAACGGTATTTTAATGAAGGGAGGAGACTCTTTAGAGGCAGTGAATGATATTAACACCATAGTTTTTGATAAAACGGGAACGCTTACAATAGGAAAACCAAAAGTATCAGTAATATATTCAGAAAATGATTTAAAAAATGAAGGAATGAATGATAACGACATCCTATTTTATTCAGGAAGTGCCGAAATGGGTTCCGAACATCCGATTGGACAATCCATAATTGAAGAGGCAAATCAGAGAGGTTTATCGCTAACTTCTCCTGTTGATTTCGAAGCAATTCCGGGGAAAGGTATTATCACAATTGTATCTAATAAAAAGGTTCATTTAGGTAATGAAAAATTATTTGAAGATAATAACATCTCAATTACAGAATATAAAGACATGTTCAATGAATATAAACAAAGAGGTATAACAACGATTCTAATTAGCATTGATAGTCAAGTGAAAGGAATACTAGGAATTTCTGATAAAGTGAAAGATCAAACTCCTTATGCACTTGAGGAATTACGAAAAAAAGGCTTAGACATTTATATGCTAACTGGAGACAATAAACAAACTGCTATGAGCATTGGAAAAGAGTTAAAATTTGATGAAAACCATGTATTAGCAGAAGTATTACCAAATGAAAAAGCTATCACTATAAAAAATTTGCAAGAATCTGCTGAAAACATTTACGTCGCCATGGTAGGAGATGGTATTAATGACGCACCTGCATTAGCACAAGCAGATGTTGGGATTGCAATAGGTTCAGGGACAGATGTGGCGATAGAGACTGCAGATATTGTACTGATGAGGGGAGATCTAAGAAATGTAGTAGCAGCAATTAACCTTTCAAAAAAGACATATCGAAAAATGATCACCAACTTATTCTGGGCACTAATATATAACCTCATAGGTATTCCATTGGCAGCTGGACTATTATTCACCATTACAGGAAATTTTCTCCCTCCATACTTAGCCGCTATTTTTATGGCTTCCAGTTCTGTTTCAGTTGTTACTAATGCATTGTTTTTAAAACGTTATGAACCAAAAACAAAACAACAAATACAAGAATTAAAGTTATTGACAGAAGAAAGAGTAATCGATCCCATATGTGGTATGGAGATAATCCCAAGTCAATCAATTGAATACAAATACAAAGACAAGAAATATTATTTCTGTAGTGCTGGATGTGAAAAAGAATTTAAATCTAATCCGGAAAAATATATGAATTTTGATAATATTAATCCTAAACTAATGCAAATGCAATCACCATCAGAAAATCTTGTAACTGATCCAGTTTGCGGAATGAAGGGAAAACCAGAGGATTGGATTGAATATGAGTATAAGGGGAAAAAATATTATTTCTGCAATAATTCATGCTTAATGGATTTTAAGAACGAACCAGATAAATATATTGAAATTAAGGAAGAAAATAATAAATCTAATAAAAAGGAGGTCGAAGAAAAAATGGCAAAATTAAAATGCGTAGAATGTGACTTTCAGCAAGATTTACCACAACATTGTGGTAAACCTATGCATGAAGAAGATGACCAATTAGTTTGTTGGATGGGCTCCTCATGTGGAACTCAGCCAATTCCAAAACACCATGGTAAACCCATGAAAATTATTGGAAATTAAAATTAAGGTGTTTATACAAAATGGAATTAAAATGTACAAAATGTGGTAAGGTTAGCGAAACGATTCCTCTACATTGTGACCATAGTATGATATACAACGAAGAAAATCATACTTACGAATGTTACATGGGACCCGAGTGCGGCTTTATCAGCCTTGACGAATATGTCTGTGAAAATTGTTGTAAATAATTAATTTTTTTTTATTCTATTTTAAAAAGTGTTCTATATTTTATCTCTTAATTAAGCCGTTATTTACTTTAATTCTTTTACTTTAATCACCTGAAAGTCAAAATAAGATAATTAGGTTACATTTATATATTCTAATTATTTTTAGAAACTGATTGTATAAAGATTACATTCCAATTATTTGATGATTCGCCTATTTAATATGAATAATCAAACGACGCCCCCTCAAGAATTTACTCCAAGAAACCAAAAAGCTCAATGCTTCTATTCTAAGATTGCAATTGGAGAAATTATTGTCTTTATCATCCTTATGGTATTTGCTATTTATATTGAATTTTCTCTTAATCGAACCACTAGTATTATAATGATCTGGTTTTTTATTTTCGCCTTTTTAGGTCTAAGCATCCTTGTTTATATGTTTACTTGGTATTATTTACGTATTGACCCAAATGGTCTTACAATTTTCTATAGATTTCATTATAAAAGAATAGAATGGACTGAAATTATGCAAATTACTGCAAAAATGAAACATCAAAAACAGCAAGAAACAAATGCTTTTACAGGGATTGGTGTTGTTGTTTTTTACCCATACATTTTTCGAACAGGAGCGGTTCAATTATGGATTTATACCCCCGAAGATTGTATCAAAACACCTAAGCAAGCACTAAGATTCAAAGCAATAAATCGCTTTCTTCACCATATTATTAACCTTCATAAATATTCAATTCAGAGGATTGATAATGAGGCAAATGAAAGAGGGCATTTATATTATTATATCAATTGGGAAATTAAATCTTCAAATTCCATATTCAAACAATTATCACTAAATAATCAATCCTATCTCTATTTGAGAAATAATTCTGGAGAAGAATTGAATCAATCGTTAAGTTGGACTTATAAGTTAGCATTGGTTGTATTTTTTTTAGCTTTTATTGATCTACTTTTTGTGATATACATATTTGTTCTTAAAGAATATGATATCTTTTCTCTCTTGATGCTTTTGTTTAGTGGATCAGGAATGGTATTTATTTCAATATTACTGTCAATATATTCACCAGAAGTTCGAAAAACACAAAATTATCAACCCATTTACCAGATTTAGATTAATAATTTTCTAGTTTAATTTTTTTTCTTAACATGCAACATAATCTCTAAAATAATAAAAATTATTAAACCCAATAGAGTAATTAGCGCGCCTAAAAGAATTGCTGCTTGATAGGCTAATGTTTCGAGGACACCTGCCCTTAACAAAGCATCTATCATTGGTCCAGATATTAATGTGCAAGCAAGACCCCATGATAGAAAGAAGGTGGTATTATATACTCCAAATAATTTGGCTCTGACTTTTTCAGGAATTAAGTTAGAAGCAATCGCGTAAGATGATGCGTAAATAATAACTTCTCCAGTCCCCATTAAAAAGCTACCTATAAATATAATACTTAGATCAGTAGCAACTGCCGTAAAAACTAATGATAAAATAGCTATTATTGATCCCAATATTAATGTCCTTGAATGTCCTAGTTTTTTGCTTAAAAATCCCGCTGAAAATCCAATTAATAAAACAGAAATCGATCTAGTATTTGCAATCCAACTGAGTGTTATACTGTCTACTGCAAATCCAGTTTCTAAAGTTAGAAATTGAGAATATGGAACAGAAATACTATTTCTTCCAAAATTAATAAGAAGTAAAGAAATTATGAATATTATAAAAAACTTTTTATAAGATTCCTTATCGGAATTGTTTAATTCGTTATCTTTCTCATTTATATCGACCTGATGATGGATTCCACCCTCCGGTGTTAATAACATGGGAAATGTAGAAATGAACATTACTAATGATGCAACAATAAATAATGGACCATCTCGAAAACCAAATCCATAATTATATAATATTCCTCCAATAGAAATACCAAAAACTCGCCCTAATCCTCCAAGACTAGTTAATCTTCCCATAATTTTACTTCTTTCAATAGAAGGGTATAAATCACTAATTAAAGCTGACCAAGCAATATTACTCATGCTCCAAAAGATCTCAATTATCGATAATCCAATGATTATCACATACCCCGCAAGATACAGATTTGAAATTCCATAATGGAGAAACCAAACCAATATTGTGCCTATTCCTGCCAATATTTCTCCAAGTATGATCAATGTTCTACGTCTTTGCAATTTATCACTTAATGGGCCCCACACGAAATTTTGAAAGATTACGCTCATTAACATGGGTAGAGTGGCATAAAGAGTTGTTTCAGTCACAGAAAGGAGCAAAAAGCTTCTAAAATATATTGATAAGTATGTGTAAAACATCCCACGACGAAACATGGCTAACATTTGAAAGGATGATAACCCAAGAAACGATTTTGAAAAAAATGATTGAGATCTAACTTTATCCACTATATATCAAAAAATAAAATGAAATATGCTTTATTTATTCATTCAAGCTATTCAAAATCAAAAATGTCAATATTTTTTCTTGGGAATTGATCAAATATTTTTTCTCCACCTTCACCGTTGATGAGTTTTAAGTGAGTGCTTGAATAATCTGTGAAGTAATTTTCTAATCTTGTTAATATTTGCTTCCATGAGATATCTAAGTCATTCTTATCTGTTATTTCTTTCTTTAATTTTGCGAAAGTAGCTTTGACCTTTTTGCGGTTAAAAAATTTTAGAAATTGCTTTAATAATCGTATTTTTATTTTAACATATTCTTCAGGACGGAAATTTGAAATAATATAGCTTAAATCATAATCCGCAATGGGAAAAAAACTAATAATTTTATCATCAGGTTCTTCTGGATTATCCAGTAACTCAAACTCGATGTCTGATGCATTAATAGTCTCAAGTATTGGATAGAGTTCACCAACTGTTATCCTTGTTTCTGATTGTATTTCAGAGGCTATTTCAGAAATACAAAAATGAAAATCTGGATATTTATCTGTATTTTCGATTCTATAGGTATATTCCTTTTTTATTGTAAGTATAATATTGTTCTTTAGTGAAGGAGGAATTTCTTTCTGAGCAAACGAAAAAGTGGTGCCTTTTTGTTGGTTTTTTATATTTTTTTCATCTAATTGTTTCTTGGTATAGTCAGTAGATAAAGAATTCAAGAATTGATTTGATGAACCATTGGATTGTAAACTTCCTCCTAATTTGAGTGTTTTTTCTTTTTTAGACATGGTCTCAAATAATCTTTCACTGAGATACTTTTTTGCCTTCTTATCTGCTACTCCTTTCCTATCGAATTTCTCTGTCACTGAGACAAAATCAAGATATCTGTGCGTCATTCCTAATTCATCTTTCTTATTGCTTATCTTTATATCGATATTATCAAAAGCCAATTTGTTGATTATTGAATAAACTTTTTGTTTTGAAAGTCTTGTTGATTTAATAAGCTCTCTTTCTAGAATTTCGATGGGATATGCTTCACCTCTTCGAATGTATTCACTCCTTATTAATTTCAGCACGATATCGGAATCCTTTTCTTCTTCAGAGACTGTTTCTTTTTGTAATCTAATAAACATTGAAGTTTCATGAGGTTTCAAATAATATACCAATAAAGTAAGTCCAAGGAATATAATCATAATTATAGAAACAAGATATTTATCTGCCATGAATATTTGACCTACCTCTGTAATACCTTGATATGGTATTTGATTTTGAAGAGCATATCGAGAAAGTGTCTGAGCATAAACACAACCCAAAATCAATACCATTAATCCGTCTTTTTTAAATATTAATAATCGCCATCCAATTGATCGTCCTAATTTCTTTACAATGCGATAGAGGAAGAACATTGAAATTATAAATTCAAAAATAAATATGTAAGTAACTGTGGCACTTGTAGCACCTACGGTTGTTTTTATAGCAGAAATCGTTTCTTCGTGCATAATCAAGTAGATACTAACTTGAAGTAATTGGAAAAAGAATATAAATAATACAATTAATGAAAAAGTATAATTATCATACACACCTGCTCTTTTTGTTTCTGCTCTTCTACGTGTAAATACAAATTCAAATAGGATGAATAATAACGTTAGAATCAAACTAACGTAAATAAGGGGCATTATTGCTCTCATTTCTAAGAGGTATACTGAAACAGCTTCTACTGGAGCTGGTATAGCAAAAAAATCAAGTGATAGAAATACTAATAAACTTCGATAAAATAAAGCTAAAATAACTAATACCGCTAATATAAAATATGGAGCAATGAATGCAATAGAACTCCTTGTAACTGTAAATTTAGAAATAAATCGAGATTCAATTTTAGTGGCAAATCTACGAGAATACATGAAAAATCGAGTACTCAATAAAATTAGCCAAACCGTTGACAGACCTAATAAATAACTCATAAAGTTTAACCCAGAAGAAGTTAAGAATGAAAAAAGTAAAAAATACCCTGCCATTAATCCAACATAAAGAACTACTTGCTTAATTGCCGTATTTTTTTCAAATATGAACACACGAACTTTATCAATACTAAATAGTATAGCAAGAGAGATGAAAAGTCCTATGATGGCATTACCAAATGCAAAAGGATTTCCAATTGTAAAAAAAAGGACTAAAGCATGCCGAGGATAATTAATGGCAAATAAGATGAGGAAGGAATAAAAAAGAAAAATAGCATACAAACCCATGAATTTCTTTTCATAAGAATAGAACTTTGGAGGTTCTCGACCATCAATTAAAATTTCTTGATATAAAATTTTATTAGAAACTTCCTTTAGCTTTCTTTTAGATTGAGTTAAATATTCCGTTGCCTTCATTTTAACCCCATATATACGAATAATAACGTAGAGATATAAATTATCTTTATTTAATGATTTTTTTCTTAAATAAATTCCCAATATTAAGTTATTATGTATTGTTCATTATAGTTGAAAATTTTAAAAAGATTGCTAGATATATTATATTACCCATGGAAAGTAAACCCGATAAGGAGACTCTATTATCACTAATTCGTCAAGCAATTGAAATGCTTTGCGACAAGAATATTTCAAATATGGTGATTCTCTCATCATATAAAATTAATTCGGTACTAAAAGAAAATTATGGTATTAACATCCGTGTAGATAGAATAGGAAGAATTTTAAATAATCTTGCTAAACAAAATCAGTTAAAAAGACTCAATACAAATATTCCTAAATATAAGTTAAACGTTGCTAAATTAGCTACTTTAAAATTTTAAAGTTAAAAAAGAATAATTACTTCATTTTTCTGAATTCAGATATAAGATTTTGGAGCCTTTCAATGAGTAATTCTATTTCTCCATATTTTTCATTGATTGATGCGAAATTTATACCTTGATTCTCAATCGCATTCAATATTGCCTTCTCAAATTGGGAATTGGAAGTATCTAGCTTATTAATCACATCTACCGAAAAATCATCTAATATGGAATAAAGTGATGATATTTTATTCTTGTTGTTTTCAATTAGTTCAACTATTCGATTGGCATTTTTATCAAGATTCATAACTAACTCGTCTAATTGGTTAACTTGGGATCCAATAACATTTGTTAACTCATTAAGTTTTTGCTCGATAACCTCGTTAGAATTACTTTTAACATTATTGATAATAGATGTTATGAAATTTTCTAGATCCTTTTGATTTTTAATTCTTGATTCTAATGATTCAGTTATTCCATCAACAAAAACGGCTGAGATTTCGTTAAACTTTTTTTGAAAATAGTTTTCCAAACCTTCTAAACCTTTTCCAATTGTATTTTTAAGCTGATTTAAAGAACTTTGGATGAAATTTCCACCTTTTAGACTCCCTTCTTCTATATCATTTAGCCATACATCCAATTGATTTAAATAATTGTTTACAAAAGTGTCAGCAAGTGTACTTGCACCAGTTCGAATACCAATTATCGAATTTTCCATTTGAGAAGACGGTTTTTCTATTGATTCATCAATTATGTCAGTTAATTGAGGTATCTCCTGTAATTCTTCGAGTTGTGGTTTTTGAGCTTCAAGATATTCTTTGATAATAATAGGTTCTTTTTTTTGATAATTTTCAACTAATTCTTGAACCCATTTGAAGTATTCGAGACTGTCAGGAACAAGGATATGTGGGATAATTTCAATAATTTCTTCTGGATTATTGTAGTCTTTAAATTTAAAAATTTTCACACCAAAATTATCATCAATTTGAGCGTGATCAAATATTATACAGATTGCATTTGGATTATCTTCAGTTTGGAAATAATGTTGAATCTTCTTATCAGAATCAGTCAAGAATAAACCATAACCTGGATGAGAGACATAAAAACCGATAATTGAATCATGAGATGCTTTTACTTGTTCAAATAAATCATAGAGCTCTTGAGATAAGCCTAATTCTACATTATCTCCATGTAATAAAGGAATTGAATCTGTGATAGTCAAGCTACCCTTTTCAGAACTAAAATTGCCAATAATTAAGCCTAATACTTCTACTGGTTCATCTTTAATTTCATTCACAAACCTTAGCACGTGAAATATCATCTTTCTAAAAGCCACAGCTTGTATATCGACATTTTCTTTACTCTCATTGTTATTATGCATGTTTTATTCACCCTTCTTTTCAAATTCTTTAATTTTTTTCAATAGTTCAGCGTTTTCTGTCCTTAACTCTTTTAATTTTTCATGCAAATTCTTTTTATCCAATTCTAGTCTATCAATTTTAAGATTGATTGGGTCTTTTGAACCTTCTAATACCAAAATCGCAGCTTTCAGATCAGATAGGAGTTTTTTTGGTTCATCTTCAAGTGATTCAAATTTAGTTTCTGTTAACTTCAATTTCTTTTTGACATTCTCAAGGATAGAATCATTTATATTATCAAATTCTCCAACAATTCTAATCTTTGATGGTTCTAAGGTTTTTATCATTTCTTGAAGTGTTATATTACTATTTTCGAGATTATTGATGATATTAGATTGTTTTTTATCTATTTCCAATAACATTAATGAAGATTTCTTAAAATTATTAAGAATTTCTTCATTTAAATGTGTTAAACCTTCTTGTAAAGCGTTAGTTATGAGAATTTGAATATCTCCTTCTAATTTTGTAATCTTTTCTCGAAGATTGTTTTGTTTTTCATCAAAAATATCAAGTCGATCATCAACAAAATTATCCAATTCTTCCAATTCATCATGAAGTGAATTGTTGAATGTTTTTTGAATACTCATCATGCCTTGACTCAAGCTGGATTTTAACTCAACTATGTCTTTTCTCATTTTTACGCTATTTTGGAACGATTTTTTAAGATTTTCCTGGCTCCACGCATTCAAAACAGTAATCAAAGGAACCATTGATTGTTCTAAAAAGCTTGAAATACCCTCTTTAAATGAATTTATCAATTGATTTTCATTTAATTCTGGTTTTTTTATCATTAATTGCTCATTACTAGGAATAAAAATGTCATCAAAGAAATTCGTTGTCTCATTTAGCTCCAATATTGGTACTTCTTTAGAATAAACATTTCCGATTAATTGAATTATTTTATTGTAATAATTGACATCATTGGGGGGCTCAACCACCACCCTTACTTCATGGTAATTTGTATTCCTAGTTTTTGATGGATCATCTAATCTAAAAGCCTTAAATCCAAGATTTCCCTGATTTTCTAAAAGAGCATGATCAAAAACGAGTCCCACTCCTGCAGGATTCCTAGCTTGCCAAAATAATTGATTTTGTATATCAGTCCCACTGAAAAATGGTGAAAGATTAGGATGTGAATGATACCATCCACAACTAAACCACCCAAGATCTCCAAACTTTTCAAAGACTTTTGAGTCTATTCTCTCAAAAGCTCCTAATTGTTCTGAAGAATATCGCACTTCGATCGCACCTCCATGGGAAACTGGAACGGCATCCTCAATGACTAGAAATTCTTTATCTCCTTCAATTTTGATATGACCAATTAATCCTCCCATTACTTCTTTACATTGATTTGGATCTATTATCTTTGAACCAAAACGGAGCACATGAATAATCATTTTATAATAAGCTAATGATTTGATAATTACTGGGAATTCTTCGCCAATTTTAGGCATATTATCTCATCGAATTTTAATTTTTATTTTGTAGTTGACTTTAATAAATATATAGTTTAAGTCATTTAAATTTTGAAATTTTTTCTTTAGGCACCTTCAAATTTTGTGTATAAATTTTCGTAAATTAATAGAAATTAGGAGGAAGAAACTCCTTAGGATCGATGGAGATATCGACTAATTTGAATCCTTCTCCCTTAAATGCATCCTTTAAAATATGATCTAATTCACTAAGTCTATCTACATGATATCCTTTACCTCCAAACGCTTCAGTTATCTTTGAAAAGTCTGTTTTAGGACGATCTGTTTCGTAATATCTTTGTTTAAAAAGCATAGTTTGGCCAAATTTTATAAATCCAAGTGAAAAGTTATTTATTATTACAATTATGCAGTTAAGATCTAATTTTTTAATCGTTTCAAATTCAGAAATACCCCCATTCATCAATCCACCATCTCCCGTAAATAATATCGTTTTTGAATTGGATCTATTGGAATTTAGCTGTTTTGATGCTATACTCGTTCCAATTAATGCTCCAATTCCAAATCCGGTTGGTCCAACACCGCGAGGAGAAATTATCCGACGCCCAATCTTTTTCACAGGAAAATATGGACCGATCCATCTAGAACTTGCACTTGCATCAGTGACTAAATAATCATCTTTTCCCATAATATCGGAAATGCTTTTCAAAATTCTTTGAGGTTTAATGGGATCTGCATCCATCCATAGTAAGTTATCAGACTGACGGTATTGTAAATGATCACTTCTAAGATTCTCAATATTTTTCAAGCGGTGTTTAAATACTTCCTCATTTTGAATTAATCCTTGAATTTGATGTGCGTTTAGTGTCTCGATTATTGACTTTAATGTGTCTTTTGGGTCACCGATGATACCCCATGGATTGTATGACAATCCAATCTCACTAGGATCAACATCTATTTGTATCATTTCCATTCTTTTGGAGGGGACTTTGAAATTAGCCGTATCATCTTCAGTAAGGCGATTTCCAACTACTATCAATAAATCTGATTTAGTACGTATAAATTTGTGATTAGGTTTTTCTCCAAATAAACCTATGGTACCAAAGTAAAGATTCTCAGGTGATTGACTAGAAGTCATGATACCTTTACCTGAAATTGTAGAAAAAACAGGAGCAAGAAGAATATTACTAAGTGTTCTTACTTCTTCAAAAGCTCCTGATATTAACGATCCTGAGCCACAATAAATTGCAGGTTGTCTTGAGTTTTCAATCATTGAAACTGCTTGTTCTATTTCACTAGGTGCTGCCATGGCTCGACAACTATTTAATGAGCAACTTCCCCCGATCCTAGGCATGAATTCCTTTAATTTTATTTCATTAGAATTCATCACATCTTCAGCGATCACCAAAGCTGTAGGACCTGGTCTACCATTAATCGCTTGCTTAACAGCATATTTCAGAAAACGGGGTAAATGTTCGGGGTTAAGTACTGTTCCAGTCCATTTAGTTACCGCTTCAAGTGTTTTAGTGACATTGATATCATGTGGAATATTTTTTAAAACATCAGTCGATTTCACAACTCCGGCTATTGCTAAAACTGGAGATGCTGAACCTTTCGCTTCTGCTAAAGCAATGGGAAAGTTCATTGAACCCGCAGCTCCTGCATCGCAAACACCCAACATTCCCATTACTCTCGAATATGCATCAGCTGCAAATGCTGCATTGCGTTCATCATTAAGTAATACATGTTCTAATCCTTCTGTTGCTAAGATACCATCGTAAAAACTTAAACTATGACCATCAGGAATTCCAAAAACACGTGTAACCCCATGAGATCTTAAAAATTTAGCAATACCATGTCCTGCCAAGATTGGATCTTTAGGGTTTGTGGTATCATACATATTCTTGTATTATTTCAAACTACTAATAAGGTATGCCTTATGAAAAATAAATATTGAGAATAGGATTATATGAAAGTACCAATAAATGGAATCGATTATTATTGGGGTAATTTCTCGCCACAATACGGACAGAATTTCCAACCTAAGTCTTTTCCACAAGAGGGGCAGAATTTCGAAGGTTCTGATCCTTGATCTTTTGGAATAGATGGGAGATGTCTAGTTGTATGGACTGTTGATCCAGAAGCATTTGCTTTCAATCTTTCTTCTTCTTTCTTGGCCGCTAATCTTAATTGAAAAGCTTCTCTTTTTTCAGCTTCTAACTCATCAGCAGATTGCATCCCATCTTCTTTTACCCAACCTTGAACTTTAGGTCTTTTTAATTCGTTTTCAGGTACCTTTTCTAACTCAACCTCTCGTGTTTCCGAAACAGGTGCTACGACTTTTTGTTGATCCTTCTTTTCCCTTGCTTGTTTTACCAAAACTTGAGTGGTTTTCATGATTTGGTGAGGATTAATATTTGGGATGGCAATCGTTCTTAATACCCATCCTACAATCATATTTTGGTTTGGAAAGCCTTGTTCTCCGGCATCTTCGTCTTTATAGATATACGAATCAATAATATCATTTCCTTTCAAAAGTCTTGAAGCCCATTTATCGTTGATCATTCCTAATTGAATTCGATAAGAGGTACCCGGTATTCCAAGCTGACTACTCAGAGGAATAAAACCTTGTTCTGTCATTTTTAATCAATTAATAAATGTTATTACTACAAAAAATATTTTCATTTAATATGAGTATAATGGTGGATTTTTAATATAAATGTGCTGAAAAAATAAAGATAAATATGAGTACTGGTATAAGGTTATCAAGAATTAATACACTATGATGATGAAAGAATGACTGTTATAATCCCTAAAGTAGCATATAATACCATTGTTGCAGCAACTGTAAGATTTGCCAATCAAAAGATTCCAAGAGATGATTGGCTAGAAGTTAGCGGTATCTTTATTGGAAAAAACGAAGGAGATGATGTTATCATTACGGAGACTTATCCAATAATGCATCAAGAATTAGATAGAGACGCAGTTATTGATCAATACAAGTGGAGTGATGAAGATTATGAAGCTCTCTACATTATTGATGAGGAAGCATTTTCAAAAGGAGAATTTACCGTTGGATGGTGGCATAGTCATCCAGGTTTCAAAGTAATGATGAGTCATATTGATATTAAAACGACCTTGAGTTTTCAAACAAATAATCCATTAGCAATTTCGTTAGTTTTCAATCCCGAACGTCTTCTTCGCCAAATTGAAATGCCAAATAGAAAAGGAGATCCTGTAATTCAGCTCAAAAATGATCCTGGATTTAAAATATTCCGATTAGATGATGTATCTAAAGGAATTGTAGCATCATACTCCCCAACAGATTACAACATATTAGGATTCGAGTCAATGGATCAATTAATCGCTCAAACACAAAGATTCATCATAGATATAACTAAATTCTTTCCTAAAGAAAATCTTTTAGGTACCTACGAGCAATTCATTGCTGATCGAGTCAAGGAACTCAACTCAAAGCTACTTGGCACAGAAGAATATATCCAAACACTCATTAGAAAAGGAGAGTCTAATAGAATTCAAGATGTTCTTCAGAATCAAATCCGTAGTATTCGTCAATATGTAGCTGAAACTTTCATTAAAATTGAAAACATGAAAGAATTTACCAAATACTTAGAATATAAAGAAATAAGCCTCACAATACCGCGAGTGGAAGAAATCATAACTTCTTGGCACGAAACAGTTTCAAACTTAAACGATAAATTAGCTGAAATTGCTAAGAAATACTAATTTTTTATATTAGAAAATAATAAGCCTCTGTTTATTTATGAATAAGACGCTATTCTTTTATTCTTAATGACAGAAGTAGAAGTTAGGAACGAGAGATGTCCTTTTTGTAATGTTGAAATTGATTGGGATAAAATAATTAAACCAAAAACGTTTGGAGGCAATTGTCCTAATTGTGGGAAGAGCCTCAATCTCATAAAAATACGATTTCTTTAGTCTCATAAAATTTTAAAAAGGAATAAATAGCCAATTTCCCTTTTTATCCATCCTTTTTTGTTAAGATTTCAAATTAAATAAGTTGAATCTGAAAATCAGTCTTAAGAGAACCCTTATATGCTGTGAATTCCCCAATGATGATTTTATTTCCATCTATCAAGTTCAAAATTTCAGCAATTTTATTATAGAAATGATGGAAATCCCATTCAAATGATAAGTAATGCTGGTTTTTAAGACATTCATTAATCAAATCAATATTTTGTCTGATTTTTGATTGAGCTTCTGGATGCAGCAAGTTCAATGAAAATAATAATAGTTCTAATTCAGATAAATGAAATTCTTCCCGTTCGCCGTATTCGACTAAAAAAGTTATTAATTTTGCAATGCTCAAATCACTGACTTTAAATTTAAGGTATTTGTCAGTTTCTTCAACAAACTCTAAATCATTAAGAATTATAATCACATCCTTCTTAGTTTCTTGATTCTGAATAGATTTAGAAAAAGATTCCCAATTTAATTAAGTTTGCTATCACTATTTTCAAATTTTTTAATTATTAATTCAATCATCCCTATAACTAATACTTACACATCAATTCTTTTATGGTATAGGATCAATTATTTGATAATAATCAAATAGTATGATTATTTGATAGATAAAATCATCAATTTACCTCCTAATTAACAAGAATATACGCTCCTAAAGCAATGGATTTTAAGAAGAGATTTAAAATACATCCTCTTCACTAATAATTTTATGGGCATATTGTAGTACAGCTAGTAAATCTTCTTTTTCTATTTCATACTCTTCTTGAATTAGGGTAAAACTCCATCCAGAGGCTAATAATTCTAAAATAAAGTCTACTGAAAGCCTTGTTCCACGAATACAGGGTTTTCCAGCGCATCTTTCGGAGTCAATAACAATTCTTTCTGGGACTTCCATAAGATCTTAATGTAAAAATGATAATAAAAAGTTCTTCTTTATTTGATTATTGATTGCCCGAAGGAAGATCGGAAGATCCTGTTATGCCATAAAGTTAGCGACGTGAAGTTCAATTATAACGATTACATTCAATTGTAGGATAAGTGTGGAATCCGTA
>Ga0307419_10000077_pt1 | contig 36649 bp, 30 predicted proteins | sample SalMarWE160230MG_2_FD_202512 | JGI IMG/M metagenome (GOLD analysis project Ga0307419, IMG submission 202512) | Salt marsh sediment microbial communities from the Plum Island Ecosystem LTER, Massachusetts, United States - WE1602-30 | ecosystem: Environmental > Aquatic > Marine > Intertidal zone... | reverse complement strand
GAAAAAGAATACTATCCTGGGAGATGTTTGGAATTCTTTTTACAGTTTTAATTGGTGCACTTCTTCATTTTACTTTTGAACTAAGTGGTGAATGGACACCAATGGCCATTATAAGCGGAGTCAATGAAAGCACCTGGGAGCATTTTAAGATAGGCTTCTGGCCGGCTTTTGCATGGGGTATCATAGAATTTTTTATATTTGGAAAGAAAGTAAAGAATTTCTTTTTTGCAAAGGGCATTTCATTTCTGGTAATTCCTGCTGTAATTTCTATTCTTTTTTATGGGTATACCTCAATATTTAAGATAGAGAGCCTTGCTCTAGATATATTAATATTTATCATTGCAATTGCAGTTGTACAGATATTAAGTTATAGATTAATGCTTCTAAAGGAAAGAAAGTTATACCTCAATATTATTGGAGGTATAATAATAGTTGTAAATATAGTCTTATATAGTCTTTTCAGTTTTTTCCCACCAGAGTGTCTAATTTTTAAGGATCCCGTTACTGGAGGATATGGAATAGTGGAAAATCTCCATTAGCAAGTATTTGAAAAAAAAGAAATGCACCTAAAGGGTATAAAGCTTATTTCTAAGCTTTACATTTATATAGCCCATACCATAAGACTATAATATTATTTATTTAAAATATTTTATTTCTAAACGGGCTGCATAGTCCCTGCAAATACTAACCAGGCAAGAAGTGATTTTGCTACCAGGCTAAGGATAATATAGCCTCTTTCTCCATACAGATAATCACGCCACCTACCAATCTTTTTATATTGTAATACCATATTTATTGGGAAGGTATTAAACAGGATAAAGTAAGTACCAAATATGGCATAAACAAACCAAGGAACCTGCTCCAAGACTCCAGGAGACTTTACTGCAGAACCCAGGAAATATAATAGAACTACTACCCAGGGGATTGCTCCGGAAAAACTACCGATTATAAAAGCTGTCCAGTTGGTCTTTTTTGTGGTCTGGTTGTGTATCTCCATCATAAGACCTAAAAGGTTCATAGTGGCATTAAGCCCTACTATGGCTACTATAGTGCCTATATCCTTAGCTCCAAAGAGCATGGATATAAGAACTATCATAACTGATGAGCTCAAAGCATATTCAAACCACCTGAAATAATTAATTCCCTTCTCCAGTCTGGAATTGTAAAAATCATTTACCCGAGGAAGGACTACCAAAAAATGTGCTATGGCTGATAGAAAAAGAAATACTGACACGATTACTCCAATAGGAATTGAACCTATCACTTCTGAATCAACAAATAATCTCATCTTTTCTGTATCAAAAGATTGAAAATAGTACTCTACTGGTAGTTTAAAATCTTTGATATTGGTAATAATTAGTCCCATCACCAACATAAGCATCGCTTGAACAAAATGCAGTCCTGCCATTACTCCATTGAATTTGCGAAGATAGGGGAAGGTGATTTTTCTTTCAGTCATTTTTACCTCCTTGAAAAGGCATTAATATTATAGTCAAGTACATGTAAGAATTATTATAATAATTATATACTTTTTAAAGGCTTTTAGGAATCAACGTATCTTATGTGTTAAAAAGATCTTTTAATGAAGCTTCTTTCCTAAATTTAAAATTATCTTTTAAGCTTATAGAACGGTTTATATACTTTGGGACTACTATTAATAGCAACAAATTTAACAAAATATATATGGAGGATTTTAAAAAAATACCAAGGGACCCTCAAATTAATTAAGTAATAATCTATAATACTGGTAGCCTAAGTAAAAGATATTTGGAACCAGATAATAAAAGATTTAAATTCAATATATCGCTTAAAATCTAAATTAAAAGATTCGTTATTTAATAATACTTAGAAGAATGTGGTGGATTAAGGAAAATTTAGATTAAAAGCACTTGGAAAATAGAAATAATACTATTAAAAACATCCCAACATTTATTCAAATAGGGATTGTGCTCAAAAATACTTTTTTAGATATCTAAGACTGATATATATATACCTGAGTCTATATCGGTATATAGAATTCCCATTTTCTCCAAAAGAATTAATTGAATAATAAAATTTATTTTTATTCAAAATAGAAGTATTATTATTTTTTAATATTATGAAAGATATTTTTATCCTCAAAGGAGGAAGAAGTAATGGTAGAAAATAAGGATAAATTGGTGGTAGTTTGGACTAGCAACGATAGAGATGTTGCACTTAAGATGGTTTTTATGTATGTTCTTAACTCCAGATTAAAGAATTGGTGGGAGGATATTACATTAATATTATGGGGTCCATCTGCTAATCTTTTAAGTCAGGATCATGAACTGCAAGAATATCTAGAGAAGATAATGGAGCAAGGAGTGACTGTTGAAGCATGCATTACTTGTGCTGAAATGTATGGAGTTACTAAAAAGCTTTCTGACTTAGGGTTAGATGTAAAAAAAATGGGATCACAATTAACAGAGTATCTTAAAGAAGGTAGAAACATAATTACCTTTTAATTCTCGAAATTAATTTTATCATTCAGAAATCTAGAAGGTAGCCCATATAAATCTTAGTTGGAACCGGATTAGAAGTGATGTACTACTGTTAAATAAGTTGAAATTTGTGTGAATAGTTCTTGTAATGTCCCTAAACTTTATTAAACAATTTAGGTCTATATTTTTTTGTGTAACCCTCTAAATTAGTATAAAATTAAAAAGTTCAAAAGAGAATACAAAAAGTGATTATTCATTTTATAAAATAATTGAATGGAGGATAATTATGAAATTTACGCTTTCGATAGGAGACCAGGCTCCGGATTTTACTCTTGAAGCAACGGATGGGAAAATATATTCGTTAAAAGATTTCAATGATGTAAAAGTGCTTGTTATTTTCTTTACCTGCAATCATTGCCCTTATGTGATTGGTTCTGATGAAGTAACGCGTAAAACAGCTTTGCATTTTGAAAGACATGGTATCAAATTTATTGCTATAAATTCAAACAGTAAAAACACATATATCGAAGACTCATTTGAAAATATGGTCAAGAGAATGGAAAAAGAAAAATTCCCCTGGATTTATCTTTATGATTCCGACCAAAAAATTGCTCTTGCTTATGGTGCACTCAGAACTCCTCATTTTTATATTTTTGATAACGATAGGAAGCTTATATACACTGGACGAGGTGTTGATAATCCGAAAGATACTAATAGAATGAAAGTGAATGATTTATGGAATGCATTAGATGAATATGTTTCAAGGAAAAAGATATCAACATCAATCACTAATCCTATAGGGTGTAATGTAAAATGGGAAGGAAAAGACCCTCATTGGATGCCAGAAGAAGCCTGTGATCTTGTTTTGTAAAATATAAATTTAGATAAAGAAAAAAACCGTAAGGGTTGATAAAACCAAGCTCTATAATAAGACCCCTTTAATCAGGGGTCTTATTACTTTGTGTAAATAGTATGGGTAGCCCATAAGGGTCTCGAACCTTAATTATTCAATCTTCAATTGATCAGAATGTTTTCTTCCATTCTTTCAATATTATTATCCAACCTTAAATGTGCTAAGAGATTCATGTATTCATTAAGGGAAATTATGCTGTTATCTTTATATATTTTAAACAGGACAACCTGACCGGTAAAAAAGTAGATAGTTCCAGAAAAATAACAGTTAGCAGGACTGGGTTATAAAAAACTTTATAATTTCAATTTATTATTATAATATACAAAGGATTTATTTGATAAAAATTAATAAGGATCAGATCATGGATGATAATTCAATAGCAATAGAAATTTTTAATCTATCCAAAAATTTTGGTAATTTAACTGCTGTAAGCAAATTAAATTTAGAAATTAAAAGAGGCGAGATTTTTGGTTTTTTGGGACCTAACGGAGCAGGGAAAACAACAACCATAAAAATGATGACAGGTCTTCTTAAACCGACATCGGGTAATGTAAAGATTATGGGTAAGGACATACAGGAAAACCCCATAGATGCAAAGAAATATATAGGTCTTATACCGGATCAGCCTAAAATTTATGAAAAGCTGACAGGAGTAGAGTTTTTAAGATTTATGGGAAATATATTTGGAATGGGCAAAGAAAAGATTGAGGAAAAAATAAAAGAGCTTTTGAAGCTTTTTGACCTTGCAGAGAGAGGAGAAGAATTGATCCAGAGTTATTCACATGGTATGAAGCAAAAAATTACCATAGCAGCAGCATTGATTCATTCCCCCAAAGTTCTTTTTTTTGATGAACCGACCGTAGGGCTGGATCCCAAAAGTGCAAAGATTATAAAAGACATATTAAGATTTAGGGCAAAATCCGGTGACTGTATTTTTATGTCCACTCATATTCTGGAAATAGCAGAGAGGATATGCGACAGAGTCGGTATTATCCAGGACGGGAAGCTAATAGCAGTCGGAGACATGGAGGAACTCAGGAAATTATCAATAGAGGGAAAGGGAAATCTGGAAGAGATATTCTTACAGCTGACCGGAGGAGATGAGCATATAGATATTATAAAATCTTTAACTTAGAAGTAATATGTTAAAAATACTTATTAAAAACAAACTAAAAATTATTACTCTGGGGTATACAAGAGATGAACCAAAGAAAAAGGCCGGGAGGATAATCGGTACCCTGATAGGGGCAGCAATTTTTTCTGTACTGCTTTTCTATTCTGCAAAACTTATTTCAATTATTTATGGCAGACTTGATATAGAGCTGGCAAATATAATATTTGATATTGGCTTTGATTATATTTTTGCGGTTATATTTATTTTTGTGATATTTACGGGAGTTGCCACCAGCCTTTATGTGCTGTATCTATCCAGGGACCTGGAATTATTATTAAGTCTTCCGTTAGGCTACCGCACCGTTTTCACCTATAAATATATAGAAGCATTAATAACAAATTCATATTTGTTTTTTATAGCAATATTACCGGTCTTAATAGCGTATGGATTTACATCGGAAATGTCGATTGCATACTATCCGGTAATGATAATAGTTTTTATATCTGTATTATCCATACCAACCAGTCTTGGAGTGCTGGCAGGTATGATTGCAGCCAGATATATTAATCCCGGTAAGGCCAGGGAAATACTTGCTGTTATAGGGGGGCTGTTAGGGCTGATTATATGGCTGCTTTCGCAGATTATATCAAGATATGCAAAGAACATATCACCGGAATTAAAATCAATGGGAGTCGAGGATATAAAGCAATATGTAATAGCTATTTTCGACAAGCCGTTCCTTAAGGCTTTTCCGTCTACCTGGGGTTCAAATGCGCTTTTTTATCTTCATAATGGCAATTATGGAGGATTTATTAATAATTTTATTCTGGTTATGGTTACTTCTATTGTCTTGATATTCATATGTATAGCAATATCCCAGAGAATATATTACTCAGGCTGGTCGAGTACATCACAGGTAAATGTAAGGAAAAGACGGAAGAAAGAAAAAACGGAAGAGGCAGAAGGAGATTATAAAAAAAGAAGTTATTCGTTCTTTACCGGAATTAATTATTTAATATTTAAAGATTTTAAAGTGATTTTCAGGGATGCCAGAAAGTTATTAAATATTTTTATGCCGCTTGTAATGTTTACCTTTATATTCTTCTGGACCATTTCCAGAAGTGTAAACGAGAATAGCGGTATAAATTTCTTTATTCCTGTAAAAATTATTTTATTTTTATTTTTTCCATTGGCAGTTTCAGGAATAATAAATGCAAATTTATCAGGTAATAATATCGGCGGGGAAGGATTAAAATTCTGGATATTAAAAACATGTCCGGTAGATATGAAGAGAATTTTAAAAACAAAAATTATTTTTAGTTCCGCACTAACCGCATTATGCGGGTGCTTAATTATGGTTATATTTTACGTTATGTACAGGCCGGGTTTGCCGTATTTATTATTAGGAATAGTCCTTATGATTTTATTCAGCTGGGGTGATTCGATTATCAGTACTTCTGTCGGGTCCTTTTTCCCGGTTTTTAAACCGTCGGCATCGAAAAAAAATAATATATCATTTCTGGGCAGTATACTGAATTTAATAGTGTTTCTGGTATACTTGCTGTTTTTTGCAGGTATTGCGATAGGGATGTTATTTCTGGCAAATTATCTGTCATGGCCTTATTATTTAATATTTCCTGTAATAATGGTGCTGGAGCTGATACTTGATATAATTCTGTATAATATATTGGTAAATATCAGTGCTTATAAGTTGAATAGAATTGAATGGAAGTTTTAAGGGCTTATTCTCTTTTACTTTTTAGTTATCTTTCCAGTAATTTTTAATATCTACTTAAATTATTGTAACGCTTTTATGAATTTTTCTTCAATTTGTTCTAATCACTTTTCTTAAAAAGAAAAATATAATGGAATAAGTTTCCATTAATTGAAAATTTCTGTTCTGGAAAGAATACATCCATTTCGTGTCAATGCAATATATTATTTTGCATATAAAGAAAATTAATATTAACATATATATTGAATATTATAATTATAATAGTATGAAAAAATAAATTTCTGATATAATATATTAATGTAAGCATAAAAGTATTAATAATATTATTAATAGAAATAGGGTAGAGAGACATGGGAAAAATATATAAAAGGCAAAATTTTAGATTTTTTAAAAATTTTAGCTATAAGTTTATAAGATTAAAGTATTTTATATTAATAGTGGGAGCAATGCTGCTGGAAATTATAGTACTGGTTATATATATAATAAATAATGAAAACATTGTTTATTTTGATTTATTTACGGGAGGAATATTATACGGCTTTACCAGTATAATTGTAGTAGTACTTGCGCTGGGATGCCTGGTGCTTATTTTAACTGATAGGTCTAGAAATAAAAATAGAATTAAAAAATTCAATGATTTCAGGAGAAGTTATTTTAAACTGTCAAATGAATATACAAGGGAAATAGATGAATTGGTTAAAAGATTTGATGAAGAAAAAGATAGTTTTGAAACAAAAATAAATTATGCTATAAATATTTCAGAGAAATACAACGATTATTCAAAAGAATTTTCGAAGATAAGAATTCCTGGTTTTTTAAGTGATGCGTTTAATTATGAATCGGATCATCTTAATAAAGAGAAACTATTCTTCACTAGATTTTCATTATTGTCAAAACGGCTAGAGCTGGAGAAAATTAATAAAGAGTCTGACCTGGCTCACCAAAATTTTAAAAGAGAACTCAATAATATCGAGAAAAATTTAAGGTTGATAATCTAATAAAAGTATATTATTTAAAATATTTAAATAATATCTATAAAATTTTAACAATGGCAGATAGCAATAAGATTAAGGAACAGTTAAATTTGGAAATAGATAAAATCAAACAGATAATAGATGCCTATGAACAGTCACAGCCTGATTTGGTAAAATTAAAGGAAGCTCTTGATGAGAGTAAAGAAGAATATGAAAATTTAATAAATTCTGCTCCTTTTGGCATAATAACTCTTGATGATAAAGGGATTATTACATCATGTAATAATAGTGTGTTAGAATTCCTTGATTTACCCAAGGCGGAGATAATCGGTAAAAATTTTACAAAACTTAAATTTCTGAATATAAAAGATATACCCAGCTATCTTAAAATATTTACACATGCCTTGAAAGGAAAAGAAGGCATGTCATTTGAGATAACAGGCCGAAATAAGAAAGGGGATATCTTTTTTGGAGAAGTTCGTTATGGACTTATAAAAAAAGATAATAAGGTTAAATCTGTACAAGTATTGATAAATGATATTACCGGAAGGAAAAAAGTAGAAGAAAAATTAAAATACTTAAGATTTCATGATGAACTGACAGGCTTATATAATAGAGCATATTTCGAAGAAGAGGTAAAAAGACTGGATTCTGATAGGCAGTTTCCATTAAGTTTTATAATAGGAGATGTAAACGGTTTAAAATTAATAAACGACGCCTTTGGCAGCAGGGAAGGTGATATAGTACTTAAGAATATTGCCAGTGCCATAATAAAGTACTGCAGGAAAGAAGATATCACTGCAAGATGGGGAGAAGATGAGTTTTCAATACTGCTGCCCAGGACCCCCATAGAATATGCCAGAAAAATAGTAATTAGAATCATAGAAACCTGCAGGGCAACATATAAAGGAAAAAATAATTTTAATATTTCTTTTGGTATCTCCACGAAAAATAGCAAAGATCAGGACTTTCAGGGTGTTATAAAAGAAGCTAAAGACGAAATGTACAAGAATAAATTGTTTGAATCAAAAAGCGTTCCTGATTCTGTTATATCGTCATTAGTGGACTCATTGATGGAGGGCAGTTATGAAACCAGGGAACACGGGAAAAGAGTAAGAAAAATGGTTTTAAAATTGGGGCGCACCATAGGAATGCCTAAAAGCAAAATGGATGAATTATCAATTCTTGCGGGTCTTCATGACCTGGGAAAGATAGCCATACCTGATGATATTGTCAAAAAGAATGGAAAACTAAATGAAAAAGACTGGAAGGTTTTAAAGAGTTATCCGGAGATAGGTCATAATATTGCAAAATCTTCATATAAATTTTCAAATATAGCCGAATACATACTGACCCATCATGAAAGGTGGGATGGGAAAGGTTATCCTCAGGGACTAAAAGGTGAAGATATCCCAATGGCTTCACGTATTACTGCTATTGCAGATGCCTATGATGTTATGCGAAGTGGTAGGTTCTATAAGAGGACATTAAGCAAAAAAGAAGCAATTGAAGAGTTAAAAAAATCAAGCGGTACACAATTTGATCCAAAATTGGTGGTAGAGTTTATAAAGATTCTTGAAGAGGAATAAGTTCTATTCTGTCACCGTTTGAAATTTTTTTAAGCAGGGGCAGACTGCTGGAATCTTTAATTTTGCCAATAATTGTAACAGGGCTTGCAGCCTGCGGATTACTACCTGTACTTGCAGGTGTTTTTCCGAAAAATATGCAAAATGAATTTCCCGGGGGCCAGTATGCCACCGAACCAAAATCAACAACTTCTGTACCATTTTCCAATTCTGAATGCACGGGGATCTCAAAATATATTTCATCGCCCCACCTGTTTGCACTAGAGGCTATTGGCAATGCCTTTACAATTTTTAAAGCTGTATTTGAATTATTTAAGCTAACCGTGAATTCCATATCGTTAGAAATTATTTTGATGTCAGTCAATTATAAACCGGCTCCTTTAAGAGATTTTTATTTTTATAAATATAATATAAAAATAATATATTTTAAAGTTAAAATCCAGAGAACTAAGTAACATTTAAAAATTTTATAAGACCTGCAATGCCTTGAGAGATATAATTAAAGGAGGGGGATGACGAAAGCAAGTTCAAAAAAGAGGGAATTTGTGGTCGGCTGTGAAAATTATGGATAAATATGGTGATTTTTTAACAATTTCGCCTTAAAATATAAATTATATTTTTACATGGGATCAAGGATCCATAGAAGAAAGATTAAAAAGCATAGATAGGAAGTTAATTGTATATATGCATTTATAAAAAGAGGTAATGAAATAAAAATGAAGCATTCTAAGGGAATCGATAAAGGAAAAGTAATTTTATATGCCCTGAGCACCTGTCAATGGTGCAGAAAAACTAAGGATCTTCTAAGAGATTTAAATATCGATTATTATTATGTAGATGTTGATCTGGCTGATAATGAAAAACAGAAGGAACTGGTGGAAGAAATTAAAAAATTTAATCCGTCCTGTAGTTTTCCCACACTGGTGATAGAAGACAAGGATTGTATAATTGGATTTGATGAAGAAAAAATAAAGGAAAAATTCAAGAAGCAGTAATTATGGGTAATGAAATTAATAATAGTGAAGTTGAAAAAATATACAAAAAATTAAACAATGATGCAGAATCCGGTGGATATCACCTTAATCCTGACAACGCTTTTACCAAGAAACTTGTAAGGGGACTGCTGATAAACAAGAAAAGATATGGATACCAGGCATGTCCCTGCAGACTGGCATCAGGCATAAAAAAAGAGGACATGGATATAATATGTCCATGTGATTACAGGGATCCTGATCTGGATGAATATGGGACCTGCTATTGTGCTCTTTATGTAGATGAAGAGATACTGGAAGGAAAAAAGAAAGTAGGGTCAATTCCGGAAAGAAGATATAAAAGAGAAGGGAAAGAAAAAATAAAAAAAGGGAGATCAGCAAAAGATGTAACTATGGATGTAAAATATCCGGTATGGAGATGCAGGGTATGCGGTTACTTGTGTGCGAGAGAAAATCCACCGTCTGTCTGTCCCATATGTAAAGCTAAAAAAGAAAGATTCGAAATATTTATCAAAAAGTGATTAATCAAGTACCCTGTCTTTATCCGCCAGTTTTGCTATAGTTAATTTATTTTCTCCAAATTTATCCGATATTCTGTCAATGGCTTTAGCCAGATTTTCATATCCGGATTTCTCTTCTGGCAGTAAGTTTTCAAGCATAGAAAACGGCTTTAAGCTGCTTACCGAAACTCCAACCAGCCTGATTTTTTTTCTCTTAAGGTCAAGATTTTTAAGTAAAGAAACAGAGAATTTGTGTATATCGAATATATTGGAAGTATAATTTTTAAGAGTCGCCCTCCGGGTGATAGTTTTAAAATCAGAGAACCTTATCTTGAGAGTGATCACTCTGCCTTTATATTTCTTTAGCCGGAGGTTTCTGGATATTTTCTGTGAAAGAAGAAGAAGTGTCGATCCCAGTATTCCAAAATCGTCTATGTCTCTTCTGTAAGTCACCTCTCTTCCAATCGATTTGGGCTCCTGGTTCGGTGTTACTTTCCTGTTGTCAATTCCGTTTGCCATTTCATGTATCATTCTCCCGAGTTCCCCGAACTTACTCTCCATTATTTCAAGGGGCATATCGGCAAGATCGCCTACGGTACCGACTCCCATTGATTTAAGTTGTTCACATGTAACTCTCCCCACACCCCATATATAGGATACTGGCAGCAGCTTGACCTTTTTTATAACTTCCCTGGTATTTTCAAGCACTATTAAGCCATTTGGCTTACCTATGCTTGAGGCAAGTTTTGCCAGAAACTTATTGGGACCTATGCCGGCAGAAGAAGTCAAATTGGTCTTTTCATAGATTCTGCCTTTTATTTTTTTTGCAATTTCCAGTTCATCTCCGAAAAGTTTCTCACAGCCGGTTATATCCAGAAAAGCCTCGTCACATCCTATGACCTCCACCAGGGGAGTAAACTGAAAGAATACTTCTCTTATCCGCATTGATTCCCTTAGATACTTTTCCATGTTAACAGGAACAAAAATTCCCGGGGAGCATAGTCTTCTTGCCCTGATTATAGGCATTCCCGAATGCAAACCGTATTTCCTTGCTTCATAGGAGGCGGATGAGATTACTCCTCTATTCAGCGGCCCCCCTACAATCAGAGGTTTATTCTTGTATTCAGGAGTGTCTCTTTGCTCTATTTGTGCAAAGAATGCATCCATATCTATATGTATTATTCTTCCTGGATTTCCCATGCTGATTTTGCCTTTGCCAACAGATTATTTTTTATAGTATTTTTTCTGGCTGCGCTCCTGGTTTTTTTTAAGAGTTCAAGGCTAAAGGCATTACTGACCACCAGGAATGCCTCGTTGTCTTTTAAGCGAATCCTGCCCCGGACCATTATAGCCGAATGGTTGGTTAATATTTTCAAATTTTTCTTATATTCATCAGGAAAGAATATTGCTTCGTACATGCCGTCTTCATCTTCCATGGTGCACAGCAGCATATATCTTCCATCTCTGGTTTTTTTAATTCTTCTGTCGATAATAATACCTGCATTAAAGATGTCTCTTCTAGCGACTGCAGGATCGGGGAAGTACCTGCTTCTTATATTACGGTATTCTTCCAGCTCATTTTTAAAATACCATAGGGGGGAACTGCTCGCGCAAAAACCCAGGATCTCCTCTTCGATTTCCAGCTTTTCTTCAGGATCAAAATCTTCGGTATATTCTTTGCCATCCGTCAGAAGAGGCCTGCTGCTGCAGGAATTGTCTTTATTATTTTTCAGTCTGTAATAATTCAGCAGCAAATATTTCCTTTTTAAGCCTGTAAAATCAAATGCCCCCACTTTTATAAGGTTTTCGATTGCTTTTCCCGTTACCCTGCAGCTGCTTTTTGAGATCCTATAATAAAAATCAGCAAAGTTTTTAAAATTTCCATCTCTATTTCTTTCATTTATTATAGAATTGACACCTGCTTGCCCCAGTTCTCTAACGGTTAAAAGAGAAACTCTTATGGATTTTCCTTCATCTTCGACAGAGAATTTGAATCCGTTTCCGTTAATATGGGGGAGTTTTATATTTATGCCGAGCCGCCTTGCTTCTTCGATGTATCTGGATCTGTCGTAGTAACCTGAATTGTTGGTCAATATTATTGATAACAGTTCTGCCGGGTAGTGAGCCTTTATGTAGCAGATTTTATAGGACAGTTCGGCATAAGCGGCAGCATGAGCTTTAACAAAACCGTAGCTGGCAAATTTGGATATCAATTTAAAGATTTCCTCTGCGGTGCCTATATGGTAACCTCTGACGATTGCCCCTTTAATGAACCGTCCCTTATGGGTTTCCATATCTTTTTTTGAAAGTCCGGTCATGGCTTTTCTCAGGTTGTCGGCTTCGCTGAGAGAATATCCTGCTATGCTGACCGCTGTTTGTATTACCTGCTCCTGAAATAATATTATCCCATAGGTCTCATTTAAGATCGGCTCCAGATTCCTGTGAAGATAGACAGTATTTTCTTTTCCGGATTTTCTGGCGATAAAATTTTTAACCATCCCTGATTGCTGGGGACCGGGCCTGTATAGAGAGATGAGTAGTGTAATATCGTTCAGGGTGGACGGCTTTATTTTTTTTGCCAGTTTTCTGATGCCGAAGCTTTCCAGTTGAAAAACTCCCAATGTCTTTCCATTTTTTATAAGGTCGAGTGCCTTTCTGTCGTTGTATCTTATTTCCCGGATATTCAGATTTATATTTCTTTCAGCCTTCAACATATGTGTTAATTCATCCAGCAGGCTGAGACTCAAAGAGTTTATAAGGTCTATTTTTAAGAGCCCCAGAGCCTCTATGCTATCCATATCATACTGGCTGGTTACCTCGCCGGTTCGTGACAGAGTAAGAGGAATTTTTTTTGCCAGGCTGGAATTGGATATGATAAATGCAGAGGGATGCACAGAAGTGTGCCGCACATAACTTTCGATTTTCTTTGAAATATAGGTTATTTTTTTATACTGTATGTCATCCGGTTCCGTATGCTCCTGATTTTTAAGAAGGCCCCCATGACCCTGCCTGACGGAGGATGTTGAGAAACCGGGATCTGACTTGATTGCCCAGTCTATGTCTTCTTTGCCCCATCCCAGGATTCTTCCCGCTTCTCTTAAGGCGGATCTCGGCTTCAGGGTAGAAAAGGAGCATACCCTGGAGATATTATTTTTACCGTATTTGCCAATGAGATATCTTATTATTTCAGCTCTTCTTTTATGGGACAAATCGATATCTATATCAGGAGGATCCTTTCTTTCCTTGTTGAGAAACCTTTCGAAGTAAAGGTTGTTTTTTACGGGATCGACATTAGAGATACCCAGCAGATAAGAAACTATACTTCCCGCAGAAGAGCCCTTTCCGCAGATGGGGATATTGTTTTTACGGGCAAATGCTGCTATATCGGCAACAATAAGAAAATATCCGCAGAAGCCTGTTTTTATTATCACTTCCAGTTCTTTTTTTAACCTGCTGCAGATATCTGCCGAAGGATTGTCTCCATATCTCCATTTCACCCCTCTCCGACAGAGACTCCTGAGGCAATCTTCCTGTGTTTCACATCCCGGAACTTTGAAGCGGGGATAGTTTATATTGCCAAGAGGGAGCTTTAAATTACACTTGTCAGCTATGACACGGGTATTGGAAATTGCTTCTGGTACGTCGGAAAACATCTCCAGCATTTCAGCGGCGGATTTGAAATAATGTTCGTTATTGCCGATAGGTCTTACGGCAGTTTCACCGTCTTTTCCCATCTCTTTTATTCTGGAGAGATATTTATATATGCTGTAGTCTTCTTTATTTAAGTAGTGGACATTGTTTGTAGCTACTATGGGGAAGCTGTTTTTCAGGGCAAAATTAATAAGTATCTCGGAAAGTGAAGATGAGGTAAGGCTTCCTCTGGTTTTTGGATATCTTTGAATCTCCAGGAAGAAATCCCCTTTGAATAATTCCCGGTAGTATGCGGCAGAGGTCAATGCTCCGGCTGTCTTTCCTGCTTTCAGCAGCAGGGAGATTTCACCGGTTTCACAGCAATTGAGTCCTATAAGACCCTGGTTCATTTTCTCGAGTTCTGTTATTTTAACTGCCGGCGGTGAGTCTCTTTTTTCCATATGAGATTTGCTTATTATCTGACATAAATTTTCATATCCTTTTATATCTTTTATAAGAATAATCATGCCGGAAAGTATGCTATTATTTACAATGCCGATTACGCAGCCGACTATGGGCTTTATGTTTTTTTCAGTTGCCAGTTTGTAGAATTCAACCGCTCCGCTCATTACATGTTTGTCGGTAAGGGCAATTGTCGCCATGTTATTTTTGACAGCAGCATTAACCAGCTCTTCTATGCCTATAGTCGATTCCATAAGGCTGTACTCGCTGTGTACATGAAGATGGGAAAAAAAAGTCACTTTATTTGCTCCTGTCCCTTAAATTTTGTTCATATATGTGTCCGCAACTGCCCATCTCTATATTACAACCGAACATATGTTTGGTCAATAAAAACTTATAATTTTAGGCGCTTAATAATTTTAAGGTTGATTTTTTAATATTTTTATATATAATGTTAAGTTTTGTGTGGTGTTATCAAAAGATGTTTTAATAAAAATATTAATATTTATTGCAAAATATCGTAGAAAAAAGGGAAAAATATGAGGAAATGCAGCAAAACCATACATATTTCATTCTGGGCCCTGGCAGCATTTTTTATTCTGGCAGCTTCGCTGTCACTATTTTTTAAGGACAACGGACTTGATTTTTTGTTTTCAAATAATGAGATCGGAGAGTTTGCAGGAAGCGAAGAAGTAGTAATTAAAGAAGCGGTAGAAGTTGAGAAAGAAGTAGAATGGTATTATTTTATTGCTTCAGGTTATAGTGCCAATGATCCTGTACAGGGGACTAATAATATAACGGCGACGGGTAAGGAAATAAAGCAGGGAATGGTTGCGGTGGACCCCGAAGTAATACCTCTGGGAACCAAAATTGAAATAAAAGAAATGGGCATATTTGTAGCAGAGGACACAGGGGGTAAGATTAAGGGCAACAGGATAGATGTTTATTTCGATTCAAAGGAAGAAGCAAAAAAATTTGGCAAAAGGGGTATCTGGATTAAAATAGCAGACGGCGGCTATAAACTGGCTGATTTGTCTGATAATGAACAGTACATAAGCAGATATATGAACAGATAGGAAATTTTTATCCTAATTTTTATTTTTCTTAATAATTTTGATTAAGATGTTGTAGAATTCAACGGCATCTTTTTTCTTTATTTTTTCTATTTTAAAACTTTCCTTTTTATTTTTGACAATCAGGGTGGAATAAATCAAACCTTCTTTTAAATCGGCGCTGTTGACGAAGGGGTAAGTGGCTATAAATTTCTTATCCCTGGTTATGTTGGAATAAAAATAAAAAAATAATTTCTTATCGGTTAGAACCAGAAGGCCAGCAATAGTATTCTCCAGGATACCGGGTGCGGTTAATACTGTTTTTTCACCCGGTCCCATAAAAGGAAAATAGCCCATATCATGTGCCTGTGAGTCGCCTAAAGAAAATTCGCCCATATTAACACCTCTGGGGTTTTAAAATTTAGTAAATTAAAGAATATAAAAAAAATTTCTAAAGGAAAAACCAAACGTAATTATATAAGATAACAATTGATAAAAAAAGTAATTCTTTAAATAAAAAACATATTGCCGGTATGTTATAATCGTAAAACCTGCATTATGCTTAATTTTATCCCCCAACGAACAATATTTGTTTTGTAAAAAAAATGATTATATAATACTTTATTAACCATAACGAGCGGAAGTAGCTCAGCTGGTAGAGCATCACCTTGCCAAGGTGGGGGTCGCGGGTCCGAATCCCGTCTTCCGCTCCATTTCTTTCATAAAAGGTTTTTTGTTATATGAATACAAAGATATATAATTGTTAAAGGTCTATGTAAAAAAGAATGATAAAAATGATTGAAATAAAATTTAATAAGCTTGGAAAGATAAAAGTAAAAAAAAATACAAGCATCCTTGACGCTCTAAGAGGGATAGATAAAAAATTAGCCGTACAGGCACTTGCAGCCGAGATTCTTCCTAAGGGGAACAAGGGTACGGATGGCAGTTTAGTGGATCTTAACTGCAGAGTGAGCAGGGATTCAGCCTTTAATATAATTACTTCCGAGAACAGAGATAAAGCGTTAAATATTTTGAATCACAGCACTTCTCATATAATGGCAGCAGCCGTGAAAAGAATATTCCTGGACGCAAAATTTGCAATCGGCCCGGCTATTAAAGACGGTTTTTATTATGATTTCGAAACCAGAAAAGATGTATCGGCTGAAGATCTTCCTAAAATTGAAAGAGAAATGGAGAGAATAATAAAAGAAGATTATGGATTTGAAAGAAGCGAGATTAAAAAGGAAGAGGCCAGAGAATTATTTAAAGGAAATCCTTACAAAATCGAATTGGTAGAGGGCATCAAGAGCAAGAAAGTCAGTATTTATTCTTCCGGGGATTTTACGGATTTATGTTCGGGGCCGCACATTCCATCGACGGGAAGAGTCGGGGCATTTAAGCTGCTAAGCATAGCAGGTGCTTATTGGCGGGGAGATGAAAAAAATAAGATGCTGGTAAGAATATACGGGGCATCGTTTTTTAAAAAGGAGGAATTAAAAAATTACCTGGAAAGGCTGGCTGCAGCAAAGAGAAGCGACCACCGGAAGATCGGAAAAGATCTGGACCTGTTCAGCTTTAATGATCAGGCTCCGGGATTTGCATTTTTTCATCCCAAGGGAATGGTACTGCGGAATACTATACTGGATTACTGGAAAGAAGAGCATATAGAGGAAGGTTACAGCGAGATTAGTACGCCGATTATACTGAGCAATCAGTTATGGAAAACTTCGGGACACTGGGACAACTACAGGGAAAACATGTATTTTGTAAGAATCGATGAAGGAGATTATGCCATAAAACCTATGAACTGCCCCGGAACGATTATAGTATACAAATCAAGCCAGCACTCCTACAAAGAGCTGCCCATAAGGATTGCAGAGCTGGGTCTGGTGCACAGGCATGAAAAATCGGGAGTTTTACATGGATTATTCAGAGTGAGAAGTTTCACCCAGGATGACGCTCATATATTCTGCATGGAAAATCAATCAAAAGAAGAAGTTTCTAAAGTAATAGGTATGATTGATCGAATATATAAGATTTTTGGTTTCGATAAATATTATATGGAGCTTTCAACAAAGCCAAAAAAGAGAATAGGTACCGACAGCATGTGGGAAAAAGCAGAAGGTATATTAAAGGAAGCTATTGAGAGCAGGGGATTTGACTATGTAATCAATAAGGGGGAAGGAGCTTTCTATGGTCCTAAAATTGACTTCCACATACAGGATTGCCTGGGAAGAACATGGCAGTGCGGCACCATACAGCTGGATTTTGCCATGCCTGAGAAATTTAATATTGAATATATGGGAGAAGATAATAAAAAACACAAGCCGGTAATGATACACAGGACCGTACTGGGAAGTATTGAAAGGTTCATAGGCATACTTATAGAGCATTATAGCGGAAATTTACCTCCCTGGCTGGCTCCGGTTCAGGTAATCATTTTACCGATTTCTGAGAAATTTTACGATTATGGTAAAATAGTATATGAAGATCTAAAAAAAGAAAATATAAGGGTAGAGATTGATAACAGAGTGGAATCATTGAGCAAGAAGATAAGACAGGCTGAAATTAATAAAATACCTTATATGATTATTTTGGGAAAAAATGAGGAAGCAACGGGGACTATTACAATCAGGAAAAAAATCGGCGGTGATATAAGAGAAATAAAAACGCCTGATTTTATAAAGGATTTTAAAAGTGTCGTTGAAAATAAAGATAGGCTTTATTAGCTGAAATTATATTTTCCTTTATTTTTTAAAAAAATATTTCTATAATTTAACTCTAACATTCTTGGGAAAAGTATTTGATATTAATTTAAATTATTTGTTAACTATATCGAGAGGTGCATAAAATGACACTGAAGGAAAGAGTAAAGCTTTATACCACGAAGACTGCTATTAAAAGTGCGCTAAAAATACTTCCCAGAATTTCCGATGAGAGGTGGCTTTCGCTGATAAAAGGAAGAGTATACAGGCTCAAGAAGAAAGAAGAGAGAGATTTCCTGGAAAACTTGCTGGTGAATTTAAAAGCTGCAGCCTCAAGAGTATCTCCGCAGGTAAGAGAAAAAATAGTTATGAACCTTATAAACAATGCCATGGTACAGGGACAGCCTAAGAGGATGGCGTTTGCCAAAAAACATGGTTTCAGTCCGCCCAATTTACTGGTTATAAGCCCTACTATGCGGTGTAATTTAAAATGTTACGGGTGCTATGCATGGCAGTATTCAAGAAAAAAAGATCTGCCATATGATGTTTGCAACAGGGTAATCGACGAGGCAAATGATATAGGACTTTACTTCTTTGTTATAACCGGAGGCGAACCGTTCTGCTGGGATAAATTTTATAACTTTCTTGAGAAGCATAATGACTCATTCTTCCAGATTTACACCAACGGCCAGCTGATAGACAATAAAGTTGCAAAAAGACTTGCTAAGCTTGGGAATGCAGTTCCATGCATAAGCATAGAAGGTTTTGAAAAAGAGACTGATAAGAGAAGGGGCAAGGGAGCCTGGTCCAGAGTTATGAATGCCATGGATGTGCTTAATGAAAACGGAGTGCTTTTTGGATTTTCGGTAACTGCAACCAGAGGAAATAATGAACTGGTTGTAAGTGATGAATTTGTTGATTTATTTGTAAGCAAGGGAGCATTTATAGGATGGTATTTCAATTATATTCCAATAGGCAGGGAACCCGATATGGAACTAATGCCTACCCCGGAGCAGAGGGACTACAGAAGACAGAGGATTTTGGAAATAAGGAAGACAAAGAAAATAATAGTAGCAGATTTCTGGAATGATGGTCCGCTGGTAAACGGGTGCATGGCTGGAGGGAAGAATTACCTGCATATAAATGTAAACGGCGATGTTGAACCATGCGTATTTGTACACTTTGCAGCTGATAATATAAAAGAAAAGAGTCTCATTGATATTCTGACATCAGACTTTTTCATGGCATTTAGAAAAAGACAGCCCTATACAGAAAACCACTTAAGGCCCTGCAGCATAATAGATAATCCATATATTTTAAGGGATATCGTTGCAGAAACCGGTGCTTACCCCACACATGAAGGGGCAGAGACAATAGTAGGATGTCTTGCAAAACCATTGGATAGATATGCCAGTGATTATAAAAAAATAGCGGATGAAGCATGGGAAAAGGAGTATGTTCCCAAAGAAGATAAAGAAGTCGCAGTGTAGACAAAATAATTAATAATTAGTATAATCCAACGTTATAAAAATTAAGTTGAAAAATTAAAATAAAAATAAGTAGAAATCATCTATTTCTCACCAATCGACGATTTATAAAATCTGTTGATTCGGTTAATTATATTTAATAGGTAGATGATTTGTCTGCCTATTTTTTTTTAAAATAATATTAGTGCCGGAGGTGTAAATTCAACAAAAAGAGAATTCTCATAAACGAACAGATAAGAGTACCGGATATCAGATTAATTGAAGAAGATGGGACTCAGATTGGGGTAATACCTGTCAGTGAAGCATTAAGGAAAGCTGAAGAAAAGGGCCTTGATTTAGTTGAAATATCACCTAACAGCAAACCGCCTGTCTGCAAAATAATGGATTACGGGAAATACAGGTATAAATTAGAGATATCAGAGAAAATAAGGAAAAAGAAACAATCTCAGATTATTGTAAAAGAAATTAAACTAAGGCCAAAAATAGACACTAATGATCTTAACACCAAAAAGAAGCAAATAGAGAAATTTCTGTCAAGCGGCTATAAGGTGAAAATAACCGTTATGTTCAGAGGCAGGGAAATAGTACATAAAGAACTTGGAATGAATATACTTGATAGACTGGTAAAAGAATTGGAAGAAAAAAGCGTGTTAGAGCTGGAACCTAAATTAGATGGTTATAACATTATTATGATTTTGGCACCAGATTAAAAGTAAAATTATTCTAGTTAAATTAAATTGGAAGGATATTATAATGCCAAAAATTAAAACTCATAAAGGTGCTGCTAAAAGGTTTAAAGTCACCGGGAGTGGGAAGATTGTCAGAGAAAAAGCCTACAAAGGACATATTCTGACCAAAAAGAATTCTAAAAGGAAAAGACGACTGAGTAAAAGATATGAAGTAGCTGCTTCTGATAAGAAAAAAGTGAGAAGGCTTTTAGGCAGATAAGGAAGGACGTGATTGGTATGACCAGGGTTAAAAGAGGACAGGTCAAAGGAAGAAAACATAAAAAAATATTAAAAGGAGCAAGGGGATATTATGGCTCCAAAAGCAGGAGCTATAAAATTGCCAAAGAACAGCTGCTAAAATCGATGAGTTATTCATACAGGGATAGGAAGAATAAAAAAAGGAACTTTAGAAGATTGTGGATTATCAGGATTAATGCGGCAGCAAGGGCCAATGGTATTTCGTACAATGAATTTATTAATGGTCTGAATAAAGCAAGTATTAATATAAATAGAAAAATGTTATCGGAAATGGCTGTAAGTGATCCTGATGCTTTTCAAGAATTAACCAATATTGCTAAAAGCAGATAGTATAAAATAATGGGAAATGAAGAGAAGATTGTAGGAGAATTAAAAAATAAAATAAATATTGAACTGAGCAGTTTTAATAAAGAACTGGGAAAGGCTAAGAATTTAACCGAACTGGGAAAGATCAGGACAGAATTTACCGGTAAGAAGAGTTTTATAAGCAGTACTTTAAAAAATATAGGTAATTTACCAAATGGAATCAAACCACTGGTCGGAAAAAATTTAAATATCGCCAGGAAAGAAATAGAATCAGATATTCTGGAAAAAGAAAAAATCTTCAAGGACATAGAATATAACAATACGCTGAAAAAGGAGATTTTGGACCTGTCATTGCCGGGGAGATTAATCGGCAGTGGTAAAAAAAATATAATTTCACAGGTAGTTGAAGAAATAGAGCAGGTTTTCATAGGAATGGGATTTAAAATAGCGGAAGGTCCGGAAGTAGAAACAGATTATTATAATTTTGAAGCATTGAATACTCCGAAGGACCATCCTGCAAGATCACTGCATGATACCTTTTTTATTTCCGAAGATATCCTTTTAAGAACACATACTTCACCGGTTCAGATAAGATATATGGAAAACCACAAACCTCCCTTACTAATAATAGTCCCGGGGAAAGCTTATAGGAGAGATTATGATGTTTCTCATACTCCTATGTTTACACAGATAGAGGGACTTGTGGTAGATAAGGATATAAATTTTAGTAATCTTAAATGGACACTTGAAACTTTTGCACATGAAATTTTTGGGAAGGAAAGGAAAGTGAGGTTTAGGCCCCATTACTTTCCTTTCACGGAACCCAGTGTTGAAGTGGATGTTTCCTGCAATATATGTGGCGGAATAGGGTGCAGAGTATGCTCGAACTCCGGATGGCTTGAAATCCTGGGGGCAGGGATGGTAGACCCTAACTTATATTCCTTTGTAGGATATAACCCGGAAGAAGTCAGCGGCTTTGCATTCGGAATGGGTATAGAAAGAATTTGTATGCTAAAATACGGCATTGATGATTTAAGACTATTCTTCGAGAACGACCTAAGATTTCTAAAACAATTTTAAATTCCAATATTATTTGTGGCATCCATGGATATCAATTGTGTAATTTTTAAAAAGCTTCTGCGGAATTAAAAGTTTAACGGAGGGGAAAACACTTAAGTTGAAAGTAACATTAAACTGGCTAAACGAGTTTTTAAATCCTAAAAGCCTTGAACCCGAGAGTATAGCAGGGGCTCTTACTATGAGCGGGACCGAGGTTAAGAAAGTCAAATATATGGGAGACAAATATAAAGGGATAATTGTCGGCAGGATCACCTGTATATCACCTCATCCTGATGCAGATAAGCTTTCATTGTGCGAAGTGGATATTGGCCCGGAAAAGTTAAAAATAGTATGCGGCGCCAGTAATTTTAAAAAAGAAGACAGAGTTGCGGTAGCTACGGAAGGCTCAAAAATTAAAGATATAACCATTAAAAAAAGCAAAATAAGGGGACAGATCTCCGAAGGGATGATGTGTTCTGAAGTGGAATTGGGTCTTTCTTCTGAATCGGAAGGAATAATGGTTCTAGATAAAAACAGCAGAATAGGTGAGGAATTTTCGAAATCGGTAGGTCTGGATGATATCGTTTTAGAATTAGAAATTACACCCAATCGTCCTGATTGTTTAAGCGTGATAGGAATTGCCAGGGAGATAAGTGCATTAACCGGTGCAGATCTGGTAATTAAAGATTACAATTTTAAAGAAAAGCTTAATGCGGATTCTGATTTTAAAATCGATATAAAGGATTATACTTTTTGCCCCAGATATTCGGCAAGGATATTTAAAAATGTCCCGGCAGTTAAATCACCCTGGTGGATGAGAAACAGGCTTATGATGTGCGATGTAAGACCTGTCGACCTGATTGTTGATCTTACAAATTATGTTATGCTGGAAACTGGCCAGCCGTTACATGCTTTCGACAAAGATCTTCTGTATTCAGATAAGATTATAGTAAGAAATGCCATAAACGGGGAAAAAATAGAAACGATTGATGATTCAATAAGAACACTGGATGGAGACGCAATAGTAATAGCAGACGAGAAAAAAGCCGTGGCTATTGCAGGCATTATGGGCGGGAAAGGCACAGAGATAAATGAGGATACAAAAAATGTCCTGCTGGAATCAGCTAATTTTTACGGACCTTCCATAATGAAAACTTCCAAAAAAATAGGTCTTAGGACCGAAGCGTCAAATAGATTTGAGAAAAAGATTGATCCTATGCTTACGGTAACAGCCATAAAAAGGTTTAGCGATCTACTGGAAAGAATAACCAATTTTAAGGCAGATGGATCAATATATGATAATTATAAAGGAATAATAAGGGAAAGAAAAATTAGTTTAAGGGTAAATAAAGTAAAAAAGGTTCTGGGAAAGGATATTGACGCAGTTTTAATTTCCGATATTCTTGCCAGATTAAAAATAAAAAATAAATTAAAAGACTATGCTATAGAAGCGGAAGTCCCTTCTTTTAGATATGAGGATCTTGAAAGGGAAATCGATCTCATAGAAGAAATTGCCAGAATTTACGGATATAATAAAATAGACCCCATTCCAACCGCTGCGAGTGACAGGCGGGGGAAATACAGCAAGTATCAGAAAGCAGTTAAAAATATAAGACAGTCCCTATGCGACATAGGACTGATTGAAGTCATAAACTATTCTTTTATCGGAGATGATGCACTTATGAAATGCAGGGTAAATCTGGAAAAGGAATATAATCAGAATGTAGAGATAATCAATCCCATAAACGAAGAGTTTAGGATACTAAGGCCAATTCTTATGCCGGCTCTTATAAAAAATATTAAAGATAATGTAAGCTGCAGTATAAGAGACATGGGAATATTTGAAATATCCAGAACCTTTAAGAAAAATAATTCCGGTAAAATGCCTTTTGAGTCAAATAGGCTGGGAGTAATGCTAACGGGCAGATCGATTATTAAAGGATGGAATGAAAAGGAAAGAGCTTTTGATTTTTTTGACCTGAAAGGTGTGCTGGAATTTATATGCAGGATGTATTATCCGGAAGAAAATTTAAAAATAAAGGAGAAGGAGTATAAATTTTTTCATCCCAGGATCAGCGCCGATATAAATATCGGCGGTATGAATATAGGAATAATCGGTAAAATTCATCCAATGGTTATAGAAGAAAATGAAATCGGCCAGGATATTTATTATATGGAAATAAATATGGAAAAATTTATAGATAATACAGAGGAATTCAGAGAATATGAGGATGTGGCACAATTTCCATCTATAGATATTGATCTGGCGATAGTAGTTGATCAGAAAGTAAAAAACGAAGATATTATAGGTGAAATCAAAAAAAGCGGGACGAAATTATTAAAAGAGGTAAGGCTTTTTGATATATATAGAGGAGCGCAGATAGAGAAAAATAAAAAAAGCATGGCTTACTCTCTTAATTTCAGAGATAGTGCCAGGACCTTAAAGGATACGGAAACAGAAATAATAATAAACAGAATACTGGAGAATCTGGGCAAGAAATTTAATGCAAAAATTAGAGAATAAGTAATAAATGATAATTGAATTTCCGGGTACAAGGGGAGAGATTGAAGAAAGCAGTAAAAAACACAAATACCACTCGTCCTTAATAGTCAGTTACAAATATACAAATATTCTCGTTGATTTTGGAGCGAAGTATAATCCAGAATTATTAAATGAAATAAAAAAGCTGGACTTCATTTTAATAACCCATGCTCATCCCGATCATTACATATGGACATTTAAGCGTGAGGATGAAATAGATATTCCGGTATACTTGACTGCGGATACCCTGAACTATAGTAATAACAAGCCCCGGACCTATAAAATAATAAAAGCAGGCAGGAAATATAATCTAAAAGACCTGGAAATAAAAGCGTATAAAGTAATGCATTCGTTGAATTGTCCGGCAGTGGGTTACAGAATAAGGGGAGACAGAACTATTGTATATGCTCCGGATATCCTTGATTTTGAAGGGGATAAAAAAGAGGTTCTGAAAGGTATCGACCTGCTTATAGCTGACGGGTCCAGTGTAAATATAAATATGGTGAGAAGAAAAAATAACAGACTGTTCGGACATACCATGATAAGGACAATAATAGGCTGGTGCAAAAAATATGGAATTACAAAATTAGTAATAACTCACTGCGGTAAACAGATATTAAATATGGATAGCAGGGAACTGAGAGACAGACTGGAAGAATATTCGGAAGGAAGAGTTGATGTAACGGTAGCTTATGACGGATACAGGATGAAATTGTAAGAAGATTAAAAAAATAATTATAAAGGAATTTCTGCTAAAGTAAGGAACTAAAAAAATAAAAGTGTTTTAATTCTCCATATTCTCTTCATTTTTCTTTTATATAATTTCCTCTAAAAAATTAAAAAGGGGAAATTATGATTACCGGAAGAAGAAAAATTATATCATATTCAGCTTATTTATTAACCATAATTTTAATATCGGTTATTTCGGTATCCTGTATGGGTGGTATGGGACCGTTTGCCGGTACTGCAGGCGAAGAGATAAATGATAATGGTATCGAAACATTTGAAGTTCGGAGAGGAGATATCTTTCAAATTGTGTCAACTACAGGATCGATATATTCAAATATTCAAAATAATTATTCCATGCAGGGTTCAGGTGAAATAATATCTGCTATGGAGAAAGGTGATTCTTTTAAAAAAGGAGATATATTGGTAGAGTTGGATAAATCAGAAGGAATGGAAAGCATTTCTCAAATGGAAAAGGATATAGAATTATCAGAAATTTCACTGGATGCAGCAAAACTTAATTATCAGAGTGCTCTGGATTCAAATCATATAGCCGTTCAGCTTGCAGGGATTAATACGGAACAGGCGGAAAAATCAACAGAGGCGGCACTGGATTCTCTGGAAGATGCTAATAGTAATGCAAAGTTATCTTATGAAAATTCAGTTAATTCACTGGAGAATACAGAAGATTCAGCCTACTGGTCCATGCTAAGTGCAAAAAGTTCACTGGAAGAAGCAGAAAGGATTCTGGCTGCTGATCCCACCGATGAGGTCAAACAGTATAATGTAAAAGCTGCTAAAGAAAAATATGAACTTACAAAGGTTCAGCAAGAATCTAGTATCGAAAGCTCAGAGAATTCTCTGGGATCTAATAGACTGCAGAATGAATCTTCCGTAAAATCAGCAGAAAATTCGTACCAGCAATCAATTCTAAACCAATCTTCTACTTACTGGAATAATTTAGGCAGTTCCCAAAACGCTGAATCACAGATAGTATCAACAAGGCAAAATATAAATAAGGCGGAGATACAACTGGAGCTTGCTAAAATGAACCTGGAATCGGTAGAAAAGGATCTTATCGGTAACTATACAATTTATGCTCCTTACGATGGGATAGTCATGTCGTCAGATTTTAGAACGGGAAACTATAATAGCGGAAATATGATTTCTATAATTAGTAATGATTTTATAATAAAAGCGACTATAGGGGAAACTGATTTTCCAAAAGTTTCTACGGGCAATGAGGCATATATTACCCTTGATGCTTATCCTGATAGCCAGTTTTCAGGAAAAGTTGAAAAAGTTATACCTGTTTCAACGGATGACAGCGGAATAATTAATTTCGAAATAATGATTAATTTTAATGATAATAATGAGTTTGAAATATTCTATGGATTTTCGGCCAATATTGATATTGTTACAGAAAAGGCAGATAATATTTTATTTGTACCAATACAAGCGGTGTATAAAGAGGGTGATAAAAGTTATGTGGATCTACTGTTATCTGATGAAACACAGCCGGAAAATATAGCCGAGTCTGTAAATAAGGTAGAAGTCAATACGGGGATAAATGATTATTATTATATAGAAATAACTTCAGGGTTAAAAGAAGGAGATATAATAATAACATCGAGAATATAAAATTTTTTAAGGAGATAAATTAAAATATGGAAGAAAAAATTATAGATATCAAAAAAGTTACCAAGATATATAAAATTGGAAACGTAAAGGTAAATGCTTTAAGTGGTATAGATCTGGAAGTGAGAAAAGGCGAGTTTCTTTCCATAATGGGGCCTTCGGGTTCAGGTAAATCTACATTAATGAATATACTCGGATGCCTGGATACACCGACTTCAGGATCTTATCTTCTGGAAGATGTTAATGTTTCCAAATTAAATGATAATCAGCTGGCGGAAATTAGAAATAAAAAAATTGGGTTTGTATTTCAGACTTTTAATTTGCTGCCGAGAACCAATATTGTAGGAAATGTGGAACTTCCTTTGATTTATTCTAAAGGAAAATTATTTAAATCAAGAAGGGAAATGATAATAGATGTAATAAATTCGGTAGGATTAAAAGAATGGGAGAAACACAGACCCAGTGAATTATCGGGTGGACAAAGACAGCGGGTCGCAATTGCCAGAGCTCTAATAAATGATCCTACTATAATACTTGCTGATGAGCCTACAGGTAATCTGGATTCAAGAACCGGAGAAGAAATAATGGCCATTTTTCAGGAATTAAACAGAAGAGACAAGACTATTTTATTTGTAACACATGAAATTGACCTGGCAAGGCATGCCGGAAGAATAATTTATTTAAAAGACGGTTCCATTACAGGTGAAGAAAAGATACGGGAACCAATAAATGCAAAGAAAAAGTTAGAAAAAATGCCAAAACTGGAGGATAAAATAAATAGTATAGAGGAGAATAATTCGCAATGAGGAGGATACTTGAGAATGTAAAAATAGCTTTTAAGTCTTTAGGTTTGAATAAATTAAGGTCTTTTCTGACTATGCTTGGAATAATAATAGGGGTAGGTTCCGTAGTAGCGGTGATGTCTGTGGGAGCAGGTGCAGAAGCCTCTATAACCGAAAATATTCAAAGTATGGGTACAAATGTAATTACTATTTCTCCGGGAAGGGAACAGGTATCTGCAGGCAATAGAGAAATGAGCATTGAATCAAATGAAAACCTGTCTGGCGGTATGGAAATAAGGATGGGATCGGGTGCAAATCAAAATAACGGCTTTATGAACGGATTTATAGAAGAAGAGGAAGAAATAGTAGAAGGAGAGTTGTATCTGGAGGATGTATATGCGTTAAAAGAAGAAGCAGGACTGCTTAGAGAAGTTGTACCTGTCTTAAGCGGCAATGCCGATATTTCTTATATGAGCTGGAATGTAAATTCAAGTGTAACTGCCACTACTGAAGATTATATAACCATGCAGGATTATAATCTGGATGAGGGGAATTTCTTTACATCCGGTGACGTAGCCAATTTATCCAGTGTTGCGGTCCTGGGATACAATGTGGTGAATGATTATTTCGGAAAGACCGATCCTATAGGTGAAATTATAAAAATAAATGGCAAAAATTTTACGGTAATGGGAACACTGGAAACAGTAGGTTATACTTTTGGTATGAGTCCTGATAATTCCATATATATACCCATTACTACTGCACAAAATAAAATCTATGGCACAGATACTGTCAATCAGATAATGGCCAAAGTTGAAAGTGAAGAAGTTATCGATCAGGCCATTGAAGAATCAAAATCAATACTTAGAATGCAGCACCACATATTACCAGGAGAAAGCAATGATTTTGAAATAAGAAGCTCGGCACAACTGCTGGAAGTCGCAAGTTCGATAACAGATATACTGGTCATTACTCTGGCCAGTATTGCTGCAATTTCACTTCTGGTTGGAGGGATAGGAATTATGAATATCATGTTTGTATCTGTAACTGAAAGAACCAGAGAGATTGGCATAAGAAAAGCAATAGGCGCAAAGAACAAGGACATTCTGGTACAATTTCTAACTGAAAGTATGGTATTAAGCCTATCCGGTGGAATTGTAGGATTAGGATTTGCAGCTATTGTGACCTGGATACTAAGTGCTTTTGTTGGCTTAAGTTCAATAATTAATGCTTCTCCAGTAATTTTAGCTTTATCTTTTTCTACAGTAATTGGTCTGGTATTCGGGATATTCCCGGCTATGAGAGCAGCGAGGCTAAATCCTATTAATTCATTAAGGCATGAATAATTTTTAATGTAAATTTATTTTTAAATTTTAAATATAAAAACCATTAAGTATAAAGATTTATAAATGAAAATTTTAATAATTGAAGATGAAATTTCAGTGGCAGATAATCTTAAATTAGGGTTTGAACAGCATAAATTTACGGTAGACGTAGCATATAACGGACAGAAAGGCTACCATCTGATAAAAGATTATGATTATGATATTATAATTCTGGATTTAATGTTGCCTGACATTAAAGGAGAAGATTTATGCAGGAAGATAAGAAAAGAGAAAATAAAAAGCTTTATCCTGATGTTAACTGCAAAAAAACAGATTGGAAACATTGTAAACGGATTAAATTGCGGAGCAGATGATTACCTTACCAAACCGTTTGAATTTTCCGAGCTTCTTGCCAGAATAAGAGCCTTGCTGAGGAGAGCCTCAGAAAATAAGGAAAATATATTGAGTACCTTTAATTTAAAAATGGACATTGAAAAGGAACAAGTTTTTATAAGTGATAAAGAGATAAAACTTACAAAGAAAGAATTTATGATACTTGAGTACCTTTTAAGGTCCAAAGGCCAGCTTTTAAGCCGCAATCAAATTCTTGAACATGCCTGGGACAGAAATGTAGATATTTTTACGAATATCGTGGATACACATATTAAAAATTTAAGAAAAAAGTTGGGTGGATACGGCAGGATAATTAACATGGTTTACGGTTCAGGCTATAAAATTCTTGACGACAAAGATCAGATAAAAAAAAATTTAAAATGGTGAGTTAATTGAAATTAACACTTAGAAGCAAAATATTACTGTGGTTTGCAATCCTTATACTGATAGCAGTTATACTTTATGGATTTTTAATCTTCTTTGTTTATAGATTTAATTTAATGGGTGAAAGATATATGATTGCCCTGAACAAGGATCCGGGACAATATAGATTAATAATCGATAGGTTAAAAGAGCTAAACTATTTTGAGTCTTTTGGCCCGCCGCATCAGCTGACTATACTCCCTCCGGAATTATTTATGAGAATATTTTTTACCATAACCGGAGGAGTGCTGGCAATAATAATTATTTCGGTATCAGGAGGTTATTTAGTTCTAAGAAGGATGATGGGGCAGATTGATTTTATAACCAGTAATGTAAGGGAAATTGATGAAAAAAGGTTGCATCTAAGATTAAACCTTAAAGGTAAGGATGCTATTTCAAAAATGGGCGGAGTATTTGATGGTATGCTGGATAAAATTGAAAATTCTTTTAAAAATCAAAAACAATTCATACAAAATGCATCACATGAATTAAATACTCCTCTTACAGTTATAAAAACTAAAATTGACCTGTTAAAGCAGAAAAAGAATATTGGTGAAAAAGATTATAAAAGTACCATAGAACTTATTGATAGTGAGATTATGAGGCTATCCGGAATTACAGAGGAATTATTAACATTATCGGATCTTGAGGAAAATAACAATAAGAGAGAGTTCAATGAAGTTAATTTAAAATCAATTCTAAACAGGATGCTTAAGGTATTTGAAAATCAAATTAATTCAAAGGATCTTAAGTTAAAAATATATTTTAACGGAGAATTTAAGATATGGGGGAGTAAATTACAGATGGAGCAATTATTACTCAACCTTTTAGATAACGCCATAAAATATAGTGTTTCCGGCAGTGAGTTAAAAATAAACCTGAAAAATATTATTAAACGGAAATTGATAAATCTTACCGTAACAAATACAAGCATGATAATAAAAAGAGAAGACCTGCCTTATATTTTTAAAAGATTCTATAAAAAATCTGCGGTAAATAACAGGAAAAGCTTCGGACTGGGTCTATCAATCAGTAAAAAAATTGTAGAAAACCATAGCGGCAGCATAAAAGCAAACTACGACGAACATAGAAAAGAAATAACATTCAAAGTATTTTTACCTAGTTATAAAAAAGTTTAAAGAAATGCCAAGTGTTTTGAATGTTCATTTTATTTTTATTTATATTGGAATAAAAATTGTATTTTAGTAAAGAAATATATTTTACGGCAGATGGTGAATAGTTCAAGAAATTTCAGGAAAGAAAAAATACAGGAATGGAATTAAATTCTATAATTATTTCATGCGGTATAAGTTTTATAATCGAGCCTGTTGTTTTTAATTAAAGCAGTAAAAGTTTTTACTAAATCGGGATCGAACTGCATTCCGGAGAACTTATCCAACTCACTTATGGCTTCTTCTTTGCTGAGAGCTTTTCTGTAGGGCCTGTCGCTAGTCATAGCGTCGTAGGCATCTATTATGGATATGATTCTTGATATAATGGATATACCGACATTTTTTAAGCCCCTGGGGTAACCTTTGCCGTTCCACCATTCATGGTGGGTAAGGATTCCTTCTGCTATAGTAGAAAGCTCCGGAGTAGTTTTTGCAATGCGGTATCCTATTTCAGGATGTTTCTTCACTATTTTCCATTCTGTGACATTTAGTTTACCGGGCTTAAAAATTATATTATCAGGTATAGAGATTTTACCAATATCATGAAGAGTGGCCAGAAGTTTTAAATCATCAAGTTCATTATCGGCAAGTTCAAGTTCCCTGCCAAGCACCAATGAATATTTTTTCATACGTGCAACATGTTCTTCTGTCTCATAATCTCTTTCCAATAAAGCTCTTTCCAGAGATGATACAATTGATCCATGAATGCTCTTTTTTTCCAGCAGCTTATGCTTGTTCATATTACTATCCGCTTCTCTTATTATTTCATTTATATTCTGAGAGACAGTATTTTTAGTTGAGGATCCTATGGAAATACTGAAGTTTATCTTATGGCCATCATTTTTTTTACAGGCTTTTTTTAATCTTTTTATTATGTTTGAAGTGGATTCTATGGTAGTTGAAGGTAATATTATCCCAAACGTATCTCCTCCGATTCTGGCTATGATATCTTCTTTTCTAAAACATTCATTTAATATTTTTGATAATCTAATCAGAGAATTGTCTCCATTCTTATACCCATAATTTTCATTTATTTTTCTGAGTCCGTCAATATCCAACAAAACAATGCTCAATGGAAGGCGTCTCTTTACGTTTAATCTTTTTAGCTCTTCTTCAAAAAATGCTCTATTAAAAAGCTGTGTGAGGCTGTCGTGAAATGATAAATACTTTATTTTATCTTCGTTCTTTTTTCTTATTGTGATGTCTCTTAACACTACTACTTTTCCAATTTTTATTCTTCTCGGATTGGTTAAATTAGAAATATTAATATCAAAAAATTTATTTTTTATTTTATAAGATATGCCAGACTGCTTATCAATATTAAATTTTTCAATTAAACTGTCAAGATCAGGCATTAATTTTTTAAGCGGTTTCCCGTTAATTTTTATCAAAGGGAGATTCATAAGTTTTTTCATAAATCGATTTGAATCAAGAATATTGTCATTGGCGTCAAGTACAAGAACACCATCGCTGATACTGTCAAATACAATGCTGCGCGCTATGGGAACAATTTCTGAGGTCTTGGATCTGGACAGTACCAATATTAATAAAGTCATACTTATAACAACAGCTATAGGTATTTTTTCAAAATGGGGGAATATATTAATTCTGGATATATCTGCCGCAATAACCAGCAAGATGACTATATGTATTGCCAGAAAAGTATAAAACTGCCACCTGTATGCATAGTATGACTTAATAAGCGTTCGAATGATTAAAGAAGTTATAAATATTACCAATAAAAAGCTAAAAGCTATATCAAGCCAGTAAAGGGGTCCAATATTCTCGATCAAAACCGGTGCGATCCTATAGGTGACCAGGGAATAATTTTTAAATATCAGATGGTGGTATTCATTGGTAAATACAAGAAGAAGCATAATGGAAGGTATAGCAGTGACAATAGCGATGTTCCTTTTTGAAAGCCATTTTTTGTAGCCAATAAAATAAATAAAAAAGATGAACCATGATACGATTACAATTTCACGTCCCAGATGCTGGATGTAGCTCATGTAAATTTTAGTTTGAAAGTTAACAAATCCCAGTTCTAAAATATTTCCCAGAACCCATATCAGGCAGCCTATCAGTATTAAGGATGATGAAATTTTCTGGGATTTTTTTTTAAAAATGCCTAAAACATTTAATAAAAATAAAACTATTATATTAAATATAATAATTTCAATTAAAGTAATAACGTATATATTGTTGACCCAAAACATTATATTATAAAAAAATAATATATATAATAATAATATATTATAGTAATATTAAAATTAATAAATGTTATAATTATTTATTATAAATATTATTCTATTTTATTATAAAGTTTTAAATAAATAAAGAAAAAATAAAAATTTTTTTAATTAATTTTGTTCATTAGATTAAGCTAATCCTGTATAATTTATTTTATTGACAATATATAAATCATATATAAATGAAAAATTATCAGAGGTTATTACTTTCTATAATTTCAGCATTATTATTATTTTTAAGTTTTAAGGACCTTGGATTTTTGGCGTGGGTGTCACTGGCACCTTTTTTAATTGTTATCTATAATTCAAATTTAAAACAAACATTACTTAATAGTTTTATATGCGGAATTTCTTTTTTTGCCAGTGTGACATACTGGATGACCGAACTTCCCGTAAAGTATGCCTGGCTATTGGTAGCAATCCTCCTGAGTCCTATATTTCTGTTATTTGGCATTGTATCGTATTTTATACTAAAGAAAATTCATCAGCCTTTTATCAGGATATTCTTAATTCCGGCAGTTTGGATATTAATGGAGTACCTGAGGTCGCAGACACTTCTGGCCTTTACCATAGGTATACTGGGCTATACGCAGCATAATTTTCTGCCGCTAATGCATGTTACCAGATTTACAGGTATTTATGGGATTTCTTTTATTGTGATTTTATGCAACATGGTTATTTTTGAAACCGTCATATTTTCCATAAAAAATAAAAAAGTTATATTTAAGTATTTGACTGTGGGTCTATCAATTTTATTAATTTTTATAACTTACGGCATCATAAGTGTAAATAATAACTTAAACAGGGTGGTGAGGGGAAAAGGTTATAATGAAATAAGTGTAGCGGTTGTTCAGCCGGATATATTGTTCGGGAAAAAATATTCTAAAAAGGGAACAGAGTTAATACCGGAGCCCTATAGTGAAAGCACCTATTTCAAACCCGGTACCGATCTGGTAATATTTCCCGAAAGTGCATTGTGGGGGTCAATTGATGAGAGTAAAACTTTTGAAGAATGGGCCCGGAATACTTTGGAAAATGAACCCTTATGCATATTGATAGGGCAGTATATGCATGATAAAGAATACAACCGGTATTATAATTCGGCATTACTTTATAATTCAAATATGGAAATTTTAGGAAGATATGATGAAATACACCCTGTTCCTTTCAGTCAGTATGTACCATATCGACGCATATTAGGATTACTTAAATTTGTTGATTTTTCAATAGTCAACCTTATACCCGGGAATGATTACATTTCTCTGAACTACCCGGGCAAGGGTAATCTGGGGGTGAATATCTGTTATGAATCAACGATCCCCTCAATTGCAAGAAAGATAAGAAACAATGGAGCTGAAGCAATAATTGTAATTTCTGACGGTTCAAGTCTTAATGACAGCATAGCAACATGGCACCATTTAATCTTTTCAAAAGTAAGGGCAATTGAAAACGGATGTTATGTCGTTCAATGTGCCAATACGGGAATATCTTCAATAATATCTCCTGATGGAATGATTATGGCCAGAACGGATTTGCTGGAAAGGGGAGTTTTATATGGCAGTATTTACATGATTCCGGAAAAAACTTTTTATTCAAAATTTGGCAATTTGCTGTTTTTTATTTACATGGGATTAATTTTTTCTATTACTGTTATTCATTTAATCTTGAGAAAGACTAAAGGGACCAGGAAATAACCGCTAGTTGATTCATCGTGCCTTAGTAAAAAATATTATATTACTATTTGCATAATACTCATTTATAACGTATAATATGCAAAATAATTTTATGGAAGGTTTTTTATGAAAGAAAAAATAAAAGCGGGTATCATAGGAGGCTCAGGATTTACGGGAATAGAACTTATAAAAATATTAGATGGACATAAATACGTTGAAATTGCTTTTGCAGCATCGAGAACTTATAAAAATTTAAAAGTAAGTAAAATATTTCCATCATATAAAGATAAAGGGAACAAAAAGCTTTCCTTTATTGAAAAACCTACGGCAGAAGATTTGGGAAAAATTGATGTCATGTTTTTATGTCTTCCGCCTTTAGAATCAATGGAATTCTTAAAAAATATTTCAGGGAGAAATAAATTCAGAATAATAGACCTGGGATCTGATTTCAGGTTAAAAAATCCGGAAGATTATAAATACTGGTACGGAACGGAACATATTTTAAAAAATAGACTTTCGGGATTCGTCTACGGTCTTACGGAAGTAAATAAAAAGAAAATAAAAGAAAGCAGTTATATCGCCAATCCCGGCTGTTATCCTGTCTCGGTTTTGCTTGGGCTTGCACCTATTTTGAAAAACAATGTAAAAATAGAAGATATTTATATTGATTCAAAATCAGGAGTAAGCGGTGCTGGTAGAAAGTTAAATAAGGAATATCTTTTTAGTAATATTGATAATAATTTTTATGCTTATTCGACTACAGGGCATAGGCATACCGGAGAGATTGAACAGGAAATTGAAAATATGGCGAAAAAGAAAATAAAAGTAAGCTTTACCCCGCATCTTATGCCTATGGAAAGGGGGATATTTACATCTATTTACTGCAGGATGGGCAAGCTGACGGAAGAGGATGCGGCAGGAGGTAAAATTTTTAAAATATTTGAAAATTTTTATAAGGAGATGCCGTTTGTAAGTTTTACAGGCAATAAGATTCCAAAGCTAAAGGATGTATTGGGAACCAATATGTGTATGATAGGTATAAGCCAGGATATCAGGACCCATACTTTGAAAATTTTTAGTGTCATAGATAATCTCTTAAAAGGTGCGGCAGGGCAGGCGGTACAGAATATGAATATAATGTTGGGATTCGATGAAGAAGAGGGGCTGAAGTTTAACGGAATGTTTTAAGGTATAAAAAGGATTTTAATTAAAGTATGGATAATAAAGAAAAAAATAATAATTTTGAAATCATAAGAAGCGGGACCATTACCAGCGTACCGGGATTTTATGCTGCTGCATGTCACTGCGGCATAAAAAAATCAGGTAAACCGGATATATGTGTTATATATGCGCCTGATGGAAGTGTTTGCAGCGGAGTTTTTACTACAAATAAATTTATGGCGGCACCGGTGATAGTAGCCAAAAAACAGCTTAAAAAAACTGGAAATATTAAAGCTATTATAATAAACAGTGGAATTGCCAATGCCTGCACAGGTAGGAAGGGGTATATAAATGCGATGGAGACCGTTAAAACGGGAGCTGATTATCTGGGTATCAGCTGTAATAATGTAATTGTATCGTCGACGGGAGTGGTGGGAGAGCAGCTGCCGATGGAAAAGATTAAAAAGGGAATCAAGCAGTGTGTGTCGGACCTGAGTCACAGCGGCGGTCACAGTGCAGCCGAAGCAATCCTGACAACTGATCTTAAAATAAAAGAGATAGCAGTAAAAATTAAAACTGATGGCGGCAAAAATATTGTAGTTGCA
>Ga0307419_10000074_pt1 | contig 36889 bp, 30 predicted proteins | sample SalMarWE160230MG_2_FD_202512 | JGI IMG/M metagenome (GOLD analysis project Ga0307419, IMG submission 202512) | Salt marsh sediment microbial communities from the Plum Island Ecosystem LTER, Massachusetts, United States - WE1602-30 | ecosystem: Environmental > Aquatic > Marine > Intertidal zone... | reverse complement strand
TCCATCAGGGCGTAATACCACCAGCGCGGCCGTTTTGCGTCAAGGGTCTGTGCTACGAGGGGAAGGATCTCGCCGTCCTTGACACCCTCCCTGTCGTGAAAAAAGTGGTGGATAAAGACGCTACGGATGTTCGTCTCAACGAATACGGCGGGTTTGTTAAAGGCGAAGGCGCATACAGCACCGGCAGTAGCCGCGCCCACCCCCGGCAGGGCCTTCAACGCCTCGATATCGGGCGGGATACTACCTCCATAGTCATCGACGATAATGTCGGCCAGTCTTTTGAGCGCCAGGGCCCTGCGGTTATATCCCAACCCCTGCCACGCCTCCAAAACATCCCGCAGCGGGGCGCGGGACACGGACTCGATGGTGGGAAATTGGCGGAAAAACTCTTTGTATTTCTCGATGACCCTCGCCACCTGGGTCTGCTGCAGCATCAGCTCTGACAGAAGGATCTTGTACGGATCGCGGGTCTTGCGCCAGGGGAGTTTCCGCCCGTTGCGCTTATAGTAATCATATACCTCTCTTTGAAACCGGCGTATCTCTTGGAAACTTAGTGTGCGGGGTTTCTTCATGCCAGATGCCATAGTGGATACAGTACCTTATTGAATACTATATCATGGAAGGCGAGAATGAGAAAATTACGAAAAGACTGGAAAAACGTCTTGGGCGGTATTATATTGAAAATGTACACTGATAGTGAATAGGGAGATAACCATGCCTATCTTTGAATACCACTGCATGAAATGCGATAAGGATTTTGAGACCCTGGTCTTCGGTGACCAAAAGGTCATCTGCCCCACCTGCAAAGGCACCAAGGTCAAAAAGTTCCTCTCCACCTTCAGCCACAAGAGCGATGAGGGGTTCTCAAGCTCACAGGGATCATCGTGCAGCTCCTGCAGCGCCACCAGTTGTACAAGCTGCGGTTCTTCATAATGAGGGTTATACAAGAAAATAATCTTCATATCTTCTTTTAAGTACATCTTTTATTCGTAATCCCCGATACAAACGGTCTTGACACGACAACACAGACAGGCGATAGTGCCTGTGACAATATTCTCATAAAGGAATCCAGGAGGTACCATGGATATCAAGGAAATACCCTTAGAAAAATTGGATGTGGAACAATTCATTGCGGAACAGGTCAAGGATATCGCCGCGACTGTGGGCGAGGGGGTGGCCATCAATGCCCTCTCCGGGGGTGTCGATTCGTCCGTGGTGACCATGATCGGGCATAAGGCCCTCGGAGATAGGCTTAAGACCTACTTTATCGACAGCGGTCTGATGAGGGAGGGGGAGCCGGAGCATATCGTTACGCTCTTTCAGGGATTAGGGGTCCCGACAGAGCTGGTGGATGCCCAAAAAACATTCTTCGCAGAACTAAAGGGGCGCATTGACCCGGAAGAAAAGCGGGAGGGAATCACCCGGGCCTTTTACAAAGAAGTCTTCGGCAAGCTCGTAAAGGAGACCGGCGCCAAATACCTCCTGCAGGGAACGAACTATACCGATATCGAGGAGACCGTTGCCGGGATCAAGAGACAGCACAACATCCTGGAGCAGCTCGGCATCAATCCGGAGCAGATGTACGGCTACAAGGTCATCGAGCCCCTGATCCATTTGCGAAAATCAGGCATCAGGAAAGTTGCTCAAGCAGTAGGGTTGCCGGAGGAGATCTACAACCGACCACCCTTTCCTGGGCCGGCCCTGGCTGCCAGAGTTATCGGCAAGGTGACGCCTGAGAGGACCGCAATTGTGAGAAAGGCCACCAAAATCGTGGAGGAGGAATTATCGGATAGCAAGGCCTTTCAATACCTGGCGATTCTGCATGAGGATAAAGTAACAGGGGTGAGGGCAGGTAAGAGGGATTTCGGCCTGCAGATCGAGGTCAGGTGCTGGGAGAGCACCGATGCCAAGGTCGGATCACCTACCAGGCTTGACTACGACGTGTTAGACAAATTAGCCCAGCGGATCACGACCGAGGTGCCCGGCGTGGTCAGCGTGACCTATAATATCACCCCCAAACCACCTTCCACTATAGAGGCGGTGTAGCTTTAGCGTACCTTTGAGTTTCGATTGTCAGATGGATTTGGCATGGCGGCCTGACGCCAAGGCCTGATTCCTTCAATTGCCGGACTCTCATGCCGTATGTTCCCTGTTCACTCCTGAGTCAACCACGACCTCGCGCTGCTTGCGCACTGAACTGATCAGGTAGATATGAGGGCTTTTGGCGAGGTCGTCTATTCGTATCACCCTTTCCTTGACCTTCCCCTGCTCCAAGAGATAGGCCCGGTACGTGCCTGGGAGCAGTCCGCATTGGACCGGCGGGGTATAGAGCTCCCCGTCCATCTCGACCACGACATTAGCGATGCACGACTCGGTCACTTCCCCCCGCTCATTCCACAGGATGCAATCTGCATACCCAGGGCATGACCCCAGGACCTGCTCATAGACCTGTCGATTGGTCGTCTTGTGGTACAGGAATGGGTTAGAGAAATCGACAGGCTCTGGTGCCAGGCAGCAGCGCTGTGGGTGTACGGCAGGGTCACCCAAGGATTCAGCCAGATCTTCAGACTGCAGGGTGATGCCTCCATCTCTCGCCACGAGCAGGCGGACCTTGTGGTCAGTATTGGGGAGGGTGCTTGCAAAAGAGTCCAGCTTATTGCGTATAGCGTCCATATCGGCTGAGTAGGAAAAATATGCCGCCGAGTCGATAAGGCGTTTCAAATGGTATGACAGCAAAAAATACCCCTCCTCAGGCGTCCACAAGATCGACTCAAGGAGGTCAAACTCCGGCACCTGCTGGGAGAGTATCCTTGCCTTGGTCTGACATTCCTCAAATTCCATCTGATCTACGGAGTCCCACACGATGCCGCCGCCCACGCCGTATTCGGCCTTTTCTTGGGCCTTGTCGATGAGCACCGTTCGGATAGCGACATTGAACTGCGCCTTACGGTTGGGGGTCCAGAACCCGACGGTACCCGTATAGATCCGACGCGGGGTGTGCTCAAGCTCTGCTATGATCTCCATGGTGCGGGGCTTGGGTGCCCCAGTGATAGACGCCGGCGGAAAGAGGGCCTGTAATATCCCACACAAACCAGCCTTTGTGTTGGCCCTGACGGTAGAGGTCATCTGCCACACGGTCGGATATTTTTCAACCTCATAGAGGCTGTCCCAACTGACACTCCCCGTCTCGGCGATTCGGCCCATATCATTGCGGACCATATCGACGATCATGACATTTTCCGCCCTGTCCTTTTCCGAATTGTAGAGCCATTCGGCCTGTTTGCTATCGTCATGCTGCATCAGCCCCCGTGGGGCGGTCCCCTTCATGGGGCGTGAGATCAGCTCGTTATCATCAAGGTGAAAGAAGAGCTCTGGGGAGGCCGAGCATACGATCCATTCCTGGGTGTTCACAAAGGCGCTGTAAGATGCATCCTGCGCCCTGGCCAATGCAACAAAGAAAGGCCACGGATCACCCCTAAAGGACGACCTCAGGCGCAAGGTGAAATTGACCTGATAGGTATCACCGGCCTCGATATAGTGCTTGATCCTTTCTATGGCGTTTTCGTAGGCATCCTGCTGTACCGAAGGCTGCCACAGGAGTGGGTGGTCCTGGTAGGATGCTTGTGTTGCGGGAAGGCTCACCTCCTCGGGCTCCCCATAGAGGCCGAACCATACCAAAGGAAATGCACCATCCTCTTTGACCGCAAGGGCCGAGTCGAAGGTAGGTGCCGCCTCATAGGCGATGAATCCTGCGGCATAGAGGCAATCCTTGGCAATGTGTGTTTCGATTGCGTTCAGCGCTGGGATGACCTCTTCAATACGATGGGCGGAGATGATCTGTTTCGGATTCTGAAAATGCAGCCACTGCCCGCGAGTGGCGTCATGGATGACAACGCTGTTAATCATATCGGCGCTATGTATCATCTGCTTCAGATAGGCTCAGTTTGTACCCAGGACATGAGTGACAGAATGAGTCCTGTATAATCCAATCAAGACAAAAAATCAAGGCAGTGTGTTTTTGCGTTTACAACTGGGACCTCCGTATCCACAATATCCCCCTCTCACGCTGGCGGGCCGTAAGGTCCCGGCCCCATCGGGGAGAGGAGATGAATTTATTTTCTGGGTAACAAGCAAAGTAATCCTTGACAAACCCAACTCGATCTATGAGAATCTTTTGCCTATCCCCTCTCAGGGAGGAATTGTACAGTGAATCTTCTTCAGGCATTATGGCTGGGGGTATTACAAGGGGTCACCGAGTTTCTGCCGATCAGCAGCTCAGGACACCTCGTCCTGGGCAAGGCGATCCTCGGCGTCCACACCGCAGGGGTTGCCTACGAGGTATTCGTCCACTTCGGGACCTTTTTGGCAATCCTGACGATCTTCTGGGGGGATGTCTGGAACACACTCAAGGCAGTGGGGCGTGCCCTGCGCCACCCATCACCAGGCACGTGGCATGAAAGCTATCGTAAAGATCCCTTTTTCAGGCTGGCAGTCCTCATTTGCCTCGGCACCATTCCGATACTCGTAGTCGGGTTGCTCTTTGAGCAGGAGATCGAGGCCGCCTTTTCAAGCCCCCTCTTTGTTTCGCTTGCGCTGATCGTGACCGGCACTTTCCTTTTGGGGACCCGGTGGATCAAACCGCATGATACCCGATTTGGAATGGTGAGGGCTTTCGTGATCGGCGTTGCCCAGGCTTTCGCCATCTTGCCGGGGATCTCACGCTCGGGGTCGACCATCGCTGCGGCCATGTATAGTGGAGTGGAGCGCAGTGAGGCCGCCCGGTTTTCCTTCCTGCTGGTCCTGCCGGCCATCCTCGGTGCAACCGTCCTGAAGGGTGCGGAGCTGCTGCAAACCGGCCTCCCTTCCCAGGAGGCCCTCACGCTCCTCGTCGGCACCCTCGCTGCCTATGGCTCCGGTGCAATCGCCTTGAAGTGGTTGTTAGGGGTGATCCGCCGCGGTCGGCTTGACCGCTTTGCGTACTACTGCTACGCGATAGGGCTCGTTGGTCTTATCTGGTTCACACGAGGCCTTTTACTATAATCCCACACGTCCCTCATGTTGTGGGGATCTCGCAACGCACTAACCCCTTTCCCCTTATAGAGCGGGGATGATATCATCCATTTATGCCGAATGGATAAGAGAGCTACTTTTTTTTGTCTTTGCTGAAGACCTTCAGCATGAACCCCTTTCAGGGTCAGTAGGCGATATAGGCAGTGAACAAAAAGCATAAACCGAGGATCAGGGATAACGGCTTCCAGAATCCAGGGAGGTAAAAACCCACAATGATAAGAACGCATCCCAGGATTGCACGGATGATCCTCTCATTCCGTACCAGATTTTGAACGTCAGCCATACACGCCTCCTTCTTCCCCCGTTCCCTCCATTCTAATGGTTCGGGGGCAAAAAGCAACTGAAAAGTGAGGCCATTGCACCGTGCATCAGCGCTTGGATCGGAACTTGACCACAGAAGGCAGGGTAAGGGCCAATAGAACTGCCACAACAAGGCACACCCCTTGAATCCTGAGGGCACTAACAGGACCCACCCGATCAGCCAGCATCCCCACCAGGGTGACGAGGAGTCCACCGGTTCCCCACCCCAGCCCCAATATGAGGGAGGAGGCCGTTGCCGCGGACCCCGGGGCATAACGCTGGGCCAACCCGATGGTGACCGGAGCGCTCGAAAGAAGGCAGAATCCACCGAGCATCAAAAAGGCCGTCCCCCATACACCTGGGAGCATTAAGGACAGCTGGAGCAGGGGAAAGGCAATGGCCAACGAGCCCGCGATCACCACCCGCTCGTGCACGCGATCGGCAAGCCATCCCCCCACAATCCCTCCCACAGCGCCTCCAAGGAGGAAGAAGGAGATCATCATGCCGGTTTGCATGGTTGATAACCCCTGGTGGGTGAAGATGATCGGCAGAAAACTAAACAGGCTGAAATAGGTCAGGCTTCTCAGGACCACCAGGAACCATAGCCTGATAAAGCCTCCACGATAGCGTGCCAGATTCCCGAGGACCTTCTTCAAGGAAGGAGGGGTCCATGTGGCGGGGCGAACGCCATGACCCTTAAAAACCATGGTATAGAGCAGGGCCGTGACGGCGATCCCGAGGGGCATGGCGTAAAGGGTTCCCGGCAGTCCTGCGAAGGTGACGAGGGCCGTTGCGAGAATCGGTCCCGTGGCAAACCCGAGGTTTCCGCCTGCCGTGAAGAGGCTCAGGGCGAGCCCTCTGCGTCCTCCCGCGTACTCGGCAATACCTGCAGCCCCTTGCGGGTGGAAGGCCGAGCGACCTGCGCCTGAGAGGATCAACAATACGGCGAGCATGGCATATCCTGTGGCGAGCCCGAGAAAAGCCGTTGTCACCGCTACCCACAAAGGGGTGATCATCACCAGCCAGGGTCTTCGCATCCGATCCCCCCAGTAACCAAAGAGCGGCTGGGAGAGGCCATCTGCAACGGTGAGGATGGAGACCAGCGTACCCACCAGGGTGAGGCTGAGGTTAAAGCGGAGCGCAAAGAGGGGGAGGAGTGGAGCAAGGAAGGACCCGTACACATCAACGGTCCCGTGACCCACTGCCAGGGTCACAACAGGGACGAGGTTGAAACGCGAACGTTTGCTGCTGCCCCGTGCTTTATGCTCGATTCTATTCTGTGACATACACGTTCCTCTGTGGAATCATGTTTAATAGCATGAAGTTGACCTGGGTGCAAACGTTTTCTTATGATATGTTTCGATACATGGTTGTACTGTTATGACGACAGGCCCTCCGCCAATAAAAGAACTTGTCTTCCTTCCAATGGCATGCTATGACCTCGAAAGCCTATGAGAAAAGTCACTTGTTCGGATACGGGGAGCAGATAATGGTCCCTTTTCGTTCCTATATTCCATCGCTCCTCTTTCTGACGGGGATATTCTTTATCAATTTCCTCTCACGGATTATCCTCGCCCCCCTGCTGCCTGCAATTGAGACAGACCTGCACATAGGACACGGCGAGGCAGGGGGCCTCTTTTTCCTCATCTCCCTCGGTTATTTTGTAGGGCTCCTCGGCTCCGGGTTCGTTTCTTCCCGTTTCACCCACAGGAGTACAATCATCGTCTCCTCGATAGCTGTAGGCGGGTTCTTCCTTGCGGTCTCCTTCAGCCCCACTATATGGATGATTCGGGCAGGACTGCTGTTCCTAGGTGTAGCGGCAGGACTTTATCTCCCCTCGGGCATCGCCACCGTTACCTCTCTCGTGAGCTCGCGCGATTGGGGCAAGGCCGTCGCCATCCATGAGCTGGCCCCCAACCTGAGCTTCATCGTGGCCCCCCTGGTGGCGGAGGGATTAATGCTGTGGTTTCCCTGGCGGGGCGTCATCACACTGATTGGGGTAACAGCAATCCTTGCCGGCCTGGCCTTTCTGTGCTTTGGCAAGGGGGGAAGCTTCCCCGGAGAGGCCCCCCGTCAAAAAACGCTCCGTGTTCTCTTTTCCCAGCCCGCTTTCTGGATCATGATGGCCTTGTTTAGTCTGAGCATTGGCGCAAGCATGGGGATCTACACCATGCTCCCGCTGTATCTGGTGGCTGAGCAGGGATTCGAGCGGAGCTGGGCCAATCACCTGGTGGCCTTTTCCCGGATTGCCGGGCCGATCGTCGCCTTTGGAGCGGGATGGGCTTCAGACAAAGTGGGTCCAAAGCGGGCCCTGGTATGTGTCTTCCTGGCCATCGGGATGGCGACCGTCCTGTTGGGTATGGCAAGGGGGGGGTGGATCGTTCCCCTGCTGTTTCTCCAGCCGACGCTGGCCATCTGCTTTTTCCCGGCGGGCTTCTCGGCCTTGTCCCTGGTTGGCCCTCCCTCAGTCCGCAACCTCGCGGTCTCCCTTACCATCCCCGTGGCTTTTCTCGTAGGAGCCGGCGCTGTGCCCGCAGCCCTCGGCATAATGGGGGAGCACGGCTCCTTTGCGTTGGGGATCATGCTCTACGGCGTATTGCTCTTCGGAGGCCTCATCCTGCTGCGATATCTCAGGTTTTATGAAGATGCAAAATAATGATTGCGTGAGGGTATATCAAAATATTTAACAGGTCCATCCCGAACAGGATGGACCTCGTTATAGAAAGTAATTGCTTAATGATGCACCTGACCGGCACTGGAAGAACGCCCTCCACGACCGCCTATCAGCATACGTGTCAAGGTGCTGGTTCGGTGATATCTATATTTCCTTCACATCGAGAACGATCTTCTGACAGGTCTCGCACTTGTGGCCACCCGCGAAGGGACGCACCCAGAATCTCTGCCGCAGAGTGCGGCTGTCCACGGGCTGACCCCCGACTGCCCAGATCCCAAGAAACAATCGTTTTGGATCGGGCAACCACTTCTGTGCATATTGCGCACCGTAGAGCCTGCCAGAGGTCATCCGCTTGCCGCAGATCGGACAGTTCATTACATTCTCCATCTGCTCACCGAATAATGTTTATATGGTTTCTTATAATACCCCCATATTTTTATAGTTGCCATATAAGACACCTGCAAAACAAGAGCCGAATCGAGCAAAACCTTTTCTTATCAGGTACTTGCTTATAGGAGCTTTTTATCACGGCGTCTTATTCTGTCGACATATCCCCCCTTGGCAGGTACACACCTATTATTATATCAGGTAGCGATGTTGTCAATCCCTACCGCCACGCCACCTTTGCAGGGTCGCGCTCCACGAGGCACTGGTAAGAGGTCTTCTGGTATCCGAGGGTCATGGCCGCATAGCACCGGTGATCCCGCGGAATGCCCAGCCACCGCTTGATCTTACGGTCGTTGTTGATTGCCCCCTCCAAATACCCGTTGAAGCAGCACCCTATCCCCAGTGTGTGGGCCATGAGCGAGCAGTTATAGAGTGCCGCCGCACAGTTAAAGGCCGAGCAAGTATCCCATGATTCGGCATGGACCACCACCACTGCCGGTGCGTGATAAAACAGACAGTCCCCCCCCTGATCCATTATCTCCTTGACGTGCTCACCCTTGGGGATGGATTCCCGCAGCTTTTCAACGATCCTGCGACCGGAGAACAGGGCTAAGAGGCAAGCACCGAACCTCCCTTGGATCCACTTAAAGATCCGCTCATAAAAAGCGATGACCATTCTCCGAAGCTGGTCGATCTGCGCAGGGGCGGTCAACACCACGTAGTGGACGTTCTGGCTGTTGCTCCCGGTCGGGGCGTATCTGCCCGCCTCGATGATCCGCTCCAGTACCTTGTTGGGCACGGGTTTTGCGAGATAGGACCTCACGGACCGCCGCTCACGAAGCAGGAGCATAAGTTGCTCCGGGTCGGCGGCGGGTCCGGGTCCTGGCCGCGGACCTTTTCCAAGGGGGACTGCCTCATGCCGGACGGCCCCCTCTGGGCAGACGGCCCCGCAGTGCCCGCAGCCGATACACCAATCACCTCTCACCACCGCGGCCTTGGTATCCGTCATTTCGAACACGAAGGCCGGGCAGTCCTCAACGCACAGCCCACACCCCGTGCACTTCTTCTTTATCACCTCCGGCGGGGAATAGGTACGTTTCATGCAGTGTTCGCCTCCTCAGTCATAATGTGTGTGACCTTACTTTTTCTACATATGGTCCTACATCTGGTTCTATATCTAATGCCACCTATGTGATAATATAAATACCCACCCAGTGCAAGAAGGATTCACCATAGCCCCAACTTTTGAGGGTTGACATCGTCCCGTTTTCGTAGAAGAATGAGACACCGTAAGGGGATTGCTGAAGAAAAACCCTTATAAAAGCCGTTCAGAGGGGGAAAAATGGGTTCTACTCGATTGTGGATCTGGATCTCCCTTTTTTTGTTGATCATTTCCCTGCAGCCTGCCTGCCTTTACAGTAAAAAGGCACGGGTCGGCGCGGCCGCATTGTTGGTACAAGACGTTGCCACGGCCGCCTACAAGCAATCTGACCTGAGCATAATCCGCGAAGGCATGCCTGCCTATCTGATGCTAATGGACGGCATGGTCGAAGGATGGCCTGATAATGAGCAGTTGTTAATCGCTGCCGCTCAGGCCTATTCCTCCTTTGCCTCGGTCTTTGCGTCGGACCAAGATGAGGAATATCTCAAACTCATCGCTGAAAAGGCGCGGGGATACGCCCTCCGCGCCTTGGCCCAGCGGGGATTCCAAGATCCTACACAGAGTTCATTCGATGCATTCGAAGAGGCGGTGAAGGGCAGCGGCAAAAAAGATGTCCCCTATCTCTTTTGGGCTGCGACCTGCTGGGTAAGCTGGATCATGATGCATCTAGATTCAATGGAGGCAATGGCCGAACTCCCCAGGGTGGAGCTGATGATGCGCAGGTCCTTGGAGCTTGACGAAGGCTTCTACTACGGCGGCCCACATATCTTCATGGGGGTATGGCTCGCCTCCAGACCCGCCGTTGCCGGCGGCGATCTCCAGAAGGCACAGGAACATTTTCTGAGGGCCCTGGAGCTGGGTGATGGTAAATTCTTGATGGCCTATGTCTATTATGCCGACAATTATGCCCGCAGGGCCCTGGACAAAGAGCTTTTTGTAACCACCCTGGAAAAAGTCCTGGAGACCCCTGCGGATTGCGCGCCGGAATTGACCCTACTCAATACCGTGGCTCAGCAAAAAGCACGGGAACTGTTGGCTCGCGTGGATGAATATTTTGAATTGTTCTGAATAGGAGAAGACAATGCAAAGATATATCGTTATCACCGTGGTAGTGATCGGCCTCTTGATGGCGCAGCCCTTTATCCCATGGGCCGAGAGTGCGGATAATAGTGTTGTGATCAAGATGGCCACCTTGGCCCCCGAGGGAAGCTCGTGGATACAGCGATTCAATGCCATCAACGCCGAGGTGATGGAAAAGACCGGAAATACGGTCATGTTTAAGATCTATCCCGGGGGGGTCTTAGGGGACGAGAAAGACATGATGCGCAAGATGCAGATCGGACAAATTCACGGTGTAGCCCTCACTTCGGCAGGACTCTCAGTGTTCTTTAAGGATATCGACGTGCTTCACATCCCCTTCTTCTTCCAGGATTATGGAGAGGTCGATTACGTCTTGGGGAAAATGGGACCTTACTTCAAGAAGGGGTTGGAGGATAAAGGCTACATCCTCTTAGGGTGGTCAGAGGCAGGGTTTATCTACCTGATGTCCACCACCCCCATCTCCAGCGTCAGCGAACTCCAAAAGGCGAAGGTCTGGATCTGGCACGAATCACCGATGTCCCAGGCCATCTTTAATGAGGTTGGTGTAGCGGCCATCCCCCTCTCTGTTCCCGATGTCCTGATCGGCCTCCAAACCGGCATGGTGGAGGTGGTCTATGCGCCGCCGACAGGGGCCATCTCCCTCCAGTGGTTTACGCGGGTAAAATATATCACCGATATCCCGCTTACCTATATCGGCGGTGGACTCGTGGTCAGAAAGGACATCTTCAAAAAGCTGCCTCAATCCACACAGGATGTCATTATCGAGATCTTTCAACGCCACCTGGACCAACTGAAGGCGGTAACCCGCCAAGAGAACCAAGAAGCGATCCAGGTGATGGAAAAGCAGGGGGTACAGCTTGTGACGCCCCCTCAGGACCAAGTCGCTGAATTCAAGCGGCTGTCAGATAACGCTATCACCCAGCTCGTAGGCCACACCTTCTCCAAAAAGGTCTTGAATGACCTCACCGCTCACCTTGAAACCTATCGGCAAGGAAAGCGATAATGGATTGGTGGGGGCGCACAGATGAGGTGATTGACCGGGTGGAACAGGGCCTCATCACTATCCTGTTGAGCCTCATGATCACCATTGCCTTTCTGCAAATCGTCCTGCGAAACATCTTCGCCACCGGTATCGCCTGGGCAGACCCCTTTGTGCGCAATCTGGTCCTCTGGGTTGGGTTCGTGGGGGCCGCCATCGCTACCAGGGAAGGAAAACATATCACCATTGATGTGTTACCACAGTGGGTGCCTCGGCAGATAAAGGCCATCATCGGGATCATCATCCAATTGTTCGCCGCCCTCATCTGCGGTTTGTTGACCTTTGCCGCGGTGAAATTCGTCAGAAACGAGGCCCTCATGGGGAGTATCACCTTCGTGGGGATTCCTGCCTGGGTCCCGCAGCTGGTCCTCCCGATAACCTTTGGTATCATGGCCCTCCGATTCTGTCTCCTTGCCCTGAAGGACCTCTCAATAACCATCACGTCTTATAAGCATTAGTCTGGGGGAAAAGACAGATGGTTATTTTTCTCATCATCATTCTCTTGTTACTTCTTGGAGCTCCTATCTTCGCCGTCATCTCCGGTCTCGCCCTCTATCTCTTTTTCTCAAGCCAGATCGATTCGTCGGCCATGATCATAGAAATGTACCGCATGGCCACAACGCCGATACTCGTGGCCATCCCCCTCTTCACCTTTGCCGGATATCTCCTATCGCAAAGTGGGGCACCCCGGAGATTGATCAGAATTCACGATGCAATCCTGGGCTGGTTCCCCGGTGGACTAGCGGTCATCGCCTTGATTAGCTGCTCCATCTTTACCGCATTGACCGGTGCCACTGGCCTCACGATCATCGCCTTGGGGGGGATCCTCCTTCCCGCCTTGATCAAGGGGAAATACCCGGAGAAATTCTCTCTCGGGATATTGACCACATCAGGAACGCTGGGTCTGCTCTTCCCACCCAGTCTCCCCCTTATCATCTACGCCATCGTGGCAAAAGTAAGGATCGATCAGCTCTTTCTGGCGGGTGTGCTACCCGGCATCCTGCTGGTGGTCCTACTCTCGGGGTTCAGTGTTCAGAGGGCCGTTACTACCCACGTCCCCCGAACGCGGTTTCATCATAGAGAGGTATTCAGGGCATTAAAGGAATCGATCTGGGAGATCCCCTTGCCTATAATCGTATTAGGGGGGATCTACAGCGGCTACATTGCAGTCAGTGAGGCCGCCGCCATCACGGCTGTCTATGTACTCCTTGTCGAAGTGGTCATTTACCGGGATATTAAGTGGCGCGAGCTGCCACAGATCATGCGCAAGAGCATGGTCCTGGTGGGCGGGATCTTGATCATCCTTGGCGCTGCCCTCGGCCTGACCAATTATCTGATCGATGCGGAAATCCCTCTGAAGGTGTTGCAATTCTTCAAGGCCTATATCACCAGCCCCATCGTCTTCCTTATTATGCTGAACCTGTTTCTCCTCGCGGTGGGATGCGTCATGGACATCTTCGCTGCGCTGACCGTTGTCGTGCCCCTCATCACTCCGGTCGCCATCGCCTATGGAATCCATCCGATCCATCTCGGTATCATATTTCTCACCAACCTGCATATCGGGGCCTCAACCCCCCCCGTGGGGATTAACCTGTTCATTTCCAGCATGCGTTTTGAAAAACCGGTAATAAGAATCATACAATCCGTACTCCCTTTTATCCTCATACTTTTGATCTCCTTGGCGCTCATCACCTATGTCCCCTGGCTGAGCCTCGCGCTCTTAAAATAGGCGAAAAACCAGATTCAGATTTATCAAAAAGGCTGAGCTCACAAAGCTCAGCCTAAAAGAAGAATTCTCAATGCCCACCCTTTCACTTGGTTCATTGTTCGCACCGCCTCATTACAACAGACAGGCGCGGACACAGTGTGCTCGCATAAAAGAGAAATGAAATGGTTAAAGGGCGACGGCGGCGCGAACAAAAGGATAAACCTAAAAAGGGGAACGAAACGATGTGGCTATTTCTGGGATATTAACGTGTTGAACATATCAACAGGGGTCTGCAGGGTCCTCTTGAGCACCCCCCAGAGTCCGCTCCTCACAGCCTCTGGAGGGACGAGGGTTATCTTGGCGTCGTCGAAGGGTCCCTTGACGCTGAAAGGTATAGAGATGAAGATGCCATCCTTACCGGTGATGATCTTTCCCACAATGGGTATAAGGTTCATAACGGTATCCACGGTCTTCAGGGGCGCCAGGAGAACCACGAGGTCGGCCTCTCCCTTTATCAGATCGATCTTCCCCTCACCCACGATCGTCATCGACGGCCCTTTGATCACCGCCTCTTTCAGATAGATGTATCCGTCCCGCAGCTCACCCGTTATAATGAACGTATTATACTCAAACCCTTGCCGGGTAAAGTCGGGGAATTTCCCTTCAAAGAGTCCGATAATGTTCAGCATACCGAAGAGTTGCGAGAGGAGTGTCCAGCGGTAGATTCTACCCCCTTGGGCAATGAAAAAGAGGCTCCCACCGGATGCTTCTCTGAGGGGATCTTCCATGCCTTCGGCCCACATATCCCAATCCAAGCGAAACGTCCCTTCAATACGGGCATCCTGGCCCCACAGACACTGTATTGCTGAGGAAAGATCATCCTCCTCTGCCCGGAACTGAAAGGTGTGGGTAATTATCCCGGCACGTGATAATATACTGCCTGCGCACTGAATGCCGCACAGATCGGCCTGAGCAACCGTTATCTCAATGCCTCGGTCTCCAAAGATAACCTCACCTTCTGCATCCCTCCACCGGTATCCTTTCCACGCTATGGTATCGGCCCGCCATGCAGACGTTCCGTCTTGGAGAGAAAACTGACCTCCATCAACAGAGATCAATTCAGAGGATGGGTTTTGACGGAAAGAAACCTGAAAGCTCTCAACCTCCACCTGTGGGCGGATCTGGTGAATGTTTTCTCCCAACACCAACCTACCCTTCCCCCGCCCTTGTGTCTCTTGAATACCCTCTATCTCGCTCCGCAATGTTTCCTCCGTGAGGATCAAAGGGAGATAGTGGACAAGGTCTTCAGCGTCGGCTTCCATCACAACATCTAAATGGAATGCTTCCCGTTCCGATATCAGGCCGACAACCAGCTCTCCCTCTCTGCCAGTGGACTTTCCCAAGCGCAGATCGGCATCCCAGCACCGTAGCACCGCCTCTTCTATCTCGAACTCGCTCGATACCTCTTCCAAAGGCAGAGGGCCTGGCGGCGTCAATATTGTCCCGCCGGCAAGGGTGCCGCGGATCCTCATATTCCGTTCGAAATCCAAGGCCTCCTCGAAGTCCCTTCCCTCCCCATGAAAGATAATGTGAGAGAGATCCCCACCCTGGAGGATACCGAAGACTTTTTGGACCGTCTCATCCTTGCCCAGTATCTCGAGGACAACCCTTCTGATCTTTTCTACGTTCACCCCGGTCCCCGTAGCGAGAAAGGAACTGGACGTATCCATCTCATCCTTTACCGAGGTTGCAATCCGTACCTCTATCCGCTCCGCCCCGGGACAGGCGAAGCTGAGCTTTAAGCCCACATCCCCCTCACCTCTCGGAATGACATCCCCCCTTAGGTCCTGTATCGTAAAGAAGGGTTCCTGCTCATCCGGTCTCAGGAGATTAACAATGCCCCCTTCTAACGTCAGGGAGGGAATCATACCCCTCACTTGTTGATCGACATATGCAACGACATCTCTCCCCCTCTCCATGGTCCCCTCGCGCAGGGTGACATCAAGGACAGTCCCTTTCACAATAATGCCTTTTGGTGAAATCTTCTTTTTAAAGAGGGGAAGAAGGCGTAGATATATCTGTGCCCTGTGCAAGGCACCGTGCCCCCACCGGCTGGATGTGATCTTGACGCCCCTCAGGGTGACATGGGGCCAGGGTAAAAGGGAGAAAGAAGCACGGGAAATCACCACCTCCCCCTTGAGCTGCGATGATGCCTCCTCAGCGATCCTTTTTTTGACACCTTTGAGATCGATGTGAGGAAGGATAATGATTGCAAAGCCACATACAATAACGAGGACCAGGAGAAAAAGCCTTGTTATTATACCCGCCTTTCGCTTGGTTGCTGGTTTTGATCTCATTTCATTCCCTGGCTCAAGGAACATCGCCGATACGAGAGTATCCCCCTCAAGAAAAACCCCCTCACAATTGGCACCAGTACTCTCTTGTGTCCTTTGACACAGGATGGGTTGAAAAATTCAGTATTAAACAAATCAGCGCATCCCTGGTAGGGACAGCAGCGCGTAGTCTCCGGGTACCTCAAAGAGGGAACCCTGGACATTCCCCTCTTGTATGTTTTTATACTCGGTAAGCATATACCCCGACGGTGATTTGTATTCTGTTTTAATCGGATAGTTGAGTTTCTCGGAAAGCCACTGAGTCAAAGTACCCATAGAGGTATCATGATAGCTGTATTGATATTTGTCACACATATACCCGTTTACCGTTTCCTTGCCGAGCAATTTTATTTCGGCCTTATCCTTAATGTTCGGGTCTAATTGGGGGTCATAAGTGGCATCTTCTTGGCTCGACATCTCCATATAGATCTTTTCCGCCGGCATCAGGACCCACGTAACCCCTTTATCAGGCCGCAAGATCGTTACCTGTTTTTGGCCCTGTTGTACAAATTCTTGTCTTGTCTTGTCTCCCTTAACATAGACCTTGCCCGTCATAGTCTCCCCGCCTTGTTTTAATAACAAATCAGCAGAAAACTCGGCAGCGATACTTGAGCCGGAAAGGAAGAAAATAACCGCAACAACGACTAACACCATGCCCCACCCGAACAATCCCCTTTTCCCCATTTTCAATCTCCTCTCATTGATTGTTTTTAGGTGCCCTTCCCCAAAAAGAAATAACCGCCTGTATAGACATACGCAGGCATCTGATGACTACCTGAGGCGCACAGGCACCTTCCAGCACCCCACCTATCACCTTTTCTCAGGTTTATAAGGATACTGAATTGTACGCGAAAGAGATATGCTGGTCAAGAAAATTCCGAGGAATCTGGCCACTATCCGCAACCGATGGCAAGACATGCCCGAGAGAACCCCTTATCTATCCTTGGGGCGTTGATGGATCCGCGCTGATATGTTAGATTAGCGAGGCGACAGTGAGCATCGTGGGTGTGAACGTATAGTAAGAAAGGAACAGAATGAAGGGTTCGGAAAGACTCTTCAAGGAAGGGCAACGATATATCCCGGGCGGGGTAAACAGCCCGGTGCGGTCATTCCGGGCAGTAGGGGGGAATCCCCTCTTTATCCAGCGGGCCCAGGGGTCGCGGATCTGGGATGTAGATGACAACGAGTACATCGACTACGTGGCCTCATGGGGCCCCATGATCCTGGGACACGCCCATCCCCAGGTGGTGGAGGCCATACAGCGTGCCGCTGGGCGGGGAACCAGCTACGGTGCCCCCACGCCCCTGGAGGTAGAACTTGCATCGCTCATCGTGGAGGCGTTCCCTTCGGTGGAGCTGCTGCGCATGGTCAACTCCGGGACCGAGGCGGTGATGAGCGCCATCCGCCTGGCCCGGGGCTATACCTCGAGGGATAAGGTCATCAAATTCGAAGGCTGCTATCATGGCCATTCCGATGGTCTCTTGGTGCGGGCTGGTTCCGGGGCCACCACCTTCGGAACCCCGGACAGCCCTGGGGTTCCAGCTGATTACACCCGCAACACACTCCTGGCACCCTTCAACGATTTGGACGCGGTACAGAACCTCATTAAGGCTCACACCGGACAAATCGCCTGCCTCGTCCTGGAGCCCATAGCTGGGAATATGGGGGTCATCCCACCCCAAGAGGGGTTTCTCGAAGGGCTTCGGAAGTTGTGCGACCACGAGGCGATCGTCTTGATCTTCGACGAGGTAATCACCGGTTTCCGCGTGGGATGGTCGGGCGCTCAGGGACTCTATGGGGTGATGCCCGACCTCACCTGTCTCGGCAAGATCATCGGCGGTGGTCTGCCAGTGGGGGCCTTCGGTGGCAAACGAGAAATTATGGAGAAACTGGCCCCCTTAGGGGGAGTCTATCAGGCCGGCACCCTCTCTGGAAATCCCCTGGCCATGACCGCCGGGATAGAGACCCTGAAGCTCCTGAAGGAAGAGGGGACATATCAACGTCTTGAGGAAAAGGCTGCATATCTGTGCGCAGAGGCCGAAAAGATCGCCCGCGCCGCAGGCGCTCCGACCAGCTTCACCAGGGTGGGCTCCATGTTCTGTACCTTCTTCACACCAGGACCGGTAGTTGATTATGCCTCGGCCAAACAGAGTGATACCGAGGCCTTCCGCCGCTACTTTTGGGCCCTCTTAGAGGGTGGGGTCTACATAGCTCCTTCTCAGTTCGAGGCGGGCTTCCTCTCCCTGGCCCACACCGACGAGGACATCGAGAAGACCCTCACTGCCCTCCAGGGTGCCTTTCAGGCAGCCTCTTAGCTAAAAAACTGCTCAGACAATAAAACCTCTCGCTTTCCTCTCCCCAGAGGGGAGAGGATTAAGGTGAGGGGGAAAGGCATAATTATAACCACCCTCACCCTGCCCTCTCCCGTCAGCGGGAGAGGGAATTGATTGAATTTGCATCGTTCGCTCACCTCCTACAGACCATCAGTGATCTGGTCTTTTTTGAAACCCTAGAGAAAAAGAGCGGTTGAAAATCGGACCATAATGATTAGACTTTTAGTAAGAAAAAAGGAGGTGACAGAGATGACGAACCTTATGAGATTTTTACCGAGAACAGAGCGGTTTTTCTCTCTTATTCCGGAGATGGATATAATGGGCCGATTTTTCGATGACTTGGAACTTCCGCAAATTTTTCGCACAGAAGGTGATGTGCTGCCGGCCTTTGATGTCGCTGAAACGGAAAAGGAATATACCATCACCGGTGAGATCCCCGGCATCGAGGCGAAAGACCTCGATGTAACCCTTGCAGATGGCACGCTGACCATACAAGGTGAGAAGAAGAGAGAGCAAGAAGAGAAAAGTGAACACTTTCACCGGATTGAGCGCGAGTACGGTTCTTTCCATCGGGGCTTTCGTATTCCCGAGAATGTAAAGACAGAGGAATTACAGGCTCACTATAAAGATGGCGTTTTGAAGATTACGCTTCCAAAAACTGAAATAAAGACGAAGAAGATCGAGGTCAAAGAAGAGAAGGCCGCAGAAAAAAGAGAAACCCACGTAGAGGTTGAATAACCTCTTCAAAAAGGGCATTGTCCAGAGGACAATGCCCTTTTTATATGCCCTGAGGGCAATACCACGAGTCGTTCTGTAAATCACCCTTTGGGGGATATGCTCATCATCCCACCCAAAATGAAACCTTTGAACGCTTGATTTGATCATCGAATCGTTCTATATTCCTCAATGAGTTTCTAAAATGAGGAGGAGCCCATGTCCAAGACTACCATTGAACAACTCGGGGAAGTGGGTCAAAGCGTGTGGCTGGATTATATCAGCCGATCGCTACTGAAGAGCGGCAGACTCAAAGAACTGATAGGATTGGGCATAACAGGGATGACCTCTAATCCTACCATCTTTGACAAGGCAATCAACTCAGGCAGTGATTATGACAACCAGATACAGGAGCTACAGGGGCAGGGTAAGTCCATATTTGAAATATATGACGATGTCACGGTCAAGGATATCCAAGACGCTGCGGATATATTTAGGCCAACATATGATAAGACCAAAGGCCTCGATGGTTATGTCAGCCTCGAGATCAACCCAAAACTGGCATACAACACGCAGCAAACAATAGAGGAAGGGAAAAGATTGGCCCTAAAGGTTAATCGTCCCAATGTCATGTTTAAGGTCCCGGCAACGGATGCCGGATATGAGGCGATCGCGGCATTGCTGGCTGACGGGATCAATGTGAATGTGACGCTGATATTTTCCTTGGAGCAGTACCAAAAAACGGCAGCTGCCTACCTAGAAGGTATCAAGAGGCTCCTTCAGAACAAGGGTGATGCACGCTCGGTTCGTTCGGTGGCCAGCGTCTTTGTCAGTCGTATCGATACCGCCGCAGACAAGCTCCTCGATCAGCTGCAAGGGCGGGAGGAGGCCGCATCCTTGAAGGGTAAGGCAGCAGTGGCCAACTCGAACCTCATCTATCGTGCATACACCAAGATATTTTCCGGGGATGCATTTAAAGGGATGGGAAAAGAGGGGGCATCTGTTCAAAGGGTTCTCTGGGGCTCTACCGGCACAAAAAACCCGGCCTACAGCGATATCAAATATATGGCGGAAATGATCGCCAAAGATACGGTCAATACGGTCCCTGAAAATACGTTGGAGGCATTCTTAGACCATGGAGTGGCTCAGGAGACCATTACTGCCGACGCCAACGAGGCTCAGGGGATTATCGATTCTCTCCAGGGACTCGGCATTGACATCAATAACGTCTGTGCGCAATTGCTCGAGGACGGCGTTGTCGCCTTTGAACAATCTTTTGATTCTCTTCTGAATGCCATAGAGAAAAAGACGCGGGGTATGTAAGCAAGCTGTTGTGATTCTATCAGAGAGGTTAAGGAGAGTGGCCATGAGCCAAGGGCACAACAACTCTTCTATGGCAGTAACCAAATCCTTGCAGACCTGCGACGTCCTCACCGACGATTTCAAGGCAGAACCCTTTACCATCGTGATCTTCGGCGGGGCGGGTGATCTGGCAAAAAGGATGCTGTTGCCCACCCTGTATCACCTCCATCGTGATGGGAGGCTGCCGAAGGATTTCTCTGTGGTGGGTCTTGGACTGCCGGAGCTGTCCGACGAAGCATACCATCTCTTTGCACGCGTTGCTATCGATCAGTTCGCGTCGGAATCCATTGCCGAAAAGGACTGGAAGGCATTCAATCAACACCTCTTGTATCTCTCCGCGGATTTCAGCGACGACGAGGCGTATAAAACCCTGCACACGCTTCTCGGTGACATCTGTGTCCCAACGCAACAGAAGAAGAAGGAGGTGATCTTTTATCTCGCCGTACCTCCGGCTTCTGCCCCGACTATTATCGAAAAATTGGGCCAACACAAACTGTGCACAGGGACCTTTGATCCCAAGATCGTTATGGAAAAACCCTTTGGGAGAGATCGGGCCTCGGCAGTGGAGCTCAATCGAACCATCCTGAGCGTATTTGACGAAAAGCAGGTGTACCGCATCGATCATTTCCTGGGAAAAGAGACCGTTCAAAATATCATGTTCTTCCGCTTTGCCAACAGTATCTTCGAACCCCTGTGGGATAGACGGTACATCGATCACGTGCAGATTACCGTGGCCGAACAAATTGGCGTAGCGCAGCGCGGCCTCTTCTACGAGCAGACCGGGGTTGTGCGGGACATCGTGCAAAATCACATCATGCAACTGGTGGCCCTCGTGGCGATGGAGCCGCCGGTTGGGTTTGAGGCGGATTTGATTCGTGATGAGAAGGTAAAGGTGTTCAGGACCATTCGCCCCATGGATGATGAGTATATCGACCAATTCACCGTATACGGCCAGTATGGGCCGGGAAAGATAGATAATGCAGATGTCCGCGGCTATCAAGAGGAAGCGGATATCCCCCCGGAGTCGAACACCCCGACGTTTTTTGCGGCAAAGCTGTATTTCGATACCTGGCGCTGGGCCGATGTCCCCTTTTATATCAGGACCGGGAAGCGCCTGGCCAAACGGGTGACGGAGATCAGTGTGCAGTTCAAGCAGCCGCCGTTGAAACTCCTCGGCAGCGCCTGTGATATCTTGGAACCGAACCGTTTGATTTTAGGTGTCCAGCCCCAGCAGGCGATATCCCTGGACTTGAGCGTCAAGAATCCGGGCGTGGGGAATCAGCCTCGTACCGTCACCATGGATTTTAACTATGAAACCTCCTTTCATGTCGGACGCCACCACGCCTACGAACGATTACTTATCGATTGTTTCAGAGGGGATCTCACCCTCTTTGCCCGCCAGGATGGGGTGGAGGCCATGTGGTCAATCGTCGATCCCATCATCCAGCGATGGGAGACCGCACCAGCCCCTGATTTCCCCAACTATGCAGCGGGGAGTTGGGGGCCGCACAAGGCGAATGAACTCCTGGAAAAAGAGGGTCGTACCTGGAGGACGTGGTAATACCTCTAATTGTGCCATTCTGGAAGAAAACCCTCGCTTCAGACGAAGATTTTAATTCAATTTTCGTCTTCAAAAGGATTCAAGGGTTCAAGGGGTCGGGGGTTCTACAAATATGCTGGATTGGTTTTTACTCGAATCCTTGGGCCCTCGCATCCTTGCCCCCTCAATCCATTCCGATGTCGGGATGATAATGGACATAATAATTCCATCACACCGTATGAACTCCAACAACGAAAAACGAATCCGCGTGTTACGAGACAAGGAGGCCGTTACTGAGCTTGCCGTGAACACATGGATAGAGCTAGCCACTGCCTCCGTTGCAGAGAAGAGTTTGTTTACCGTAGCACTTTCAGGAGGCAGGACACCGATTGCATTCTACCAGAGGCTCGCCTCCTACCACCATCCATTACCATGGGATCAGACCCACATCTTTTTTGCGGACGAGCGCTTCGTACCGCACGATAATAACGCAAGCAATTACCGTATGATCAACGAACAGCTCCTCAGCCGCATAACCATCCCCAAAGAAAATGTACACCCTATCCTGACAGAAGGAGTGACGTTAGAAGTTTCAGCGAAGAAACATGAGGCAGATATGAGGAATTTTTTTAGGATAGGGGATAACGATATGCCAGTGTTCGACCTCATCATGCTGGGCATAGGGGAGGATGGACATACCGCATCGTTATTCCCCGGAACAGCCGCATTACAGGAGACAAAGCGATTGGCGATCCCCGTCATCGCCGACGCATCCCCATCTGAACGCATCAGTCTGAGCTTAGGGGTGATCAATAACGCGAAGAACATCTGCTTCCTCGTTACCGGTAAAAGCAAAGCCGACGCTATCAAGGAGATAATAGAAGACAAAGCAAGCGCGCTGCCGGCAGCTCTGGTCAAGCCCACGCAGGGCACGGTGCTTTTCTTAATAGATCAAGCCGCAGCCTCGCTCTTGTCCGACAAAGGGGGTTAAAATCAGCAAACCGATATTTTTAGCGTATGGCTCATTTCTCTAAAATTGACTGAGAAAAGAATTGATGTTATTAAAAAATATTCATAGATTAATAAGTTACTTAAAAGATTTGAAACGTTTATAGCTACTCTATTAAAGATGCCGAAAAGCAATGACAATCGGATGGGTTGGGTCCGAAACATAGATAAGTTAAGAAATGAAGAAACGGAAAGTTATTATGCTGAGTACGAATTAGCCTCAGAGGTATATATTCAAGGCCTACTAGATTATATGAACGGAATGATTTTATGCGGAGCTATGACTTTGGGGAAAGACCAAAGAGGCCTTTATAAATACTTATTGAAAATCAAATTCGCAGCCCCCGAAGGTATTTATGATTATAAAAGGGCCACTGCTAAAGGATATCTTTTCAAAGAAGGCATTGCCGGTGAACTTATTGCCTTGATTTCGCTATATTTCCAATTCAGGTTCTATTTGCTAGCAGCTTTTTCAGGTGAACTGAATCCAGAGGGACTTAAGATAAAACTGGAATATGATCCTTTATATAAACCATGCTTTCCGAACTTTGACCCAGCACAATTCCCAGATGGTAAAAGGGATTTTGGCGTGGGACTTCCTGAGTTCCTAGAAAGTATATCTAAAATTCCCAAGGAATATCATCAGCAGCTAATTTTAGCTTCACACCATTATTCCCTGGCATTGAGGGAATTTGGAATTGATGAAGAAATGGTTTTCATTAGATTGGTTTCCGCCGTTGAAGCCTTAACTGTATGGGTTCAGTTAAATAAATCTGATGATTTGTTTTCTGGAAAAGATTTTCATAAAATTGTCAGATCAGATCAACTCTCAAATAAAGAAACATTGGAGTTAAGAAAAATTTTCGAAGTTAGAAAAAGCAAGCTAAAATTCAAGCGTTTCATTAATTATTATTCAAAAGGGTTTTTTAAAGGAGGTAATTATAAAGCGCCTCATACTCGGATCAAGAAAAAAGATCTCAATAGAACCCTAGACGCAATTTACGACAGCCGATCAGATTATTTACATAGGGGGGAGACTATGTATTTGAGTAGGCCGATGCATGGAGGGCAAACGTGGGATACTGATCCTACGGTTGGAATGATAATTGATAATAGAAGACTCCCAAGAAATAAAAAATTACCGTATGGTGCTTTCTTTCAAAGACTTGTAAGACATTGCATATTAGAATTTATCAAAGAAATTTGCCATCGATAAACAAGAAATGACTTAACGTCGAGCCTCTCGACAGCACCTTGAGGCAACAAGGAAAATAAATCAGAAAGGAGATATTCACTAAAGGATTTGGTACGGCTTTTACGCTAGGCTGAGAATTTTTTGCCAGCATCTACCAAATAGCATAAAAAAACGCCGGATGGCCTATTTGTCCTTTTTCTTCACATCATGCCCACCAAACTTGTTCCGCATAACTGCCAATAATTTTGCTGCATAGCTCTCTTTCTGACGGCTTACAAATCGTGCCAAGAGTGATAGCGTGATGATTGGTGCCGGGACGTCGAGTTCCATCGCCTCGGCCACTGCCCAGCGCCCCTCACCGCTGTCTGCCACCCACCCCTCGATCGCGCTCAGGGCTTGGTCTTCAGCTAGGGCATCGGAGGTCAGATCCAACAGCCATGAGCGGACCACACTGCCGTAGCGCCAGATCTCGGCGATCTGATGCAGATCGAGGCCGAACTCCTGCTTCGCCTTCATGATCTCAAATCCCTCGGCATAGGCCTGCATCAACCCGTACTCGATGCCGTTGTGCACCATCTTGACGAAATGGCCTGCACCACTGGGGCCAACGTGACCCCAGCCCTTGTCCGCTGCCGGAGCTAATGACTCAAAGATAGGGCGGAGTTGGTCGACAACCCCCTTTTCGCCGCCGACCATCAGGCTATACCCTTGGGTCAGCCCCCATATGCCGCCGCTGGTCCCCACATCCACGAAGTGAAGGCCCTTTTCTTTGAGCATGGCGCCACGGCGCACGGAGTCCTTGTAATTGCTGTTGCCGCCGTCGATGATGATATCGCCTTTCTCCAGCACCTCAGCCAAATCTGATAAAATCTTCTCGGTGGAGTCTCCTGAAGGGACCATCACCCAGGCGATGCGTGGTGCCGACAGCTTACCCCGTATATCACCAAGGTTGCGTGCCCCCTCTGCCCCCGCTTTTTCAGCAGCCTTGACAGCAGTTTCGTTCAGGTCATAGGCAACAATGCGGTGGTTGCCCTGCAACAGACGGGTAGCCATGTTCATCCCCATCCGCCCGAGACCGATCAGAGCCAGTTCCATAATGACACCCCTTTCATCTATTGCTGTTGATCGCGCCTGAGATGGCGAACCCCCTCAGCCCCCCCGACGATTATGTCCGTAGCCAGGCCGAGGAAGAGCCCGTGTTCCACAATACCAGCCCGTTCGCTTAACGTAGCCCCCAAGAGAGCGGGCTGTTCAATGGGACCAAAGGTACAGTCTATGATCAGGTTTCCTTGATCGGTCTTAAAAAGAGTCTCCTTGCTTGTTTGCCGAACGCTCACACGGGAACCGAGTGTTTCAAGGTACGTTGTCTGCGCGCGCCACCCAAAAGGCGCTACCTCTATGGGCAGCGCCCTGTGCGTGCCCAGGGCAAGAGAGAGCTTTGATTCATCAACGACAATGATCTCTCGACGACTGGCTTGAGCAACGATCTTTTCACGCAAGAGCGCACCCCCGGCCCCTTTGATCAGATCGAGATTCGGGTCCACCTCATCCGCCCCGTCAATCGTCACATCAATGCTCGGGTGCTCTTCCAGGGTGGTCAGCGGTATGCCGAGCTGCCGCGCCTCCGCTTCGACCTGAGTTGAGCAGGGTACTCCGAGGATCTCCTTCAATGCACCGGCCTTCAACAACTCAGCGATGCCGCGCACGGCGAAAATGGCAGTGCTCCCATGCCCCAGACCTATTATCATCCCCGACTCAATGAACTCCACCGCTCGCTCAGCGGCCTGCTGCTTGAACCCAATAACGTCTTTTTTCACTAAGCGTCTCCCCCCCCCGTCCCCATCGTATGAGGACCCAGAAACCGGTACCTCATGTTTATGATACTGCCGCGTTCAGGGCCTTGAGCCCTTTCACAGCATCCCTCCCCAGGTGAAAGCGGATCACCCGCCGCCCGGCATCCAACAATGCCTGTTGATCACCATGGGCCTGGGCCGTCTTAAGTAATCCAAACGTAAGAGAAGAATCCGGCGACCCTGCCTCATCAGGGACAGGAATATCTGTGGAGTCATCAACGGTGAACTGGATAAAGAGGCCGCGACCCCCATCCCCCTTGTGCAGTTGACCGGTGGAGTGCAAAAAGCGCGGACCATAGCCGACGGTCGTTGCCAATCGAAATTGGTCTCGCACCTTCGTGCGCAGCCCTTGCAACGCCGCCTCGATCTCAGCAGTAGGCTGCACATAGGCCTGGATGGCAACGTAGGCGCCCGGTTCGGCCTGACTGAAAAAGGTGGTCAGCACTGCACCAGGATTCTCGGCCTTTACCGCACCGTAGACCGCAATATCCCCTTCAGTCAAGGTCGGGGTCTCAACAGGAAGGGTTCCCCTTTTTGTGTATTCATCTACAGCCTGACGGGCGCGGGTCTTGGCAGCCTCGACATTGGGTTGATTGAAAGGATTGACCCCCAGCATGTGGCAGACTACGGCGACTGCCATCTCCCACAAAAAGCATTGTGCTCCGAGATCGTAACGGTCATGCAGGGAAATGCGAATGATAGGATGTCCTGCTTTTTCCAATGCAGCCACTGCCGTATCGTTCGTTGTATCTCCCTCCAGACAGAGGTGGACGAAGAGGCGATCCGCACCATAGATTTCCGGTGAGCCCAGTGACTCCCCCACCACCGGCACGATACCCTTCCCTTCTTTGCCGGTGCTCTCGGCAATAAGCTGCTCTAACCAATCGCCAAGGCTCGCGACCTGTGCCGATGCAATTAGGGTCACCTTATCCCGACCTGCCTTGGCCAACGCTCCCAATACCGCTCCCATGCGGGCAGCGATAGTATCATCCCCCTTCGGAGGGTTTGATACCTTACAATTGTCGGCCATTGCTATGGCCCGGTTGAGCAATAACGCTATATCCATCCCGATCAGTGCCGCCGGCACCAACCCAACGAACGAAAGGGCCGCATAACGGCCGCCGATGTTCGGATCGTTCAGAAATATCTCCCGGAAGTGATATCTCTCAGCAAGTTCAACCAGCGATGAGCCCGGATCGGTGATGGCGATGAAACGGTCCCCGGCCCGCTGTGCGCCGATTGCATCGCTCACCCAGTTATAGAAGAATTTGAAAAAAGAGAGGGTCTCAACCGTGGTACCGGACTTGGTGGATACAATAAAGATCGTCCGCTGAGGATCAAGCCGCTCGGCATGAGCAGCAACGGCAGCGGGATCAGTGCTGTCGAGTACGGCAAGGTCCAGATACCCTGCTTGTACGCCGAAGGTCTTGCAAAAGACCTCCGGGGCCAAACTCGACCCCCCCATCCCGAGCAGCAGGGCATGGGTATATCCATCCGCTCGCACGGCATCGGCGAACGCCTGCAGGCGCTGGACCTCATCCCCCATCGCCTCAGCGATATGGAGCCAACCCAGACGATTGGTGATCTCCGTTGGCTCGGGCTTCCAAACGGTATGATCGTGATCCCAAATACGCGTCATCACCCGCTGGTCTCTGATTTCGGCAAGGGCTGCATTTACCGCATCTTGGTATGCCCCGAAACTGAATGATACATCCTGTTGAACGGTCATGTTTGCTCTCTTTTCGATGTGTCCTTCAAACGGAAAACCACGTGATCCCGACCCCTTATTTTCGCTTTATGAGTCCTTTAGCGGTTTTGACGACGCCTTCAAAAGTAATCCCGAACTTCTCGTACAGGACCTGAGCGGGGGCGCTGGCCCCGAAACTCCTCATACCGACGATTGCTCCTTCCAATCCGACGTAGTGCTCCCACCCCAGTGTGATGCCTGCCTCCACCGCAACCCGGGCTGTAACGTTCGGCGGCAGCACGGTCTCGCGGTATTGTGCCGGCTGTTGATCGAAGAGCTCCCAGCTGGGCAGGGCAACCACCCTGACCCCCACCCCTTGAGCAGCCAGTTGTTTGCCCGCCTCGAGAGCAATGTGCGTTTCAGAGCCAGTACCGATGAGGATCACCTCGGGAGCAACGTTTGCCGATTCCCACAGGATATAACCGCCGCGTTTCAGATTTTCGGCCGGTGCATATTCGGTACGATCCAGCACCGGCACGCCTTGCCTCGTGAAGACGAGGGCCGTGGGGCCATCGGTCTTCAGCAGGGCCATCCGCCATGCCTCAACGGTCTCCGCGGCATCGGCCGGACGAATGACGGTCAGGTTGGGGACGGCTCGCAGGCTCATCAGTTGCTCGATAGGTTGGTGGGTTGGGCCATCTTCACCCAAGCCGATGCTGTCGTGGGTAAAGATATAGACAACGCGTGTCTTCGCCATGGCTGCCAAACGCATAGGAGGACGCATGTAATCAGAAAATATCAGAAAGGTGGCAGTATAGGGGATAAAGCCACCGTGCAAGGCCATACCAGTCGTGATGGCGCCCATGGCATGCTCCCGAACACCGAAATGCACGTTGCGACCCCCATAACCCCACTCACCCCCCACCGCTCCTTGTAGCTCCGCAGGGGAAGTCTTGGGGGATTGAAAATCGCCGAACCCTTTGAGCCAGGACAAGGTGGACGGGTTGAGATCGGCAGATCCCCCCATGAGCTCTGACACCCCTGGTGCAAGGGCCTGCATGACAGCCTCTGAGGCCTTCCTGGTGGCTATGCCCTTTGGATCTGCCTGAAAGGTCGGCAGCGCCGCATCCCAACCAGCGGGGAGTCCACCGCCCATCCTGCGCATGAATTCACCCGCCTCATCTGGGTACGATTCTGCATAAGCCGAGAATGCAGCTTCCCACTCGGCTTCTTGTGCCGCCCCCTCCGCCAGGGCCTTGCGAAAATGATGCGATACGTCGTCAGGGATGAAGAATGTCGGTTCAAGAGGCCAGCCGAGGTTTTCTTTGGCCGCACGCAGTTCTTCCGGCCCTAGGGGTGAGCCGTGCGTATGAAAGGTCCCCTGTTTGTTCGGCGCACCATAGCCGATAATAGTGCGTACACAGATAAGCGATGGACGGGAGGTTTCATCTTTGGCGGCATGGAGTGCAGTATCAATGGCAGCGAGGCCATTACCATCCGGCACATGCTGCACGTGCCACCCATACGCCTCAAATCGCTTGCCCACATCTTCAGTAAAGGTGAGTGCTGTTGAGCCGGCCAAAGAAATAAGGTTATCGTCGAACAGGACGATTAATTTGCCGAGCCCGAGGTGGCCGGCCAGAGAAGACGCCTCGGCCACAACCCCTTCCATGAGATCACCATCGCTGGCAATAACGTAGGTGAAGTGATCGACAATCGTATGATCAGGCCGATTGTATCGTGCTGCAAGGTGGGCCTCAGCCAGGGCCACCCCCACCGCGTTGCTCATCCCTTGGCCGAGCGGGCCGGTAATGACCTCGACACCAGGCGTGATGTTACTCTCCGGGTGGCCGGCCGTCTTACTTCCCCACTGCCGAAACGATTGCAACTCTGAGAGCGACAGGTCGTAGCCTGTAAGATGGAGCAGCGCATACAGCAGCATTGAGCCGTGCCCTCCCGAGAGGATAAAGCGGTCGCGATCCACCCATGCGGGATTGGCAGGGTTGTGTTTCAGGTGTCGCTGCCACAGGACATAGGCCATCGCCGCAGCCCCCATCGGCATACCGGGATGCCCCGAGTTGGCCTTTTGTATGGCATCGATGGCCAGAAAGCGAATGGTATTAATGCATCGTTCATCGAGTGTTGCCTGATCATTCATCGCGTTCTCCTTTCACATCAAGTGTCACTCTTTGTATAATTCCAGCCCGTAAAAGGCCGCACCTATCAAGGCGATCTTGGGATTCAGAATGACATATACCGGCACATTCTGCAGGAAATCAGAAAGACGTCCTTTGTTCAAAAAGGCCTGCATAAAAACCCCCTGATTAAGAGCGGGCAGGATGCGAGGGGGAATGCCTCCTCCCAGGTAGACCCCACCGGTTGCCAGCACCTTGAGCGCCACGTTTCCTGTCTCGGAGCCCAATACAGAGATAAAGAGCTTAAGGGTGGCCTTACAGAGTTCACATGACGCCTTTTCATCGAGCGCTGCGTTGACGATAACCGGGGTCGGATCGTCTGCTGCTGCTAGTTGTTCTGCCAGCCAGGCTGGTTCATCGGCATGGCCGCTGTCCTTGAGGTAGGCATAGATATTAGGCAGACCCATACCAGAACAGATGCGCTCATAGCTCACATGCCCCCCTTTTTCTTGAAGATAACGCAACAAATTGCTCTCCAATGGGTTGATGGGCGCAAAATCGGTATGACCACCCTCCGAGGCATAAGCTCGGTAACGCGATCCATCCCAGGTAAGAAACGCCTCTCCCAGACCAGTACCCGGTGCAAGAACAGCCTTGGTGCCGTCAAGGTTTGGCTCCCCCTTGTTAAGGGTGTACAGATCCTCTGGTTCGAGCAGGGGCACCCCTTGGGCAAGGGCCTTAAGGTCGTTGAGGAGGAGTAAGGATTGTAGCTTCAGCTTTTTCTTGAGCTGTACCTCGTCAATGACCCATGATAAGTTGGTGATGGTGGCCTGGCCACCCATGACGGGACCAGCCACGCCGAAAACGGCTCGATCCACATCCAGGTTGGTCTGGGTGAGGAACTCGCCCGCGAGCATTTCGAGACTGGAAAACTGGCTACTGGCAAAGGTCTCCTCAACGATCGGCTCACGCGGTCCCTTTTCCTTTGAGTATACACCAAGACTAGTCTTGGTTGCACCGATGTCGCCGGCAAGCAGCACCGCTCTTAGCCTCCATCTACAGGGATGTACCGTTGCACTACAATTTCCCCTGCCCGTCCCCTCTATATCATATTAAGCATTCCCGAGCAATAAAAAGGCCCGTTTTATAGGGCCGGTTGAGGTGTTGATGCGGTTTTCGTTACGCGTTGCAAAACTATAAAAACTTCTTGTATTTTTTCCAGACGGGATCCGGCTCTTCCAGCCAGGAAGGGACAGGATGAGGCTTAAACTTCCCGTAAACAAGTTTTTCCCCATGGCTCATCCAAAGCCCGGCCTTGAACTTCCTGGTTGCAAATTCTCTCGCCACATTGTGAAACCACGTCCTGGGTTTCGTCCAGGGACATGATGCCACGCAGACACCACAGTCGGTCCCCGTCTCGTTCCAGACCGTGAAACAGGCCTCCGGGGAAATGCACCATTTCTCAACGCCTCTCATAACCTTTTTCTTTCCATAAGAAATGGCACCGTTGGGACAGTTTTCTGCGCAGATCTTGCAGTCCTGGCAGAACTCGTCGACACCAATATCGACGGGTGGGCCATGGACCAGAGGAAGATCAGTGGTGACGGTGGCTAGTTTTAGGCAGCTCCCTAACTCCTTGGTAATCATGAGCCCATGCCGCCCCAACTCACCCATCCCCGCATCGATGGCCAACGGGATGCACAGGACCTGGTAGTTGGAGATAATGTGGGCACGTGCAGGATAGCCGAGGGCACGAATGTAACCCGCAACGGTTACGGCAATGGTCGCCAGGTGAACGTACACGCGCATGATCTCGATCACCTCAGGGAGCACCGGCCCGGTCTTGATCAGGTCGGGGTTGATCCCTACCGCAATGCTGATGGCGTTCTTATGATCCAGGTGTATTGGCTCCCCATACCCTCTGGCCGGGTCGTGCCAGGTCTTCCCGATATGCGTGTAGACGTAGGCGGGATTAAGTGGACCGATACGGACCAAATCTGCACCCAAATGATGGGCGAACCCCTTGATCTTCTCTGTTGCCCGCTCCGGTGTGAGCTCCTGCCTCTGCGGGGAGACAGGACCGTCCACCACACTACCGTAGCGTATGAGATTCTCCATCTGCTCCCCGAGAAAGGGGATATCCAGAGGATTGCCGACCCCGGACATCCCCGGCAGTTGCCTGATCGCTTGGTCTTTTTTCTCCCACTCGGGATGTTTGTGGTAGAACTCCTTATACTCCTTTGAGCCAGTCTCTAAGGTGTTACGTGCCTGGACATTGTCCCTTTCATCAAAGGGCGTGATGTCACCAACCACCTTGTATCTCGGCTTTTCAAGAATCTTCATCGTGCCTCCTGAAGCTCCGGCTGTTTGTCTTTGCGCGCGCTGTCCATTGGCAAAACGCAACACCCATACCGGTTTATTGCGCATTCCATGGTAGCGAAAAGAGAATATCATCAATGATCTGTAATATAATTACGTGCAGTTCGGGCGGCACAAAGGAGGATAGGTCTATCTGCCCTCCTCATAAGCATTGGACAATGCCTTAACCCCTTCGCCTCAAGACGAGGGTTTCCTTCCATTCCCCCGAAGGGAATAAGTATGCGATGTGACCCTCTTACGGCTTAAATAGCATGTCCAATGCGCGAGCCGTCAGCAATAGCATCTATGATCAGGTTGGGTTCCCTGGAGTCTCCAATGGCATAGACTTCAGGAACACCATCCTTCAGACCTTTCAGAAGCTCGGTGTTCGGCTTCAGGGGGAGTGCCGTCACAATCGTATCGGCCTCAATGATCTGCTGTTTCTTCTTAACGGCGATGACCAACCCCTGATCGGTTATCTCCTTATACTTGACCCCGGTTATCATGGCCACTCCGTTACTCTTCAGCCAGTCCAGCAATAGCGGCTTGAGAAGGTATGTCACAAGCCCTTCCCCTATGTTCTCACTGCTGTCCACAATGGTTACCTCCCGGCCACGCTTCACCAGGAATTCAGCCGTCTGACAACCGTGAATGCCCCCACCCATGACAACCACTCTCTTGCCGACGGGCAGGTATAATGTGGTAAGTTTACTTAACATATCGGGACCAAAGAACTTTAGATATTTCTTGAGACGTTGATGCAACTGCTCGCTGGTCATTACGTTTTTCCACTTGATACCCGGGATATCCGGGATGTTGTGCAAACCGCCGGCAGCAATAACTAGTACATCCGGCTTAAGCGACCTAATATGCTCCCGGGTGGCCTGCTGGCCGAGAACGGTCTTGACACTTAGCTTGGTAAGCTGGGTCTGCAGGTATTCAACGATGCCCATGAGCTCTTCGCGCTCCTGGCCCTTGACCATGGCCGCCAAGGGCAACGAACCGCCCAGTTTGGTCTCTTTCTCGTAGAGTATGACCTCGTGACCCCGTAGGGCAGCTACCCGGGCGGTCTCCATTCCTGCTGGCCCACCGCCGACAACCACTACCCTCTTTTTCTTGGACGCCGGTTTAATTTCATATTCACGCTCCTTGCTCAGGGCAGCGTTGATCCGGCAGCTTATTGGTATGCCCTGCAGGTTCATTTCAAAACAGGTAAGGCAAGCAGTACAGGGAGCGACATCCTCAGTTCTGCCCTCGGCAACCTTGTTGGGTAATTGTGGGTCGGCCATCAAGCGCCGGTTCATACTGATGAAATCCGCTTTGCCATCCCGCAGTGTTTGTTCCCCGAGTTCGGGGTCGAAGCGTCCCACGGTGATGACCGGTATGGATATCGCCCGCTTGATGGCACCTGCTATAGGGGCAGCCGCTCCTTTCCCATAGCGGCTGCCGTCGATATAGTCAGGGAGTTGTGCCGGCGGCTCCGGATAGAACATCACCTCTGGAAATTGGGTGCTGTCGGCACTGCCATCATTATATTTGAAATGATATTCAACCCTGACATGGATGGCATCGGCACCTGCGGCTTCCAGTAGCTTGGCAATTTCTGTGCTTTCCTCGACAGTAATACCCTTCTCTCTCCCGTATTCCATGCCATTGATCATGGCGATAATAGCAAAATCATCCCCATTGCACTGCTTAATTCCTCTGATTATATCGGTGAAGATTTTCGCCCGACTTTCCATGGAATCGACGCCGTACTCATCATGTCGCCGGTTCCAATCGCGGGACAGGAAACTATTGAGTAGATGCACACAAGCACCATTCAACTCTACCCCCTGAAAACCTGCCTTCTGCGCCCGTTCTGCGCCTTTAACAAACGTTTCTACGAGAGCCTCTATTTCCGGCACGGTCAGCTCTTTGGCTTCCGTGAACCAGGGTATCGGGAGTTCATCCTTTGGAATATGCGATGACGATACCGGCGTGAGCCCTGTCATGGCACCGGGGTGCATGGGGCCCATTTGGAACATCTGTATGAACGCCGGGCAGTCGTACTTATGAATAACATCAGCCACTTGAGCGACACTGGGAATATATTTATCCTCATCCAAACGGTAGCCCTCATTCGGCACCAGACCAATGGGGGGGTTAATGTCCGCTGCGCCTATCGTCACGATGCCGGCGCCACCACGAGCAATGGATTCATAATAATCCATAGCTCCTTGGGGAAAGAAACCATCAATATACTTATGAAAACCTGCATGCGCACCGGTCTTTAAGATACAATTCCGTGTGCATACTGACCCGATGTACCCAGGCTCCATAAGCTTCTTGAATTTTGTACTACGAGCCATAGTCTTGCTTCCTCTTGAACGTCATTCGATAGTCGAACCCAAACAATGTTTGTATACCTTCATTACTATCATTTACTATCTTGCTTCAACAAAGTTGTGAGTCTATCACGATAGTACCCCTCAGACAACTTATTTTCCTGCGCAGACTGGAACGTGGAAGATCCACATGTCCTACTACCGTACTCTGTCGCACTGCGTTCTATATTGATCTTTCAGGGGAAACAAGCTATGTTACGGGTACTTCAAAATGGTCACAAGGAAGAGTACATGAGTCCTAAGATAAAATTTGAAAAGCTTCTTGAACCTGGTTACATCGGGTCGGTGAAAACCCGGAATCGGTTGATAAAAACCGGGGCGACCACGCTGTACTGGCACGAGGACGAGCTGCATATGAACAAGACGATCTTAGCTTACTATGAAGCAATAGCCAGGGGCGGCGTCGGCCTACTGATAGTAGAATCCCCGACCATTGATTATCCTTCGAGCTCCCGCTGGAAACAAATATATCGCCTCGATGAAGACAAATACATTGAAGGCATGAGCGAGCTGGTAGAGGTAATCCATAAACACGGCTGCCCGACCTTCATGCAGATGGTCCATCTTGGCCCTTGGCAGAACCCGCTTTTCCCTAACGAGCCACCTATTTCCGACCTGCCGCCGATAGGGGCTTCCCCCGTCAACATAGATTCAATGGCTGATTTTCATCGAGACGTGCTTAAGGAACTCACCATCCCCGAGATTGAGGAAATCGTTGACAAGTACGCCAGTGCCGCGATACGGGCGCAAAAGGCAGGCTTCGATGGAGTAGATATAAATGCCGGTAGCACTCATTTGGTGCACAACTTCCTCTCTCCGTTCTGGAATAGACGCACGGATGCGTATGGAGGCAGCCGGGAAAAAAGAGCACGCTTTCTCGTGGAAATCATACGGGAGATCAAAAGACGTGTCGGACAGGATTTCCCGGTCTCCGTCTGTATGAATGGCATCGAAATCGGTCAGCCTGCCGATATTGACGATGACAAGTGTATGACAGTTGAGGATAGCCAGGGATTAGCGAAAATAATAGAGGCAGCCGGTGCTGATGCCATTCAGGTAAGAAATCAGTGGTTGGGATATCACGTGGGCGGGTTTCTACCTGATTATCTTTTCTATCCGGAACCTCCAATCCCCATAAAAAATTTCCCCAAGGAATATTATTGGAAGCAAAAGGGTGCTGGAGCCAATATGCTCTTAGCCGAAGGGATGAAAAAGCTTCTTTCTATTCCGGTTATTGTGGTAGGTGGACTTGATCCTGAACTTGGGGAGAAGATCTTGCGAGAAGGCAAGGCAGACTTTATTGCCATGACGAGGCGTATATTCGCTGATACGGAGCTGCCCAACAAGGTTGCCGCAGGAAGATTGGAGGATATTGCTCCGTGCACGCACTGCGGCACCTGCCTGGACCAGAGTGTCCAGATGAAACGGCGCTGCCGGATAAACGCGGCTATAGCCACCGAGAAATATACCATTGACAAAGCGAAGAAGCCAAAGAAGGTCGTGGTCATTGGTGGTGGTCCTGCGGGGATGGAGGCCGCGCGGGTGGCGGCGCTGCGGGGGCATGAGGTAACCCTGTATGAGAAGACCCATCAATTAGGAGGGTTATTATCGCTGGCAGCAGTGGTCAAGGGGATTGAGCTTGAAGACCTACCAGCCATGGTACGCTATCTGAAAGGACAGCTTGAAAAACTGGGGGTAAAAACAGAGCTTGGCAGAGAGGTTGACAGTGCGTTTATCAAGAAGCTCAAGCCGGATGTAGTGATCGTGGCTACCGGCGGTGAACTTGCCGTTCCTGCGATAAAAGGGATCGATCATAAGCAAGTTATCACGACGCCTGCCTTGCATCGGATGGTGAAGCCTTATTTGAGGTTTTTTGGGCCGAAGGCCTTGACTTTGCCGACCAAGCTGTGGGTACCGTTTGGGAAGCATGTGGTTATTATCGGTGGGGGGCTGCACGGTTGTGAGATCGCCGAGTTTCTGCTTAAGCGGGGCAGGAAGGTAACCATCGTGGACACAGCCGAGGATGTAGGCGAGGGGATGATAGACTTCCGGCTGGGATTAGTGATGGATTGGTTCAACAAAAAAGGTGTGAATATAGTTACCGGTGTTAAAAAGATGGTGATAACCGATAAAGGGCTGGACATCACAACGAAGCAGGGGGACAAGCAGACCATTGAAGCGGATACTATCGTACCGACCGCGCCCTTGAAGCCTAATACCGGGTTATTTAAGAGCCTCAAGGGGGTGGTGCCTAAGGTGTATGCCATAGGCGACTGCAAGGAGCCCCGGATGATCGTAGATGCCATTGCTGATGGTTGGCGCATAGCGAATAAACTATAGGAGAGGTTTTGTAAATCTTTGCCAAAAGGAGACAGGCGCATGGCTATGACAGTAGAGGAGATGGAAAAACAACTGAAGGCTACCGAAAATGCTCTCAAGGAGTTGGAAAAAAGGGTCAGGGTTACCGAGGACATACAGGAGAT
>Ga0307419_10000073_pt1 | contig 37308 bp, 26 predicted proteins | sample SalMarWE160230MG_2_FD_202512 | JGI IMG/M metagenome (GOLD analysis project Ga0307419, IMG submission 202512) | Salt marsh sediment microbial communities from the Plum Island Ecosystem LTER, Massachusetts, United States - WE1602-30 | ecosystem: Environmental > Aquatic > Marine > Intertidal zone... | reverse complement strand
TGAGCTGCGCCACCGAGATTTTGCGATGATCGATCTGAAGGCCGAACTCGGCCAGCAGCGCAGACTCGATGTTCCGTACGATCTGCTTGGCGCCGATCGAGGAACTACTTACGACGTGTACCTCGTCGATCCCGCCATGGCCGTCCGGAACGATCTTCAGAGAGCCAACGCCCTCCAGTCCCGAGAGGAGCTGTTCGACCTGGCGCAGACCCCAGGGGTCCATGCCTTCGACTCCGGTGCGTGAATCCTGAGCGTCAGGGTTCATGCTGGGTCAGCTCCTCCGTGATGTGTGGACGCACGGTCCCGCCGCCGTGTGCCTTCGCGATGTACAGTGATGAGTCCGCATCCGCAAAGAGCTCATCGGCCGTTCCCGCCTTCCCGGATGCCCCGTCGTGATAAGACAGACCTATGCTCGCCGTGACCCGGATCGTGCCGGTTCGAGCCTCTATCCGAAGTCGATCGAGCTCCTCGTGTAGCTTGCGCGTCACCTCGTGTGCGCCGGCCACATCGGTGTCTACCAGGATAATGGCGAGTTCATCGCCGCCGAAACGAGCCGCGAAGTCGCTCTGGCGAACGTGACCCTGCAGAACAGCCGCCACGGCACGCAGTACATCGTTACCGGCCGAATGGCCGTGCGTGTCGTTGACCATCTTGAAGTCGTCCAGGTCGAGAAGAACCAGCGCCACTCCGGTATTGTAGCGATTGGCCCGCGCGAACTCGTCTTCGAGACGCTCGCGGAAGGCGCCGTAGCTGTATAGACCGGTGAGTGCGTCGTGGCGCGCGTCCCTGAGAGCTCGCTCGTATCGTCGTCCCATCTGGAAGGGGCACGTGGCGAGGCGTGCGCCGAGCCCTTCCGTGACGGGATCGTTGTGGCCCGAGTCGAGAAGGTCGTCAATCTCGACACGGGGAAGGTTCGAGGCGCCCGGCTCGTGAACCAGCGACAGGTCGAGGTCGGCGGGGGTCTCGATGACGGGCCGGTCCGAGCGCGGCAGGTCGATGAGCTCGGCGAGCGACCGCCGCCAGTGCAGCTCGTCGGGCGGTCCGAACCCGGGGTGGGCGAGTGCGCCCTCGAACGGGAGGACGTCCAGAAAGCCGAGCCCGGGATCCTCTTCGTGAAGGAGCCTGTCGATGGCACCAAGCTGCTTGAGGTCCCGGAGCTTCCGGAAGCGGCGCGATGAGAGCTTCTGAGTGTCGAGGAGGTCCCGCGGCAAGCCGCCGGCGACGGACAGGTGACGCCGCCGCTCGGCCGGAAGGCGACTCAGCGTGGTCGGGAGGCTCCCGGGCTCCACGTGACGGCGCCGGAACAGCTCCCGCAGGCCCGCCAGCGCGACGACCGGGAGGCGCGCCTGGTCGCCGGGTGTACCGCCCGGTCCATCGAAGCCCGCGTAGACGAGCGGCACCTCGCCGAAGGTCGAGACCAGATAGCGGGCGAGCGCCACGCCGGGCGTGACGACCGGTGCCAGGTAGGGCAGTAGACCGGGGTGACGCAGCCGGATGTACTCGACGACGATGGGACTCGTCGAACGGATCCAGGTATCGCCCTGGTCGCGCTCGTTCCAGAGGTGCTGGTATTCGCCGGCCACGAGCTCGTCTCCGAGCTGCTCCATGTACACCTGAGCGAACCCGATCGCGTAACAGGCGTTCAGCAGCTGCTCAGGTGTGGCCGGATAGAAGTAGATCGGAGCTTCGGTCGGAAGGATCAGGAAGGCTGTATCCGTGGCGAGGGCGCGCTCGGCGGAGTCGAGGTCACCGAAGACATCGCCAGGACGGCGCCGAACGGTCGGGACGGAGAATCCGCACTCCAGGCAGGTGCTCCACAGAGTGGAGCCGCGACCCGATGGCGAAGGATCGTGCGAACCGTCACCCTCCGGGACTTCGACGCCGGGAGCGATGGCGGTGCAGAAAAGACAACGCTCGTCCGCTGAAACGCGTAGGCTCAAGTCGCCTCGGGGTGCGTTCGGCGGTGAGCGGGACGTGTCCAAGCTACCACAGTGCCGCCCATCCGCCAAGGAGATCGGTCAGTTCATGGCTTGAGAAGGGAAGGTCAAGAAGCATACCGATCCGGGTGCTCCCCGACCGGTGACGCGAGCCCTGGTTGGAGTGTAGAATGGGGATTGTTAACTTCTATTGGGGACACTAGATACTGCGATGGAGCGGGAGGCTGTGTCCACTGGACGGACAGGGGCCCAGATGCGACCTCGGACGCCATTCGCCGCGCTCGACCACACTCCTTGCACATCGCCACGGCCCCCGGAGGACGCCGAGAGGGGCCGAATCGCGGCCGCGCGCGTGCCGACGTGGTTGTCCGATCGGGGCTCGCCGGCCTAGGTTTCCGCCAGCGACCGAGCCGGTCACGGCCGAGCAGCATCGGCCGCGCGACGCGCGTTATCCACGCCATGGAGCTGGTCACCGACATGCGCACCGCACAGCAGTTGAAGATGCTCCTGTTCCGAATGGATGGGGCGGCCGATAGTCGGAAGAAGAAGTTCGAGAGCGCGACCGGCCGCACCTGGGAGGCCGAGTTCTGCCTGCACGTGGGAGACGATCCGCAGGCCGGGAGGCTCAAGATCCTGTTCCGGTGTCTGTCCGAACCGCTCGAGCCCCAGCGCTACAACGAGGCGCCACCCGGGCTCTCCAAGACTCCCGATGAAGCGGTGCGCCAGGTAGACGAAGGGGATCTGCGCGAACTCCTGGCCACTTCGGTCAAGGTCTGACGCCATGCGCAGAACTTTCCACGACGACAGCCTCCGGGAATGGGAGGCTTACGTGTCGGGCGGGCAGCCGGAGACGGAGACTACGGCCAGGATCCTGTTCCTGTGCCTGACGGAGCCGCGCGAGCGGGCGCGTTTCGTGGCACACGACAGCCGGGACGTGGCGACTGCCGAGCGGGACCTCCACCGCATGGATGATGGCAAGCTCCTGGAGCTGCTCGGCCGGGCGGCTCCCCTCGACTGAACCGGGACCGGCTCCGGGCGCTCATCCGTACCGAAGCCACCTCATGATTTCCGGGAGCGTGGGCCGCTTGCCCTTCATCAGGATGCCCACCCGGTAGAGACGACCCGCCACCCAGGCGACGCCCCAGATCGTGAGCACCAGGAGCACCAGCGAGGTCACGACCTGCCAGGCGGGCGCCACGCCGGTGATGATCCGCACGAGCATCAGGATCGGGCTGAAAAAGGGGAATAGCGACGCGGCGGCCAGCCAGCCGGCGTCCGGTGTGTTGATGCCCGAGAAGGCCAGGACGAACGGCACGATGATCAGCAGCATGACCGGGAAGTTCATCTGCTGGGCCTGCTGGTCGTCCCCGACCAGTGCCCCCACGGCGGCGAAGGCGGAGGCGTAGAGGAAGAAGCCGAGGAGATAGAATCCCAGGAAGGCCGCGCCGATCGTCACGTAGGGGAGCGACAGACCTCGCAGGTCCAGACCGGCCTGCGACAGCGTCACCGCGGCGCCCGACAACAGGCCATACAGCGCCAGGACGCCGACGGTAACGGCCCAGATGGCGATCTGCGTGAGCCCCACCGCGCCGATCCCGAGCACCTTCCCCAGCATGAGCTCGGTGGGCCGCACCGACGAGATCAGGACCTCCACAATGTCCGAGTTCTTCTCTTCGAGCACCCCGCGAACGATGACCTGTCCGTAGACGATGAACATCATGTACAGCACGAAACACAACACCATGGCCAGAACGGCCAGCACGTCCTGGTGCGCCACTCCCTCCGAGCCGACGCGCTCCACCGAGAGGTGCGCCCGGGGGCGCTGGAGCGCTTCCGTGACGCGCGCCGCCGGTAGTCCCTCCGCCTGGAGGCCGGCGGCCACCATGGTGGAGCGCACGGCACGCTGAATGGCGGACTGGCGGCGCTGCGAGACGCCGCTCTTGGACAGGAGGATGGCGGGTCCACCGCGGGCGACGGTGTCCCCGATCACCAGGTACGCGTTGTAGTCGGTCTTCCGGAGCGAGGCGGCCAGCTGGTCCGTGGACTCCGTTGGATCCTGCCCGGTCATGTCGGAGGCGAGCCCGTCGTCTTCGGCCCGCAGGAGCGCGGGAACGTCCACGTCGCGGAGGGACGGCGTCGCCACGATTCCGATGTAGAGCGGGCTCGCCGAGCCGCCGGCTCGACTGGTGAGCCAGGCCGGAACCGTCGACAGCGCGATCATCAGCACCGGGAGACCGAAGGTCGTGATCAGGAACCACTTGTTCTTCACCCGGAACAGGTACTCGCGCCGGATGATGGCCAGGACGCGCGCCACCGAGAGATTGGTCACAAGGCGCCTCCGCTCGAGGCGGCGTAGGCCCCATGGCCGCTCGTGTCGAGCCCCTTCTTCCCCGCCCGTTCCAGGAATATCTCCCGTAGGGTGGGTTGGCGGACCTCGAAGTGCTCGACCTCGAGACCGGCCTGGATGGCCCGGCGAAGAAGCTCTCGGGAGTCCGTGCCATCGGCGAGCTTGAGCTCATAGGACTCGCCGCGGCGCTGCAGCTCCCCGCGGAATCCGTTCTCCCGCAGGAAGCTCGGGTCGCCCCGGAAGCGGAGTACCGCCTCGTTGCGTCCGGCGGAGGCCCGCACGTCGCTGACCGACCCGTCCAGCACCTTCCGCGCGCCGGCGATCATGCACACCCGTCCGCAGAGCTGCTCGGCGTCCTCGATCATGTGAGTCGAGAAGAGGATCGTGGTGCCCGCCTCGTGCCGTTCGAGCACCATCTTCTTGAGAAGGTCGACGTTCAGGGGGTCGAGCCCGCTGAACGGCTCGTCGAGGATGAGGATGTCGGGGCGATGGAGGATCGTGCCGATGAACTGGACCTTCTGCTGCATGCCCTTGGACAGTTCCTCGACCATCGAATCGGCCCGGTCGCCGAGCTCGAAACGCTCGAGCCAGCTCATGGATTCCTTCCGGGCCTCGCTCCTCGGCATCCCCTTGAGCACCGCCAGGAAGATCAGCTGGTCGATGATGGTCATCCGCTGGTAGAGTCCGCGCTCCTCGGGCAGGTAGCCGATCCGGCAGCGGAGCCGATCATCGATGCGTTGGCCCAGGACCTCCACCGTTCCCTGGTCGGGGCCGAGAATGTCGAGGATCATTCGGATGGTCGTCGTCTTGCCCGCCCCGTTCGGTCCCAGGAGCCCGTAGATGCTCCCGCGCGGGACCGTCAGGTCCAGCGACTCGACCGCGGCAGTGGCGCCGAAGGACTTGCTCACGCCGGTCAGGCGAATGGCTGCATCCTGCACGTGCTGACTCTCCTGGAATTCCACTGGACGGCATGCCGTGGGCGGAAGCGGCTCGTCGGACCGGCGGCTCGGCCGGGGGTCGTGTTCCGGGGCGGGACGAATGTGGTGGCGATGCGACGGCCGGGCAAGGGATCGAACGGCTTTCACGGAGCGCCCGCCGGGCTCTATATTGGGAGGCTGTCGGCGGTCGCTGGGCGCGAAGGAACGGCGCTCGTCCGGTCGGAGGGGGCCGGCCGCCGCTCTGCCCCCGGTCGCACGGGTTGGGTCTCCCGAGGAAGGAAGGTCGACATGGGCATCTATCGGGTGAAGTACCGCACGTCGATCCCGGTGGGAAGCGGCGGTCGGATCACGATTCCTCAGGAGATGCGCGAAGACCTCGGTATCGATGACGGAGACACCCTGGCCGCGCGCCTGGAAGAGAGCGAGACGGGCCGCCGGCAGATCACCTTCTGGAAGACCGAGAGCGCCTGAGCCCGGAACCGGCCGCCGACGATCCCGACCCTGTCGCGCCGCGATCCGGCCCTCACCCCTCGCCCCGGCGCGCCCCGCCTCAGCTCCGGTCGGCGACGTGGAGCGCCATGGTCCCGAACATGACGTCGGTCCACACGCAGTGCTGAAAACCGGCCCGGTGCATGAGGTCGGCCACCTCGTCCTGAGCCGGATAGGCCCGTAACGACTCGGGAATGTAGAGGTAGGCTTCCGGGTCGCGGTGCAGGAGCCAGCCGACCACCGCCGTCGAGGCGTCCAGGTACCCCATGTAGAGACGGCGCAGCAGCCGGCTGGAAGGCTTTCCGAAGTCCAGGCTCGCCAGTCGCCCCCCCGGGCGCAGGCAACGGAAGATCTCCCGAAGCGAGCGCTCGAGATCCGGGAAGTTCCTGAGCCCGTAGCCGATCACGACTCGATCGAAGCTACTGTCCTCGAACGGCAACTCGAGCGCGTCGGCCGTCACCCACCGGATGCGCCGCCCTCCCTCCCTGCCCGCCCCCACCGCCATCATCTCCGGAGTCAGGTCGGCCGCCACGACCCGGCCGTCCGGCGCGACCCGGGCGCGCGCGGCCAGCGCCAGGTCGCCGGTCCCCGCGGCCAGATCGAGGACGGTCTGACCCGGCTCGATCTCCGCCAGCTCCATGAGCTTCCGCTTCCAGAGGCGGTGCAGGCCGAGCGACATCACGTCGTTGGTGAGGTCGTAACGCGGCGCGATCCGACCGAACAGGTCGCGGACGTACCCGCGCTTGTCGGCGGGCTCGTCCAGGTGCTCGCGGATCCGGCCCCGGAGGCTCACGCGCGCGATCCGGACGCTGCGACGTGGAAGTGCGTGTCGGCCTCGAAGAAGCCCAGGCGGAGCGCCGACCGCGGGCGGAAGGGAGGGGGGGGAAGTCGCCGGCCCCGGCGGGCCGGCGACCGGCGGGTCAACGCACGGCGTGGGCCTTTCGGGTGGGGATACGGTCGACGACCGTCGTTTCCGTTACGGAGATTCCGTCGACCGTGGCGGGATAGACCAGGTTCATGAACCCGCGCATCGCGAACGACTCCCGGTGCGCCTGCCTGGCGCGCCGGTTGGTGAAGGTGGCGAGGTGGAGAAACCGGTGGTCGTCCTCCTCCTCCTGGAGGACGACATACAGGAGCGTCCCGTCCTCCTGCTCGCGGACGTGCTCCACCAGCTCGCGAACCGCGTCCTTGCACGCGTCCACGGCACCCGGACGGATGGTGTACCTCGTAGCTTCGTAGATCATCGCTGCGCCTTCTCTTCAGTCTGGCTGGGCCAGGCCGGCGTGGGGCCGGCGAGCCCGGCACGGGCCGCGCCAGGACGGCCGCCAGCGCACGCCGCGAAGAGGTGCAACGGACATACCGTACCGGGCGGAACCCTGATCCGACCGTCAATCCCTTGTGTTGTAGGTACTTGCCGGTTGCGGAGGTCGGCGCCGGACCAGGACCGGAATCTGACCGAGTTCGCCGGTTGTGCAAAGATTTCATGGACCGGGTCCCGGAGGGTTTCGTGCGGGTGAACGCTCCTGGTCTCGATGCCGGCCACACCGAGACGATGTCCCCCGGTCCGGCCAGGTCGTGGAACGTGCCCGGTTCGGGCCGTGGCCGGGTGGCGGTCACGGGTGCGCGTCGCGTGCGAAGAGCATGGGCGGCGCAATGTCCGCGCGGGGTGGAGGGCTGTCAACGCGAGCCGGTCCTCGTGCGGCAGTTACCGGACCGGCGGTGGGCCGGAGGCGCCCGTCCCCGCGAGGGGGTGGTGCCGTGGAAGCGCCCGCCGGCGGAGAGAGTTGGCGCTCTGCACCCGGCTCGTTAGCTTTCCGGCTCTTCGGAAGGCCGGACTTCTCTCGTATTCCCGGTGCCATGAGCGACGGCAGGCGACAGGTGGAGCGCGGACGCGCGGGTGCGCGAAAAGGCGGTTCGCGGTGGGGCGAGGAGCCCCTCGGAGTCGAGCGCGTCCGTGTGGGGCCCCTGCCGGTGTGGGGCTGGGCCCTCGTCACCGGACTGGCCGTGTGGGCGCTCTACCTCATCACGCTCGCGCCGAGCACGGCCTTCTGGGACACGTCCGAGTACATCGCGACCGCCCACATCCTGGGCATTCCTCACCCCCCGGGGAACCCGTTCTTCGTGATGGTCGGACGCGTCTGGGACTGGGCGCTGTCGTGGACCGGGCTCCCGGTGGCCGTGCGCATCAACGCCATGAGCGCCACGTTCTCGGCCGCCTCGGCCGTGCTCTTCTACCTGGCCTTCGCGCGCGTCTGGTCCCATTGGACGGAGCGGAGGGGAGTGCTGGCCGTCGGACCGGCGGTGAGCGTGCTGGTCGGGGCGACCGCGTTCACGGTCTGGTACCAGTCGAACGTGAACGCCAAGGTCTACACGGTCTCACTCCTGTTCGTGGCCGCGCTGACCTACCTCGCCATGCTGTGGGAGGATGCCGCCGAGACGCCGCGGGGCGACCGCCTGATTCTCGTGGCGGGCTTCCTGCTCGGTCTGGGCGCGGCCAACCACCCCATGTCGCTCCTCCCGATGCTGGCGCTGGGCGTGTTCGTCCTCTGGCGGCGGCCCCGCACCTACCTGCGCTGGCGGGTGCTCGGCTCGGGGCTGGTACTGGCCGCCGTGGGTTTCTCGCTGCAGGTCTTCTTCGTGCCGATCCGGTCGGCGCAGCATCCGGTCATCAACGAAGCGGAGCCCACCTGCACGAGCCTGTGGCGAGCCGCGCTGACGCCGCTCGAGCTCCTCCCGGGGATCGGGAAGGCCGTGCCCGCCTCGGCGGTGTGCGGGCCGCTGGAGGACGCGCTCAGCCGGCAGCAGTACGGCAAACCGCCCCTCACCGATCGACAGGCGCCCTACAGCGCCCAGATGGGCAACTACGCGCAGTACTTCGATTGGCAGTGGGCACGGGACCTGCCACCGGCCGCGCGCATCGCCTTCACGATGTTCTTCTTCCTGCTGGGCGTCTGGGGGCTGTGGCAGCACTGGGACGGGGACAAGGACAGCTTCGTCTACTTCATCACGCTCCTCTTCACGGTCATCCCCCTCCTCGTCTTCTACCTGAACTTCAAGTACGGGTACTCCCAGCACCCGGAGATCACGGACTTCAACCTTCACGAGGTACGCGAGCGCGACTACTTCTTCATCGTGAGCTTCTACCTGTGGGGGCTCTACGCCGGGATGGGGCTCGTAGCCCTGTGGAACCGATTGGCCGACGGCCTGGCCGAGCGCCGCGGCGAGACCGAGCCGACCGGCGAGGCGGGGCCCGCTCTGGGGCGGGCACGCCTGGTGTGCGCGCCGCTCCTCGTCCTCGCCTTCCTCCCGCTCGTCCTGAACTGGAACCGTGCCGACCGGACGGGCGACTACTCGGCCCGGGACTGGGCCTACAACCTCCTCCAGTCAGTCGAGCCGTACGGCGTGCTGTTCACGAACGGTGACAACGACACGTTTCCGCTGTGGTACGCACAGGAGGTGGAGCACATCCGGCAGGACGTGACCGTGATCGTGCACTCCTACCTGGGGACCAACTGGTATCCCAAGCAGCTCCGCGACCTGACGCGGCCGTGTCCGAAAGGCGTCGATCCGGAGAAGGACCCGACCGTCATCATCTGCCAGCGGCCGTTCGACACGGCCAACGCGGTCGAGCCCTACCGGGATCTCGCTCCGACGCCTCCGCAGCACTCGATCCTGACCGTGGCGGACTCCACGATCGACGACCTCCCGCCTGGTCAGGTGGTCCAGCAGGCGCTGGACGTGAGCTTCTCGAAGCACGTGACCGGGCACCTGGCGGCCCAGTCGATCGTGACCCACGGCGACCTCCTCGTCTACCTGATCTCCCGGACATCGCTGGGAGACCGGCCGGTCTACTTCGCCGCCACGGCGCCGCCCGTCTACGAGACGTGGAACCTGACCTCCCAGCTCCTTCGCCAGGGACTGGCCTACAAGCTGGTGAACGGAGTCCTCGAGCCCACCACGGACACGGTGCAGATCAGCCGGGAGTTCGGGGTGCGCTGGCAGGACGTCAAGCGAAGCCGTCAGCTCCTGTGGGACGTGTTCAACGTGGACTACCTGCTGGGCTGGAGCCTGTGGCCCGAGCCCTCGACCCGGAGCAGCATTCCGACGCAGTACTACCTGTCCTACCTGGCGCAGGGGGAGGCGGATCGCCTCCTGGACATGCCCGATCGCGCCGAGCAGAACCTCCGGCGGGCAGACCAGTTCCGGCAGTTGTCGGGGATCCAGTAGGCCAGGCGCCAGACCAATCCGGTCATCGCCGCCGGCGGGAGCCGGCGACGTGATCGGTGCCCGGGGCGGAGCCGGCTCCTAGGGCTTGAGGGTGGCGAGCAGGATCACGACCAGCAGGAAGAACCCGACGATCGAGCCCACGATCGCGTGGCGCTTCCGGTACTTCGCGAACTCTTCCGTGCGCGTGCCGGCCTCGGCGGAGGCCCTCGCCTCCCGGGCCAGCCGCCTCGCCAGCGGCACCTGGTAGAAGATCCCCACGGCGGCCGAAACCAGTCCCAGCACCTGCATCTGGAACAGCCAGTGGTTCGGGAACGGACGGAACCACGGGTAGCCCACGGCGGCCATCAGGCCGATTCCGCCGACCAGGGTGAGGATCATGCCGGCCAGGCCCAGGGTCCGCGTGAGGCGATCGGCGGCCGTGTAGGCGAATGCGGCCACGTCCAGGTTCTCCTGCCGGGCGGCCGGCCCGGTGATGAAGGGGAGCGTGATCGCGAGCCCCACCCACAGGACGATCCCGAGGACGTGGAGGAAGAGGAACAGCCCGGTCAGGGTCATGGCGACGCCTTTCGTCCGGCCTCCGCGAGCTGATCGGTGCCGGCCGTCTCCTCGCCAGCGGCGCCGGCGGTCCGCTCCTGGAGGCTCTTCACCGACAGCGTCCGATTGTGCAGGGCGATGATCGCATCCGCGGCAGCCGAGGCCGCCGACAGGGTGGTCGTGTAGGGTATCCCGCGCGCGATCGCCGTGCGGCGGATGAGGTAGTCGTCCTGCTGGGAATGCTTCCCGAGTGGCGTGTTGATGAGGAGGGAGACCTCACCCGAAAGGAGGTGGTCCATGATGTTGGGCCGTCCCTCGTGGATCTTGAGCACCTGCCGGGCCGGTACCCCGCGCGAGCGCAGATAGCGCGCGGTTCCCTCGGTGGCCAGGATCTCGAAGCCGAGCTCGTGGAAGTGCCGCACGATCGCCGTCGCCGGTCCCTTGTCGCGGTCGTTCACCGTGACGACCAGCGTGCCTCGGAGCGGGAGTGCGCCCCCCGCCCCCACCTGCGCCTTGGCGAAGGCGAGACCGAAGCTGTCGGCGAGCCCCATCGACTCCCCCGTCGAGCGCATCTCGGGTCCGAGGAGGGGGTCGGCGTCCGGGATCTTGTCGAACGGGAAGACGGCCTCCTTGACGGCCACGTCGTGTACGGGCGCCTCGTCGGGAAGGCCGAGCTCGTCCAGGGTGCGGCCGACGAGGACGCGGGCCGCCACGCGGGCGAGGGGCACGCCGGTGGCCTTGCTCACGAACGGCACCGTCCGGCTGGCCCGCGGGTTCACCTCCAGCACGTAGACCGTGCCCTCGTGCACGGCGTACTGGACGTTGATGAGCCCCACCACTCCCAGGGCCTTCGCGAAGGCGCGGGTGTGCGCCCGCATCTCGTCCACCTGCTCCTCCCGCAGGAGGTAGGGTGGGAGCACGCAGGCCGAGTCGCCCGAGTGGACGCCGGCCTCCTCGATGTGCTGCATCACGCCTCCGATGAACACCCGGTGGCCGTCCGAGACGGCGTCGACGTCCGCCTCGAACGCGTCCTCGAGGAAGCGGTCCAGGAGCACGGGGTGCTCAGGCGAAGCGCGCACCGCGCGGTCGAAGTAGTCGCGCAGCGAGCGCTCGTCGTAGACGATCTCCATGGCGCGGCCGCCGAGGACGTAGCTGGGCCGCACGAGCACCGGGTAGCCGATCCCGGCCGCGATCCGGGCCGCCGCGTCCACCTCGGTGGCCGTGCCCCCTTCGGGCGCCCGGATCCCGAGCTTCCGGCACAGGGCCTCGAAGCGCTTGCGATCCTCCGCCTCGTCGATCGCGTCCACGCTCGTCCCGAGGATGGGCACCCCGAGGTCCTCCAGGCGTCGCGCCAGGCTGAGCGGCGTCTGTCCGCCGAGCTGCACCACGACGCCCTCGGGCGCCTCGAGCTGGACGATCTCGAGCACGTCCTCCACCGTGAGGGGCTCGAAGTAGAGCTTGTCGGAGATGTCGAAGTCGGTCGAGACGGTCTCGGGGTTGGAGTTGATCATGATCGTCTCGTAGCCCTCCTCGCGGAGGGCCAGGACGGCCGAGACGCAGCAGTAGTCGAACTCGATCCCCTGCCCGATCCGGTTGGGACCACTTCCGAGGATGATCACCTTCTTCCGGTCCGAGCGCTCGGACTCGTTCTCGTCCTCGTAGGTCGAGTACAGGTAGGGGGTAGCGGCCGGGAACTCCCCCGCGCAGGTATCGACCACCTTGTAGACCGGCCGGAGGCCCACCGAGTGGCGCGCCTCCCGGATGGCGCTCTCGGGCGCGCCGCGCAGCCGGGCCAGCTCCGCGTCGCCGAAGCCGAGCCGCTTCATGCGCCGCAGCGCCCGGGCGAACTCGTCGGCTTCGTCGTCCACGGCCGGAACCGCGTCGCCCTCCAGGTTCGCGAAGGTGTCGGCCTCGTGGACCAGCTCTTCGAGCTGTCCCAGGAACCACGGTTCGATCCGGGTGAGGGCGGCCACCTCGTCCACCGACAGCCCCGCCTCGAAGGCGCGGCGAATCTGGAAGGGGCGCTCCGGCGTGGGAACGCGGAGGGCGGCCCGCAGCGTCTTGAGGCTGTCGTCCGCCAGCCGGTCGTCCTCCAGGCGGCGTCCCGGCACCCAGCCATCGCGTCCGTTCTCCAGCGCCCGGAAGCCCTTGAGCCACGCCTGCTGGAAGGTGCGCCCGATCGCCATCACCTCGCCGACCGCCTTCATCTGGATCCCGAGCGTGGCGTCGGCGCGCGGGAACTTCTCGAACGCGAAGCGAGGGATCTTCACGACGATGTAGTCCAGGACCGGCTCGAAGCAGGAGGGTGTGACCTTCGTGATCGCGTTCTCGATCTCGTCCAGCCGGTAGCCCACGGCCAGCTTGGCGCCGATCCGGGCGATCGGGAAGCCGGTGGCCTTGGAGGCCAGGGCGGAGCTTCGCGACACGCGCGGGTTCATCTCCACGACCAGCATCTCGGACGTCTCGGGATCCACGGCGAACTGGATGTTGCAGCCGCCGGCCTCGACGCCGATCTCCCGGATCACGGCGATCGCCGCATCCCGCATGCGCTGGTACTCGCGGTCGGAGAGCGTGAGCGCCGGAGCCACCGTGATCGAGTCGCCCGTGTGGACGCCCATGGCGTCGATGTTCTCGATCGAGCATACGATGACCACGTTGTCGTCACCGTCCCGCATGACCTCGAGCTCGAACTCCTTCCAGCCGATCACGCTTCGGTCGATGAGGACTTCGTGGATCGGCGAGCGATCCAGGGCTCGCTGGACCAGCTCCTCGAACTCGTCCCGGTTGTAGGCCACCGAGCCGCCCGTTCCGCCCAGGGTGAAGGAGGCGCGGAGGATGGCGGGGAATCCCACGTCCTCGACGATCTCGCGTGCCTCCTCCAGGCTGTGCGCGAAGCCGCCATGTGGCACGGCGAGCCCGATGCGGCGCATCGCCTCGGCGAACTCCTCCCGGTCCTCCGCCATCTGGATGGCGCGTTCGTCGGCCCCGATCAGCTCCACCCCGTACTTCTCGAGCACGCCCTGGTGGTCGAGGTCGAGGGCGAGGTTCAGGGCCGTCTGACCGCCCATGGTGGGCAGGAGCGCGTCGGGGCGCTCCTTCTCGATGATCCGCGCCACCCACTCGGGAGTGAGCGGCTCGATGTAGGTGGCGTCGGCCACATCGGGGTCCGTCATGATCGTGGCCGGGTTGGAGTTGGCCAGGATCACCCGGTAGCCCTCCTCCCGGAGGGCGCGGCAGGCCTGCGTGCCCGAATAGTCGAACTCGCACGCCTGTCCGATGATGATGGGACCGGAGCCTATGAGGAGGATCGAGTGGATGTCGTCGCGTCGGGGCATCAGCAGGTCACGATGGGGCTGCGGCTCGCGTCAACGAGTCTCCCGGGCTTCAGGACGGCGGACCCGAAGCGCCGGGACCGCGGCGCGCCAAGATAACCGGGGGCCGGGGGGCGCGCACGGGGCCGGGCGGGGACGCCCGACCCTCCGCGCGGGTCGGCGGCCAGCCGAGGGGGGGAACGCCGCCGGAAGGAGTAGGAGTCGGCCTCAGCCCACGATGAGGTTGAGGCCGATCCGGAAGCCCAGCATCCAGCCCGACAGCCGCTGGCCGGTCGAGAAGCCGGGGATGGCGAACGGCGGGCCGGCAGGTGGCTGGTTCGGGTCGGGCGTGGTGGGCTCCGAGAAGTTGAGGTAGCCGCCGAAAACGCTCGGCTCGATCGCCAGGAAGTGGGTCAAGAAGAACTCGGCGCCGAGCGCCAGAGCGAAGCCGCGGCGACTCCAACCGCAGCTCCCGGCGAAGCACCCGTCGGCCGCGGCTTCATGCACCCCCTGGTCGACGTGCCCGGAGCTCACTGGCCGAGCTCATCGAGGGCCGGGATGCTCGAGATCTCGAAGCGTCCGTTCTGGATGCTGACCGGAGCGCCGCCGCTCGTGGTTCTCAGCGTGCCCTCGAAGCGTCCTTCCACCCGGGCCATCCCTCCGTCGAAGGACAGGCGCGTGATTTCGAGAGAGCCGGGGCCGACCATGTACACGCCGGCAAGATCGGGCGTCGCCACGGGCATGTAGGCGAGAGAGGCCGGACCCTCGGGTCGCTCGAGGTCGACCTTGAGAGTCTCACTTCCGGCCGGGGCGGTGAAGAGGAGCATGATGGTGCTGCCGTGATAGTCCCCGAACGAGACCTGGCCCGCCTGGACGTCGTTCTCGAAGGTGGCGACCGGCGGGTTCTCGCTGTCCAGACCGCCGATGGAAACCGTCCGCGTCCCGTCGTCGCGCCCCGACCAACCGGCGCTCGCGTAGCGCCCGGTCTTGGCCTGCCCGGCTACCGCAAACCAGGTCCGGGTCTTCCCGTCGACTGTCGCCGTGATCTTCCCCAGCACCTTCACGTCGCCCGATCGGCGGGACGAGGGGGCCGCCTCTGTCTGCGCGCGGGCGGACACCGGCGCCTGGTCCGCGGACTTCGCCGCGTCGGAGCCACACGCCGCGCTGGTCGCGCACAGGAGACTCGCCGTCACAATGGTCAATAGCCGCCTCGCTGCAGTGTCGCGCATGGTCGTGTCTCCTCGGTCCGTGGGACTCGGGTCACGTCGCGACTCCTAGAGCGCGAAATGCGGCGGCGGCGTGCCACGGGCGCCGAGCGGTCGCCGGTCGGGCCGCGACGGGTTGGCGGGACCCATCCGCTTTTCCCGCTCTAGCAGGTTGACGGGGCACCGGATCGGACTGCGACCCCTCGCCGCGGGTCTCCCCGGCCGGGTGCGCTCGTCGAAGATCGTCGGCTGGTGGCACGGCCAGGTCCCCTGCGCCGAGTCGGCGACACACTTCTCGAGTCAGGAGGCCGACATGAGACCCGGAATCCCTCTGCTCCGCACCACGTTCACGGGCGCGTTGCTCGGGCTACTCCTGGGACCCGGCGTGGGTCAGTCGCAGGTCATGCCCAAGAAGGTGTCGCAGCCGGCTCCCGGCGCGAGCGCCAAGCTTCTCCCGCCCGCGGAGCTGGAGATCATGGGCTACAGAGTCTACGATACGCAGAACGGGAGCCGAACCAGCGCCAGCAATGGCAAGATCGACCTGAATGAGTCGCTGTCTCTGCTCGTGTCGGTCAGGAACAACGGGGGACTCCCGGGTTCCTTTGACTACGCCCTCGGCACGGAGGGGAGGGACAGGGTCTATTGGAAGGAAACGGGCACGGACCTGAAAGGTGGCGGTACGGCTTTGGCCCGGTTCGACATCTCCCTGACCCAGCTCAACTCAACTCTAAGCCACACCAACAACGGAGGACTGCGCCACGTTTGCCTCGGTCTCTGGCTGTTGAAGCGGAATCTCTCCGTCGCGTGGACCGATGCGAACAACCCGAACCACCAGCGCACGGTCTGTTTCGACATGTGGTTCTATCCGGGTTGATGGCGGTAGCGAGGTTCGCCTCGCCGCCTGGATAGTCCCTGAAGGTCCTCCGGAGTGAGGCCATCGAGAAAAGACTCTACGACCAAACGTGTTACGCGCTTCCTCGAGCGAGAAAGACCGCGAGGAGCGAGGCGCTCGCGGCGACACCCGCGGGTTGACGCTCTCAGCGAAGCTCCTCTGCAGCGCTCTGCCCGGGCTGACTGCAAGCGAGCTTGACGCGTCGGGTTCGAGTCTCTGCATCCAGCGCCCTGCCCGTAGGTCGCCAGCGAGACGACCTACCAGGCCTGGGTATGGCGAGAGGACGGCACTGCGGCTCGTCGTTGCCGCGCGCCGGCCGCGTCACCCGGTGGTTCCTGGACGCGCGCCACGGCCCTACGGCCCCGGGTGAGCCCGACACCCTCTCCACCTCATCGAGACCGGGAAGGTCCGGAGTCGGGGCGTCCCCGGGCCCGGGATCCAACTCCAATCGGACGGCGAGCGAGGCGGCTCCCTCGCCGCTCCATCCGCCGTACCCGGAGCGTTGGCCCCGCCGGCCGAAGTGAATGATCGACATGACGTAGTACAGGACGGTCGCTCGGTCCGGCGATGGTCCCGCCAGCCCTGGGTGCCCAGAGGGGAGAACGAACGGGTGTGCCTCGGCCGGCTCGTCCGCCGATGATCGGGGCAGCTCGCCGCGGAGTGAGCGGATCACCGCGCGTCGAGCGGGCCGCTGAACAGGATGAGGATCGAGCTTCCAGCGGGTCCGCCGGAGTGGACCTGTCGATCTCGCAGACGAGCCCGGGGGTTGAGTGCGTCGCTCCCGCGAACACCGTCACCGTCGCCTCTGAGAGTCTCCGCGACAGGCCCGACGCCCTCCGGTGAACTGAGCAGGCCCTCCACCTCGTCGAGGTCCGGCAGATCCGGAGTCGAATCGGCGTCGGGTCCCGGATCCACCTCGAGTCTCACGGCCACCGAGGCCGCGCCCTGGCTGGCCCACCCCCCGTCCTCCGAGTCTTCGGACCTGAGCCGGAAGTCGATGACGGTCATGACGTAGTAGAGGACGCTTTCCCGGTCCCGTGGTGGGCCGGGCAGCCACAGGCGACCGTCGGCCGCGTCCCCGATCCCGTAGCCGCCCAGCGCGGAGGACATGACGTCGGTGGGGTCACCGCCCATGGCCCGGCTCAGCAGGCGTCGCTGTTCGGGCGTCAGCTGCGCCATCCGGTCCTCCAGCGCGGCTACGCCGCCGCTGGCGCTCGCCAGGCTACGCGCGGCGGTGGTGGCCGCGAGCATCGTACCGGCGCCTCCTCCCGCGCGCATGGCGGGAGGGAATGCCGCGAGGGCCCCTCCTCGCAAGACGACCGTCGGGACGACGATTCCCGTGGCCGCGACATCTCCCCGGGCGTCCGCCCTGAGTGTCATGCGAAGCGTCATCGCCCGGCGGGCTTCGACCAGGACTCCAAAGACGTACAGTCCCTCCGAGTCCCCGTCCGATCCGAGGTAACCCTTGCCCGAGGGGTCCGCGAGCGACTCGACTCTCCCGTCGCTCTGTCCGTTGAAGTCGATCGCGAACGACCGGGTACGGTCCGACCGCTCGAAGACCAGGGCGCGTGTGTCCGATTGGATCTGTCCCTGGATTCGCCCTCCGGCCCCGGTGGCCTGGTGGGCGAAAGCGACGCCCTGCTGCACGAGCTCGCCGTTCCACGCATTCTCTACCGAAGAGTGGTCCACGACGTCGTGCTCGCGCCGGCCGAAATACGGGCCGTGCGGGGACTCATCTCGCTCCTGAAAGAGGCGCATGGGCCCACGGAAGGCTCCCTCCATCACCTGTTCGAGCTGCTCGGCGGACAGGGGAGTCGCTCCAACGCCCATGGTCTCGGTCACCACGTGGGCCATGAGGGGAGCGTCGGCCCGGATCGCCGATGCCAGCGCCTCCGATCGGCGGCGTGGCCACTCCAGTGGCCCGCTCTCCAGGGGCTCGGGCCTCGGGGTTCCGATCACGGCGGCCAGGCGGCCGAAGTAGCGCTCCCCTCTCAGCGCACAACTGCTTCCAGTGCCGGAGTTCTCGCCCTGCTTCGGGTCGCTGGCGCAGTTGCATGTCCAGGACAGGTTGGCGACGCCCCGCTTCGACCAATCACCGTATCGAATGATGTGGTAGCGCGGCAGATGGTCGTAGCCGACCGGGTACCCGTGTACATCCTCGAGTGGCTGGACGATGAAGGATGGAATCCCGCGCTGGGCAGCGTTCGCTTCGTCGACTCCGCTCGGCTTGGCCGCGGACGGCGCGGATTCCGGGTGAACGTGGAACTGACCCACCGTGCGGCATTCCGAGTGGCCGGGCATGTGAGGCAGGTAGACGTCCGCTTGCATCTCAATCTGGCCAGTACTCTGAAGGCCTCCCTTTACCGGCACGACCTCCAGGTGATAGCGGCTTCCGCTGCCGCTCGGATCGCTCGTCTGGCATTGGTAGACCCAGGCACCCTCCTCAAGGTAGGGGCGCTCGGTGCCCACGACGGCCTTGCGGAGCCGGTCTCTCATGGCCCACTGAACGAGCTTGTCGGCTTCCAGGTCGGAGCTCGAGGGGCGGCGGCACTCCCCGGTCTCCTGCGCAGGTGGCTTCTTGTCCGGCCCGTCGGCGGTCGTCGTGGCCGCCGGCGGGGTGGTGGCGCCGGGATCGGCGTCGTATTTCGGGCAGGGGCCCCACGAGGCGAGCGACAGAGCGGCCGCCGCGAGGCAGAGCCTTGGGAGCAGCCCGGTGCTCCTAACGCCGCGGCTCAAGATCCGACACGCCTGTGCATGAAGGCCCGACCTACCGCTGGCAGTGCGCGAAGCTGGGAAGGCACTGCTGCATACACATGCCGGCCTTCTTGAGGACCGCCGTGTCCGCCGGTCCGGCTCCCTTCTTGAAGGAGCGCGCCAGGGCCTCGAGCTCCTTGAAAGCCTTGCAGGAGCAGTCGCACTTGGCTGGTACGACACCTCCCATCAGACCCGTCCCGGCGCTCCCCGCGCCGCCCGAAGACGGAGCACCCGCAGAGCCCAGGACGGGCGAGCCGTCCGCGAAGTGCACGGTCGGCGGGATGGGCAGCCCCGCGTCGCGTGCGTGTTTCAGATATTCGTCGATGTAGAGCTCGAGACCGGGCGTCACGATGTCCCTGGGCGTAAGCTCCGAGTAGTACCGGCGGCCGAACGGAAGGAAGAACTGGCCGGCCACATGGTCGACCCTCGCGATCGAGCCACCGGGCCTCACTTCGCACAGGTCCGTATCGACCGAAATCCGTAGCTGCTCCTCGGACGACTTCTCGATCCGGCCGATCGGCCGTGGCGTGCCACGGGTGTCGCACAGGCCCGACATGGCGCCCTGGCCGTTGAACACGTTCCCGAACAGCGGGCCGACCTGTCCGAACTGATAGCCGGTGCTGGACATCGGCATGACCGAGTAGCGCGTCGATCCATCGACCGATTCGATCCCGAAGGCCGAAATCGTGCCCGGAATGCGTAGCGGCTCCCGGCGGACGAGCCCGTAGAAGGCATAGCGGTCCACCATGCTCGGCACTGGATCCGTGAGGCTCCCAGGTGCGATCACTTTCTGGATTTCGGGAGGTAGGAACTGTCGTCCATCTGCCGATGCGAAGCGGTCGATGGAGAACGTGAGGGTCAGGGGACGCTGGTCCGTTGCTGTTTGCGGAACAGTCTCCGTCTGAAACGGATCGGGCGCCATGTTGGTCAGGACCAGGAACGCGATTCCGCTGTCTCCCAGCTTCCGAGCAAAGAAGTCGCCGCCCGATGTGCCTTGCGCGGCTTCGCCGAGGAACCACGTCTTCGACACCCTGCCGTCGGGGTACTCCTTGACGAAGAGTTTCCCGAAATCACACTCGAGGTCGCGCCTGGCTCCCATACCGGCGATGATCCGCGCCAGGATCGCTGCATAGCACCTGTCGGTCTCGGAATCCGTCAACAGATCCGCGACGCCGAGATGAAGCTGGTCGAGCAGCGCTTCGTCCGGGTAGGAAGCCTGGACTTCGATCCGAAAGGGCTCGCGGATATCGTGCCAGAGGAGCTCGATGCAAATGGCTGAGTTCTTGTTGAGGGCATACGTGCCAGTCCCGGGGGAAGCGAACTCCACCGACCACGAGGCGCCGTCCTCGTTCCCCACGTCCACCTGAGGACAGAGCTGATCGTCATGTAACACGTTTCGTAGCCAACCGTTGCGGTTTCCCTTGTAGCGGGCCGGGACATAGGAACCGAACTCGGCGGCGAACTCGGGGAAGACCGTGTAGAGGTGCTCTCCTGAGATCTTCTCGACGACGCGGTCGAGCCAACCATACCGACCCTCGAGGGTCACGTCAGGCGCCGCCTCGAGGGGCTCACTCATGAGGATACGGAAGACGGAGATGCCGCCGAAGCGCTCGGCGAGATAGCGCCAGAACGAGCTCGTCTTGTATGCCAGGGCCCTCTGGAACAGGGTCGGCGCCTTGAGGTTCGACTCGACCGCCAGAAATTCATAGGCGTAATAGGACAGGGCACCGACCTCGGAATCCGTCCATGGTAACCCGTTGATGTAACCTGGATATTTCGCTTCCGTCGCCAGTGACGCTGCCGCATGCGCGGTTCCCTCGACGACGGCAGTGAGGCCGTTGTGGGGGGCATCATTGCAGTACACAAGGGAGGAGAATTTCCTGTCATACGTAGCCTGGATCGCGTGGAGGAGCTCGTGCGCCAGCGTTTGATACAGCGTATGGATCGACTCCTGACTGACCGCGGTGATGTCCTGGTCGAGGAACGGCGATTCGTCGATGCTGAGTGCCGGGCCGAGGATGCTAAGATCCGTGGTCTTCGTGGGGCTGAGCGCGCTGGCCCTGCTGCACAGCCCTGACATGTAGAGTCCTGATGCGAGTTCCTCGTCGTCGGAGACCCAGCCCTTGTCGAAATCATACAGATAGATGATGTAGGCCTCCGGGCCCACGAGGGAGGTCTCCATGGTGGGCTCCATGAAGCCGTTGGCCTCATAGTACCTGGCGATCTCGGAGAGTGATCGCCGGATAAAGGAGACCCACAGGGACAGCCGGAGCTTCTCGCTCTCTGACAGGCCGCCGTTGGCAACGATGCCTACGGCTTCGGGGACCTGATCGACCAGGTGGGGCGAGTGCGGACGAACCACGAACTCCGTGGTCGGCCACTGTGTTGGGGCCGGCTTGGCCGTGGCCTGCGGTTCGGCGGGGTGCGCCGTGAGTCCGAGGGCCGCTCCGCGGAGGGAGGCCACGAGGCCGAGTCGAGCGGAGGATCGTGTCATGCCGGCGGTCTCGCGCCGGTCGCGCCTCCACCAGCGAAGCGAAGGTCCGTGCGTCGGTTCACGCTCCCGTGGGCTCCAGCTTGACCAGCTCCACCCGACGATTCTGCTGGCGGCCTTCGGGAGTCCCGTTGTCCGCAACCGGCTTCGACTCGCCGAAGCCCACGGTTTCGAGCCTCGTCGCGTCGACCGTGTAGCGCTCGACGAGGAAGGCCTTGACCGAAGCCGCCCGGCGCTCGGACAGGTCCTGGTTATAGCCTTCGACGCCAACGCTGTCCGTGTGGCCCTCGATGCGGAGTCGGAGCTCCGGGTGCTGCTGGAGCATGGTCCCGATCTCCTCGATGGTCGGCGTGGACTCCGGCCGGATACGATCGCTGTTGGTGGCGAACAGGATGCCGTGCGTGACGGCCCGGCCGTCGGTCTCGAGCTTGTCGTACAGGTCCGCGCCCCCGCTCGCTATCCGGATGGGGCCGAGGAGGATCGGCTGCTTGTCCGAGGCCGAAGTGGCGGCAATGAAGAGAGTATCGGATCTCGGGAACACGGCGTTGGGGACGTTGGCCACGCGCTGTTCGCCCAGGTAGACCTTCATGTAGTCACCATCCGCCATGATCCGGAAGGGCGCGACGCCCTTTCGGACGCGGTCGGGCTCGAACGTGCCGAGCGCGGTCGGCCCCTGGTTCGACACCGGTCGCACTCCGGCCGTGCCGAGCTGCACGATGGCCACGGAGCCCCGGTAGCTGCGCGCGGGCCCGTAGTAGGCGCGGCCGGGCATCACGCGCACGTTCGCGTTGCCGTGCGTGAAGCTCACCGTGGTCTCGACGGTGAATCGGTCGGGAAGCGTGTCCGGAAGGGGAATGGCGAGGAGCCCGCCCGAGGTCGCCCTGAGGTAGCGCCCTCCCTGCCATTGCACGATCTCCCAGTTGCCCTGCACGAGATCCATCCGACGCGGGAAATCACCCACGTTGTCGTTCGCGAAGTCGTCGTAGAACATCACCTCCTCGCCGGGGACGAAGTCGTAGTTGGCCCAGGCGCCGTCTCCGGGCGCGACCGGGGGCGGCGCGGCCGCGGCCGCCGCCTCGGGATCGGTGATCGGGGCTCCCTTGTCGTCCGTGATGAGGTTCCCGTCGTCATCCACGAAGACCACGTCCTGGCCCGACGCGTTGGCCTCCTGGACGCACACGGGGTCATCGACCAGGCAGCGGATGGCATCCCTGACCAGTCGGTCCACCTGGGCCTGGGCCTCGCTCTCGGCCGCGTGCTGCGCCGCTCTCTTGAGCTTCTTGACGATCTGGGCGTGCCCCGCGCCGGGCGAACCCATGACCAGCGCGGCCACGAGGGCTGAAGCGACGACGAGCGTGCGGGATCGCATGGTGGCTCCTTGTTCGCATTCGGACTCGGGCGAGCCGGGGCTAGGGAGCTCCCTCCCTTCTGCAGTAGGTAGAGCGAAAAACAGCAGGCGAGCCCGCCACGGGACGGGTCTCGGGTGCCATCGCTTCGCCAAGGGCTCAGCGCGGCCGGCAGGGATGATCGGCCGGAAGGCGTGCCCCGCCGAGTCCGCCGAGCCGCGCCACGAACCGGCCCTCCACGACGGAGTGGGGCGCGCCCGTCGCGTCGCCAATGGGCGCCTGAAAGCGGCCCTCGAGGACGTCGCCGTCGAGGCGGGTCACCTCGAAGATACCCCCGCGCGACTGGGCCACGGGAAGGCCGGCGCTGCAGTCGGCTCCGAAGTGACCGCACGCCGGGCGGGCCTGGAGGGCCATCATTCCCAAGCCCGGCTCACCGGCGCCGCGGGTCGAGACATCCTCGATCGCAAGGCGGCCGAGCTTGAGTGGCGGAGGCAGGTGTCCGCCGATCACGACGAGGTCGGCGCGGTCCTCGGAGTACAGCCACAGGGTGATCGAACACGCGGTCGGGAACGGCTGCGTCCCCGTGCTGACCGTGAGGTTGGGAGGAGTCTTGTATCCGGCCGCGTAGCCGCCCTCCCACCTTCCGGAGTAGGTCACCTCGCCGCTGAGGGTCTTCAGGCGAAGAGCGTGGTAGCTCCATCGGCTCTCGCCGCCGCCTTCGAGCACGGCACGGATCTCGAGGTCGATCGTCTGCTCCGGGCTCACGTCGATTCCGAGCGGGAAGGTGTTCCGCGCCACGGCCCACACGTAGTCGCTGACAGGTCGAGCCAGCTTCATGCGCTCGCCCCGCTTTCCATTGACGAGCAGGAAGACCGCGATGTCATCGGTCCGGGTCTGCTTGTCGATGCCACGCACGCGCATCGTGACCCGGACGCTGTCCGGCTTGCCGTCCTTCGGGGCTCCCACCGCCCACACGCTTCCCGCGTCCTCGAGCTCTTCCCCGCTGATCGGGTCCACGAGCTCCACGACATCGCGGGCGTGGGTGGGATTCGACGACCGCTCCACGGCCCTCCCCGACGTCGTCCCGCCCACGTCCGTGCTCATGGCCACGCCGGTCAGACCTTGGAGGAAGAACTCCGTTCTGATGTGTCGAACGAAGTCCCGCTCGCTCAGGCCGAACGCTCCCATGATCCTGACCGCCGCGCGGCCGATCTGCGACGCGACGTCGGTGTAGACGATGCCGGTGTAGCCCAGAACGGCCACGTTCTGGTTCAGGCCGTGATGGGTGAACACGTCCGGAAGATCGTAGGCCTTCATGGTCTCACAGGCCGAGAGGAACAGCACGACGTTTTCGAGGCCGTGGCGGTAGGCGATTCGGAAGAACTCGGTGGACAGCATCACTTCCACGGCGCGGAGGTGCTGATTGACGATGCAGACCTTGCCTCCGGTCGTCTCGAAGTCTCCGTCATCCTGTTTCTGGATGCCTTCGACCTCCCATCCATTCTGCATGGCCTGTACGCACACGGCGCGTTCCCCAGAATCGAGGCCCGGGTTGAGGTCGGCGCGGTCGTAGGAGAGGCTGACTCCCGGCGGGAGGGCGGCCACGGCCCACGCCAGAGTGGCGTCGGGTCCCAGGGCCTGACCCACGTCTAGCGCCGCGGCTCCCAGGACCTGACCCGCGTCCAGCACCGTGTGACACGGTTTGTGCGCGACCGGGATCACGGACTGGCACACTTCGCCACCGTGCGTGGATACATAGATGAAAGAATAGGCGCTCCATCCGAGGAAGTCGCTGAGGCTTACCTCCCCGGAGACGCGAGTCTGGTCGGGGGGCGGCTTCGTTGTCGGGTTGGCCGCGCCGTTCGTGAGGTTGGCGTGGTACGTGACCGAGCCGCCGCGCTTCTCCTGGTAGTCTCGGACTGCGGTGGCCAGGCCGTTCGCCACGTCGCCGGCGTCACGGTCGGGCTCGTACTCGAACGGGGAGAGGATGAGGGCGCGCTTGGGGGTCCCGGGACCTCGCTTGGCGGCGATGCCGTGCCTGGCGTGGCCTTCCTGCTGAAACTGCACTCCGGTCACGCCCATCGCGGCCCTGCGAGCCGGGAAGAGGTCGGCGGGGACCGCGGCGGCGCGCACCGCCGAGGCCGCCCGTCCAGCGCTCGGGGAGATGGGCGGTCGTGCCCGTCGCCGCCCGGGGTGACCTCCGAGCCGGGGATGGGCCGAGTCCGAAGGGGCGAAGATCCACACCGGGCGTCCGCCTCGTGGCCGGAATCGAACCGCGATTTCGCCCGTCTGGAGCTCGGCCACCCCCGGAGCCGCCCGCAACCAGTCGGCCACCCGCTCCACCGAGCCGGTCTCCCGCATGACCACGGCGGCGCCAACTCCCAGCTGGTCGGTTCGGCGCAGCACCGCCGTATCGACCTCGGCCCACGTGCAGGGATAGTGGAGCGCCTGGCACTCGGTCTGGATGGCCTCGCGGCGCTGGTCCCTCCCGCCGCCCGCCGTCCCGGATCGCTCCCGCCGTCGGCAGCCGGAAGGCAGCGTCACCGCGATCGCGACGAGCAGAGCGAGAGCCGGAGCCCCGCCGCGCCGGCCCGAGCTCACCGTGGCGAACAGGGGTGCTTGGCCGGGAGTCTGACCCCGAGCAGGCCGGTCAGCGCGGCCACGAACTGACCTTCCACGACGGAGTGGGGGGATCCCGTCGCGTCACCGACGGGAGCACGGAACCGACCCTCGATGATGTCCCGGTTGATGCGCGTCACCTGGAAGGTCCCGCCCCGCGACTGGGCGACGAAAGCTCCCGCGCTGCAGTCAGCCCCCAGATGGCCGCAGGCGGGCCGTCCCTGCAGGGACATGATTCCGATCTCCAGGGGGCCGCTGTGCCGGTTCGCGACATCCTCGATGGGAAAGACCCCCACCTTGAGGGGTGGAGCCAGGTAGCCGGCCAGCACGAGGAGGTCGGCGCCATCCTCCGAGTAGAGCATGAGGTGGATCGAGCACGCGGTCGGATACGGTTTCGTCCCCGTCGTGAGCGCCAGGTGGAGAGGGGGGTCGCTCCGCACCACGTAGCTGCCGTTCAGGGCCCCGGCGTAGCTCACCACGCCCTTGACCACCTCCAGGCGGACTTGGACCGGGATGCTGCTCCCGGGACCAGGGCCCGCGTCGGCGGTCACTCCCGTCACGTTCCTGGGCACGTTGGCTACCCGCACCAGGACGCTGTCCTCGCCGGAGGACGCGGTTCCGAGATACAGGTTGTGGCTCCCGAAGGGATACTCGCCGAACACCCTGGTCACCTCGTCCACTCGCCGGGGACCGACGACGAGGTGATAGGCAGGGTCGTCATGGTCGGCCGGTATCTCCACTCGAAGCCGCCCGACGGCGTGTTCCGGCACATGGGTGCGAACCACGAAGGCCCCGGTGGCGAGCGCGGCGGGGTGCACCGTGATCGTCCTCGCGTCCCCCGGCCCCAGATCGGCCCACGAGTGTCGGGAGTAGTTCCTTACGCACCGGGTGCCAGCCTTCTTGAGATAGAACGTGCCGAGATCGCGGAAGTAGCACGGCTGGTCGAGACGGTCGGCCACGAAGGCTGGATAGAGGTCGTAGAGACCCCGGGTGCCGAGTGCGAGGAGGCCCGTCTCGATGCCCGACAGGCCGTTGTTCTCCGTGAGATCCTGCTGGAACAACGTGTCCAGGTAGGCGATCCGATCCGGAGATTGCAGACGCTCACCCAGGTAGTCCCAGAAGTACCACGAACCGTAGGCCCAACGCTTCCACTCTCGGTCAGCGTGATCGGTGGTGCGTGGGACGTGAATCGGATCGTCGTAGAATCGGCGAGGGAGGAAATACGGCAGGGTGCTCACGCCACGCTTGGAGGCCTGGACCTGCACGAGAACCGCGGTGCCCTCCCTGATCCATGACCCCACGCCATCCCGGTTCATTCCCGCGTAGCCGAACTGCACGGCGTGGAACAGCTCGTGAACCGGCGTCAAGGTGGGGAGGTCGCCCCAGGCGCTGACGCGCGTCCAGTCGCCTTCGTTCAGCGCCTGAAATTGGTAGCAGGGAGCCAACCGGAGGATCTGAACGGTGTAGGAGTACCATCCCCACTCGTCCGTGTCACAGGGAGTATGGAGGCTCACCGCCTTTCCGGCGTCGTAGAAGTCGATCTTCGCCACGTACCGGTCGCCGTCCATCTCGGAGATGTCGGGGCCCGCGAGGCCGAGGTCGCGAAGCCACGCACTCGCGAGCTCCAGCTCGTAGCGGCCGGCGGCCGCCGCCGATGTGGGATCGGACGGGTCGCAGTCGCTCACTGTCGGTGGGTCCGTCGGGTGGAGCGAGTCGATGCGCGCGAGCGCCCGCTCATACTCGTCCGTGCATCCGATCGACCACCGCACGCTCTTCCACGGAAGCCTTCCCGGCGCATCGCCCTGTGCCGCCAGTGGAATCGTCGTCACGAGGAAGGCCGTGGCGGCCATGGCGACGAGGGCAGGCACGGGTGACCTCGACAGGCGGCGCTGGCCTGCCCGAACGGGTGCGGGTGCCACCGGAGCTTGACGCACTGTAAACATCCTGAGGCCCTCCGACGTAGCCATGGGTCTTCGGACCGCCGAGGCGAGAGCCGCCCCCGGCGTGCCGCGCCGCATTGCCCGTGTGCAGGGCAGGAGCGTCCGCGCCTCGCCGTTGGCAGCCGATCGCCTGCTAGAGCGGCAAACGGTGACCGGAGATGCCAGCGGGACGACGGGGAATGAGTGACGGCGGGCCGCCCACAGGGTCAGCGGTCTTCGGGGACGTCCGCTTGTCCGAGGGAGTCGAGATGGGCGAGGGCGGCTCGGCAGGCCCTCATGTAGCTCTCCTGCGGCGTCCCGGCCCGGTCGGCCAGAGTCGCAGCGGCGGTCTCGATGAGGGGCCGTGCCTCGGCCACGCGCCCCTGTCCGGCCAGGGCCCGGCCCAGGCGACAGTCGGCGACTGCCGTAATCCAGTGACCTTCCGGAAGGGCTCCGTGGAGGATCCGTGAGGCTTCCCGCGCGGACTTCTCCGCGCCGTGAAAGTCCCGTCTGTGGAGGCGGATGTCGGCCTGCGTGAGGAGCGGGTACGCCACGAGCTGGTTGCCGGGGAGGAGCGTGCGCCGGAAGATGTCGCTCGCCCGGCCGAGGAGTTCCTCGGCCTCCTCGTACTTGCCTTCCTGGTTGAGGATCGCCGCCAGGTTCTGCAGACTCTCGGCGGTGCTCTGGCTGTTCTCACCGTTCGACCGAATTCGGGCGTCCAGGATCCGCCGGTGGAGACTCTCCGCCTCCGACAGCTGCCCCCGTGAGGCGAGCAGGATGGCGAGGTTGTTCATGGCGGAGAGCGTCTCGCGGTTCTCAGCCCCGAACTGGCGCTCCAGAATGACGATCGCCTTGCGGAAGGCCGTCTCGGCCTCCTCGTAACGTCCTTCGGCGCCGAGGAGCTCCGCGTCCGCGACCAGGGCGATGGCCATTCCCGCCCCATCGTCGCCGAACGCCCGGTGCGCCAGGCGAACCGCCTCATCGATGGCGGAGCGCGCATCCCCGAGCCGGTCCTGAGCCTGATACACGCTCGCCAGCTTCTCCAGTGCGTAGGCCAGCCCGCCCTCGTCCACGGGTGACTGGGCACGCTCCAGCTCCAGGGCGCGCTCCAGGTGCACGCGGGCACTGTCCAGGTCGCCCACCCTGTACAGGAAGTAGCCGAGCTGCTCGTGGATGGAGCCCAGGCCGCTCTCGTCTGCCGGTGATGCTGCAGTGCCCCGCTCGAGAGCGAGGCGATACAGGGCCAGGGCCGAGTCCGGCTCATCGCGCAGGGTGGCCTGGGAGGCGAGGTCGCCGAGCGCACGACTGATGTCGCCCGATTCGGGATCCGGTGCCCGTTCCAGGATCGAGAGGGCTTCCTCTCCGATGGTGGTCGAGCGCTCGCTCTGGCCCAGGTCGCCCAGCACCTCCGCGATGCTGAGCAGTAGCTCGCCCTGGATCGCGGGTCTGGACGCGAGCTCCTTCCGGACGCGGCCGGCACCGACCTCCAGGGCCTCCACGACCGTGATGCTGGCCCCGGCGTCGGGATCGGCGGGCGCGTACGGGTCGGCGCTCTGGAACAGCCCCGTGAGGAGCGACTGCACCTCCCTTGCCCGTGTCGCCTCGGCCCGCGCGACGTTTCGCTCACGCTCGAGCTCGCGGGCGTGCCTCGAGAGGGTGACCACGTAGCCGCCGGCCATCAGGACGACGAGAGCGGCCGTGGGTGCCAGCCATGGCTTGCGACCCAACAGCCGCCCGGTGCGATACGCGAGGCTGTCGGGACGCGCGGAGACCGGACGGCGGTCGCGGAATCGCTCGAGGTCCAGGAGCAGTGCTTCGGCCGTCGCATATCGACGCTCCGGCTCCTTCCGGATGGCCTTGAGGACGATGAGGTCCAGGTCCCCGCGGAGCCTGCGCACGAGACTCCGGCCACTGCCCCCTCTCGCTCGGGCGGCCTCCTCCGTGACCAGCGCGCTGGGCCGCCGTGGCCGCGCCGTCAGGATCGCCTCCTCCATGCGTGCAGGAGAAGCGGCCCGGACGTCGTATGAACGCCGACCCGAGACGATCTCGCACAGGAGGAGGCCGAGCTGGTAGACGTCCGACGCGGTGGTGATCGGTTCGCCCGAGACCTGCTCCGGACTGGCGTACTCCGGCGTGAGCGCTCGCAACGCGGTGCGCGTGCGAGCCTCCGGGGTGGCCGGATCCAGAATCTTGGCGATCCCGAAGTCGAGCAGCTTCACGCGGCCCTGGTCGGTCACCATGATGTTCGAGGGCTTCAGGTCCCGGTGCACGACCAGGTTCCGGTGGGCGTAGAGCACGGCTCGGCAGACATCCAGGAACAGATGCAGTCGCTCGTCGAGACTCGCGCCACGATCGTCGCAGTAGCGCGTGATGGGCGTGCCCTTCACGCGCTCGAGCACGAGGTAGGGAAGCCCATCCGGCGTGGTCCCGCCGCCCAGGAAACGGGCGATGTTGGGATGACTGAGGGAGGAGAGGATCTGTCGCTCCGCCAGGAAGCGGCGGATCATGTCCTCGGTGTCCACTCCCTTGCGGACCACCTTGAGCGCGACCTGCTCCTCCCACTGGCCGTCCGCCCGCTCGGCCAGGTAGACCGTTGCCATCCCGCCGCGCCCGAGGAGGTCGACGAGGCGGTAGGGTCCAATGCTCTGTCCGGTGCGGTCGAGTACCGAGCTGGCCGCTGCATTCAGTCGCTCTCCGCTGGTCGACAGCACCTCGTCCCAGGGGACATCGATCAGCTCTTCGGCTGGTCGCTCCAGGAACGACTCCGCCAGGCGGTGCGAGTCCAGGAGGGACTCCACCTCCGCGCGCAGCGCGGGATCATCGGCGCACGCGGTATTCAGGAAGGACACGACCTCCTCGCCCGAGAGATCGAGCGCGGCCTGGAAGAGGTCGTCGACCTCCCGCCAGCGGTCTCCGCGAGCGTCCGTGGTCGTTCTCCTTCTTTGGCGGATACGCCGGTCGAGACTTCAGCAAGACCTATGTGTCGGGCCGCGTCCGACTCGGGTCGTCGACCGGAGCGCCCGGAGGCTCCTGGTCCGCCAGCGACCGGTACAGGTAGGCCTTCGCGCGTGCCCAGTCGCGCTCCACCGTGCGCTCGGAGACGGCCAGCACCGCGGCGGTGTCGCGGATGCCCATGCCGCCGAAGAAGCGGCACTCGACGATGCGTTCCAGCCTGGGGTCGTGCCGCGCCAGGGCCCTCAGCGCCTCGTCGAGGGCGAGCAGCTCGATGGTGGCCGGCTCGTGCCCCGCCAGCTCCTCGCGAAGCGGCACGTGAACGGCTCCGCCGCCCCGCTTCTGGGCTGCCCTGGCGCGGGCGTAGTCCGTGAGGACCTGACGGATCACCTTAGCCGCTACAGCGAAAAAGTGGGCCCGGTCCTGCCACGTGGCCGTGGCCTGGTCGACCAGGTGGAGATAGGCCTCGTGGACCAGGGCGGTGGTGTCGAGGGTGTGGCCCGCGCGCTCGCTGAGGAGGCGCCGGTGGGCGATGGAGTGGAGGTCGTCGTACACGAGAGGAATCAGCCGGTCGAACGCGGCCCTGTCCCCGGCGGAGCACTCGCCCAGGAGGCGCGTGACCTGGTCCGTCGGGCGGTCGGCCGGGAGGTCCGTCCCGCTCTCCTGGTGCGAGCTGTCGGAGGATCTCATCGCCGCACCTCCAGATCGTTCTGCGCAAGGCCGAACCGACGTTAACTGCGTCCGGTCGTCGCGGGCCAGACGTCACGCACGGGGCGACGTCTACCAGCCCCGCATCATCTCCTTCACGGCAAAGCTGGGCCGGATGTCGACGGGGACGCCGCGGAGGCGGTTCAGCGCCGCCTGCATGTCGTCGGGCACCTTCCCGTATTCGTCCAGGAACCTTCCCGTGCCCTCGTAGTCCCCTGTAGCCTCGAGGGTCAAATACTTGCCCGCCAGCTTCGACATGGCAGCTGGCATCTTCTGGAAGTCCACAGAGAAGGTGCCGGCGCTCGAGTCGTAGCGGATCGCCCCCTGTTCGCGGAGGAAGTTGAACTGGGTCATACAGCCCTTGCCGTGCGCCTCGTTGGCCCCGAAGCGCACACAGCGGAAGAGGTCGGCGAGGTGGGAGATGTAGACCTGGTGGAGGAACTCCTGGTCGTAGACCCCCTGCTTTACGAGCTCGCCCAGGTTGTGGGTCCCGACCGCGTCCGCCTTGGCCTCCTCGATGGCCGAGTATCGGTCCTTGAGCGCCTTGTTCACCGTGAGCCCCTTCTGGCCGTGCACGTAGTCGGGGCCGAGCCCGTGGGAGAGCTCGTGCATGAGGATACGGGTGAAGTAGGGCTTGAAGGTGACCTCGGCCGCCTGCGCCGAGTCGAGGACCGCGGCCACGATGGGCTTGAGGATGTGGTCGAACTTGGCCCGCGAGACGTTGCGGAGGAGCACCTTCTTGGACCCGTGCTCCTTCCGGACCACCGGGTCGTTGGGGAGGTTGAAGGCCAGCGTCTGCACGGCCGGGCCGGCCTCTCCGCCCTCGTAGATCTCGGTCACCACCGAGATGGGCGAGCTGAAGTCGCGCTCCAGGTTCTTGTAGGCATCCGGCTCGGGCAGGTGCTCTTCCAGGAAGCGCAGGTGAGAGACCAGTCCGGCCAGCTCGGTGCTGGCCGCCGAGTCCCGGAGCGCGATGTAGGACTCGAAAGAGGCCTTGTAGCCGAACAGCTTGTCCTCGTAGACCTCGTATGGACCGATCGTGGGGGCGATCGTGTTTCCCTTCAGCCCCACCCAGGCGACCTCGCTGTCGAAGTAGTCGTCCGAGAGGAGCGACTGGCCACGCAGCTTGAGGAATTCCTTCAGTGACGCGTTGTCGGCGGCGTCGGAGGCCTCGCTCAGCAGCCTTGCCGCCCGGGAGAGGCGATCGTGGTAGTACGTCGAGTAGGGAACGGCCTCGAGGCTGTCACCCCCGGCGCGCATGATCACCGTGTAATAGGAAGTGAACGACGCGCTGTCCGCCGGGTGCTTCGCCAGCCAGCCGTCGAACGCCTGGCGCGTCATGTCCGGGGGATAGAAGCCGGCGCCCTCGGGCTTGGGGCCGACGGCCAGGAAGGGCGCGTCGCTCAGGAGCCGGTCCCACGGACCGTACATGATCTGGTAGTAGCTCCGGGCGGCGTCCATGCCGGGACCGGATGCCTGCCGCAGGCTGTCGGCGAAGTCCAGGTTGCGCCGCCAGGCCTGGAGTCGGAAGACCGTGTCCAGCACGTCGGTCGCCTGCACCAGCTTCTTGATCACGGTCTTCTGTCCGGCGCTCAGGCCCGCCGAGTCGAAGCCGAGCGTAACGGGGGCGAACTGCTTCACGCGCATCTGCAGGCTGTCCGGCGAGAGCCCCTCGGAGAGCTGGATCCCCCCGGAGCGGCCGGAGCCGCCGTTGCCGACTCCCGAGCAGGCTGTCAGGGCCGCCATACCCACCAGCGCGAGGGTTGCCAGGGGCCGCTTCGTCGGCCGTAGCTCCATCACGTGGGATCCTCCTCAGCGCATGAGCAGCGACACGCGCACCAGGATCCAGGCCGGGACCCGCTTGCCGTCCCGGTGCGCCGCCAGGTAGTGGAGGTGTAGCGCGGCCGCTCGGGCCGCCTGGTCGAAGCGTGCGTTCTCGGACGTCGTGTGGAGCACGGTATCGTGGACCTCTCCCTGCGCGTCCAGCAGCACCCAGTAGTAGGCCGCCGTGGTCGGAGGCAGATGATACTTCTCGATCACGGGTACGAGCGTATCCTGCAGCAGATTGCTCAGCCAATCGCCGGGAACGAGCACCGGACCGAGGTCGTAGGGCGTGTAGACCGGCCCCATGGCCTTCAGCTTGGCCACGTCCGTGATCGTGACCGGCCCCGACGGGGGCTCGGGCCGGGTCTTCGAAGCGGCCTTTCCGGATTGCGGCGAGCCGGTTCGCGACTTCGCCGCCGCACCCGACGCGGCACCGGAGTCGGTTGGCTGGCCACTTGCGGACGCTCCGATAGCATCGGCGGCTGCGGCCGAGTCGACCTGCGCCACCGCCCCGGCCTCCGCGGATTGGGGCGGGCTCTTCTTGCCCAGGAGCGAGCAGCCCGCGGCGGTCAGCAGGAGAGCTGAGAAGAGGAGTGCGAGACCGGGCGCGCGGCCGGAGCCCGGCCGGATGTCGACGCCGATCCGCCACGGGCGCCCGCCGCCGATGGGGGACCTCGAAAGCCGGTGGCCGATGACGTGGCGTCTCAGGCGCCGGGTGCCCGATCCGATGTCGACGCCTCCATCTTCACGCGCTCCTTGACCACCGCTGTCAGCAGGATGAGCACGAAACCGCCCCAGACGATCCCGAGGATCGCGATCATGGTCGCTATGGCCGTGGTTGACATGCCGGGAAATCTAGGAGCGGAGAGGGTCGGCCGCACGCCGGCCGGCCGTCCCGGCAACGCGACCCTGCCGCGCATCATGGTTGGGGGCGCAAGCCATGATCGCTCGCCGGCGTCGGACGGGGCTGGATGCCATGATCGGCCGCCGTCGGACCGCGCCGGATGCCATGGTCGGCCATTGTCGTCGCGCGGCATCCGAACGTCGCTTCAGGCTCCCGGTTCGAAGCACGCGCTGAAGTGGCGCAGCACCGCCGGCGCCTGCGTGATCCGATAGCCGGAGAGGGACTCGCGCCGCTCCCAGACGCCCAGGATCGCCTCCACCACGTAGTCGATGTGGCTCTGGGTGTAGACCCGGCGCGGGATCGCGAGGCGCACGAGCTCGCTACGGGCCGCCACCGGGTCACCGGTCTCCGGGTCCTCGTGCCCGAACATGACCGTGCCGATCTCGACGGAGCGGATCCCGGCCTCGCGGTAGAGCTCCACCGTGAGCGCGATCCCGGGAAGGTCGAGCGGAGCGATGTGCGGCGCGAAGGCGGCGGCGTCGATGTAGACGGCATGGCCGCCCGGCGGCTGGACGATCGGCACGCCAGCCTCGGAGATATGGCGCCCCAGGTAGGCGGTCGAGCCGATCCGGTACTCCAGGTAGTCGGGCTCGAGCACCTCCCTGAGGCCGATGGCGATCGCCTCGAGGTCCCGCCCGGCCAGGCCCCCGTAGGTCGGAAATCCCTCGGTGAGGATGAGGAGATCGCGCTCCTGGCGTGCGAGGTCGTCGTCATTGGTGGCGAGAAAGCCCCCGATGTTGGCGAGCCCATCCTTCTTGGCCGACATGGTGCACCCGTCCGCCAGCGAGAACAGCTCCCGGGCGATGTCGAGGTAGCTCCGGTCGGCGTAACCCTCCTCCCGGGCCCGGATGAAGTAGGCGTTCTCGGCGAAGCGGCAGGCATCGATGTAGAGCGGAATGCCGTGGGCGTGACAGATCTCGGACGCCCCCCGGATGTTGGCCATGGAGACCGGCTGACCGCCCCCCGAATTGTTCGTGACCGTGACGACGACGAGCGGCACGCGCTCGGCGCCGCGCTCCTCGATCGTCCTCTCGAGCGCCACGAGGTCGAGGTTCCCCTTGAACGCTCCGGGAGCCGAGAGGTCCCGGGACTCCGGACAGGGCAGGTCCAGCGCCTCGGCCCCGGAGTGCTCGATGTTCGCCCGGGTGGTGTCGAAGTGCGTGTTGTTCGGGACGACGTCCCCGGGGCCGCACAGGGTGGAGAACAGGATACGCTCTGCCGCCCGTCCCTGGTGCGTCGGGATGACGTTTCGGAAGCCGAAGATGTCCTGGACCGTCTCCTCGAAATGGTAGAAGCTCTCGCTCCCGGCGTAGGACTCGTCCCCCTTCATCACGCCGGCCCACTGGGCCGCGCTCATCGCCCCGGTCCCGCTGTCGGTGAGCAGATCGATGATCACGTCGCGGGCGCGGAGCAGGAACACGTTGTAGGAGGCCTCGCGAATCAGTCGCTCCCGCTCCTCGCGGGTGGTGAGCCGAAGCGGCTCCACGCTCTTGATGCGGAACGGCTCGATCAGGGTCTTCATGAGAGTCCGGTTTGAAAGCTGGATGAGGACAGGCGGGATCTCCGTCCCACGACGGCGGAGGTCGTTCCCCTCCGCGACCCTCTAATCGTACAACTAGAGCGTCGCCGATCGGGGTCGCACGTCGGTGGGGTGGGGTGGGCCAACACGCGTGGAGACCGCGAGTTGAATCTCCGGGTCATGATCGAGGGCCGTGCATCGGGCCGTGTCGTGCACGACGCTCGGGTGAAAGGACGTTGAGAGTGGTCGGCCTTCCGACTCTCTACGAGGTCGCATCGCCGGGACCCGGCGAGCCCTTCTGCTTCATCCGTCACCGCATGAAGCACGTCTGGAGGCGAGCCGATGCGCGCTTCGACGGCTCGGGCCGGTCCGTGGATGTGACGATCGGAGCCTCCCGGGCACGCCGCCACTGGAGTCACCTGCTCACTGAGGTGCTGATGGACGACCGGGTGGTCCGCATCCGTCGGCAGTGCGAGGACGAAGGGGCCGTGCTGATGAGCGAGTCCCGCTACCGGGCCCTCGAGGCGGCGGCGCGCGATGACCTCACCCCTCGCGGCCGCGGAGATCCAGCTCGTCCACGATCCCGCGCATGGCGCCGATGACGAAGGCGACGTGCTCGGTCCAGTCCTCGCCGAGCTCGGCGGCGGCGGCTTTCATCTCGTCACGGTCGATCGCCGCCGCGAACGAGCTGTCCTTCATCTTCTTCTTCACCGAGCGGGGCTCGAGGTCCACGATTCCGTGGGGACGTACCAGGGAGCAGGCGACGATGAAGCCGGTGAGCTCGTCCACGGCGCACAGGGTGGTGGCCATGCGCGACTCGGGCTCGACGCCCGTGTACTCGCGGGCGTGGGAGAGGATGGCCTGGAGGATGTCGTCGGGGTACCCCTCTTCGCGGAGGATCCGGACGCCCTCGGAAGGGTGGCCCCGGTCCGGAGCGTGCTCCTCGTTGGGCCACCGCTCGTAATCGAAGTCGTGGAGGAGACCGGCCAGGCCCCAGCGCTCCGGGTCCTCGCCATACTTCTCGGCATAGGCGCGCATGGCGGCCTCGACCGCGAACATGTGCCGTCGGAGGTTCACGTTCTCCGTGTACTCCTCCACCAGCGCGAGGGCCTCCGCACGGGACGGAAGCTCGTCTCCGCCGTCGGGTGCCCGGTGGCTCTCGGTCTCGCTCACCTCGAATCCTCCTCGTCTACTGGGTCTTCACCTGGCGTGCCCCGCCGTGGGTGCTCCCGCTCGCCACCCGGCGGTGCGTCCTCTTCCCCGGGGACGGCACCCTCCAGGAGCGCCGCCCGGGTCACGGCCCCCGGCCCGAATCGCTCCGCCAGCCGGTCCAGGGCGGAGGCGACGCGCTCGTCCCGTCTCTCGCCTTCGGGTGCGAACAGCGTGAGCTGGCGTCCTTCCTCGGCCACCAGCCCCGAGAGGCTCACGCCCACCAGCCGCACGCGGCGGCCGGGGCGGTCGGCTTTCGTGAGGAGCTCGCGGGCCACCGGCCAGATCCTCTCGGTCGTATTCACGGCTCGATCCAGCGAGGCCTGGCGGGTCACGGTCTCGAAGCCCTCCCAGCGCAGCTTCACGGTCACGGTGGAGCCTGCCAGCCCCTTCCCGCGCAGCGCAAGGGCCGTCTCGTCGCACAGACCGAGGAGGGTGCGGCGCACCCGCTCCCGGTCGGAGACATCGCGGTGGAACGTGATCTCCTTGCCGAGGGACTTCCGCTCGCGGTCCGGACGGACGGGTCGCTCGTCGATTCCGCGAGCGAGCTCGTGGAAATGCCGCCCCCGGGCCTCGCCGAAGGTGCCGACGAGCACGGCGAGCTCGAGGCGGGCCACGTCGCCGAGGGTGCGCGCTCCGAGCTCCCGGAAGCGCGCCTGCGTGCGTGGGCCCGCTCCCCACAGCCGCCGGATCTCGAGAGGGTCCAGGAAGGCGCGCTCGGTGCCGGGTGGCACGATCACCAGGCCATCGGGCTTCTCGAGGTCGCTGGCGATCTTGGCGATGAACTTGGAGGGCGCCACGCCGACCGAGGCCGTCAGTCGCTCCTCGTCCCGGACTTCTCGCTTGATCCGGCGGGCGATCTCCGGACCCGTCCCGAACAGCTGCTTGCTGGCCGTGACGTCCAGGAAGGCCTCGTCGATGCTGAGCGGCTCGACCAGGTCCGTGTATCGCTCCAGGATGCCGAACACGCCGCGGGATACCTCCCGGTACAGGCTGCCGCGCGGCCTCAGGTAGACGGCGCCCGGGCACCTGCGCCACGCCTCGGAGATGGGCTGGGCCGAGTGGATGCCGTACCGGCGAGCCTCGTAGCTGGCCGCCGCGACCACGCCGCGACCCCGCCCCCCCTGGGGGTCGGAGCCGACGACGACCGGCTTTCCCTTCAGCGAGGGATCCTCGCGCTGCT
>Ga0307419_10000072_pt1 | contig 37721 bp, 35 predicted proteins | sample SalMarWE160230MG_2_FD_202512 | JGI IMG/M metagenome (GOLD analysis project Ga0307419, IMG submission 202512) | Salt marsh sediment microbial communities from the Plum Island Ecosystem LTER, Massachusetts, United States - WE1602-30 | ecosystem: Environmental > Aquatic > Marine > Intertidal zone... | reverse complement strand
TTCTTGATATCGAGCATGACTCCATGATTCCTAGGACTATTGCAGACGGACAAACCTGGCCTGCAGCATAATGCTTAATAGAAGAAAACCCCTCGGAGCTACCTGGGAGAGAAACATGGGCCCACAAGGGTATGTTGCCGGTCTTATAAGACCGTAGCTCCAAGGGGTCATAAAAGAAGGGTTGTCCTCCTAAATCCTATGCTTAATGAGAAGCTCCATCCTTCCAGGACACGCACGCACAGAAGGGGTCAGAAGAACCTACAATATACTCGATAAGAACAGGAACATTCCCTCAACGGGGAGCCCTCGACGGGTCCAGAGTTGTCGATCATAGGGTGAAAAGAGCCGGTTTTTCTTGTAATTATTCAGCAATAGCCATACCAAGTAGACCACAACGCTGCAATCACACCGCAATAGTTTGACATTACATATGATTTGGCTTGTTGATAACAGATATCCGGGCCTGCTAAGTCACAATAAAGGGAACAATATGAGCCGAATCCAACACAATCGGCAACAATCTGGACCAAGCCTTGCCCCGGCGATAAAATGCTTTCTGAAGCCGGAAAGAAACCAACCTGTCATAGCAAAATGTTGAAAGGCGTTCTGGGCGGTTGAGGTGGGAACACTCAATGGAGAGAGTGGAATAACATTTGGATTGGTATTGTTGGATCGAGTGCAGCCTTTCGTGGGTTGCCAGGGACCCATTGTCCAGGAGCTTTATTATGATTGACTTGACCAGGACCCAATGTTAGAAAATCCAGGATCGTCATGGATACCCAAACCTTAAGACAACTGTTGGAATCCGTCTCTGCCGGTGGCGTGAGTGTGGATGAGGCCGTTACGAGGTTAAAGCGCCTCCCCTTTGAAGACCTCACTTACGCTCGCGTGGACCACCACCGCCCTTTAAGAAAGGGCTTTCCGGAAGTGATTTTCGGACAAGGTAAATCACCGGAGCATATCCTGGGCATCATGAAGGCCATGGTGGAGCAGCAAGACACGGTCATGATCACGCGCCTATCCCGGGAAAAGGCCGGGGTCATCACGGCCCGATACCCTGATGCCACCTATCATCGTAAGGCCCGGGTCCTGGTCCATACGTCCCGGCCCACAAGGCCCGCCGGCGAGGGACTGATCTTGGTGATTGCGGCAGGAACCTCGGATATGGGGGTAGCCGAGGAGGCCGCAGTCACGGCAACGACCATGGGCCACCGGGTGAAAAGCCTTTATGATGTCGGGGTGTCCGGCATTCATCGTCTCTTCGATCATGACGAGATTTGGGACGAGGCGTCCGTCTTTGTCGTGGTGGCTGGCATGGAAGGCGCCCTTCCGAGTGTCGTCGGCGGCCTGGTGGATAAACCGGTCATTGCTGTTCCCACCAGCGTCGGTTACGGGGCGAGCTTCGGTGGGGTCACGGCCCTGCTGGCCATGCTCAACAGCTGTGCCTCCAACGTAAGCGTGGTGAACATAGACAATGGGTTCGGGGCCGGTTATATAGCGGCGCTGATCAGCCGTTTGGCACACCCGCTGGGAGGGGAAAGCCTTTAACTCTCAATTTTGATGGTTTCGTAAAAAGTCGATTTTACTCACTCCGTGAACATTTTGGGGGCCCTTAAGATGTTCAGCTAAAATGCTAACACGCAGTGAAGCTTTGCGCTAAACTCGGGCTAGGGCCCTCAAACAGTTAGCATTTTTTAACGCCAAACATCTTAAGTGCCTTTCTCCCAAAATGCTCAATATCGTTCGCAAAATACTTTTTACGAGTCTGTCAATTTTGGGGCCCCGGGCTTTCGCCAAGAAGCCACTGGACCGCGGCCATAAGGTCATCGGCCACATGATCCGGGGCTATGCCGCGTGCCCGGCACAGACCCTCGGCCTCCTCGCCGTGGCCCGTGCGCACCAGGATGGCCTTCCCACAACCGGCCCGCCTGGCGCACTCAATATCCTTTAGGCTGTCGCCGACCATGCAGGTCTCGGGCAGCCGCAGTCCATAGTCGGCTTGTGCCTGATAAATCAGCCCGGGTTCCGGCTTTCGGCAACTGCAGCCATCTTCGGGAACATGAGGACAGTAATAGACGGCCTCTATGGCGCCGCCGTGGGAGAGCACAGCCTTTGTCATCTTCTTATGGAGTTCTTTGAGTACCTGCTTTGTGGTCATGTTTCGATTGATCACGGATTGATTCGTAATCACGATCACATGATACCTATGAATGCCCAGAAGCTGTAAGGCTTCAAGACTGCCCGGCAGGAATTCGAATTCAGACCAACGCTTAACATAATCGGGGCGATTTCTATTGATGACGCCGTCTCTGTCCAGAAAAACAACTTTCAATTTTTTCGTCCCCTTACGAATAAATGCTTGACACCCTTCTGAATTTGTTGCACATTTACGATCCAAGCATTCATCTCACGCGGAATTGAATGAAATGCGGCGTGAAAGGAGAGGATCTGATGGCCCTGACCAAAGATAACATCATCAACGAAGTCTACCTGAAGCTCGGTTTGAAGAAAAACCACGCCAGGGAAGTCGTCGAGCAACTCCTGGAAATCATGAAGCGCACCCTGGCCAGTGGTGAAGACCTTCTCATAAGCGGTTTTGGTAAGTTTGTAGTCAAGGAAAAGAGAGCCAGGCGCGGCCGCAACCCGCAGACACGGGAAGACTTGCAGCTACGCGCCCGCAGGGTCGTCGTCTTTAAGACCTCCGGCATCTTGAGAAAAAAGATCAACTCTTCTTAACGAGCCACGACCATAGCGTCCGGGTACCCGTCTCCTTCCAGCATCTTTTCATACCGCCTGGCCTGCTCCAGGGTCGTACACCTTGCTACGCGAACCTTGTAAAGGGTGCCGTCACTGCCTTCCTGCACCATAATGTGAACATCCTTGTAGGTACGCGCCAACTTGTCCTTGAGCCTGAAGGCGTTCTCCTTATCCCTGAAGGCGCCCACCTGGACAGTGAAATCCCCGATATCGTAATGACCAGGTACTAACGTGCGCTGAATCCCGCCCTGGACCCTGGTCTCTGTCGGCACGCCCAATGCGACTATCTCCACGGGCGCAGTCCCCGGGCCGACCAACCCTATTTCTTTGGCAGCGCCATATGACAGGTCGATGATCCTGCCACGGACAAAAGGCCCTCTGTCGTTTATCCTGACAACCACCTTTTTTCCATTCCTCAGGTTACGAACGCTCACGTACGTTCCCAAGGGCAAGGTCTTGTGGGCCCCGGTCATGGCATGCATATCATAGGCCTGCCCGCTGGATGTTTTTTGCCCGTGAAACGCCTTTCCGTACCAGGAGGCGATCCCACGCTCGCGGAAATCCCTGGCAGTCTTCGTGGGCTGATACCATTTCCCGTTGATCTGGTATGGAGGAGGATAACCGGGAGGAGGGGTCGGCGCCCTTCCCGGCCCCGCACAGCCCAACAGGGCAAACAACACACTCATGCGCAGCGCCATGGGCAAATGGCAAGGCTCAAGAAGCTTCATCATTGGGCCACACTTTCCTTCCAGTCGGTCAACCATGATGGACTCGCAAAAAGTGTTTTGCGAATGACATTGGGAGTGAGTAAAATCGACTTTTTACGAAGCCGTCAACCATGCTGTGCGCTATGACAAGGTGGGAGAAGACAACAGACGCGCTATCGGTGGACGTTTTCCCGGATGAAACGAACAGTCTCGCTGGTGGGAGTGCCGGGCCCGAATATCGCCTTGATGCCGGCGTCCTTTAATTGAGGGATATCTTCTTCCGGAATGATGCCACCACCGATAACCAGAACATCGCGAGCCCCGGCCTCCCTCAAGAGTTCCATCACCCTGGGAAAAAGGTAGTCATGGGCACCTGACAGCACGCTCATGGCGATGACATCCACATCCTCTTGAATGGCTGCCTGCACAATCTGTTCCGGCGTCTGGCGCAGGCCCGTATATATGACTTCCATGCCGGCATCACGCAGGGCGTAGCAGATCACTTTAATGCCTCGATCATGACCGTCGAGGCCCGGTTTTGCTGCCAACACGCGTATCTTCTTCTTGGTCATTCGTTGATAGCCATTCCTTTACAGTGTGGATACGGCCGCGTACTCTCCAAACACCGCCCTGAGGGTATCACAGATCTCTCCCAGGGTCGCATAACACGTCACGGCCTCCATGATGGGCGGCATCAGATTGTCCGCCCCTTGCGCACAGCCCTTGAGCCTCTCAAGGGCCACCATGACCGCCGTGTTGTCCCGCCGGCCTTTCAGTTGCTTCAGCTTCGCCTCCTGAGACTCCCGGAGAGCAGGGTCGACGCGGAGAAAATTTCTCAGGGGCGCCTCTTCCTGCCGAAATTTGTTAAGGCCCACGACCACCCGCCGGCCCGACTCGACAGCCCGCTGATAGGCGTAGGCGCTTTCCTGGATCTCCTTCTGGATGAACCCTTGTTCAATGGCTGCTACGGCCCCGCCATTTTCGTCGATCTGGTCAAGGTACGCCTGGGCCCGCTCCTCAATGTCATCAGTCAGGCGTTCCACATAAAACGATCCCCCCAAGGGATCCACGGTATTGGGCACCCCGGACTCAAAGGCGATGATCTGCTGCGTTCTGAGCGCTGTTTTCACCGCGTCTTCAGAAGGCAGCGAAAAAGCCTCGTCCATGGAGTTCGTGTGCAGGGATTGGGTGCCTCCCAACACGGCGGAAAGGGCCTGGAGGGTAACCCTCATCACATTATTCTGCGGCTGCTGGGCCGTGAGCGTACACCCGGCCGTCTGGGTATGAAAACGGAGCATCAAGGACTTGGGGGACTTGGCTCCGAATCGTTTTTTCATGATCCGTGCCCACAATCGCCGGGCCGCCCTGAACTTGGCAATCTCTTCAAAAAAATCCATGTGCGCATTAAAGAAGAAAGAAAGGCGTGGTGCAAAGTCGTCCACCTTCAGGCCCGCCCGGAGGGCGGCCTCCACATAGGCAATCCCATTGGCCAGGGTAAAGGCCACCTCTTGCACTGCCGTCGATCCCGCCTCCCTGATATGGTATCCGCTGATGCTAATCATGTTCCATCTGGGAATATGCCGGGAGCAGAAGGCAAAGATATCCGTGATAATCCGCATGGAAGGTGCCGGCGGAAAGATGTAGGTGCCTCGAGCAGCGTACTCTTTCAAGATGTCATTCTGGATGGTGCCCTTCAATGTCTCTGGTGACACCCCTTGCTTGGCCGCCGTCTCAACATACATGGCAAGCAAAACGGCGGCCGGTGCATTAATGGTCATGGAAGTGCTGACCCGCTCCAGAGGAATACCGTCGAACAGGGCCTCCATGTCCATCAAGGAATCAATGGCCACGCCCACTTTACCCACTTCACCCTGGGCCAAGGGGTGATCCGAATCATATCCAATCTGCGTTGGCAGATCAAAGGCCACGCTGAGTCCCGTCTGCCCCTGTTCCAGAAGGTATTTGTAGCGTTTGTTGGATTCTTCCGCACTGGCAAATCCGGCATACTGGCGCATGGTCCAGAATCGCCCGCGGTACATGGTGGGTTGAACCCCCCTGGTATAAGGATGAGTTCCCGGAAACCCAAGATCCTTTAGGTAGTCTAACGTGGATTCGGCAAGGGGTGTATAGACACGTTCAACGGGAATTTCAGAGAGGCTTTTAAAGGTCTTGTCGCGCTCGGGACGTTTCTCAAGCAAGTCGGCCGTCTTTTCAGCCCATGCGGCCGCCGCCTGCTCAATCTCCTTCAGCTTCTTGGCATCATACATGGAAACGTTCCTGATCGAGAGGCGCAAGCTCAAAGCGCAGTTTTTTCTTTTGCTTTCAGCTTTGACAGACTCGTAAAAAGTGTTTTGCGAAGGACATTGAGCATTTTGGGAGAAAGGCACTTAAGATGTTTAGCGTTAAAAAATGCTAACTGTTTGAGGGCATTAGCCCGAGTTTAGCGCAAAGCTTCACTGCGTGTTAGCATTTTAGCTGAACATCTTAAGTGCCCCCAAAATGCTCATGGAGTGAGTAAAATCAAGTTTTTACGAGTCTGTCACCTTTGAGCTTTCAGCTTCTATATTTTCAAGTTATAAAGGCAAATTGTCGTGCTTTCTGGCAGGCATCCGGTCTTGTTTGTTTTTCAGGGATTCGAGGGCCTTGATCAATTTTGGACGTGTTTGCTCCGGGAGGATAATTTCATCGATAAAGCCCCTTTCCGCAGCGCGGTACGGACTGGCAAAGGTCCTGCGGTATTCTTCGATCAGCTCGGCTTCTTTCTTTGCGGGGTCCTCGGCTGCGTTGATTTCCTTTTTAAACACGATATTCACCGCCCCATCCGGTCCCATCACGGCGATCTCTGCTGAGGGATAAGCAAAATTGATGTCCCCCCACAGGTGTTTACTCGACATCACGATGTATGCCCCACCATAGGCCTTGCGGGTGATAACCGTTATCTTTGGAACTACGGCCTCACAATAGGCATAGATGAGCTTGGCTCCGTGTTTGATGATCCCCCCAAATTCCTGAGCCGTACCAGGGAGGAATCCGGGCACGTCGCAGAAGGTCAGCAGCGGTATATTGAAACAATCGCAGAATCGAACAAAACGGGCCCCCTTGATGGACGCATTGACATCCAGACACCCCGCAAAGAAAGAGGGTTGGTTTGCCACCACCCCCACGGTCATGCCGTTTAATCTGGCAAAACCCACGATGATATTGGGCGCATACCGGGCCTGGACCTCAAAAAAATACTGGTTGTCAATAACAGAGTTGATGATTTTTCGCATGTCATAAGGGTGCCTGGGATTATCCGGCACGACCTCCCGCAGCGCCATATCAATCCGGTTCGGGTCGTCCGTGGCCTCAACAGCAGGAGGGGCCTGCCGGTAATTCTGAGGCAGGAAGCTCAAAAGCTCACGAATCATGGCAAGGACTTGCTGGTCGTCTCCGCCCGAAAAATGGGCGACCCCGCTTGTGGCGTTGTGCGTCAGGGCTCCCCCCAGCTTCTCGGCAGTGACCTCCTCGTGGGTCACCGTCTTGATCACCTGGGGTCCTGTGATAAACATATAGCTGCTCTTTTCAACCATGAAAATAAAATCGGTCAGGGCCGGCGAATACACGGCGCCGCCGGCACACGGACCCATGATGGCTGAAATCTGCGGGATCACGCCGCTCGACAGGACGTTTCGCATGAATATGTTTCCGTATCCAGCCAGACTCGATATGCCTTCCTGGATGCGGGCGCCCCCTGAATCGTTCATGCCGATCAGGGGCGCACCGTTCTTTCGGGCAAGGTCCATGACCTTGCAGATCTTTTCACTCACTGCAAAGCTCAGAGAGCCTCCCAATATGGTAAAGTCCTGGGCAAAGACATAGACCAACCGACCGTTGATGCGACCGTACCCCGTCACAACGCCGTCGCCTGGAAACCTTTTCTTGTCCATACCAAAATCCGTGGACTGGTGGAGGACGAATTTGTCCATCTCTTCAAAGCTGTCCTGGTCCAAGAGCTGATGAATGCGCTCCCGGGCAGTCCATTTGCCTTTTTTGTGTTGGACATCAATCCGATCCTGGCCGCCACCGAGTTCAGCCTCTTTATTCTTTGAAATCAGTCTTTGAATCTTCTCTTCGTTCGATTTCACATCATATCTCCACGGCCAACCACCCGTAACTTCTCAATAACCTACGGCGACAGGTAGTTAAATTTGGAAATGTCTGACTGTCTGAGCACATTAGTGAGCCTTAAGAAAAAAGGGGCTTTCTGATCCTTTTTTCAAGGCTCATGAATTTCAAGTCCAAGGACCGGTTCTTAACGTCATCAATATCCTTTTTTCTTTAGGCTCACTTATAGCGAGTTTTAGACGTTTTCAAATCTAATTGCCTGTCGGCGGGCCAATCTCAGCAGATTCCCCCGAACTTATTGAGAAGTTACGACCACCCGTCCGATCACGTAACTCCAACAAAAAAACCGGCTTTAAGCTGCCATGTTTTGAAAAAGCTAAGCTGTTACGCTTCATCTATCACCAGGAGAATCTCGTCTGTGGACACACGGTCGCCCACCTTGACCCGGATTTCCTTCACGACCCCATTCACGGCTGCCGGAATCTCATTTTCCATCTTCATGGCCTCCATTTTCACCACAGGCATTCCAGCCACCACGCTATCCCCAACAGCAACCATGATCTCCAATACCATGCCAGGCATTGGCGCAACGACCTGCCCCCCGGAAGGGACCGCCGCGATGGGCGGCAAGGGGGGCTCCGGGACTGCCGGCGATACCCTTTGCGTGTCACCAGCAGGTGGCGATGCTGGACGACCTGGGGAATGGCCCTCCGTCGTCTTTTTCACATCGATCTCATAGGGCCTGCCGTCCACCTTCACCACAGCCTGCTTGCCGTCAAATTTCTCAATATCTATCTTATAGTCCTTTCCCCCAACGGTCAGCTCAAATCTCTTCATATGCCTTTACGCTCTCCATTTTTCTGATCATGGCCAGGTTTCTGAAACCCACTTGAAGCGCCCGGCCCTCAAAGGCGGGCCGACCCGGTTCCCGTTGTCAACTGCTTAAGGATGATGGTTTCTTAAAAAGTCTTTTGTGAGCGAAATTGAGCATTTTGGGAAGAAAGCACTTGAGATATTCAGCGTTAAAAAATGCTAACTGTTTGAGGGTGTTAGCCCGAGTTGATCGCAAAACTTCACTGCGTGTTAGCATTTTAGCTGAGCACCTCAAGGGCGCCCAAAATGTTCACGGAGCGAGCAAAATCGACTTTTTACGAAACCATCAAGGATGAGTGATGTGTTGATCGAAGTTCGCCTTTTTCTGATTCGCTCACCCACCCCGCAGTCCCGGTGCTTTGGGGCAGCCAAGGCACTCGGTTTCGCGGTTCAGCTGGTGGGGAATTACACCTTCAGCCATGGCGACGAAGCGATTCGGCTGTGAAAGCCGAGTCACAAGCACTCTCCTATTGCAAAAGATATCAGTTGGTTCGCAGCCGACGGTTGGAATTATTCTGCATCATTTACCATAACCGAAAGATTTTGCAAGGCCAAAGTATCGCAGGTCTTCATTGACCTGGGGCGAGTCATCTGTTAGTTTCGTGACCGTAAAAATCCCAATCTTTTCCGGCGGTCCGCCTGAGAAGGAAATCAATTTAGAACCTTCGGCTTACGGCATCCAATCTCGTGGTTGCCGGTTGCTCAGCTGGAATCATCATGAGCAAGGTCATTGATCTTGAAGCCTATCGAGCCAAGTCGGTTGAGCAGAGAAGCTTCCGGCTCTGGTGTGAACGCTTTGGCGAACCATACGGGATACAGACCAGACTTGCTGATCTTTCAGACAGGGCTCTCTATTTCCTGGCCTTGCCCGGAGAGCAAACCGCCGTCGCCTTTTATGAATTGATCATGGGTATCCTCGGGTTTGGGGAGGCGCCAAGGTTCTATTATCTTCCGAATACTGATCAAATGATGATCGTCGATATCCATATGTTTGTGGCAGACCAAGTCCGCTTTGAGATGATGCGCCGTTTGGGATGGCTCACCAGCTTTGCCGGCGAAAGATATACCCTCCTTGAGATAGTTCAGGGCTTCGAGAAGATCAAGGCCCGATGCCAAGAAAAACCCCCGACACTCTCGGAGGCCCAGCCTGATTTCGACCTGTACAACACGCTGATGCATGGCGACAAAGAGGTATTCCTACGGCGCAGACTCCGGGAAGCCTTAGAGGCCTTTCGCGCCAGGCTTGCAACCTGAAGGCGGCCGCCCGGGGGGAGGCCTTCAAGCGCTTTTTCAGGGCACGGCCGGCTGAATTCAGCCTTGGAAGGGCTCTTTCGCATAGGTCCAGCTGTTGATGCCGCCTGTCAGGGCCTTCACGTTTTTGAAGTCCTTCATGGAAAGCACACGGTTCCCCACATAAGATCGCAATCCCACGGCACAATAGAGGATGGTTTCCTTCTCAGGGTCCAGGTCGCGGATGCGATCCCGCAGGTCATCAATGGGGATGTGTATGGCCCCGGGGATAATGCCTGTTTTTTTCAACTCCCGCACAGTGCGTGTATCCACGAGGAGAAAATCATCTCCCCTTTTCACCTTCTGGTGCAGCTCGGCAGGGGTTATGGGAACCCAGTCTCCCACATAAAAATTCTGACCAACGGCCCCGGCGACAATCACCGGATCTCTGGCCGCAGAATAGGGTGGGGCATAGGCAAGATCCAGTTGCAGCAGATCGTCCAAGGCCATACCATTGTAAATGGCCGTTGCCATAACGTCGATCCTCTTGTCAACGCCCTTTTCTCCAACGACTTGCGCCCCCAGTAAGCGTCCGGTGGCTCGATCGGCAACTGTCTTGATCTGAAGCTCTTTGGCGTCGGGATAATAGCCCGCATGGTCTCCGGCAAGGACGTATGTGACGAGCGGGGAAAAGCCTTCCTTGACAGACTCGGCTTCGGAGAGACCGGTTTTAGCCACAGCCAAGTCAAAAACTTTGACAATGACCGTGCCGGTGAAACCCTTGACAGCGACACTTCGTCCCATGGCGTTTGCCCCTGCTGCCCGTCCTTGCTTGTTGGCAGCTGATCCCATGGGGATCAGCGTGGGCTTGCCTGTCACCAGATTCAGGCTTTCCACGCAGTCTCCGGCAGCGAAAATACAGGGGTCGTCCGTTTGCATGAGTTGGTTGACCGCGACGCCGCCACTCGGCCCGATGCTCAGGCCGGCCTCCTTTGCCAGTTTTGTGTTGGGTCTGATCCCTACCGACACAATCACAAGGTCGGCAGGCAGTTGACGGCCTGTGTTGGTGCGTATCCACCCCCGGCCATCTCGTTCTTCAATGCCGGCGACCTTCTCCGAGACATAGATGTTGACGCCCTTTTGCCGCAAGTGCCGGTCAACCACCTCGGCCATTTCCCTGTCCAGAAAGGAAAGTATTTGGGGCATGAATTCCACTACGGAGACCTTCGTCTTCTTCCGCACCAGGTTTTCCACGGTTTCAATGCCGACGAGACCGCCGCCGACCACCACCGCATTCTCTAGTTCCTTGTTCTTCAGGTGGGCGTAAATACGGTCGGTGTCCTCCAGGGTCTTCAAGGTAAAAACAAAGGAAAGATCCACCCCGGGGATGGGGGGAAGGATGGCAGTGGCGCCGGTCGCCAAGATGAGTCGGTTGTAGGCTTCTTCTGAAATGTCGCCCGTGGCGAGATTTCTGACAACGACTTTCTGCTTTTCGCGATCAATGCTGAGGACCTCGTGGCGGGTCTTCACCTCCACATTGAAGCGCTTTTTGAAAAACTGGGCCGTAGTGATGAGCAGTTGCTTTCTTTCGGGTATGATGCCGGAAAGATAGTAGGGCAGGCCGCAAGTGGCGTAAGAGATATCCGGGCCCATCTCAAACATGACAATCTCCGCATCTTCATTGCACCGCCGAGCCTTGGCTGCGGCAGAGGCCCCTGCGGCAACACCCCCAACGATGACGAGCTTCGTCTTGTTCATCATGTAATAACCTCTATTTCCCGAGCCATGATCTAAACGCGTTAGTAACGTTCAAAAATTGAGGCAAACCCCTCTAGCAGGCAGTCAAAGGGATAGGGAGGATCGCTGAACGTAGGCATACAGCCATTTCTATCTACACGAATGGCATACCTACTTAAAGGCATTGGATGCCGAAGAGAAGCGATTATCCCTATCCCGAGGTTGCTTATTCAAGAATAGACGATGCCACAACTTTTGAACGTTGCTAACAGGTTGTGGCGAGACCATGGGCGCATCCTCAACCGACATAGTCTGTCGGGTCCGGGACACCCGCCTCCCTGAACCCTTTTCTTCTGAGGAGGCAACTATCGCAGTACCCACACGCCTTCCCCTCGGCCGAAGGATCGTAGCAACTATGGGTCATGCGGTAATCAACGCCCAATTCCATACCTTTTCGAATAATCTCCGCCTTTGTCATCTGGATGAGAGGCGTCCTGATCCTCGTTGGCGTCTGACCCTCCACACCCGCCTTTGTAGCCAGCTTGGCCAAGTGCTCAAATGCCTCAATGTATTCAGGGCGACAATCCGGGTAACCGCTGTAATCAATGGCGTTCACGCCGATGAAGATATCCGATGCGCCGATCACCTCGGCCCACGCCAGGGCACAGGAAAGAAAGATCGTATTCCGCCCCGGGACATAGGTAACCGGGATCCCTTGCTTCATTTGCTGATCGGTCCTGGCCTTCGGCACGTCAATAGCATCGGTGAGCGCGGAGCCGCCCATCCTTGCCAGGTCAATATCGATGACCAGATGTTCCTTGGCACCCAGCGCCCTTGCCACCTTCTCGGCCGCCTCCAACTCCAGGCCGTGGCGCTGTCCATATCGAAAGCTGAGGCTATGGATCTCGTAGCCCTCCTGCCTGGCCATGGCCATGGCTGTCGTGGAATCAATACCACCGCTGGAAAGCACAATGGCTTTGTTCTTCTTGCTCATGGGCTTTTATTGTCTCAGACCCCTCTTTGGCCAAGAGGCCAGATGATCTTGTGGACTTGCAGGTGGAGCCTCACGTCGAGATGATCTTCCAGGATCCATGCCGCCAACGTCTCGGGCGCCATCCTGCCGAAGGCCGGTGAGAAGTGAACCGGATTTTTTCTGCAAAGGTCCGGATCGGTGAGACTGAGGATTTGTTTGGCATACTCATAGTCGTCCCTGTCTGAAATGACAAATTTCACCTCGTCGCGGCCCGTCAACCTGAGCAGGTTCGTCAAATCGTTGTGTCTGGTCTGGCCGCTGAAGGGACATTTGATGTCTACAATCTTGACGCAGCGGTCATCCACCCGGCTGATGTCCTGGCTCCCGTTGGTCTCCATCAGGGTCTCAAAGCCTTTTGCAAGCAAGCGATGTATCAGATCAGGCGTCTCCGTTTGCATCAAGGGTTCACCGCCCGTAACTTCGACAAGACGACACTGGTAAGCTGTGACCCGGCCGACAATATCGTCAATCTCCAGTGTTTCACCTTCCGTGTATGCATACGGCGTATCACAGTAAGAGCACCTGAGGTTGCATCCGGTCAGCCTGACAAAAACGCAGGGCTGGCCACTGTAGGAGGATTCCCCCTGGATGCTGTAAAAGATTTCGTTAACTTTGAGAGCCAACTATTCCTCCCAATAAGAAGCCCCGGCATCCGGCCAAGCCAACCCCTGATTATCGCAGAAAGTTGGAGCAAAGCAAGGAAGCTTTATTTCAGAAGTTACGCTCTTTTCTGATTTCTTCGTAGGCTTGCCGGATCTCTCGAAAGCGTTTTGTGGCAAATTCCGTAAACTCTTCCGGCAGACCCTTGGAGACAATGGTATCAGGATGAAAGTCCTTCACAAGTTTCTTGTAGTTGGCCCTGATCTCCTCGTCTGAGCTCTCGGGTGCACAGTTTAAGACCTTGTAGAACCTGTCAACATCTTTGAAATGCGCGCCCTTCATGCTGGTGAACTGCTGGTCGCTGATGTGAAAAATATCTTTCATCCTCTTCAGTGCGGATTCTTCAGCAGGATGAAATCGATGGTCTGCCGCGGCTATCTGGAAGAGCAGGTCCATGAAAGAAACGAGCACCGCGGGCTGTGCCCGGCTGATTTGGTAAAACTGGACGGCAAAATCATCAATGGAGTACCGGGAGTCCTTGGCCTGATTAAAGATCTGTTTGGCGAACTGCTTCTCCCTGTCACCCATGTTCAGATTGCTAATAAATCCTTCTACAACGGCGATTTCATCTCCAGTGACCACGCCGTCTATTTTTGCAAGCTTGCCTAGAATTGAAAACATACTGACAAAATAGGCGGCCTGAGTCTGCTCTGCGTAGACGAGTCTCGGTTGCCCGGTGGCATAGTCTTGCCTTTTGTCAACCAGATGATGCCCCAGAGCTGCGCCGGCAATGGCACCCAGAGGGCCGCCGATAAACATCCCCATAGACCCGAACATGAGTTTTCCAAACCATCCCATGGCGTACACTCTCCCTCCTGCGATAGTGAACCCGGGAACCGCCTTTCCCACGGTGATTGAACGCCCAGCAGGCGTTTCTTAAGCAACGGCCCGTTAGGATATGAGCCTTGGCCTCCTCCCATTTTGTGAAAGGATTGAAGCCTCCCCGCGGCAAGCCACGGGGAAGCTTCACCGTAAGGAAGTTTTTCATTTTCAGATTCGCTCGCTAACCCCGCCGCAAGCAGCTGGGAATGCGCTCGCTTTCGCGGTTCAAGGCTACTCGAAACCAAAACCGACCTTTCATTTTAAGAATTGTATAACAATATGGCAAAGAGGAAAAGGAAGGAGATAAGTCGGAACTGCAGGCGTCCAATACGGGCTTTTTCAACGCCGATAATGCCGTCTTAAGGATCCTCGCATATTTGGTAGGCATTCCAAGCGGTTATTAGGCAATGGCCTGACACGGCATGGTCCGACCTGCTCACTCCACGGACGATGGTCAACCAACGGTTGACTATGATCATCGCAATGGGAGGCAAGGGAACAGACAGGCGAAAGGGCACATCCGTGCATAACGCGCACGAATCCCTCAACATATTTTGTCTCCAGGGCCGTTTTGCCGCGACGACCTCAGGTTTTGAGAAGGCTCAAGCCCACAGGGAAAAAGGGTTCGTCCTTGACTAACACGAACAAGTTTGAGAAATAATTTCATGCCTGTGTTGCTACAGACAGATTGCAAATGGCGCTGGACGGTTCGTGTGGAGCCAAAAGGGTTCTACCGCAGACATGGCGGCACTTGCTGTCTCCGTGCTCACTTTGATGAGCCGAGAGAGAAGAAAACACGCACAGGAAATAGAGTGCACAGGATTTCAAGAATACAAACAAGGAGGTTGCGCGATGAGATGCACATGGGTAATTATGTTGGCCTTGGCCGTGGTGGCCATGACCTGGGTTGAATCAACCTTTGCAGCGGAGAAAGGCTTGACGGAGACGACAAAAGCAGTCGTCATGATGGAAACCTCGGAAGGTACGATCAAGATTGAGCTTTGGCCTGCCAAGGCCCCCATGACGGTCAAGAATTTTTTGCGCTATGCCGACGAGGGGTTTTACGACGGCACTATATTTCACAGGGTCATCGACAACTTCATGATCCAGGGCGGGGGCTTTGCCGCTGACATGACAAAAAAACCCACCCACCAGCCCATCAAGAACGAGGCTTCGGCCGATCTGAAAAATGACCGCGGCACCATCGCCATGGCCCGGACACGCGATCTACATAGCGCCACGTCTCAGTTTTTCATCAACCTCAAGGACAATAATTTTCTCAATCACTACGATGAGACAGCCACGGGTTTCGGATATGCCGTTTTCGGCAAGGTGATTGACGGCATGGATGTGGTTGACCGCATCGCCAAAGTCAAGACGACCACTGCGGGGCGATTCAGAGATGTGCCGGCAACGCCGGTAGTGATCAATCATGTCAAGCGTGTCGAATCAGACTAGCCGCAGCTTCACACAGACAAACGCTGTCGTTCCACGCGTATGAACCCTAACGTTGCAAAAGCCGAGGGTGCTGCAGATGCAAGGCGTCAAGGGTGAGGCTGTAGTCGTTTACGCCGATCCCTTGACAACGCAGGAGATGCTGTATCATCGGCTTTCCCGAAGGGTAAACAACATTGCTGGTTTTCTGGATATGACTCGCAGTACATTCCACAAAAATACTCAAAGAGACCGCAAAGAAAGGCTATTGTTGCTTTTTTGAACATTTTGCCATCTTGTTTATGCAGCGTTGGGGTGAACGACGTTACCCACCGAGCTGCCAAGTGATGAGAAAAAAATAATAGACGGCAGGGCCTGGGAGGCAAGGATAACTCCGGACCTTCTGTCACCCGTGGCTCCTGGGTGTCTGTGGCTCGAGAAGGGCAACGAGCCTTTCCGCTGCCTCCTGGCTACAGGTTCCTTTGTCCCTGGCAAGATCAACGGCACAAAGGCCCAGCATCTTGTAAATCTCAAGGAACTCTGGGGCACGGTTTTCTATGGCCTTAAGGTGAGCTGCAACCGTGTTCACATCTCCCCTGGCGATGGGTCCTGTCAGCGCCTCAGGAATCCCCTTGGCGCCGATATTGCTCAACGTTCCATTGATTAAGGGCAGGAGCGCCCTGAAGGAGACATCAGGGGAGATCCCGGCCTCGTGATTCAAGGCAAGGGCCAGATCCATCAGGGTCACCAGATAGTTGGAAGCTACAACAGCTGCTGCATGATACAGGGTCTTGCCCTCCGGGGTGATCTCCATAAGAAGCCCCCCAACGTCCTGGACCAGTCGGCGCACCACAGGCAGGGCCGCCTTGTCGCCTTCAATAGCACAAAAAGAGCCGGGCACCAGTTTTTCAGCCTGGTCCACCGAGGCAAAGCTTTGGAGGGGATGAAGAGTTGCCACCGCAGCCTCACAGCGTCTTGCGGAAGACAGAATCGCAGAAGAAAGTGCGCCGCTGCAGTGAACCACCACGGCATTCTTGTCAAAACCCCTGTGTTTGACAATGGCCTTGCATGTGGATTCGATCACATCATCCGGCGTGGTCACGAAGACGATCTGGGCTCCGCGGCTCACGTCCCAAGGGCGGTCGGAGAATCGTTCGGCACCCACCATTTTGGCCGCTCTGCCGGCCGTATCAAGACTCCTCGTAGCCACTCCCGTGATGCGGTAACCCGCACGGGCCAGCAGCTTTCCCATGGCGCTTCCCACGGTACCGCAACCGATGAGGGCAATGGTCGGCTTCATCTTTTCCACAAGGAAGAGGACATTGGCCAAAGATCCGGCAGCGGGTAAGCCAGAGCCGTTTGTCCCCCTCGCCGTTTATGAGTTTGGCAAATACGGGGTGAGATCCTCAACGTATTTCCTCATCACCTTGAACCCAGCTCCGGTCAAGGCTGAAATGGCCTTGTCGCCGTTTGCGGCACCCACCCTCATGATCAAGTGATAAATCCCCGGGTGCTCTTTCTCGGGAAAAGTGACTAGGCTTCGGATGTTGATCTTGAGCTCCTTCAAAATTCTCGCCACCTCAGCAACCATCCCGATGCGGTCCTGCACCAGGACGGTAAAACGCACGCTGTCGCCGTCGAAACCGATGGCTTCAAGGAGCATTTCCATGACATCGGTGGTTGTAATGATGCCGACGAGCTTTTCATCTTGCATGACCGGCAGGGCGCTGATCCTGTCTTCTTGCATCATGCGGGCAGCACGCTCAATGGTTGTGTCGGGCGAGATGGTTACAATCTTTTTCACCATGATCATATCCACGGTCAACTGCCTCAACAGATAGTTCAACTCGTGAGCGCTCAACGTTGTGGCCGGAGATGCCCAACTCTGCTTCAGGTCCCTGTCCGAAACCACTCCGACCAGTTTCCCTTTTTTGTCCACTACCAAAAGGTGAGCGATCTGCTTTTCAGCGATGATATCCCTGGCCTTTACCAGGGAGGTATCCGGGGACACTGTGACAAGATCTGTATGCATGACACGGCCAACGTGCATAAGGGTTCCTCCTGCCTGGGACCCGAACACGGGTCTGGGATGAATACGCCTCTTATGTCTTGTGGGATGGGACGACCATCAGCCCTTTATCCATAAGGAAAGCTCGCCTACCTGTCAAGCAAAAACGGACGGCAAGAAACATGGCCAACTTGTTGAAAAAGCATGATAAACTTCCGAACAGCCGCCTCGAGGCAGCTGTCCCTGGAAAGGCCTGCAAGGCGCTTTCAAGGGCCACTGAGACCTCTGAAACATGGACGCCCTAGGGGAGAATTTCAACCACCTTTCTCTTGAACGTCGTGCCGTCTTGGAACGTAAACGTCTTGGAAATCACTCTCAAGCGGTCCTGTGCAAAAAGTGCAATGCAAGCCGGATACAGCCTCCACTCCAGCTTAAGGCCGTTTTCTTGAACCGTTTCAAGGGTGTCTTCGGGCTCGATCTCAAAGGCCTTCTGCCCGATGATAGGCCCGGTGTCTTCTCCGTAGTCCACAAAGTGGACGGTGCAGCCCCCGACCTTACAGCCATAGCGGTACGTATCTCCATAGCCGTCCACGCCAGGAAAAGAAGGCAAGAGGGCGGGGTGAATGTTCATGATCCGTGGTCTGGACGGATCTGTGTTGACCCGGTCGATGAAGTAGGGGGTCAGCATCCGCATAAAGCCCGCCAGGACCAGAAGGTCAAACGAATAAGCCGCCATCTCCTTGAGCAGGGCCGCCTCGGCAACGGCCCGAGTGCAAAAGTATTCTACCCGCTTGTCGCTGTCAGAGGTCACAGGCAGGACATGTTGTGAGGCAAGCACCCTTTCCAGGACAAAATCGCTTGGCACCGACGCCTCCAATGACGATGCCTTCGATGGCGCCAAGATGGCCTGATAATCGACGACAAACGTGGAGATCCCCTGTTTTTTCGCCCTGTTCAGTCCTTCGGCCTCGGGGTTGTCCGAACCTACGAAAACGACGCTTCCCTTGATGTGCCCGGACTTGCAGGCGTCAATGATGGCCTGCAGGTTGCTCCCTGCCCCTGAGATCAGAGCCCCGATACGGATGTCGCCAGCCATGGGGGCATCGTTATCAGGAGGTCTTTCAGGATGTCAATAAGAATAGGGCCGGCCTGGTGTGACCAGCACTATGAAGCAAATATGCTGCGAGAGGCTTTAACCGCGACCCGCCAACGGCCCGCCTCATTTTTGACTTGACTTTGAACCTGTGAAAATTTATGGTTTTTTTATGGAAAGTCGCCGTCTTGCACGCCTTCTCCGCATGATCGTCGAGGTCAGAACCCAGCCGCACAAACCACCCGAACAGATCGCCGAGGACCTGGGAATTTCTCTCAGACAGTTTTACTACGACAGGCATCACCTCGCCCGTATGGGGTTCCGATTTTCCAGGGCAAAGGGGCGATTCACGATTCTGAGTGATCCGGTGGTGACCATAGCAAAGTTGCCGCTGAGCGAGATCTTGGCCTTGGTTTTGGCCACGCGCCACTTGTTCGCCACCAGGGACTTTTCCATCGTGAGAAGGGCCTTGAAGGGCCTTTATAGGATCGTGGACCACTTACCAAAACCACAAAGACAACTCTTGAAATCCCTGACGCAGGATGTCATCATCAAAAGCGGCTTTGGTTGCACGCCCGACGTGCTGGAAGACGTCATGCGGGCAGTTGATGAGAAAAGGCGCATCCTGGTGCACTTTCGAGATCGTTCGCCAAACAGCCGAGTCGCACTGGACCCTTTTGGATTCCGTCTTAAGCAGACCAGGCTGTTTCTGGACGCTTATGATCTCCAGAGAAAAAAGCGTGCGCGATTCTGGGTGGGGACCATAGACAAGATTGTCTTCACACCATTTTTCAGGCCGGAAGCTTCAGGCAATCATTGAGTGTTACCCTAATTGATCGTAAACAAAATGAAAAACAGGGGTAAAGTTTTAAGATAGTAATCATTTTTGTTATGTTTTTCACAATTGAAGCTCCCTGTAGCAAGCTGCTACAGGAAATCTTCGACCGTAAGGAACGCTGACCGGCTATAAAAAAACTGATTTTCTTCCTCACCGGGAAGCCCCGCCCTTTAGGGCGGGAGAGGCTTCACTTTTTTAGATACGCTCGCTAACCCCGCAGCAAGCAATCTACGGGGAATGCGCTCGCTTTTTCGGTTCAATATGTCTTTCATTGATGAGATATGGTTTTGAGAGATTTTTTCATTTTGTTTACCCTTCGGGAAAGCCGATGCCATCCCATCTTCTTCGTTGCCACCCTCGACTTTTGCTCAATTAGGGTATTACGCGACGTGCACGGTTCACGCCGGTCAAGGCCCGTAAGCCGTGCGTCGGCGAACCCGAGGCTGCGCATACCACATAAACCCCGCAAGATTGATGGACTCGTAAAAAGGCTTTTGCGAACGATATTGAGCATTTTGGGAGAAAGGCACTTCAGATATTCAGCGTTAAAAAATGCTAACTGTTTGAGGGCGTTAGCCCGAGTTGAGCGCAAAGCTTCACTGCGTGTTAGCATTTTAGCTGAATGTCTCAAGGGCCCCCAAAATGTTCACGGAGTGAATAAAATCGACTTTTTAGGAAACCGTCAAGTTTGGGACACAAAAAAGGAGGACGCATGAGAGAAGTTGTCATCGTGAGTGCTGCAAGAACCGCCATCGGGGCATTTCAAGGAACGTTGTCAAGTATCTCCGCCACGGACCTGGGGGCCTATGCCATTGTGGAGGCCATGAAGCGGGCCGGCATTTCCTCGGAAGACGTGGATGAACTCATCATGGGCAATGTCCTGCCGTGCGGCTTAGGCCAGAACCCGGCCAGGCAGGCATGGCTCAAGGGCGGCCTGTCCCATGATGTGGAAGCCACGACCGTCAACAAGGTGTGTGGTTCCGGCTTAAAGGCGGTCATGATGGCCGCCCAGGCCATCATGGTAAACGATGCAGACGTCATCGTGGCCGGCGGCATGGAAAACATGAATCTGGCCCCCTACTTTTTGGAAAAGGCACGACCAGGGTATCGTCTGGGTCACGGCAAACTCGTTGACGGCATGATCCATGACGGCCTGTGGTGCCGTGTTAATGACTTTCATATGGGCATGAGCGCGGAGCTTTGTGCAGAAAAGTATGAGGTCACGCGCAAAGACCAGGATGAATTTGCTCTGAATTCATACAACAAGACCTTGAAGGCCCAAGGTGAAGGCGCCTTTGACCAGGAAATATTTCCCGTAGAGATCCCTCAGAGAAAAGGCGCTCCCATCACTTTTGTGAAGGACGAGGTGGTCCGTGAGACCTCCATGGAAGCCCTGGCCGGACTGGCCCCGGCCTTCAAAAAGAACGGAACGGTCACGGCCGGAAATGCCTCCAAGATCAGTGACGGGGCCGCAGCCGTGGTCGTCATGGCCCGAGAAAAGGCTGACGCCATGAACCTGACGCCCATGGCCCGTGTGGGTCCACAGTGTTCAGTAGCCATTGATCCCACATACGTGTTGATAGCCCCTATCTACGGCATTCCCAAACTCCTGAAAAAGGCCGGGCTTACGATGGATGATATTGATATCTTTGACATCAATGAAGCCTTTTCCGCATCCAGCGTGGCCATTAACAAGACGCTTGGACTTGATCCTGCCAAGGTCAACATCCGAGGCGGCGCCGTGGCCCTGGGACATCCCATCGGCGCCAGCGGTGCAAGGGTGCTGGTCACCCTGCTGTATTTGATGAAGGACGCCGGAGCAAGGCGGGGAGTGGCATCGCTGTGCTTAGGAGGCGGCGAAGCCGTCTGTTTACTGGTAGAAAGGGACTAAAAGGAGGCCGAGATGTCGTACAAGACCATCAAGCTTGACGTGTCTGACGCGATCGCCACCCTCACATTCAACCGGCCAAAGGTGCTCAATGCCCTCAATCTTGAGGTGATCGCCGAATTTCACAAGGCCATTTCCGATATCCAGAAAGAGGCCGAGGTCAAGGTCCTCATCCTGACCGGGGCCGGCAGGGCCTTTGTGGCCGGGGCGGATATCACTGTTTTGCAGAACCTTGATCCCCTCGGCGCCAAGCAGTTTGCCCAGTCAGGACAATGGGCCCTGTTCGCGTTGGAGGCCATGGACATCCCGGTCATTGCCTGCGTCAACGGTTTTGCCTTGGGCGGCGGTTGCGAGATTGCCATGGCCTGTGACTTCGTGTGCGCATCAGAGGAGGCACGGTTCGGACAACCAGAGATCAATCTCGGCCTCATACCAGGCTTTGGCGGCACCCAGCGGCTTGCCAGGTTGGTAGGCAGGGCCCGGGCCAAGGAACTCTGCATGACAGGGCGCATCATCACGACGCAAGAGGCCGCTGCCATGGGGCTGGTGACCAGGGTCTTTCCGGGGGAAACCTTGATGGAAGAGACACTGAAAATAGCGAGAGCCATAACGGACAAAGGCCGCGTGGCCCTCAGAGCCATCAAGCATGTCATCGATAACGGATATGACGTGGACCTGAAAAACGGATGTGCCCTGGAAGCCGATGCCTTTTCCATCTGTTTTGCCAGCCCGGATCAAAAGGAAGGAACGGCTGCTTTTCTGGAAAAGCGACCCCCAAAGTTTTCAGGGAAGCTGGTATAAAAGAGGAGGCTGGATGAATTTTGAGCTCACCGAAGAGCAGAAGATGATTCAGGAGATGTGCCGGCGTTTTGCAGAAAATGAGATTAAGCCGGTGGCGGCGCGACTCGACGAAACAAAGGAACACCCCGGGCAGCTGTGTCAGAAAATGGGAGAACTCGGCCTCATGGGGGTCGCCATACCAGAGCAATACGGCGGGGCCGGCATGGACTATATCTCCTATGTTCTGGCCGTGAGTGAAATCTCCAGGGCGTGCGCCTCTACCGGGGTCATCATGTCTGTGAATAACTCCTTGTATTGTTTTCCGATCCACACCTTCGGCACCCATGAGCAGAAACTCAAGCATCTCAAACCCGTAGCCAGTGGGAAAGCTATCGGCTGCTACGCCCTGACAGAGGCCGGGGCGGGCTCGGATCCGGCTTCCATGCGTACCACGGCGGAATCCGATGGAGATAGCTGGGTCATCAACGGGGAGAAAAAATTTATCACGAGTGGCAACGTGGCCGATTACTGCGTGGTAGCCGCCGTGACGGACAAAGAAAAAGGATACAAGGGGATCAGTTCTCTGATCGTGGACCTTAGGAATACACCGGGCTTTTCAGTGGGCCGGGTAGAAGACAAGATGGGCATTAAGGCCTCCGGCACGGCAGAACTGGTCTTCAATGACGCCCGTGTTCCCAAGGAGAATCTCCTTGGGGAACGAGGTTCGGGACTCAGGCAGATGCTGACCACCCTGGATGCCGGTCGTCTGGGTATCGGGGCTCAGGCCATGGGAATCGGCCGGGCCGTTCTGCAAGAGGCCCTGGACTACGCCACCGTACGCGAGCAATTTGGCAAACCCATCAGCAGCTTCCAGGCAATTCAGTGGAAGCTGGCGGACATGGCCACCCAACTGGATGCAGCAGAGCTTTTGCTCCTGCGGGCCGCCTGGCTGCAGGACCACGGAAAACCCTTTGAAAAGGAATCTGCCATGGCCAAGATGTATGCCTCAGATATTGTCATGCGTGCGACTATTGAAGGGGTTCAAATCCTTGGCGGCTACGGGTACTGCAAGGACTTTCCCATGGAGCGCCACATGCGGGATGCCAAGATCTGCCAAATCTACGAGGGAACCAATGAGATCATGCGATTGGTCATCGCCCGGAATCTCTTGAAACAGAAAAAACAATAGACTTTGATGGGACTCCAGAAGGGATTCATACAGATCTATACGGGCGATGGGAAAGGAAAAACCACGGCAGCCCTCGGTCTGGCCCTGCGTGCCGTGGGCCGCGGCCTGGAAGTGATCATGATTCAGTTCTTAAAGGGGGGGCCTGAGACGGGTGAACTCGCCGCTGCACGGCGTCTTTCCCCACAGCTGATGATCAAACCCATGGGAGGAGAAGGCTTCATAAACCCTGCCAACCCCCGTCCCGAAGACCTGTCCCTGGCCCAGGGGGCCCTTGAGGAGGCTCGAAAGATCTTGCGCGAGCAGTCTTGCGATTTGCTCATCTTAGATGAGATCAATGTGGCCGTCTCCATGGGTCTGGTTCCCGAAGAAGCGGTGCTGGATCTCATCGACAGCAAGCCCCCCCACGTAGAGTTGATCCTCACGGGCCGAAACGCCCCCGTATCATTCATGGAGAGGGCCGACCTGGTGACGACCATGGAATGCACCAAGCATTATTTCGACCGAGGCCAGGCGGCTCGGATTGGTATAGAGCATTGAGAGGTCCTCTATGAGCCCCTTGTTTAATGAAGATGAATTAGCCGGGATAGAGTCAGCGAGTAAGGCCTGGCAGAAACATCTTCAAGAAAAGCTTTCAGCCAAACCGCGGCGAAAAGAGAGTTTTTCCACCGTCTCCGGCAGGGAGCTGGAGGCGCTCTATACGCCCTGCGACATCAGGGACTTTGATTACAACGCGAGACTGGGTTTCCCGGGACACTACCCTTATACCCGTGGGGTGCAGACCTCCATGTATCGCGGTAGGCTGTGGACCATGAGGATGTTCGCGGGCCTTGGAAGCGCTGAGGAAACCAATGAGAGGTTTCGCTACCTGGTCGACCAGGGGCAGACGGGGCTGTCCGTAGCTTTCGACATGCCCACACTGATGGGTTATGACACGGAGGATTCCAAATCTCGGGGGGAATGTGGCAGGTGCGGTGTGGCCATCGACACCTTGAAGGACATGGAAATTCTCTTTGACGGGCTGCCCGTAGACCGATTGACCACGTCAATGACGATCAACCCCCCGGCCCCGGTCCTTTGGGCCATGTACATTGCCATGGCGGAAAAGCGGGGCATGCCCCGGGAAAAGCTGGGAGGCACGATTCAAAACGATATGTTGAAGGAGTTTATTGCGCAAAAGACCTTTATGTGCCCGCCTGAGCCGTCCGTTCGCCTCATCGTGGACACTATCGAGTTTGGAACGCGCGAGGTCCCCAGATGGAACATCATCAGCATCAGCGGTTATCACATCCGAGAAGCGGGTTCCACGGCAGTGCAGGAACTTGCCTTCACCCTGGCTGACGGCATCGCCTACGTAGAAGCGGGGCTTCAGCGAGGCCTTGACGTGGACGCCTTTGCTCCTCGCCTTTCCTTCTTTTTCAATGCACATATTGATTTTTTTGAAGAAATAGCCAAATACCGTGCAGCCCGCAGGATGTGGGCAGACATCATGAAAAACCGGTTCAAGGCCAAATCAGGACGCTCTATGTGGCTCCGCTTCCACACACAGACGGCTGGCTGCAGCCTGACCGCGCCCCAACCCTTTAACAATGTGGTTCGCACCGCCATAGAAGCGCTGGCTGCCGTCCTGGGCGGCACCCAGTCTTTGCATACCAACTCCTTTGATGAGGTCCTGGCCATTCCCACTGAAGAGGCTGCGACCATCGCCTTGCGAACACAGCAGATCCTGGGTGAGGAAACCGGCATAGCCAACACCATAGACCCACTGGGCGGGTCTTATTTCCTGGAGGCAATGACCAACGAGACAGGGGCGGCGGCCTATGAGTACATCAACAAGATCGATGACATGGGCGGCATGCTGAAGGCCATCGAGAGAAACTATCCACAGATGGAAATTGCCGATGCTGCGTACGGGTTTCAGCGGGAGCTGGACGCAAAGCAAAAGATTATGGTCGGCGTCAACAAGTATGTCGTCGATGAGGAGCTTCCCGTTGACATCTACCACGTTGATGAGACCCTGGAAGAGCGCCAGATTGCCCGGACAAATCAGATCAAGAATAGCCGGGACCAAAGAAAAGTGGAACAGTGTCTGGAGCGGTTGGGCGAAGCGTGTGCCGGAAACGACAACGTGATGCCGTACCTGGTAGAGGCGGCCTCGGCCTATGCCACGCTGCAGGAAATGTGTGATGTGTTCAGAGACGTATTCGGCGTCTACCGCGACCCTAGCACCTTCTGACATGTGCAGACGCATGGACCTGTCGTTTAACGGCTCCCGAACCGATCACACAGCGAGCAAAGACTTTCTTGGACTTTGCCAAACATGGAAACGGTCAAGTGGTCATGGCACGCAAGATAAGAGTACTTGTGGCAAAGCCCGGACTGGATGGCCATGATCGAGGGGCCCGCATCATTGCCAGGGCCCTTCGAGACGCCGGCTTCGAGGTGATTTATACCGGTCTTCATCAGAGTCCCGAGCAGATTGTAAGCGCAGCCATCCAGGAAGACGTGGACCTCATCGGCATGAGCAGCCTGGCTGCCGCCCATCTCTATCTCTTTCGAAAAGTCATGGACCTACTAAAGGCCGAAGGTGCGGATGAAATTATAGTAATCGGTGGCGGGATCATCCCCGAAAGAGATATAGAAAAGCTAAAGGCCTTGGGCATTCAAGAAATCTTTCCTTCCGGCAGTTCCCTGGACACCATCGTGGGCTGGGTTAATAAGCATGTGAAACCCCGATCCTGAAACAGTCATCCGGTCGGAGGGGCAAGACTGGGGACAGGGCTACAAATTGGACAAGGCTGTCAAGAGGTTAGCCCCGATGCGCCCCCCGATGAATATGCCATGTATAGGGGTTCTTAGAAAAAAAACTTCCATATATAGTATCTTTTTCTTGACGGCTGCTTGTCCCTTTGCTATTGGGTCGATTCCTTTTGTTGGTGACTGGCATCGTTTTCTTGGAAGAATCAAAAAATGGGAGGGCTCATGAGAACCATTGCAATTGCAAATCAAAAAGGCGGATGCGGTAAGACGACAACAGCCATCAACCTTTCATCTTGCCTGGTGTCGCAAGGGCAAAAGGTTCTACTCATTGACTGTGACCCTCAGTCACACGCAACGATGGGTTTGGATGTGAATTTCGATCATGAAAAAAGCATGTACAATGTCATGACATCCAAGCAGAGTGAACACTTGGGCATTGAGGACATTGTGGTACCTGTAAAAGACAAGTTCGATATTGCTCCCTCAAACATCAGGCTCACTGCCATCGAGCAGGAGTTTGCGGGAATGAAGGGCAGGGAGAACAGACTTTTTGAGGCGGTCGAACCACTCGGCCAAGAATATGATTATATGATTGTGGACTGTCCCCCAAGCATCGGGCACCTTTGCTTCAACGCGCTTCGTGCCTGTGAGGAGGCGATCATCCCAATCGATATGAGCCTTTTTTCTCTTCGTGGTGTTGCCGGACTCACAGACATCATTATCCTCCTTAAGAACAAATGTGGTCATCTCATAGAAGCCCGCGCCCTTGTTACCATGTATGACTACAGGACTCGATACTCCAGGCAGGTCCTGGAGAAGGTCAAAGAGCAATTTGGGGACAGGGTGTTTGAGACAGTCATTCGTTATAATATCCGCCTCAGAGAGACCGTCGATTATGGCCTTCCTGTGGGAGATTATGATAAACATGCCATTGGTCAGAAAGATTACGCAAACCTGGCAGAAGAAGTGATGTCAGCAGGAATCCCGGCGGCGGCCCCGCATGCCGATCTCTCCAATGGATCGCGCGACATCCTTCGGAAGACGGAGGACTACATCAGTTCAGTTTCGGAAACGCCCGTACCGGAAGAGCCGATGCCTGAGCCCGAGGAGACCTTTCCGTATCCAGCCGAATCTTCTTACTCAGCCATGGTGGAAGCTATTTCAACAAGCCCCGACCACTATATTCCAGAAGATGAGATGGAATAACATTATTTTTTTTCATTCACCGATGATTTTGACCAGGACCCTCTTCCTGCGCCTGCCGTCAAACTCACCATAGAAGATCTGTTCCCAGGTGCCGAAATCCAGCTTGCCGTCTGTCACGGCAACCACGACCTCCCGCCCCATAATCTGCCTTTTCATGTGGGCATCTGCATTGTCCTCACCCACGTTGTGGCGGTACTGTGAAACCGGCTCATGGGGCGCCAGCTTTTCCAGCCACACATCATAGTCATGATGGAGTCCTGATTCATCATCGTTGATAAAGACAGAGGCCGTGATGTGCATAGCGTTGCAAAGCACAAATCCTTCCTTGATCCCGCTGGTCTTCAAGCACTCATCAACCTGTGGGGTGATGTTGATGAAGGCGCGTCGGCTGGGCACCTCAAACCAGAGTTCTTTTCGATAACTCTTCATCCTATCCTCCTCTTGAGAACCATTCAGCCTATACTAACCACAACCTTGCGAGAGTTTCAACCGGTCGAGTCATGAGATGCTTGAATAACTCATTTGAACGACCATTACGGAGTTCTTGGGGCACCCCGGCGAGGCGAGCTGCCCGCTGCAAGTCTCATATTGTTCGAGTCCCTTCCCCTGTTGCGTTCGTTTATTTGCCTGCCGTTTAGTGTTGACATTTCCTGAAGAATCCTTTACGGGTTTCATCTGAATTCGGTCCCGTAAAGCCTGTAATGAGCGAGGGGGCTCTCGTGGGAAAGTGAGGCCGCGAAGGCGGTTTCTGAAGGGGATCATACCAAGAGGAGGAAAAGGACATGAATTATACAAGGTCGTTGGCAGGCTATTGCATCACAGTGTTCTTCGTCATGGCGGGCCTCGGATGCGTGACACCCGGGACAAAAACGACGGTCACCTCGGGCGAGGGCGGTCCGTCGATCGCTGAAGCCCAGGCTGAGGCTTACAATGGACCTAAGGCAAGGATCGCCGTGAGCCGTTTCAAGGACAAGACCGGTAAGGGATGGTGGACCGGCCAAATCGGCGACGGCATGGCAGATCAATTGGTGACCGCATTGTTCAATACCAACAGGTATATTGTATTGGAAAGGCAGACCTTAGGTGACGTGCTCCAAGAGCAGGATCTTGGTGCGTCCGGACGCGTCCGAAGTGATACGGCCGCGCCTATCGGGCAGATCGAGGGGGCCGAACTCCTGGTGGTAGGGGCTGTAACGGAGTTTGAGGGCGCGGCCTCAGGAGCTCGAGGGGGTATAGGCGGCATCGGCGGCGGAATCCTCGGCGCCATAACGGGGGGGTTCAAGAAGGCCCACATGGCGATTGATTTGAGGCTCATTGATGCAAGAACCTCCCGTATCGTTGCCGCGACATCGGTCGAAGGCGAGGCCACGGATGTGAACCTCGGTGGGCTTATCGGCGGATATGGCGGCAGTGGGGCTTTGGCTGGCGGCCTCTCGGGTTGGAAGAACACTCCCACAGAAAAAGCTCTCCGGGTCTGCATCAAGGAAGCTGTCAACTTTGTCGTCTCGAAGACGCCACCTAATTATTATCATTATGGCAGTTCGGTGGCGCCTGCCCCGTCCTCGCCGACCGCAGGCGGGGAAACGATCATCGTAAAACCCAGCGCATTAAATGCCCGGAGCGGCCCCGGTACCCAGCACCCGGTCGTTTTCGGGCTTCGTGGCGGAGACCGCCTCGCGGTCCTTGGGCACAGCGGAGGGTGGGCCCATGTGCGGACGGCATCCGGGCAAGAAGGCTGGATCTCGAGCCAGTTCACGTACCCGGCTCCATAGGACGGACCCTTTGCACGGCGGCGGCATCTGTCTCCGCGCTGCTCTTTGGGCTTAGAGCGAACCATTGTCTGGAAGACGGCCGAGCACGGCCGCGATCTTCTCGGCACTGACAACGCCTGCGCGCAAGATCTCGGGGGGCATTTGCGTCACATCTACCACGGTCGATCCCTCTCCACCACCAAGCCCTCCTGCGTCCAGCACCAAATCTACCCGTGATCTGATCGGATGGTTCAGTTCGCTCACTGTCGTGCAGCCGCCTTTTCCGGAGAGGTTGGCACTGGTTCCCGTAATGGGACTTCCCACCGCCTTCACCAAGGCACGGGCCACGGGATGGGCGGCAAGGCGTATGCCGATTTTTCCTGTATAACCGGTGAGATTCGGCGGGAAGACGTCTGAAGCCTGGAAAACGAGGGTGACATCTCCCGGCCAGAAGACCTTGATCAGGCGTCTTGCGACCACTGGGAAGGACCGAACCAGCGGGATGAGATCAGCCAGGCAGGCGATCAGGACGAGAATGGGTTTTTGTGGGCGACGCTGCTTTGCCCGAAAGACGCTGTCCACCACATCCGAATCAAAGGCGTCGGCTCCGAGGCCGTAAAACGTGCTGGTAGGAAAAACCACAAGCCTGCCCTTGTTGATCAGTTTGGCAGCCTTGCCGATGATCTCCTGATCAGGTGACTGGGGGTCCACGGAAACAAACTCACACCCCTCCATTGGCGTTTTCCCCCAAGGACGCCGACTACATACGCTGGCGCAACGTTTCCGCCTTATGGGCCACCTGAGCGGCCAAGTGCTCTTTGTATGCTTCCAGTCTGGCTTCCACCTCAGGATCGGTGGTAGCAAGGATCTGCGCGGCCAGGATAGCGGCATTCTTTGCGCCGGCAGCGCCTATGGCCATGGTAGCCACCGGCACACCGGCGGGCATCTGAACCGTAGCCAGCAGAGCGTCCAGGCCCTTGAGGGATGAAGAATCCAGGGGGACGCCGATCACAGGCAGTGTCGTAACCGCCGCAATGGACCCCGCCAGATGAGCCGCAGCCCCTGCCCCCGCAATAATGACCTTCAGGCCTGAGGCCCGCGCCGATCGGCCATACTCAGCCGTCCGTTCCGGGCTGCGATGGGCCGACGAAACGGTCACATCAAAGGGTATCTCAAGCTCTTTCAGCACAGAGGCGGCCTCTTGCATGACGCCCCAGTCTGAATCGCTGCCCATGACAATGCCCACCAATGGCGTACTGTCTTTGTCCTCCACTCGGTTCATATGCGACCCCATTTCCTCATCAACCTATGGTATGGCGGAATCTCATACAGTTTGTGCCGTTGTTGTTGTGATCCACAAAGGCGAGCTTCTTGATGTTTCGGTATGCCTTTTCCTTTGCGCCTTCCAAGCTCAGGTCTCCAGCCACAACATGCAGGACCCTGCCCCCGTATGTGACGAGGCCTTTTTCTGAATCCTCGTCCACACCGGCGAAATAGATGGCAATGCCCCTTTCTATGTCGTCCAGGCCAACAATTTTGTGGCCTTTTCCGTAGCGGCCTGGGTATCCCTTGTTCCATCCCCTGGAAGCCTTTGAGCGCCCCTCCATGGCAATGACGTCCACATAGTGCTGGTTGTTCCACGCCTGCTCGACCTGATCCAAAGTCCCTTCCCACACCGCCATGCCGATTTCAAAGAGGTCCGTGCTCAGTTTGCGTGCCAAGACTTCCCACTCGGGGTCTCCGTGCCTCACGTTGATTTCAAATACATCCAGGTTGTCATAGGGATCGAGATTCAACCCGAAATAAAGGACCCCTTTGTATTGCCAGCCCAGATGGTTGTAGATTTCATTGACCGTAGGATTGACGATCTCCTTGATGATCCTGTTGACCAGCCACGGGCTGACCAGCTTGTGGGGACAATAGCAGCCCGTGCCACCCGTGTTCAGGTTTCCGCCGAATTGTTCAATGGATGCTTGATCATCGGGATCAAATGCCGGCTTGTAATCCTGGGCAAACATCCTCAGTGGCAGGACATGTTTGCCGTCAAGGTAAGTAAAAAAGGAGATCTCTGTGCCATACTTTCTCTCCTCAATAACGACCTTATCTCCCGATTGTCCAAAGACCTTTTTAACCATGATCCTGTCAATGGCGGCCAGGGCATCAGGGATGTCGTCGCAAACGATGGCGCCCTTTCCGGCGGCAAGACCATTTGCCTTGACTACCACCTGATAGCCGATGTTGCGAACGTATTGTTTCGCCTTGTCCGGCTCGGTAAAAACTTGATATTCCGGCTTGGGCACACCGATGCGTCGCAACAGATCGTCCGTAAATGCCCGGTCGCTCTCAAGGCTCACATATTCTTTTTTCGGTCCAACGGTCCTTATTCCTCTCCCATTCAAGACATCACAGAGCCCTTCCTCCAGAGGATTTTCAGAGCCGACATCGACCAGGTCCACGCCGCGCTCCACACAGAAATCCGCGACTTGGCCAACGTCTTTTAGTCTCACAAGCTCTATGAGTTTTCTGCCTTCATGGCCCTTTGGTGTCCGCAGGATTCCTGGATTTCCGGGTGAAAAATAGACCTTGTCAACGTGTTGGCTGTCGCCGTACTTGTCGGCAAGGCAATGGTCCCTGCCTCCTGATCCGTAAACCAGTACCTTCATGCTCCTCCGATTCTAAGTCCGTGGTTTGGCTATTCGATACAATGGTGTCATACCGCTTAAGTCCATGCTTGTATAGCAAAAGGTCCGATGGTTTCAAGACAAAAAGGGGGACGAAGGAGGATCGGGAAGAGGGCCGGCGGCGGCCAACCTTTAAGACCCCTGGGGCATCACCCCTCGGGGTCTTGGGTTGAACTCAAATCGCCGAGGCCGGCGGATGTTTTTTTGGCTCCCCAGCACGGACTCGAACCGCGGACCCGATGGTTAATCCCGACGTGTCGGGACTCTGCCCGCTGGTCTTTGATGAGGCGTGCAATAGCCTTTCTACTCTTCCAGGCCTTGATCTGTCTTTCCCGGGTGACGGCACGAAAGCGTGAAGGGTAGGATTCGAACTGCACTAATTTCCAGGGGCCCTCGAAACGTTTTGTGGTTTTGGAGCCCGTGTAATGAGGATCATTATGTTGAGCTACACGTCGCTTTAGGTTGTCCGTGGAGCCAACATAGAAGCGGCCGTTTGTCTCAGATTGCACTATGTAAGTGTAATACATGGGGAAAAAGAAAGGGCAGTCATATCGCACTGCCCTGGCATTTTTTGGCTCCCCAGCACGGACTCGAACCGCGGACCCGATGGTTAACAGCCATCTGCTCTGCCAACTGAGCTACTGGGGATCATTGACAGCCTTTTATAATAACAAAGAGTCCTCTTAAGTCAAGATCAAAAGACGTTCAGAATCCCCCTCCGAGCAACGACCAAAATGCATCGCTCGGATTGAAGCGTTGAGCTTTTGCTTGCAATTTTGCATTCGGAATGCATCATTGCTAACAAGGAGTCACATCATGGTCCAGAAGTATATCAATCGGTCGCTGGAAACAGTACTCAAGAAGGCCGCTTCCGAGTTTCCGGCCGTTGTCCTGACCGGTGCCCGGCAGTCCGAAAAAACGACGAAATCGAGCTGACCGCCTCCCCTCTTGCCACAGCGAAGCCTCTGCGAAACCGGGCGTTTTTCGAGTCGGCCTGTTTAATCCCGTCAGGCGGGATTGCAATTGGCTTCCGGATCTTTATTTCAAAAAAGGAATGCGTACTCCTACACTGGCATCAGTGTTCCTGTGCCCACCCTTCTGGCTGACCGCCTGCTGCGTTAAAGGAGCCGGGATAGGTGACCCTTTCCAGAGAAAGCTTGCAAGTTTTTTTGCGGATGATATAACATCCGTCATTAAATTTATTGTGATTAATGATAATCAGCATCGAGGGAGGTCCAAGGCCTTATGAAACCCATGCATCCGGATTACCCCTTATTGGTTAAGGAGGTCCGCCGGCAACTCGCCCTAAGCCAGGAGGATCTAGCCCGGGAGCTGGGCGTGAGCTATGCCACTGTCAATCGCTGGGAAAACAGCCAGGCAAAACCGTCCAAGCTGGCCAGGGCGCAATTGGATGCATTTTGCGATCGGATGTTGAAAGAGGGCAGATTGGATCTGCCTAACCAGTAGGGAAGGAGACGGACTGATGACGAAATCGACATATCGCAAAAACGTGTCGATATTTTCAGTTTTTGTGGACACGTTTTTCCGATGTGTCCATGACGTGGAGACGTTTTCGCGATGCTCCTCAAAACAAAAGGGTGGGTATTGAATCCGTTCGCGGGAGTTACCTTCTTACAGATTAACGCTAAGGGAACAAACCACCGAACGGTTATATGAAAAAATCAGAACTGAAAGCCATTATTGCCAAAGGAGAGGATGGCAATCACATCCTGGTTTCTTATATTGCCAAAGGGGTTGCTGCCTTTTAACGGGGCTCGGTTCGGGTATCACACGGGCGTTGGGAGCCTGGCCTGAGATGGACTTTGTCGATGATCGAGACGGTTGCCTGTTTACAGCAATAGTTCACCGAAAAACGGAGAAAAGTTCGGAGAAAAGTTCGGAGAAAATCCTCTTTTTATTAAAGGCCGAGCCCAAATTGTCTGCAAGAGAAGTGGCCGACCGGCTGGAAATTACCCCACGGGCTGTAGAAAAACAGATTGCCAAATTGCGGAAAGAAGGCCGACTTCGCCGGATCGGCCCGGCCAAGGGCGGCCATTGGGAGGTCCAATGACCTACAACGAGGTGGAAACCCGGTTCTTTCTGATTGATCCGGTATTGCGTGAAAAAGCCTACAACGATCATCAGTGGCTGAAGTTGGAAACGCCAGCACCGGTAGAACCCGCCGGCCCCAAGGGGCGGCGGCGTAGAGGCAGCGGCCGCACTTCTAATCTGGTTTGGCGCGATGAGTGTCCAGGCGATTTGCTTGGTCTTTTGTTTTTGTGAAATAACCGCTTGACACCAAAGATGTTTTCTGTCAGATACTATACAAATGTATAGTACACAGGTTCTCACGGACAGACAGGCACAAGTTTTAGACTTTCTACAAGATTTCAAAAACCAGAAGGGAGTGGCGCCCACCTATAGGGAGATTTCAGGTCACTTTGGTTTTAGGAGCACCAAAGCAGCCTCTGACCACGTGCGTGCCTTAGAGAAAAAAGGCTACGTGCGCCTTCACGGGAACCGCTCCCGCAGCATAGAGATAATATCGGCGAAAACTGATTCAATCGGCCAGGTCGTTTCCATACCCATATTGGGAGAAATCCCGGCCGGAAGGCCCGAGAAAAAAGAAGAAGATCGGTCGAGCACCATCGCTGTTGACGAGCGGATTCTCGGAAACCACAAAGGGCGTCGGCTGTTTGCGCTGAAAGTCACAGGCCAATCAATGACGGGACGCAGTGTCTTTGATGGGGATTGGGTTATAGTGGATGCTGATGCGTCCCCCAATGAGGGCGATATGGTTGTAGGTTTAATCGACGGCGATAGTACACTTAAAACGCTTGCCAAGAAGAACAGACGCCTTTATCTGAAGTCGGAAAATCCAGACTATCCGGATTGGGTTCCCATAGAAGAGATGACAGTTCAAGGGATTGTAAAGGCCCTAATCAGACGGATATAGCGACAATATGCCCACTGCAACTGCAAAAAAGTCTGATCTCATTCAAGCCCACTTGTCTACACCGCCAGGGATGATCTTTTATCCCTCCCTCGAAGCTGCCAAGCAAGACCCAGACATGCTCGGGTATATTTCAGTTATTAAAAGGGCTTGGCGAGAAATGAAACTGGACGGTGTGTTGTGCCTGGACGGACGACCCATCTTGTACCTGAAGGAATACGCCCGTCCTTTTTCCACTGCGGAAAGACTCTTGCAGCAGCGGCTTTTCTGGAATCAAGGCGTGGCCAACGTCCTTGTCCTGGCAGATCCAACATCCGTTCACATTTATTCTGGATTGGCACACCCGGCAAAAGACCATACCGATCAATCAGCGGTGAAAAATATCCTGGTACAAACCCTGACCTTGACCGATTATGTTCACCGTATTCAATCCCTGCATCACGGATTGGCCACAGGTCACTATTATGAAACGCATCAAAGCCACTTCAACCCACGCCAAGCCGTGGATGCACGCCTCTTGGATAACCTTCGGGTTTTACGCAACGCATTGATCCAAGGCCACGACAGAATAGAGGACACCCAGAAGGCTCATGCCTTTATCGGACGTGTGCTCTTCCTCTGTTACCTCCTTGATCGGGAAATCTATTCAATCGGCAAATCAAATGGCAACCGCACAGGAACGACGCGCTTTACAGAGTTATTGGAGAAACAACCGGAGCATAAACGAATCGACTTCCTTTATGAGGTTTTCTCCGATCTTAAGGAACGATTCAACGGCAACATGTTCGACCAGGATCTGGTTGCCGAGAGGCGTTTGATAAAGCCCTCCCATGTAAATAAGCTGCTTCTTTTTCTCGGCGGTCACGATGTGAAAAGCGGCCAACTCTCCTTTTGGCCCTATGACTTTCGAATGATCCCCGTGGAGACCATCAGCGCAGTATATCAGGATTTCCTGAAAACCGAAGACCCTGAAAAACAGCGCAAACAAGGCGCATTTTATACACCACGTTTTTTGGCGGAAATGGTAGTGGACACGGCCGTCCATGAAGACCCGGATGCCCTCGACGGTTCTTTTCTCGATCCTGCCTGCGGGTCCGGCATCTTTCTAGTGATTCTATTTAACCGGATAGCCAATCGATGGCTGTTGCAAAACAGCCGGGCCCATTACAATACGAAGGTAAAAGCATTTCAGGAAACCCTTTCACGTCAAATCCATGGTGTCGACCGGGAGGAGACAGCATGTCGTATTGCCTGTTTCAGCCTATATCTTGCCTACCTGGATTTTTTCGACCCGCCCGATATCCAGGAATATATCGAGAGAACCGGCCGGCCCCTGCCGAAACTGCTGGACTACGGCAACGCACCCGATCGGCCGGCTGCGGATATCGCCGTCATTCACAAGGCCGATTTTCTTGCCGATGAGACCCTCACCGAAGATAAGTTCGACTTCATTATCGGCAATCCGCCATGGGAGGGCCGGGGAACCAAACAATTGGCCCAAAAATTCATGGAAAAAGCCCCTCAGATGCTTCGAGACGGCGGCACCGGCTGTTTACTGCTGCCCACTAAAATTCTTCAAAACCAGACGGATGCCTTTCAGGCCCAATGGTTGACCCTGGTAACCCTTGAAGAAGTGCTGCAATTGGCGGACTACAGTTTTTTGCTTTTTCAGAACGCCTTATGCCCAGCGTTTATTTGTCGCTTCAAGAATGCCTTGCCAAATCGCAGCCATCATGTAGTGAAATTTAGCGCGCCGAAATTCAATCGTGACGGACTTCGTCAGGGAGTTGTCAAAATCGATCCGTCGTCCCGCACATGGATTCCATTGGCTGACCTTCTCGCAGCCACTCAATCTAAAACCGCTCCTGTGGTGTGGAAACGTCGGCTATGGGGGACGCCACGGGATCAGAAGTTGCTCGATTTGCTTCAGGAGCTACCGTCCCTTTCAGATTTAGCCGGTAAGCCCAACGAAGGAAAACGGTGGATAAAAGGGCAGGGATTTCAACCGTACTATCCTGAAAAGGCTAAGAGCGATCCAAAATATCCCAAACCGAAATTAAATCCATGGCCATTAGATAGTCGTTTTGTTCAGACTGATCAATCTCTTAAAATGCTCTTATTTAAGGACGATTGCATTCAGTTAGGAGAAAGACTGACGAAATTAGGAGCATCAACTAAGTTTTTAAGACGCGTTCCAAACGATAAGATTTTTAGAGCGCCTATGGTGTTAATAAGCCAAGGGTTTGGCAAAGTTGCCTTTAGTAATTTCGATGTGCTTTTTCAACATGCCCTTCAATCAATTGCTGGCCCCAAAAAGGATGCCAGACTTTTGAAGTTCTTGACAGCGTACTTGAGATCAAGGTTGGCCCGATACTTTCTGTTTCACACATCAGCAAATTGGGGTAGCGAAAGGGACAAAGTGCATCTAAACGAGTTGCTTAGGGTACCCTTCCCATTGCCGAATAGCGAATTCGTCTCGCCGAGGGCGAATATCATCGTGGATCATGTGGCCAAAAGATTTGGAGAGTTCGAAACCTCTTTGAAGGGCACTCTAAATGCATTGAAGAAGAAAATTGATAAGAACGCATTGTTTGACCAAGCTGAAAAGGAGGCATTAAGAACCTGGCGTCGGAAGAGGAAAACGCTTGTTGATAATCTTCAATCTGAGTTTGAGCCACTGATCTATCAATATTTTGGTTTGACCGATCAGGAGATTGCCCTGGTTGAAGATACGATTGATGTCTTTATCCCCAGTGCGACACCAACAACTTGGCGGTCCTCCCGATTGATTACGCTTGATCCATTGGAAAAATCCAAGACGACGCCTTATGCAGAGAAAGGCCTGGGCGCATATGCAGATACCTTGGCGACAACACTGAACTCCTGGGCCAAAACAGAAGGATCGAACCACCGTGTCCGTACGGAAGGCGGCACTGACGACGGCACAGGCTTAGCCATGGTTACGGTCCACATTACCAAAAAAGAAGCGCCGTTTAGCTCCAAGGCTTTATCCTCAGATCTATCCAAGGTTTTGAAGGCCTTACGGGATCGCGTATCAAAAGAACAAGGCACTTTGAGATATGAACGCGACATTCTTTTTTTCCAAGGTGAGACAATATATATAGTGCGTCCAAACATCCTCTTGAACTGGACGCGCACGGCTGCTTTAAATGATGCGGCCAGAATATATGGCGAAATCGCGATAGCAAGAAGGGAA
>Ga0307419_10000067_pt1 | contig 38737 bp, 29 predicted proteins | sample SalMarWE160230MG_2_FD_202512 | JGI IMG/M metagenome (GOLD analysis project Ga0307419, IMG submission 202512) | Salt marsh sediment microbial communities from the Plum Island Ecosystem LTER, Massachusetts, United States - WE1602-30 | ecosystem: Environmental > Aquatic > Marine > Intertidal zone... | reverse complement strand
TCAGGTATTCCCAGTAGGAGACGTAGATCTCGTGTCGCGATCCGATCGTGCCCTTCTTGATGTGCCAGTTTCGGTAGGAGCCGCCGTCGCCAGAAATGTCCTGCCGGAGCGAGCAGCTTCCGGTGTGGCTGAAGCCGCAGTCGATGGCGGGCCCGTACTGGCCCGTGTCGATCTCGCCTTGATGGACACTGCCGCCGCCGAAGCCCTCCTTCGCGATGAGCGTCCAGCCCGAAGGCGTTGAGCAAGATGGTGTGTTGTTCGACTCGCTGACCGTGCACCCATTCAGCAAAGCGTCTCCGGAGGGCGTCGGTGCCGCCGAGACCGGGGGATCGTTCACGGTCACGCTCGCCGAACCGGACATCCCGCCAGCCAAAGCCACGATCTTGGCCGAACCGGCGTTCACGGCCGTCACCTTGCCGCCGCTCACCGTCGCGACCGAGGCGTTGGTGGTCGACCAGGTGACGCCGACCCCGTATACGACGTTCCCGGATGCGTCCAGGGGCGTGGCCGTGAGATCGATGGTCTGGCCTGGATCCAGAGTGACCGAGCCCGGCGTGACCTGGACCATGGCTACCGACGCCGTGGACTGGGAACCCGACGACGAGGCGTCACCAGTCACCACGATCGAGGACGTGCCCGAGACCCCGCCCGAATACGCGGTGATCGTGGCCGACCCCGCCCCCTTGGCGGTGACCAGGCCGCCGTCCACGGTCGCCACCGACGTGTTGCTGCTCGACCAGCTCACCGAGATGCCGGTCAAGATGTGACCGCTGGCGTCCCGCGGGACCATGGTCAGGTTGACCGTCTCGGAGACAGCCAGGGTGTCCAGCCTCGGAGTCAGCGTGATGGTGGCCACCGTTCCAGCCGATCCGCTCGAGGAGGTCGACGACGTGTCCGTCGGACTCCCGCTCACTGGCGGACTGCTGACCTTGACACGGGTGTGAGAACCTTTCCCGTGCGAGCTCGCCTTGATCGTGGCCTTGCCCGAGCCGGTGGCTCGAACGGTGCCGGTGGAATCCACGGTGGCGACGCTCGCGTCACTCGTGGACCACGCCACTTTGACAGTGACGTTGTTGCCGTTCTTGTCCTTCACGCTGGCCTGCAGAAGGGTCGACTGGCCGCTCTCGAGACTCATCGAGGCAGGGTGGAGATCGACCGACGCCACCTCGACCAGTGGACCGGGCGATGAGGTACTGCCCGGCGCCGCTGGATTGTTGGCGCACGCCGTGAGCGTCAGAGCCACGTAGCAGGCGACCATCGATCCTCCCAGATGCCGTAGCGATAACCATCTACGGATCCGAGAGCGTACACCGACGTGTGGCGAAGGTCCCGCCGTGCGACGTTCGCACGATTCGGGCAGGGTGCTCCTGAAGGATCGGTCAAGACCTGGGGAATGATTCGAATCAGCGTCGAATGCAGCTCGGGAGTGGGCGCACGATGCGCCTTGGGCGTCGAACACGAGTCAGGCTCCGGAGTCGGGGGATAGGACTCGCGGGCTCAATAGCGAGCCCACACTCTCTTCATCCGATCACGCGGCGGCTCAACCGGGCCTGAAGCACATGCGCGGTGGCTCCGGACCACAGCGACCGCTCGGCAGCCCGGCTGGCATGGCGGTTGGACCGCTGTAGCCCCGTGGCTTTGCGTCCCCGGCTTTCGCCCGGGTTTGCCTTTTTCGGCGGACAGACGCGAATGCTCGCGCGTCCGGCGAACCCACAGGCGAGATGCATACCTTGACTAACAGTGTTGTTGGTCAAGGACTTAGAATCGCCTCTGACCTGTCAGATGCTGCAATCAGTGTCCGGGTGGGAAGATCTTTCAGGGGTGGGTTTCAACCGCTCCCGGGGGCGTCGAGAGAAGGAGACGGAGGAGAGGACCGGGGGAAGTGGAGAGGGGTGGCGTTGGCAGGAATGGAGGCGGCGGAGCGCGCGGAAGACGCGCTCCGCCGTCCCCGGATGGAATGCTAGTGGACGAGAATCGTCGCCGTCCCGGTTACGCTGTCGGCCACGGCCGAGATCGTGACGCTTCCCGCCTTCAGGGCATGGACCTCACCTCCGCTGACCGTCGCGACGGCCGTGTCCGAGCTGGACCAGCCGATGGGCACGCCATAGACGGTGTTGCCCGAGGCGTCTGTGGGGGTGGCGGTGAGGTTGACGGAATCGCCCGCCGCGAGCGTGTCCGCCGACGGTGACACGGCGACACTTGCGACCGGAGCCTGGGAGGAGGAGCCGCCCGTGGTGTCGGCTTGGACCGTCACATCGGCCGACCCGGTCACCCCGCCGACCGCGGCCTGGATGGTGACGTCGCCGGCCGTGATGCCGGTCACGGTGCCCTCATTGTCCACGGTGGCTACACTGGAGTCCGAGCTGCTCCACGTCAGCTGCACCGTGACGGGATTGCCATACGCGTCCTTGGCCATCGCGCTCAAGCCGGTCGATTGGGACGCCATGAGGCTCAGTGGGGAGGGGCTGAGCTGGACGGACACGACGGTGGCCGCACCGCTCGTGGACGTGTCCGCGGGGGCTGCGGGATTGTTGGCACAGGCTCCGAGAACGAGCGCGACTCCGGCGAGGAGGATGCCGGCAGTGGCTCGCGCCACACCGGGGTGGATCCGGGAGCTCGTGGACGCCCCGCCGTCGACGGGGGCAAGCGAGTAGGTGCTCACGGGTGAGTCTCCGAGTTCTCGGTGAACGATCGCGCGGTGCCCCACCGGGGCTCCCGCCTTCATCTCGTCCACCGGTCGCTCGCCGTCTCATCCCGGCCTGAAGCCGGAGCTTTGGCTCCGGACCTCGACGACCCACCGGCAGCCCGGCCGACGTGGCGGCGACCTCGCCGCTACAGCCCCGTGACTTTGCGTCCCCGGCTTTCGCCGGGTTTGCCTCACTTGTTCGGTGGACGTGCGCTATCTACCCGCGCGCTTTTCCTTTTATGCGAGCACCATGCCTCGCACCATCTCGTTTTACGGCAACGAGTTCCACTTCTGCACGGAAACCCGTCCCATGCAATGGCTTCGCATGTTGACAAATTGTTTCAGGACGCGACTCCGGGGACTACGGCGCCGACTCACCCTCCGACGCCGTGCGTAGCGACCCACCTTCGCCGCGGAGCTCGGCGGAGCGTCCTCCCACCATGTAGGTGTCGCCCCGGGCACACGCTTCCACGAGCTCCCGCCGGCGCTCGGGGGTCAGCGCCCGGATGTCGTAGAGCTCGTACTCGAACCTGGGACCGGACTGGATAGCCCGGCGGTGGCGCTCCAGGTACTCGTCCAGCGAGCACAGCACCCGGGCCGGATTCCCCGCGCAGACGGTCTCGGGCGGGAGCGTGGAGGTGACGACGGAGTTGGCTCCGACCAGCGTCCTAGGCCCGATCTCGACGCCCGCGAGGATGACCGTGCGGGCCCCGATGTGGCAGGAGGGGTGGATCGTTACGTGGCCGATGCGCGCCGCATCCAGGAACTCGTCCATCTGGGCGTCATGGGCCAGGATCAGGCACTCGGGGCCGAAGCCGCAATGGTCGCCGATGCTGATCAGATGGCAGTGACTGGCGTCGATGTGCGTGGAGGCCGGAAGGTACACGTCGGCGCCGATCTTCATGCCGAGAGCGCGGAGCTGGTCCCAGCGCCGACGCGTGCGCGCCTCCTCGAACCTCCTGCGGAGCGATCCGAGGAGGCTCACGACTCAAGCCCTCCCGGCGCCGAGCCAGAAATCATCCGCCGTCGACCGCTCCACGCCCGTCGCCGCATGCCTGTCCTCTCCTCGGATGAGTTCCTTCAACCGCTCGATGCCGGTCACGTACTGGAGCATGTCGGTGGTCGACTCGGGCCACGAAAAGCGCGGCACTTCGAAGTTCCACCGCTCGCGCGAAGACCGCGTCCGGCTGGCGGCGTACCCGCTCCGTCCCGAGACCGCTCCCAGAAGCTCCAGGGATCGCAGGGTCTCGATCTCGCGCTCGCCGAAGTCATCCGCCTGCCCATTCGGATAGCAGAAGATCGGCACGGGCTTCTCGAGCTCCTCCATCAATCTCCGCCAGGACTGGTCCAGCTCCCATGCCGACTGCCGGTCCACGGTACGGGACAGGATCGGGTGCGTCACGGTATGCGGTCCGAAGGTCATGCCGCGAGTCTCCCACCGGCGCGCCTCGGCCCACGTCATTGGCGCATATCGGGTCGGTGCCTCCTCAGGAAGGTCCACGGCGGCGACCGCAGCTACCTCTCGCACGGTCGATCGCATTTCGTCGTCCGGGAGCGTCTTGCACCATGCCGTCAGGGCCTCCCGAGCCGCGTATCGTGTCCAACCGCCCTCCGGTGGCGGAAGATCGGGCACCGTCCGCATCAGGACCGGGATGCGCTCCTCGAGTGCCCCCTGCACGACGAAATCGATCTGATCCCACCACATCCACACCTGCCGGTCTAGGAAGCCGGAGGTGAGGAAGGTCGTGGACGGACAATCGAACTCCGCGAAGATGGCCCCGGCGACGCTCGCCTGCTCGGCGTACCCGTCGTCCAGCGTGAAGGCCACCGCACCGGCGAGCCTCTCATCGTCGGCGATCAACCGCCGGAATAGCTCCTCGAGCGGTAGAAGCTCGTACCCCTCTCTTCGCAGCAAGGCGAGGGTGGACCGCAGATGCCGGGGATCGTGGCCGGCAACCCCGAGTCCCGGCACCCGGAACCGATGGAGCATGAACACCGTGGCCCGGCCCCGGAGCAGCGATCGAAGCGAGCTCCCCAGGCCGGGCAGGCTCGCCGAGCGGACCATCAGTCGCTTCGCGACCTCCTTCACGCTCTCGCCTCGGCACTTGCCGCCCGCGACACCGCCACGCCTCGCGTCGGGCGCCGCTCCGCCGGGACCGGGAGCTCGCGCCCGGCTGGCCGCTCTGCGGCCGCCGTCGGTCTCCCCTCCACCTGCCGAAGGTAGGTCTCGATCGTGAGGAGCGTGAGAGCGTGCCTGCTCCAGCCCTTCTCACCGGGCACGTTCTCCAGGTATCGGCTCGCCGCACCGTCCATGTAGTGGTCGGTGAGCAGCTCCTGGCCCCTCAGCCAGCGCAGCGGCGCCGAGCTGGCCACGAGCCGGTCGTAGTCCGCGAAGTAGGCGGGCCTGCCCACGGGTCGCCCTAGCTTGCGGCCGATGCGTCGCACCCACTCCCGCGCCTGCTCGACCGGCCAGCTCTCGTCCAGCCCCCGACCGGTCTGCTGCCAGGGAATGTCCCGAAAGTACTCGGGATACCGCGAGGTGAGGAAGGGCCTGTAGAAGCCTCCGTGGTGTCGCTGCTCGTCCGTGAGGCCGCCGACCAGGAGGCGGAGGATCTCCAGGTCGATCCCCGGGATCAGCACCTCACAGTGGGCCATGAGGGCGTAGCAGCCGGGTAGCGTCTTGCGCCGGGCGCTGGCCAGCAGGGCGACCGCCACCGGGCTCGGCCCATCGATCACGGGCTCGATGTCGGGGCCGCTCGCTTCGACCGCCTCCTCTTCGCAGATGAAGGGATTGTCGTGGAATCGGATCCGGGCCTCGTACTCGCCCGTGGAAGGCCAGCCGCCCAGATCGTACTTCAGCGGCAGAAGCCCGCCCGGCAGGTTGTTTCCGACACCGTGCTTTATGGTCTGCCGGCAGCCCATGCGGAGAGCGTCGGCCGCGCGCACGGCGTGCAGGTCGACGGCGCTGGCGTGACCATCGGTCTGCCAGATCCCCGTGGCCCGGCCGTGCCACCAGCTCACCTCGTCGAACGGCAGCCGGCGGTGCTCGACCCCCGCGACCCGCGCCGCGCGGGCGGCGATCCTCATGTCGGCGCATCCGGGCTCGCCGAACGTGAAGGCGGTGAGCGGCTGCCCCTGGCGCCGGAGCTCCGCCATGACCAGGCGGGAGTCGAGGCCTCCGCTCAGGAGGTGAGGCATGGGGCCGCGACCGCGCCGGCGCGCGATCGAGCGGGACCACAGCCGCACGAATTCGGGGATCACCTCCTCGATGGGGCGCGGCTCCCGGCGAATGTCGTCGAAGCTCCAGTACCTTCGCTCCCTCCGCCCGGAATGGTCCACTCGCAGGAGGGCCGCCGGGGGGAGGAGCTCGATCCCCTCCCACCAGGTGCGCCGACCCCAGATTCGCTGGAAGGCCAGGAACTGGCGCAGGGCCACTCGGTCGAGGGGAGGCGTCCGGTCCATGATGGCCAGGATCGCCTTGACCTCCGAGGCGTACGCGAACCAGCTCCGGGTCTGAGCCACGTACAGCGGCCGGTAGCCCAGTCGGTCCGTGACCAGCGTGAGGCGCCCCTCCGCCTTCTCCCACAGCGCCAGGGCGTACTCGCCGTCCACGCCGGCGAACGCCGTCTCCCCACCCCGGAGCCAGGCGTCCACCTCCTGGCCGGTCGGCGCGCGGCCGCGCTTCTCGTCTTCCGGATACACGAGGCCGTCGAACCACGCACGGAGGCTGGCTCCGGGCGCGGCGATCGGTTGCGGAGCGGAATGGAGGATCCCCAGGTGCACACGTCCTGCGCACAGGCCCGGGGCGCACCACTGCTCGGTGAGGAGCCATGGCTGGGTCCGGAGGGCCGCGGCCATTCGGCTTCCGAGCGCCGACAGCCGCTCGGCGCCCATGTTGGACCGGTCCATCACACCATAGATGCCAGGCATGTCGCCTCCCTGCGCGGCGGGTGGCATTCGTGTCGCGAGGGCGCCGCCGGCGCCCCCTCTATCCTGCCACGGCCTCCCGATACAACTGTACGTACCGGCCGGCCATGGCCGAGACGCTGTAGTCCTTCCGGGCCCGACGCCGGGCGCGGTCCGACAGGTCACGGGCCAGCTCGACGTCCGTCAGCAGTCGCTCCAGCGCTCCCGCCAGGGCGCCGGCATCCTCGACCGGCACCAGGAGCGCCTCCTCTCCGTCCTCCACCACCTCCGGGATCCCACCCACGTTCGAGGCCACGATCGGCAGCCCGGCGAACATCGCCTCGAGAAGCGCCAACGGCAGCCCCTCGGAGCGGGACGGGAGCACGAACACGTCGGCGGCGGCCAGAAGATCGGCCACGTCGGCGCGGTAGCCCAGCAGCTCGAGCCGCCCGGCGATGCCGAGCTCCGCCGCCAGGCTCTGCAGCTCGTCCTCCTCCTCCCCGCGTCCAGCCACGGCCACCCGCCACCGGAGCTCCGGGCGTCGGCGAGCCAGCTCGGCCGCGGCCCGCACCAGCACGTCGTGGCCCTTCACCGGATAGAGGTTGCCGACCGACAGGACCAGTCGCTCGTCCTCGCCCAGGTGCAGCTCCCGGCGCACGGGCTCGGCCGAGCCTTTACGCTCGGGCACGCCGTTCACGACGGTCAGCACCGCACCCTCCGGGAGATCCAGATGCTCCTCCAGGAAGCGAGCGGTCGACTCCGAGACCGCCACGAGTCGGCTACTGCGGCGCGCGGCCCAGCGGAGCGCGATCCTGCGGCGCCGGGCCCCCGCCCACCGTGTCCCCCCGTGCATCGTGAGAATCTGAGGCCGGCCGATCAGCGCCCCGGCCGCCGCACCGTAGACCCCCATCGTGAACTCGTGACTATGGAGCACATCCACGCCCCGCCCGCGAAGGATCCGCGCCAGGCCCAGCGCGCAGGCCGGATCCACCGGCCGGCGAAGGTGGAAGAACTCGGGCTCGAAGCCCGCCTCCCGCAGCCGCTCCGGCAGCCAGCCATAGCCGACATCGGGCCCGACCGGGCACACGTCGTATCCCCGCCCCCGGAGCTCGATGGCCAGGTCCAGCAGCATCTGCTCGGCGCCGCCGGGGCCGTCGGACTCGAGCAGGAGGGCGATGGTCCGGGGCGGCCCGGTCATGGACCTCGCCTCATGTTCCGCGTGGGAGTGCAAGATGGGTACGCCGCGAAACGACGAATGTGCGCAGCATACAAGGTGTTGCGATATCGTGTGTTACCTGTACAGAACGAGCTGCGCTCCGGGGACGCCGCCCTTCTCACATGTAGGACTCGCGCGACAGGTCGGGGGTCCGGACGCGCGCGGGGCGGCCGGCCGGGAACCGGACCCGGCGAGACCGGCCCGAGGTCGTCCTGACGGCGCGGCTCGCTCACCTTCCCCGAACCCAGTCGGACGTCTCCCGGAGGAAGGGACGAAGGTCGCTCGCCCGCAGGACCTCCCAGCGGTCGCCCCGGTGCCAGGGCGTGAGGAGGTCGACCAGCGCCCTGCCCCGGCCACCCAGCTGCACGTCGAGCGGTGGGGCGTCCTCTCGCCTCCCGCCCCGGACGCGCGCCAGGAAATGGTCCACCTCGCCCCACCACCACCGGCTCCGCACGCCCAATCGGTAGGTCGGATGGACTCCCTCGCCGCGCGGCGGCGCCTCTCCGCAGGCCAGCTCCACCAGACGCGCCGGGAAGTCGACTCCGGCGTCGATGGCCAGTTGGAGCGAGCCCCAGAAGCGCCCGTTCACCTCCATCACGTACGGCGTCCCCGACTCCCGGTCGAGCTTGTACTCGACCATGGCCACGCCGCACCACTCGAAGGACTCCAGGAGCTCTCTGGACCGGGCCAGGAGGTCCGCCTCGAGCGCGATGCTCTCGCGGTAGACGCTCACGCCCCCGGAGGGAGGCTTCTCGCGGATCCGGCGGTGCGCGAACGCGGCCCGGAGCTCCCCGTCCCACAGGAGGAGGAAGACGCCCACACCGGGCCCCGACACGTGGCGCTGCAGGAGGACCGGAAACGCCTCGGAGGGCAGCTCGGACAGGCGGCGCCGCAGGTCATCGGCGTCGAGGGCATAGGCCACGCCGGTCTTCCGGCGCGTCTGCCCCGCTCCCCCGACCACGGACCGGGACGGCTTGAGCACAACCGGGAAAGAGAGCGCGCCCGCGGCGGCCTCCCCCGCGACCTCGGCCGCCGTCTCGGGCCGGTCGATCCGGACCTCGTCGGGAACGGCCAGTCCCAGGGAGGCGGCTCGCTCCAGGAGCGCGCCCTTGTCCGACACCCGCCGGTAGATCTCGGCGTCCGGGAACGGCACGGCGGTGTCCGGCCAGCGGCCGCGCTCGGGGAGGAGGGCGAGTAGCGCGGGATCGGTCATGGGGAGGAGGACGTCGATCCGTGCTCGCTCGATCGCCCTGCCCACCGCGTCGGCATAGGCGGCGGGCTCGGAGAGCGGCGAGGGGACGCGCACGTCCTCCCTCGCGAACCGCGACGCGCCGGCCAGCGAGCGCCCGAGCTCCGAGACCACATGAACCTCATGGCCGGCCCGTCCGAGCGACCGCACCGCGGCGAGGGAGGAGCGCTGCTCCCCGCATGTCACCAGAGCCCGCCGCGGCCTCACGTGCCGACCTCGCCCGAATCGTCGTCCCCGGAACTCGCGGGTCCGGGGCCGGCCGCCTCGAGCCACGCTACGAGCGCCGCCTCGTCCCGCGCGCTCACCTTCCCATGCGTGGGCAGCGTGAACAGCTCCGCCGCCAGTCGGCGGGCGCCCGGGCACCCGCCGCGAACGACCAGGCACCGCTCGCCGAAGCCGTTCAGGCGGTCCAGGGACTCGGGGTAGCCCGGCATGACCCCCAGCCGGCGGGCGGCGTCCGAGTCGAACCGGAGGCGGAGGGCCGGGGAGACCAGCACCGGGAGCCGGAGGTACCCGGGCTCCGCGGAAATGGCGGAACGCGGAGCCCCGAACCCTTCCGGATGCCGCCCTCGCGACCGAACCCGGCCCTCCATCCACTCCAGCAGCCGCTCCGCCCGCGCCCGCCGGCCCCGCACTTCGGCCGCCTCGAGCTCCAGCGCCACCGGGATGACGGCGGCCGAGAAGCCGGTGATCGGACCGGGCGACCACGGCTGGTGGAAGCGTGTCTCGCCGAGGCCCAGGAACGGCAGCGAGGCGGGGATACCGTAGGCGGCCGGCCGCGCGAGCGTCCACTGGGCGGCGAACGATGCGGCGGCGCCCCAGCCGCGTGCAGGAGGGTGGACGCGCGCGGCGCCGGAGGCCTCCAGCGCCCCGACGGCCCTCTCCCCCCGGGCCAGGACCGCTCCGCCTCCCCCCGCGGCGATGCCCTTCCCCCTCCCGAAGCTCAGGACCGCGAGGTCCCCGAGCGTCCCGGCCGGCCGGTCCCCGATCCGGAGGCCGGACCCCTGCGCCGCGTCCTCCACCACCAGAGCGCCGGCCGAGCGGATCCGCTCGCCGAGGCCGGCCACGTCGATGGGATAACCGTACAGGTAGGCGAGGACCACGGCCGCGGGCTCTCGCTCGAGCGCCGCCTCGAGGCTCGCCACGACGGGGGCGAGCGTGCCGGGATCCACGTCGTAGAGTACGGCGCGTACCCCGGCGGCCAGCGCCGCGGTGGCCAGGTCGTAGCAACCGTAGGCGGGGAGCGCGACCAGGGGCTCGGGAACGCCGGCCGCCTCCCGGAGGGTGGCCGCTCCGCGGAGGGCGAGAGCGAGCGCCGAGGTGCCGCTGTCCACGAGAGCCAGCGCGTCCGGGCTCCAGCGCGTGCGGACGGCTTCCTCGGCCGCCTGCACCGCAGCGGCGGCTCCCCCTCCCAGTCCGGCGAGTCCCGCCAGTAGCCCCCGCCCTGTCACGGGAGAGCGGACCGGGAGCTGCCGCCGAAAGGACATCAGCGGCGGGTCGGGACCGGAGGGGGGGCGGCCGGCGGACGCATCTGCGGCGCTAGGGAATGTACTTCACGATCCGCGGCCCGAGCGCCGTGGCGACCGGAACCGGGAGCCGCTGCCAGACCTTGACGCCCCACGCGTACAGCCCCTCGTCCGGCGAGGGGGTCGCTTCGGTCTCCCCGCGTCCATCCTGGTACCACCACAGCGTCTCGTCCCGGGTGCCCCACTGCTGCTTGAAGCGGTGCGTACCGCTCCCCGGCGTGCAGCGCCCGAAGTTGAACAGCCCGAGCCCGCGCTCGATGGCGCGCTCCATGAACGACCAGTACAGGAGCATGTTCGGGGCGATCCTGCTGTACTCGCGGAGCGCCGAGGCCCACGTGATCTCGAACTCGCCGTTCCACTCGAAGCCGCAGCCGCACGCCACCGGCCGGCCGTCCAGGTAAGCGCATCCGAACACGGCCGAGTCCGGGAACTCCCGGGCGATGGCGCGGAAGAGCTCGAGACCCTGCGCCGGCGTTCCCAGGTCCCGCATGTGCTCGGCGAACACCTGGTGGAAGGGCTCCACCTGGTCGGCGCCGAACCGTATGGTGACGCCCTCCTTGCGAGGGCGGCGCACCTGGCTCCGCACCTTCGACTTGAGCGCGTCCCACAGGATCTCCGCGTCGTCCTCCGGCAGGTCCAGCAGCACCGTGACCTTGCGATGTGAGACCGGGAGATCCACCGGAAGCTCCGTGCGGCTCCGGAGCTCCAGAAGGTCGGCGCCGTCGGCCCGAGACCGCGCGAGGGCGGCCTCCGCCAGGGCCCGTACGGCCTCAGCGTCCCCCAGCGGACCGCCGTAGTTCAGGAACGGCATCGACACCAGGTAGTGCCCGAACACGGGGCTCCGCACCCGGACAAGCGGTAGGATGCCACGGAGCCCGCCTCCCCCTCCCGGCGCTTCCTGGCCCGCCCCTCGAGCTCCCTCACCTTCATCGCCTCGCACGCACAGGTAGAGGCACTCGTGCCCGAACACGTGCTCGATGATGCGCTTCCAACCGTACTGGTGGAAGTGCGTCCATGCGGCGCTCTCTCGCACGAAAGCATCCCACTCCCCCGCGGATCCGGAGTACTCGCGGACCTCAGGTGACACGGTCGACCTTCGGGAGGTCCTCCAGGTTGGCGGACGTGGCGGTGGTGCCCTGGAGCCCGTAGTGGTCGGCGACCGAGGTGAAGGAGAACTCGGACAGGAGCCGCGCCAGGCGCCGGGGCGTGTGCTCGATGCCGCGGTAGTGGCGCATGCGCGCCATGGGCGAGACCGGGATACGGGGCTGGTGCGGGTCCAGCTCCCACGGGTGGATGTAGAACACGGCGGAGACGCCCTGCGCCTGCATCTGCTCGAGCGCCTTGCGGGTCCACCCGTACGGCAGGTGCCGGAAGTAGGCCCCGCCGGCCGCCGGAAGGCGGGCGACGGACCAGCCCAGGGTCGTCAGCGGCAGCTCGAGCAGGGAGCCCGACGACCCGCTCACGATGTGCGGCTGGGTGGGCGCGCCGGGGTAACCGTAACCCGAGCGCCGGATGGGGAAGATGCTGGAGTCGTACTGGTAGCCCAGCTCGGCGAGAGCATCGAACACCCACTCGGTTCCCGGAACGAGGGAGAAGCTGGGGGCGCGAAACCCGACCACGGGCTTCCCGACGATGTCCTCCAGGATCGCCTTGGCGTCGCCCGCGTCCTCTCGAAACAACTCGGGTCCCAGGTCCGTCACCCGCCGATGCCACCAACCGTGTGAGGCGATCTCGTGTCCCAACGCATCGATGCGCCGGATGAGGTTGGGATGACGCTCGGCGATCCAGCCGAGGACGAAGAAGGTGGCCCGCCCGCCGTGATCGTCCAGGAGCTCGAGAAGCTTGTCCGTGGCCCGCTCGACCCGGCTCGGAAACACGCCCCACTCGGCCCGCTGGATGATGTCCTCGAAGACGTGCACCTGGAAGTACTCCTCCAGGTCCACGGTGAAGATGTGGCGCCGGTGCGCGGAACGGGAAGCACCGTCGTTCACGACGGGCCGTCTTCCTCGTCTCGGAGTCGGTACATCCGGGCGCTGGACGCGCTCAGGTGGACGATGATCTCACCCACGAGCCCGAGCGCGATGGCCTGGAAGCCCAGCGTGAACAGCAGCACGCCCAGGAGGAGGAGTGGCCGATCGGCGATCCCCTGTCCACCGAGTCGCTGCGCCAGCACGACCAGGAGGATCCCGCCCCCCACACCGGAGAGGACACTCCCCACGAGTCCGAAGAAGCGCAGCGGCTTGTGACTGAACCGGAGCAGGAAGTAGACGCCGAGCAGGTCGATGAGCCGGCGGACGTACACCCCGGGGCCGTACACCCGCGTCCGCTGGTCGAGCGGGTGCTGGGGCGCGTCCACCTGACGCACCTGAAATCCCTCCTGCTGGACGAGGAGCGGAAAGAAGCGGTAAAAGTCGCCATACAGGGGTACGGTGTCCACGACCTCTCGTCGCATCGCGCGTACGCCACACGCCACGTCGTCGAACCGGCCACGGCCCACGCCCCTCAGGAGCGCGTGGAACGCCGCGGTCTGCATCCGGTTGACCCACGAGTCCCGCCGGGGCCAACGGCGGGCGACCACCAGATCCGCGCCCGCCTCGACCTCGCGGATGAGCCCGGGGAGCGCCGAGGCCTCGATGCGATAGTAGGCGGGAAGCGTCACCAGGATGTCCCCTCGGGCGTGCTCGGCGCCCAGTCTCATGAGAGACGCCTCTCCGACGGTCTGCCCGGCCTCGATCACCTCGATCGGCTGGCCCTCCCTCCGGAGTGCCGTCAGGCCGGCTGTGAGCTCGCGGTTCCACGGCTCGACCACGAACACGAACTCGAAGGCGCGGTCCGAGGCGGCCAGTACCGCGGAGTACTCCCGGTAGAGTGCGCAGAGCTCCGCTGGACGTTCCGTGATCGGCACGATGACCGACACGGAGATGGTCGGACCGGCTGAATCTGGAGCGGGCATCGCGGGCTCTTCCCTCATCCCCCGGACCTCGCGCCGGCGTAGACTCTGTCCCGGGATCACGACCCGCCTCCCATCTGGTGGCCGAGGATCGTGGCTGCGGTCTCCCCGGCGTGGACGCGCACGACCTCCTCCCCGATGAGACCGAGCATGAGAAAATAGACGGCCTGGCCGAGGAACAGAAACGCGGCGCCGGGAAGTACCAGGGCCACGGACTTGGTCGAACCGAACCGCATCATGGCGACCACACTGCCGATCCCCAGGAAGAAGGAGAGAAGAAGCGATCCGGCCGCGGCCCATCCGAACAGCGCCAGCGGCCGCTGCCGGAACCAGCGGATCATCGTGATCGTGACCAGGTCGGCGAGAACGCGCCAGGTGCGCGCGAGCCCGTACTTGCTCTCGCCGTAGCGCCGCGCGTGATGCCGTACCGGCACCTCGGTGATCCTCGCGCCCGCCATCCCGGCCGAGACGGCCGGGATGAATCGGTGCATCTCCGAATAGAGGCGGACCCTCCCCAGGAGCGCTCTGCGGTAGGCCTTGAGAGAGCAGCCATTGTCACGGATCGGTACCCCCGTCACCCAGCGGATCAGGCGATTCGCCACCCAGGACGGCAGTTTGCGGGACAGAAGTCGGTCCTTTCGATGCTCGCGATAGCCGGCTACGAGGTCGTAGCCTCGCTCCAGCTCGCGTACCAGCCGGGGGATGTCCCGGGGATCGTTCTGCAGATCTCCATCCATGCTCACCACGACGTCGCCCCGAGCATGGTCGAACCCCGCCTGCATGGCGGCCGTCTGGCCGTAGTTCCTCGCCAGGCGCAACAGGCGGATCCTCGGGTCCTTGCGGGCTTCGGCGCGGACGACCTCCACTGTTCGGTCCCGGCTTCCATCGTCGACGAGGAGTAGCTCCCACTCGTCACCGGTCACGAGTGCCTCGCGGACGGCCTCGATCAGGTGAGGGGCGGAGGCCTCTTCGTTGAAGAGAGGCACGACGACGGAGATTCTCGGGGCGCGGGTCATGGCACCTCTCGAGGGCAATGGTCGTGCCGCGCTCGGCCCTCGCGGCCGGCGCCGCATCGTACCCGGTCCCAGGGGTTTGTGGAGTCCAGGGACATCTGTGGCCGTCTCCGACCGTTGCATGCATCCTACATCGGCCCGTCCTTCCGGGGAATGGCGGGAGCATCGGCAGCCTCGTGTCGCACCCATCGGCCAGGCGGATCTCACGGGTGGCCCATCCGGTGCCTGCTCTCGCCATGGGTTAGAATGGTGTCGGCCATCGAAGCGTCAGCACCTCCCCACCGGCGTCCACCCTGAGCGGACCGAATCGCGGCTCTGGTTCAGGTCCTGCGGCAGGAGGTTCACATGATACGAGACCTCACCGGACTGTCGGACGACCTGCTGGACCTTCTGGTGATCGGTGGAGGGGTGACCGGAGCGTGGGTCGCTCGCGACGCGGCACAGCGCGGTCTCCGGGTGGGTCTCGTAGAACGGGCGGACTTCGGAGCGGGCGCATCGGCGCAGTGCTTTCGGACGATTCACGGCGGCCTTCGCTATCTCCAGCGGTTGGAGCTGCTCGGCGCGCGACGCTCCATACGCGAGCGCTCGATGTGGCTGCGTGTGGCGCCCCACCTGGTGGAACCGCTCCCCTTCCTGGTGCCCACGTATCGAAGGGGCGCGGCGCGCCGGCCTCTCCTTCGTGCGGCCCTCGCCGTGATCGACCTAATGGGCCGGGACCGGAATCGCGGACTCGACCCGGCCCGGCACCTGCCGCCGGGCCACGCTCTCTCACGGCGGGAAGCCCTGGAACGGGCCCCGGAGATCGACGACCCGGACCTCACCGGAGCCGTGGTCTTCCACGACGCCCAGATGTACAGTCCCACCCGCCTCGTGCTCGACATCGTGTGCGCGGCGGAGCAGGACGGCGCCGCGCTCGCCAACCACGTGGAAGCCCGGGCGATCACGGCCAGCCGCGACGGCCTGCGCGTTCGCTGTACGGACCTGCTCTCCGGCGGCGCGCTCGACATACATACGAGATCGCTCGTCAACGCCACGGGAGCGCAGGCGCTGCACCTCGCCGGTCAGTGGGGCCTGGACGGGGCCAGCCCGGATGTGACGCTGTCGGTGGCCCTCAACCTGGTGGTCGACCACCCCGTTCACGATGTCGCCTTCACCGTGGCTGGCAGGACATCCGACCCCGGCTCCGTCGTGCACATGGGTGCCCGCCGGCTCTTCGTGGCGCCGTGGCGAAGCCGAACTCTCATCGGAACGGCCCACTACCGGATGGCACCTTCGGCCGTCCTCGACACGGCTCTCTACGTGGAGCGCTTCCTGGAGGAAGTGAACGCGCCGGGTACCGGACTTCGCATCCGATCCGACCAGGTACTGGGGGTGCAGCACGGGTTACTGCCGGCGCTGCGCACCGCACCCACCGAGCCGGTGCGCCTGCTGCGCCATGACCGCATCACCGACCACGCGTCGTCCGGCACACCGGGCGCCTTTTCGGTCTTACCGGTCAAGTTCACCACGGCGAGGTGGGTGGCCCAGGAGACGGTCGGTCGCGTGTTTCGCTTCCTGGAGAACAGCGTCCCGCCGTGTCGAACCGCCGACACCCCGTTGCCGGGTGGCCGGCTTTCGTCTTGGAGCGAGCTGACCCGGCAGGCCGACGAGGAGGTCGGCTTTCTGCCGACCGACTGTCGCGCCCACCTTCTCCATACGCACGGCGCAAGGTTCCGGGACGTCCTGGCCCTCGCCGCCGACCGGCCGGAGCTCCTGGAGAGGATCGAGGTCGATTCTCCGGTGTTCGGCGCGCAACTGGCCTACGGCGCCGAGTGCGAGATGGCATGCACGATCGCCGACCTCCTCGAGCGACGAACCGAGCTCGCAGTTCGAGGGCCAGCCTCGCCGGCGGCCCGGACCCGCGCACAGGCCATCCTGGCCGCCGTCACCGGCCGCGGGGGAGACGCGTCCTCCCGGGCCATGGGCCCTGGAGAGACACCCGCCGCGGGACGCTAGAAGCTAGAAGATCGTGTAGATGAACGGCGCCAGCGCCGAGCCCTGCGCGAACACGATCAGCGCGCCCACCGCCGCGAGCATGACAATGATGGGCAGGAGCCACCACTTCTTGCGAACCTTCAGGAAGTCCCAAATCTCGCCCGCCATCGAACGTCGAGCCATGTCTACGCTCCTCCGTCCTAGAACTGTCGCGTGAGGTCGCTCTTGCCTTCCGACATGGAGCGCGACCTCCAGTAGCTTCCCTCTTCCGCCTCGTGCAGCAGCGGGTCGTGTCCAACCCAACGGACGATGACACCGGCCGGCGTGAGGACCAGGAAGTATACGACCGCCATGAAGATGGGCGTGGTGACCCGTGAGATCGCCTTCGCCAGGCCCATCCAGGCGCGCTCGACGGGCCCGAGCCGACCTGGCACGACCAGGCCGCCGAGCACGAGGAGCAGGCCGAGACCGCCGAGGACGAACACGGGGATTCGGTGGCCGCGCCAGTAGGATATGCCTCCCAGGACCAGGAAGGCGGCACCGACCGTCAGGCCGAACTTGCGCCCCTCGGTCGGCGTCAGTCGAGCGGTATCTTCTCTCTCCAATCTCCCTCCTCGTGCCATTCCGGCTGCTCCTCCTTGAAGAGGAGGTACGGCCACAGGACCAGGCAATCCATGTGCGTCCGCATGAAGCAGCGATACGCGTCCCGAGGCGAACAGACGATCGGTTCGCCCCTCACGTTGAACGATGTGTTCACGAGCAAGCCGCATCCCGTGCGCCGCTCGAAGGCGGACAGGAGAGCGTGGTAGGCCGGGTTGTCTTCCGCCGAGACGGTCTGCACGCGAGCCGAGTAGTCCACGTGCGTCACGGCGGGGATGTCCGAGCGTGGGCGATTCAGTCGCTCGATGCCCCACAGCTCCGAGTCGCCCTCCGCCGGAGGACACCTGCGCTCCTCGCGCACGGGCGCGACCAGGAGCATGTAGGGAGACTCACGATCCAGGTCGAAGTAGTCCTGGACCCGCTCCAGCAAGACGCTCGGCGCGAATGGACGGAAGCTCTCCCTGAACTTGATCTTGAGGTTCATCGTGCGCTGCATCTCGGGGCTTCGCGGGTCGCCCAGGATGCTCCTCGATCCCAGGGCACGTGGCCCGAACTCCATGCGGCCGGCGAACCAGCCCACCACGTTGCCGTCTGAGAGGAGCTCCGCGGTCCGCTCGATCAACGCCTCGCGATCGAGCTTGTGGGCGGGTGCGCCGCGCGTCGCCAGATAGGTCTCGATCTCTTCAGGGCTGAAGGAGGGGCCCAGGCAGGCGGCTCGCATCCGGTCCCGGGCCCGCGGGCGCGTCGCCACCGCGGTGCCACCGCCGGCCTCGGCGACTTGCCGCTCTTCGACCGCGCCGGCACTCACCGCGTACACGGAGGCCGGCGCGCGCTCCTGCCCCAGGTGGCGGTGCCACGCGAGCTGCGCCGCGCCCAGCGCGCCTCCGGCATCGCCGGCGGCCGGCTGGATCCACAGCTCCTCGTAAGGCCCTTCCCGGAGGATGCGGCCGTTCCCCACGCAGTTCAGCGCCACCCCGCCCGCCAGGCAGAGGTTCGACAGCCCGGTCTCACGGTGCGCGGTGCGTACCATCCGGAGCATGACTTCCTCGCACACCTCCTGGACCGATCGGGCCAGGTCCATCTCCCGCTGCGTGATCTTCGATTCGGGCGAACGCGGCGGGCCACCGAACAGCTCATCGAACTTGCGGCTCGTCATCGTCAGTCCGCCCAGGTAGTCGAAGTACTCCTGGTTCAACCGGAAGGAGCCGTCGTCGCGCAAGTCCATCAGCTCGCCGAGGATGAGGTCGACGAACCTGGGCTCGCCGTAAGGCGCCAGCCCCATCACCTTGTATTCGCCCGAGTTGACCTTGAAGCCCGTGTAGTACGTGAAGGCCGAGTAGAGCAGTCCCAGGGAGTCGGGCCACCGAAGGTCCCGCAGGAGCTCGATCTCGCTGCCCCGCCCCACTCCGATGGACGCAGTGGCCCATTCGCCGACGCCGTCCATCGTGACGATCGCGGCTTCGTCGAACGGTGACGGGTAGAATGCGCTGGCCGCGTGGGACTCGTGATGCTCGGCGTAGAGGATGTCGCCCTCCCAGCCCAGCTGGTCCGCCAGGTCGCGGTCGATGAAGAGTTTCTCTTTGATCCACAGCGGTCCCGCCTTCAGGAAGGAGCGGAAGCCCCTGGGAGCGATGCCCACATACGTCTCCAGGATTCGCTCGAACTTCAGGAGCGGCTTGTCGTAGAAAGCGACGACCTCGAGATCGGCGACCGAGATGCCGCCTTCCTTCAGGCAATACTCCACGGCGTGGGAAGGGTACGAGGCGTCTCCCTTCTCTCTCGTGAAGCGCTCCTCCTGAGCAGCGGCCACGATCTCCCCGTCCCGGAGCAGGCACGCGGCGCTGTCGTGGTAGAAGGCCGACAGGCCCAGAACGTAGCGCGGGCTGCCGGGCGAGCCGGCGCTCCCGGAGGAATGCCGGGTCTGCATCGAAAGGTCTGAAGCCATGTATGAACGTCCTTCCTGAACCCTCGCCGGGGCCACACGTGCGCCGAACGGATCAGCGTGATTTCGCACGGCGGCCGGCCGCGCGTTCTTCTCGGGCAGCCACGCTGTGCAAGATAAGTACGCCATTCCTCCGTCCAACAGGTGATGAGCGTATCTAGTTGGGATGAATAGCTTTTCAAAGTCCTGCGTTCGGGGCTCGCCGCGGCGGTCTGCCGATCTTGTAGGCACATTGCAACAGACGCCGGAGCCGCACACCGCCATCCGCTGCGACCGGCACAGCCGAGTCGGGCCGGCCACAGCCGCACGGAATGTGCCCTTCTCGTTATGTCACTTGGGGTCTGCGGATGGCCGCGCCGTCGGCGACGCCTCCCCTCTCGGATCGGGACCGGCCTGGACCGAGACTCGCACGCTGCATGCATGCACGGGAAGTCACGGCCGGAGGATGGCAAACCCGAGATTTCCGGAGGCTGCATGGAACAGGAGCGGAGGCCGGCGACCAGGATAGCCCTCGGCATCTTCGGGATGCTGGTCCTCGTGGTCGCTGTCACCGTCTGCCCATCGAGCCCTCAGCGATCCGGTCCCGGATGGTCTCAGATCCTGGTGGCAGCCTTCGGCGCCGTGGTCGTGGCCGCGGGCCTGGCGTCCAGCAAGTGGAGAACGCGGCTGCTGCTGCTCACCGCTTCGTCCCTGATCGGTCTGGTGATCGCCGAAATCGGACTCCGCCTCACGGTCCCCGACGACTTCTCCACGCTCTTCCGGCTGCGGTCGGACGACCTGTTCGAGTACATACCGGCGGCCAGCCGGGACTATCATCGGTTGCCGATCAACGGCGGCCAGACGATCCGCGTGCACATCGACCGGCAAGGCTTCCGCGGACCCGAGCTGCGCGGGTCGGCAGACAGCTCACGACGGGTCGTGGTGTTCGGCGACTCGTTCATCGCCGCGGAGTACTCCGCTGAGGCCGACACCTACACGAGCCAGCTCCAGCGCATGCTCGGGGCCTACTTCCGCACGCCAGTCGAGGTCGTGAACGCTGGGGTGACCGGCTACGGTCCCGATCAAGAGTGCATCCGAATGGAGCGCGATCTGACGCGGCTCAAGCCCGACCTCGTCATCGTCAGCATCTACACCGGCAACGACTTCGGCGACCTCCTCCGGAACAAGCTCTTCCGACTGGACTCCGGGGGCCGGCTGGTTCGGAACCACTACAGGCTGGCCGGGTCCGTTCGCCGCAAGTTCCTGATGGCGCGACACGGGCCGCTGGTCCTGAAGCTGTTCGAGCGCACCGTGGACCGCCTCGAATCGAGCCGGTTCGTGCCGGAGGGCGACGAGGTTCCCGTCGAGGGCAACCCGGCCTCCGCCACGACCACCCGGGAGTGGATGCGAGATCGCGAGGCCGAGTACCGGGACTACGTCCTCGGACACGACGATGTGGTCACGAACCTGCTCGCCGACGGCTACGATGCCGACGTCAGCGCGGCGCCGGACGGACCATCGGCCCGGTACAAGGTGACCCTCATGGATCGGGTCATCACCCGAATGGACAGCGTGGTTCGGAGCCACGGGATCCCGATGCTCCTGCTGATCATCCCGACGGCCGAGGACGAGGTGCCGGGCTACGTCTACCGGGTCGACTCGTCCCTCTACCCGGCCTACCAGAGGTCCAACCTGTCGGCAGTGGTCGAAGCCATAGGCCGGCAGGACTCCATCCCGACCCTGAACCTGTTCCCGGCCTTCCGGTCGCACGATCCGGCCGCGCTCTATCTCCGAGGCGGTAACGATCACTGGAGCAATGCGGGACAGCGCCTGGCCGCCAGCCTCTCGGTCCAGGCCATCGCTCGCGATGGTCTCTGGAGACCCGCGCGCGCCGTGCCGCTCGAGCCGGGAGGCCGGACTGCACCCCACGTCTCGTCGACCCCGTCGGCACGTGGGGATGCGGCGACACACCGAGTGTCGCACGCCGACGACACGCGACCGCTCTCGCCTCGACCCAAGGCTTGATGGAGCACCGAGGTCCGTCGTCCCCGCACCTCCCGAGTTCAGAAGCACGCTGCCGATGCCGCGGCCCGGACTCCTCGCGCGGCATGGCCGCGTCCGCCTTCATCCCTCACTTTGGTCCGGCATTCAACCTGCAGGACCCAGTCGTATGAGCAACCGTCTTCAGGGGGAAGCCTCAGGCCTTCGCCACGGCCCCGGACAGAGATGGAAGATGCCCTCGACCGCGAAACGCATCCTCGTCAATCTCGGACTGCTTCTGGCCAGCGTCCTCGTCATACTCGCCTGCACGGAAGCCTTCCTTCGGGAGTTCCCGAACAACCTGCCCGCCTCCGCACGGGTGAAGATCCACTGGATGAAGGACAACGACGATGTCGAGAGAGCGGACCCGTATGTTGGCTACCTGTATCCGCCCAATCACCACGGCCGGGTAGTCGCTGGCGACGTACGTTTCGACTACGCGACCGACTCCCTCGGATTCCGTAATCCATCCCCCTTGCCGGATTCGGCCGGGATCGTCGTGATCGGAGACTCCGAGGGCTTCGGCTATGGCGTGGACTACGATTCCACGTGGTCGACGCTCGTCGAGGAAGCTCTCCCCGGCATCCGCCTCGTCAACCTGAGCCTGCCCGGCTACGCGCCCAAGCAGTACTTGAGAGTCTACGAACGGTACGGGACGGCCTTTCAGCCCAAGCTCCTTCTCTTCGGACTGTTCCCGGGCAACGACCTGCAGGACGAACAGGAGTTCGATCGCTGGCTCCGCGCCGGCCGTCCGGGACGCTACGCGACCTGGAAGTTCCGTCACGGAAGATCACCCAGTCTCCTGCAGTCCATTCTCGAGCGATCGTACGTGTACTGGTTCGTGGCGGAGACCTTCCGCACCCTGAGGAGACGGTTCCGAAGCACGCCACCCATGGAGTTTCCCGACCACACCCGCCTCATCTTCGCGCCTTCGTTCCTGGAGAATCAGGTGGGGCTGGCCAAGCCGGATCAGCCCGTCTTCCAGAGCGTCATGGAATCCATCGAGAAGACGCAGGCCATCGCAGCCAGTCACGGCACGGCGTTTCTCGTCCTGGTGTTTCCGACCAAGGAGGACGTGTACCTCCCGCTCCGTGGAGACACGGTCCCTCCGCTGCTCCCGTCGCTGGTCGAGGCACTACGCAGCCGGGGCATTCCCTATCTGGATCTCACGGGTCCCATGCAGGAGCAGGCCCGACAGGAGAAGCGACTCTTCTTCCAGGTCGATGGTCATCCCGATGCGGCCGGATACCGTGTCATTGCCGCCGCCGTCCTGGCGCGGATCGAACGTGACGCCGGGCAATATGGCCTCGGCGGACTTTCCCATTGACGTGCGAATGCCCGTCACCTCGCCTTCCCCCGCCGCCGACTGTCCGGCTGCCCTGAACTCAGCGCTCGGGAGCACGGCGATGCGGATCGCCGTTCCCCAGGACTTCCTCTGGGGGGCAGCCACGTCCAGCCACCAGGTCGAAGGGGCCAACCGGTGGAACGATTGGTGGGCCTACGAGCAGGCGGGGAGGCTCCCCGAGAAGTCGGGTGCGGCGTGCCGACACTTCGAGCTCTTCGACTCCGACTTCGATCTCGCCCTGGCAGCGGGCCACAATGCTCATCGCTTCTCCATCGAGTGGAGCCGAATTGAGCCCGTCGAAGGGTCGTGGAATCGTCACGCGATCGATCACTACGAGGCCGTGATCGATTCGCTTCTCGCCCGGGGGCTCGAGCCGGTTCCGACGCTCTTCCACTTCACCCTCCCCTCGTGGGTGGCGGAGAGAGGAGGGTGGGCTCGAGGCGAGACGGTGAGCCTGTTCGCGCGTTTCGTGGACCGACTGGCCGATCGGCTCGCCGGGAAGGTCCGGTACTGGGTCACCATCAACGAGCCTACGGTATACGTCAAACACGGCTACGTCGTCGGCGACTGGCCGCCCTGCCGCGGCAGGGCGTGGGGAGGGGCCGTTCGGGCGGCGATCCATCTGGCCCGCGCCCATCGGGCGGCCCGTTCGAAGGTGCGCTCCGCCGACCCGAGCGCGAAGGTCGGCTTCGCTCACAGCGCTCCCCTGATCCAGCCATGCGATCCGTCGAGCCCGCGGGACAGGCTGGCGGCGTGGACCAGGGATGCGGTCCTCAACCGAGCCTTCTTCCGTCTGCTGGGAGCGGGCCCCGAGCCGTCCTTCGACTTCCTGGGAATCAACTACTACACCCGGACGATCGTCAGCGGACGGGGGCGTGGGGTGATACCGTTCGCGGGCACCGAGTGCACGGCCGACCACCACGCGGACCGCGGAGCCCGCAGCGATATGGGCTGGGAGATCTACCCGGACGGGCTGTTCACCACGCTCGACCGATTCTCCCGCTACGGTGTTCCGATTCTGATCACCGAAAACGGTGTCGCAACGACGGACGAGGAGCTGAGAACCCGGTTCCTGGTGGACCATGTACAGGCCGTGGCCCGAGCCCTGGAGGAGGGGGTCGACGTACGCGGCTATTTTTACTGGTCCCTGATGGACAACTACGAGTGGACCCTCGGCACTGCGCCGCGATTCGGACTCTTCGGCGTCGACTTCGCCACCCAGCGGAGGACCGCCCGTCCCATAGTCGATCGCTTCGGCGTCATCTGCCGAAGTCCGGAGCTCGGAGTGGCCCATCCGTCGACCGCTGGCTCCGCACGACGCGGCGGGCATGCGGGCGGCGCGGAAGGAGCCGCGCGCCCGTGACCATTCTGGACGCCCGCGACCTCGAGCCGGATGTCGAGCTCACGGCGGACGTTTGCGTGGTCGGCGCCGGCGCCGCGGGCCTGACGATCGCCGGCGAGCTCGAACGTTCCGGACGCGAGGTGTGCGTACTGGAAGGAGGTGGGTTCCAGCCGGAGCAGGCCACGCAGGTCCTCCACGACCTCGACAGTCGTGGATATCCGATTCGTCGTAACTTCATGTCCCGAGCGCGCTACTACGGCGGTAGCTGTAATCTCTGGGCCGGCAGGAGCATGCGGTTCCTGCCTCGAGACCTGGAGCCGCGAAGCTGGGTGCCCGACAGCGGGTGGCCCATTCCCTACTCGGAGCTGCTCGCGTACTACCCCAGGGCCTCGCGGATATTGGGGCTGCCGGCCTTCGACCAGTTCGAAGAGGGACGCCACGAGGACGCCCTGAGCGCGGGCGAACGGGCGCTGTACGGGGGCGAAGCGATCGATCCGACCGTCTCTCTGTGGGCCAGGAGACCGAAGCGCTTCGGCGCGGCGCACAAGTCGGCCCTGCGGAGCTCACGTACCACCAGGCTCGTGCTCCACGCCAACGCCATCAAGGTGCATCTCAATCCCGAGGGTACGTCGGTCGAGTCGGTCGAGGCGGCCACACTCGGCCGTAACCACCTCCGCGTGCGGGCCAGGGTCGTGGTGCTGGCTTGTGGTGGACTGGAGAATCCACGGCTCCTCCTGCTCTCACGTGATGGACAGGAGTGCGGCATCGGGAATCGCTACGACGTGGTGGGACGCTACTTCATGGACCATCCAAGGGCCGTGTTCGGGAAAGTGCGTCTCCGCGAGGGGGTGCGATTGTCGCTGCTCGAAGGCTGCCCGATCTCCGAGGGCAGCGTTCAGTTCGGGTTGGGGCTGTCGCGCCACGTGCAACGAACGGAGGGGCTGCTCGATCACTACGCCACGCTCGAGGTGGAGCATTCGGAGTACACGGAGAAGGGCTATCAGTCCTTCATCCGAACGATGAAGGTGCTCCTGAGACGGGGGCACGCGGGACGGCGATGGGAGATTGGTGGCGCCGACATGGGAGACATCGCGGGTCTTCTCTACCTGCTCACTCCCCGCGAGCTCGTCCCGCACGGCCTCTACCGGGCGTACTGGCACGCGCGGAAGGCGCTGACCGCGGGCCGCAGTGCGCGAGACCGGGTCGTCGTGTACTTCTGCGAGCAACCGCCGGATCCGGAGAGCCGGGTGACCCTCTCGCGGGAGCGTGATGCCCTCGGGGCGAACCGGCTCGTGCTGAACTGGAAGATCGCCAGTGAGGTAGCCAGGTCGGCGCGTCGCCTGCAGGCAGTGCTACAGCAGCGCCTCGAGAGGACCGGTCTCGGGGAGCTGGACCCGGGAACCGGGGAGTTGATGTTCACGGACGCGTCGCACCACATGGGCACGACGCGAATGAGCGTCAGTCCGCGGACGGGGGTCGTCGACACGGAGTGTCGGGTGCACGGCGTGCACGGCCTCTACGTCGCGGGCAGCTCCGTCTTCCCGTCTGCCAGTCACAAGAACCCGACGCTCACGATCGTCGCGCTGGCCCTGAGGCTGGCCGATCACCTGAAGCGGCGGCCGAACTGAGGAACACTCGCTTGCCACGGATCGAGATCTCTCCGGACCCGTCCGATCGCGAGCTGCCGGAGGTCGAACGGGAGCCCCGAGCCCGTGCCTCGCAAGCCGGCGCGTCGGAGCCCGAAATGGACCGACGGCGCGCCTTCGTGGAGGCGCACCCGGATTGGATCCCGTGCAGGCTTCCACACTTCAGGGTACGGGGCGACGCCATCTTCTTTCTCGAGGCGCGGCGACCCGTGCTCGATGCCGGACCGGCGCTTCTCGAGGTCCTCACCGCACTCGACGGTAGCCGCGACATTCGATCCCTCCTGCCGGGCGCATCGGGAGTGAAGGCACTCGCCCGACTGTGGGCGGCGGGAGTCGTGACGCTGGTTCCACCGACCCTTCCGGATGCCGGTCCGAGCGTCCTCGCGATCGAGCCGCACCCGGACGACGTGGCACTCAGCGCCGGGGGCACGCTCCTCCTCAGACGCGGTGCCGCGCGCATACACGTCCTCTCCGTGGTGTCACGCTCCAACGCGACGTTCTATCTGGCGGACCCGGAGGTCGGCGACTTCGACGTGGACCGGATCACCGCTCTTCGAAGGCAGGAGTCGATGCTCGCCGCGCGGTTCCTGCAGGCCCGCTACCACACGCTCGAAGAGCCCGATGTCACGATCCGCTACATCGACCCGGATCGGTACCTCACCGGCGATATCCGGGCGACCCTCAAGCGACAGAGCATGTACCGACACGCACCGCCGTCTCGCGCGGAAGTCGAGCGGATCTCGGAGCGGCTCGGGTCGTGGATTCTGGAGACCTCGGCGGACGAAGTCTGGCTTCCGCTCGGACTCGGCAACCACTTCGACCACCGGCTGACGAGAGACGCAGGCCTTCAGCTCGCTTCCGAGCACTGGAGCGAGCTCGCGACCAGGAAGGTCATGTTGTACGAGGACCTCCCGTACGCGGAGGAGCATCCCGGTACCGCGAACGCGGTCGTGGAGCTGCTCCGCCGCCGGGGCGCTGTCCTCGAGCGGCGCACCTTCGGGGTGGGCCGCGTACTCGAGGACAAGCTTGAGTGTCTGAGGATCTACGCATCCCAGTTCGAGCCGGGAACGCTACGGCCGATCATCGAGGGCTACGCGCGTGCGACCTCCGGCAACGATGGAGGCTACACGGAGACGCTGTGGCAGCTGAAGCGTCCACCGGATCTTCCGCACGCTCCCCTCGTGCTGCTCAGAGCAAGGCCTCGAGCGCCGGTCGATGAGATCGCGAGGAACCTGTTCGAGCGCCGGGCACGCCTACGCCGTCTCACTCTTCTGATCGGGCATCGGGTCCGCGATCTCTCCGAACAGATCCGACTGCTGGCGAGATTGTTTCCGAACGCCCGACTGGACGTCGTTGCCGTTGGCGAGCCCCCCACCGATCTTTCGGACGTGCGCGAGCCGCGCCTGCGAATCTCCCTCGCGGACCGGCCCACCCCCCGGCTGCTGTGGTCCCTCATCCGATCGGTCCTTCACGGCGACGGCTCCGTCCTGGTATTCTGCGATCCATCCCTGGCCGGGAAGGCCTCCTGGTTCCTCAAGATGATACCGAGTCGACACGGTCATGTATTCGAGAGCCTCGACGACGTCTGCGATCTGTGGCGATACTGGCTGGACCAGAGCCCCGAATGACCCCGGGAGTTCATGAAGCGGTCACTCCCTTCTCCCACTTAGCTCCCTTCCGGGCGCGGCAGAGCGCGGGCCGCCGCACCACGAAACGCGGAGCCACCCCCGAGCCATCACCCACGTTGGATGCGCGCCGGGTGCGTTCATGCCGATGCGGTCCGGAATGAACAGGAGCTGAAGGTGAAAGACCTCGTGGCCGACGAAAGTCCCGGCATGACCGGGGCGGCGGACGGCTCGTCCACACCAGACGAGGCGCAGCTGACCCAGAAGCGCGGAACCCGACAGCTGCTGGTCGGGCGGGCCATCTTCCTGGTGCTCAGCTATGTGGGCTCCGTGATACTGGCCCGCACCCTCGCGCCCGCGGCCTTCGGAGTGTACGGCCTCCTGCTGTCCGTGCTCGTCTGGCTGGAGATGTTGAGCTTCATCGGCGTACCCGGAGCCCTGGGGAAGCTGATCCCCGATCACCAGTCCCAGACGAGGGAGGTGGAGCAATCGGCGCGCGCCGTGCTGCTCGTGACGTCGCTCCTGGTCTTTGCGATCGGGTGGTACCTGGCGCCTCGGCTCGGCCATCTCTTCGGCATCGCGGATGGCGCTCGCCTGTTTCGCCTGGCCCTCCTGGATGTTCCCTTCTCGGCTGCCTGCGCCGGATACACCGGGGCGCTCAACGGACGTCGACGATTCGGACCCCTGGCGGCGAGTCAGGTGCTGCTGGGAGCGACGAAGTGCCTCGGAGCCATCGCGCTGGTCTACCTCGGGATGTCGGTCGGGCGCGCGCTCGTGGTCAACGTGCTGGCATCCTGTGCCGCGCTCCTCTACCTCGTCGTGCGATACCCACCGGAGGGTTTTCGACCGGTGTGGTCCTTGATGCGCGAGGTGGTCTCCCTGGGAGGCCAGATCAGCATGTTCGTGGTGTGTCTGAACGTCCTCACGAGCCTCGACCTCTGGTCGCTGGGCAGTCTCTGGCACGGGGACGCGGCCGTCATCGGCCGCTACGTCGCAGCCCTCAAGATCTCCCAGATGCTGACGGTGATCCCCATCGTCCAGTCAGGCGTCGTGCTGTCCTCTGTCGCCTGGGCTCTCTCCGAGGGAAACCGCAGAGGGGCACACGAGCACGTGCGCGAGGCGGGCCGCTTCTCCCTGATCCTGGGCGCTCCCGCGGTGGTCATCCTGGGGGGAAGCGCATCCTCCCTCATGAGCCTCGTCTACTCGAGCGACTACGCGAGTGGAGGGATCTTCCTGACCGTGCAACTGATCGCCTATGCATGGTTCGCGCTCCTGGACTCACTGGCCTACGGTCTCATGGCTGCCGGCCGGCAGCGTGCGACGGCCGGCGTCCTCCTCGCCTTCATGCCGGTGGTAGGCCTGGCGAACTACCTTCTGATTCCGTCGATGGGCCCGATGGGCGCAGCTCTCTCGCTGATGCTCGGAATGTTCGGCGTCGGAGTCACAATCACGGTGCTGACGTGGCGCGAGTTCGGGCCACCCGTTCCCCTCGGCACATCGATCAGGGTCGCGATCGCATCACTCGTGGTGGCCGTTCCGGCGATCTTCGTGCACACGTCGGGACTGCTCGTCCTCGTGAAGCTCACAGGGCTGGCCGCAGCCTATCTCGGAGTGCTGTGGTTGCTGGGCGAAATCGACGCTCAAGACCTCGTGATTCCGAGCGCCCGGGCGGTGCAGGAGGCTGCCTCCGTATCCGGCGGCTCAGCGACTCTCCAGGACTGATCCCTTTCGCTCGCCGACAGCCTGGATCACCCAGCCGAATCCAGCCGCGTTGACGACCAGGGTCTCGTCCAGGATGGGAAGACTCGTGCGAAGCGCGCGAACGAGACCCAGCGTCGCGAAATCGATCGTATTGGAGGTGACGACCAGGCCTCCCGGCTCGAGATGCCGCATGTACGATCGAATGCAGCCGACGGGATCGTCGAGGAAGTACAGCATCTCGTTGAAAACGATGAGATCGAAGGTGTCGAGCGGCTCATACTCCGTGGCCCGGGCCAGTTCGAAGCTCGTGTTCTCGTCGGCTCGGCGGCTGGCCACGGCGATGTTGTTGGGAGCGAAGTCTATCCCGAGGTAGCGTGCATACCCGTGCCGCGACAGGTACGGCTGCAGGATACCGGGACCGCAACCCACGTCGAGCACCGAGGGAGAACCATCGCCGCCCACCTGGCTCAGGTACCCCGCGACGAAGGCGTAGCGAGCCTCTTCTCCGCTCTCGAGGTCGGCATAGCGACCATCACCCTGGGCTTCCGGTCGCTTGTCCGCGTCCGGGATGACGCGAGGTTTGAGGCGCCTCACCATACGCGAGAGATAGGACTTCTCGGATGCCGCCAGGAGGAGGAGCGTCCGCAACCGTCTATCCATGCTCGACCTCGACGCTCCTGCACAGGTGGAACCGTCGACAGGCGCGGTTCGCACGGGTATACCATCATAGCGTGTGTTGAGATGAGCCGCGACCTCAGCGCCCCTCGGTTCGAGGCCTCCTCAGCGTGACGGAAGCCGCGGTCCCCCGGGTGGTCCGTCCTGCCTGAGAGGTGGACGGAGGCGCAGACTTGCCGTGGGCCGGGGCCGGCACACCGAATGCCCGGTTCGCCACGATCCAGTCGGCGATCGCGTCGGCGATGAGCTGGTTGCCGAGGCGCGTGTAGTGGATGTCCAGCGGATAGTATGGGGATGGCTCCCGACCTGCCGCCCGGAATACATCGGTGAGGTCCAGGTACTGGATGCCCCTGCGGGCCAGGCCCTGGCGAGTCTGCCGGAGAGCTCGCATGACGGCCGGGTACGCCGCCGCCCCGTAGATGGCCTCCTTGCTGGGCAGCAGGACGACCAGGAAGCGGCCGCCCCTGGCCTCGATCCGCCGCTGCATTCGCTGGAGCGGCTCCAGGAAGATGTCCTTCATGTCGGGCTCGGGGCCGCGGTCGAGGCCCAGGGCCAGGCGATGCTGCACCCGGACCGACAGGAAGATCGTGTCGCCATGCGGGAGCAGTACCGCCTCCCGGATGTGCTGTCGGATCGCGAGCGCCTTCACGGACAGGTGGACGGCTCTCCACAGCGCAGAATGGTCGAGCAGGCGCGCCAACCGGGCAGGCGGCGTAGCGGCTGAGTGCGAGTTCCAGTAGCTCATGCGATACGGGGTGAACGCCTCACCTGGCTCTTCCTTCAGCCAGTCGTGGAACTCGAGCGTGTTGTCGATGTCGCTCGCCAACCAGAGGGCATCGATCACCAGCGGCGGCCGTAGCGGCTCGGCGAACTTCTGCTCGATCCGATCCTCCATTTCGGTACCGGCCCCCGGGGACCCCAGGTTCAGTATGGCGCGACCGAAACGGCGCTCCAGGACCGTTGAGAACCGCCCGTCCATTCCGACGCCTGGAGCCATCACCAGGGAGCTGCCCAGCACCACGGCGTCCGGGTGCTCGGGCCAGGGCTCGTGGTTGACGAATCCGAGACTGTCAGTGCCCCATGACCAGTCGAAATCCGGGGTGCGGTAAGTGTCGTGCTCCGACGGAGCCAGTACAGCGCCCAGGTACGGATCCTCCCTGTACCGTGCGGGAGCCGCGACCAGCTGCCTCTTGATTCTGCGCGAGATCGGCGTTCGGTCCGGACGTAGGCGACGCATGCGGCTTTCCGCGTCGGCGATCGGGCTGAGGCTCGGTACCAGGCGGAGAGTGATCTCTCCGGCCGCTGCGAGGAGCGCGAGCACGGTCAGACCGAGCCAGACATAGTCCCGGAATCCCAACGAGCGCTTCATCCGGCCAGCTCCCGAAAGAGCCGCAGGGTCTCGGTCGCCGTCCGGCGCCAGGTGAACTCCCGGGCTCGCTCCAGACCACGCTGGATGCACCGCGACCGCTCGGACTCGTCGCACAGCACCGTCAGCAGCCTTTCGGCCATCTCGTCCACGTCCTGGGGATCGTAGAACACGGCCGCATCGCCGAGGACCTCCGGAAGGGCGCCGGCGCGCGCGGCGGCCACCGGACATCCGCATGCCATGGCTTCCACTCCCACGAGACCGAACGCCTCGTAGAGCGAGGGGAAAGCGAAACAATCGGCCAGACTGTAGAGCGCGGGCAGGTCCTCGTTCGCCACGTGGTCCATGAGGTGCACCCGTTGCTTCAGACCCAACTCCTGTACCAGCCGCAGGTCGTCACCGTACTTCCAGCGCGGCTGGCCGACCACGACGAGCGCGTGCGGGACCCGATCCGAAATGGCGTGGAAGGCACGCAGGAGGTTCTGGAAGTTCTTCTGCGGAAACAGGCGTCCGACGAAGAGGATGAAGCGCTCGGGCAACCGAAATCGCCGACGCGCCGCCTCGAGGAGCTCGCGCTCCCGGATCGGTCTAAAATGCTCGCCGCAGCCATGATAGATCCTCCGAATGCGCTCCACCGGCAGATGATCGAAACGGACCAGGTCCCGCGTCATCATGTCGGAGATCGAGATCACGGCATCGGCGCGGTGCACCCAGAGGCGGGCGTGGAGTGCCCATTCGAAGCGATCGCGCGGGCTCAGCGATTCGGGCACCACGTGCGAATCGATTCCATGCACCGTCATCACCGTCTTGTAATCGGCGAAGACCGGCACGGACCAGAACGGATTGAACAGCAGGTCCACCTCGTGGGCCCGGGCGACCCCCGGCACGACGACCTGGTCCCAGTACGTCGTCCAGTGGAGCGAGCGCCGCGTCTCCACCTCGGTGACGTTCTCGTGCGCGGCCTCGTACTCACCCATGTGCTCGCGCGAATGCCCGAATTGCGGGTAGATCAGTACGTACTCGTCGTCCGGGTCGACCGCGAGCAGGTTCCTCACGACCTGTCTCGTGTAGACCCCTATGCCCCCCCACGTCGGATCGTGGCTCAGCATGGTGATGCCGATCCGCATCAGGGATCTCTCCGGCGAGGGGCGGTGAGCACGCGGGCCGGACGCCCTCCGGCCACGAGCGGCGACCGAGACGGTCTCATCCCGTGCCGACCGCGCGACTACGGGTATCCGCGACCTCGACTCGGTCGCCGGCCCCGGCCTCGACACCGAAGCGGAACTCCACCTCTCCGAGCTCCTCGCCCATCACGAACATCCGGCCCCACATCTCCAGGGTCAGCAGTCCGAAGAAGGCGAAGGGATCTTCTGCCCAACGCGTCACCCGGTCCTCGAGGGCGCTGCGCGCGTAGCCGAGGATGCGCTCGCAGAACCCATCCGTGAAAGCCTCCAGGATGGCGAGTGGACCGATGAAGTCGCCGAGCGGGAGCGGGAATCCCATCTTCTTCCGCCACACGTTGCTGCGCGGGAGGTGCGTGTCCGCCACCCTCTTCAGGAGCCACTTGTCGGCCCGGGCCCCGATCCGGTAGGACAGCGGGAGGTTGATCGCCTGGTGCACCAGCCGGTGATCCAGGAAGGGCACGCGGGACTCCACCGAGGCCGCCATCGTCATCCGGTCCAGGCGACGGAGGAGGGGAGCCAGGAAGTCGCTCAGGTCGGCGAGCATCCGTCCCAGCAGGCGACGATCCATGGCGTCGTCCACGAACCCGTAGGCTTCCTCGCACCGGGCCGCCCAGTCCTCCCGGGCGAACCGGTCGATCGCCGCCACCGTCGCAGGCAGGACCTCACGGAACTTGTGCGTGGTGGCCGGGAGTCCGGCCATGGAGTAGGCCAACAGGATGAATCGGTCCACCATGGAACCTGGCACCAGGCGCAGCAATCCTCGCAGCCGTTGCAGCGTCCGGAGCCTGCGGTAGCTCCAGCTGTAGCCCCCGAACAGCTCGTCGGCCCCTTCCCCGGACTGCAGGACGATCACTCCGTGGGCTCTCGCCACCTCACTGATCTGTAGATAGGCGACCGAGTTGGGGTGTGTCAGCGGCAGGTCCGAATGGTAGACCGCCCGGGGCAGCGTGGCCCGGAAGGAGGCGGCGGTGAGGTCGTGGGAGACCAGCTCGATGCCCAGATTCCGGGTGAGCCGCTCGGCGAACCTCCGCTCATCGAGGTTGGGGGCCTCGGCGACGGAGACGTGGAACGCCGTGATCTGCGTCGTGAACTCGGCGGCCAGCGCCGTGACCAGGCTCGAGTCGAGGCCGCCACTGCACAGCGTGCCCACCGGGACATCGCTCACGAGTCGTGAGCGGACCGCTTCCCGGAGGGTCCCTTCGACCCGCTCCACCAGCTCGGCGGAGCCCGCCGTCCTCTGCTCGCGATAGACGGTCTCGTCCACGAACGAGAGTGGCTGGTAGAAGGTGCTCTCGATGATCTCCCCGCCCCGGACCTGGAGGATCTGTCCGGGCATGACGGAGCGAACGCCCTCCACGAGCGTCTCGGGCGTGAGCGCATCCACGTTCCGGTACAGGAGCCACTCGGTGAGCTTCTGGCGATCCACCCTCGCCGGGGCACTTCGGTCCAGCAGGGCCTTCAGCTCCGACGAGAACAGGAGATGACCGCCGACCTCGACGTAGTAGAGCGGCTTGATGCCGTATCGGTCCCGGACCAGCGTCAGGGACCGGGTGTTCCGGTCGTACAGGGCGGTGGCGAACATCCCGACGAAGCGCTGGAAGGCGTCCGTGCCCCATTCCATGAAGGCGTGGAGGATCACCTCCGTATCCGATTCGGAAACGAAGACGTGGCCCTCGCCTTCCAACTCGCGCCGGATATCCCGGAAGTTGTAGATCTCCCCGTTGTGGACCACCCACCAGCGGCCGGTCGGGTCCGACATCGGCATGTGGCCGGCCGCCGAGACGTCGAGGATGCTCAGGCGTCGGGATCCCAGGCACACGTCGTCGAGAACGACGACGCCCTGGTCGTCGGGCCCTCGATGCGCCTGCCGGTCACACAGGGCGCCCACGACCACTTCGTGGGCCCGGGAGCAGTCCGAGCGGAGGCAGGCGAGTCCGGCTACTCCGCACATGGATGACCGCTCGCGTTCGGGCTCAGGGCACCGACTTCGGGGCTGCCCGTTCCACAAATCTCCGCGACCGCACGACCTTCGAAGTGCGCGGGTGGATCCACACCGAGCAGGGCCAGGATCGTCGGTGCCAGGTCCCGGATGTGGTGGCCCCGGAGCCGCGCGCCCGGCGTGATACCGGGACCTCGGGCGATGACGAAGGCATTGGGCCGGTGGTTGCCCGTGTAATAGGGGGCGGTCCTGTACCCGGCCTGGCCCTCGACCAGACCCCAATGCGCGGCCTCGATCCGGTCCAGAATGCGAGCGCTCGGATCCCAGCAGGCGATCACGTCCGGCAGGCGGTCTCGCGCCCTGCCCGGGAAGCGATCGTCCGCCCGCACCACGGCGTCCACCGCGCGTGCTCCCCTGTCCGGATTCACCAGGGACCCCAGCTCATCCGACAGCTCCTCGAGAATCCCGGCCATCTCGGCCCCTTGCTCGACGATACCCCGTGGCTCGCGAGCGCGGAGATTGAGTCGAAAGTAGCCTTCGTTGGCGTTCGGGATACAGAAGACCCGTGAACGATCCCAGTCGATGCCATCGTTCACCCACTTCATGCTCATGCTGTAGTGGAGACTCCGCGGAATGCAGCGAGAAACCATCTGCCGGAACTCCATGGGAATCATCTCCCGCACGCGGGACAGGAGGCCCTTCTTCGCCGCCACGGAGGGCTCCCCGTCCGGGTTCGAGCCCCCCGAGTCCACCAGCCAGCCCTTCCGCCGCAGAAACTCCGGCATGAGATGACAGGCCGAGTAATTGGGACCCATGCCGTCACCCGAGAACACGGCGACCGTCACGGAATCGTCCACGGACTCCAGGATGGACCCGATGGCCGCGTCCACCGCCCGGTAGACGTCCCTCAGGGCCTCGGGCGCCGGGGAGATGTCGTAGTCGTGCGAGGCCGGGTGGTCCGAATCACCCGTGTGCCATAGGTAGTGTCCCCCGCCGTGCGGCTCACCGAAGGTCACGAACGCCATGTCCCAGTCCGACCGACCGAGCAGCCACCGCGTCGCCCTGGCCTTGGCTTCCGCACCTGCCACGAGCTGGTCTCGGAAAGCGCGGGGATCCGGAACGCTCAGGACGTGCAGGTGCTCGGGGGCAGGGTAGGGACCGACGCTCCGGATGAGCTCCTTGCGCAAGCGCCGCGGTGTGGACGACGGTTTTCCGAACCAGGTCCAGGTGCCATACTCCAGGATCTGGCGTCCGCCGAAGTCCGGCAGGCGGTAGTCCATGAAGGCGTCGAAGACGACGCACCGCCGACCCGCGTCATCGAGGAACTTCCAGAATGGCGGGAGGGCACACTCCTCGGGGCGCGTCCGGTGGACCCCCTGCACGTGGGACTCGACCTGGTAGGCGTGGTACATGCCGTGCTGACCCGGCGAGGCTCCGGTGTAGAGGGTCGGCCAGGCGGACACGTGCATGGTGTCGGCGGTCGTACCCAGTCGGCCCCACACGCCGTCACGACGCAGGGCGGACAGATGCGGAAGATCCCCCGCGTCGCACCAGCGCTCGACGAGCTCTGCATCGGCCGAATCGAGGCCGAGGAGGAGGACACGTGGCACAGCTCAGCTCCCGGGCGTGGCGGGCGTCCGCCCGGCCTCGACGTGCGAGGGCGCCCCGGGCCACACTTCTTCGATGGACACCGTGCGACCCTCACGGTCCGAGCGCTTGGCCGCTTCGATCATGGCCACGTTCCAGATGTTGTCGCTACCGCTCGTCTCGGGCTCCGTCCCGTCCACCACCGCGTCCCGTAGCGCGTTGAGGAGCGAGGTGGTCCCTCCCTTCGGGTAGGACGCCTCGTCGCCGGGCGGCACGTCCACCCGGCGGACGGGCCGGAAGAACCGACTCCCGGCCGGACGCCACGCCACGTACTTGCGGTTCGTCCAGATCGATCCTCCCTCGCCCTCCACCCGGAGGTCGAAGCTGAACCGGTGCGAGCTGAGCGTGCCCAGGTACTCGACCCGCACACCCTCCAGATCCAGGTGCACCTGACTCACGGCCCCATGCGAGTAATCGCTCCACGCCGGATTCCACACATGCGCCGACAGGCTGGACGGCGCCCGTGAGAAGAACGCGCGCAGGCTGTCGAAGTGGTGGACCGCGATCTCCTGGAGCTGCGGATACTCGATCCTGGCCAGCCAGGGGCCTTCCGTGTGGCTGGGCATGTGTCGGCGGTCGACGAGGGTCGCGGAGTCGATCCGGCCGATTCTGCCCTCGGCCACCAGCTGGCGCACGGTGCGCTCGGAGGGCCAATAGCGGTAGTTCTCGGCCACCATGACCGTGCGGCCGGTGCCGCGCGCCGTGGCCAGCACGCGCTCGGCCTCCTCGATCGAGGTCGCCAGCGGCTTCTCCACCATCACCGTGAGTCCGGCCTCCAGGGCCTGGCAGCTGTGGTCCGCGTGGAGGGCCGACGGCGATACGATGAGCGCGGCATCCGCCTCCGTGGAAGCCAGCGCCTCATCGAGGTCCCGCAGGAAGACCTTCCCCTCGGCGGGGAACCGCTCCCGCAAAGCCTCCAGGGCCGCCGCGTCCGGGTCCACGAAGCCCACGCACGTGAAGTCCGGGTGGTCGTCGACGAAGCCCGCCCAGTGCTTTCCGCGGATTCCGGCACCTACCTGCAGGATTCGAACGGCCACGTCACCTCTCCTCTGTCGCTCGCGTGAGGGCGCGATCCAGAAGGCTCGAGCCTCTCATGTAGTCCGGCCTCTCCACCCCGTACAGGGACAGGAGCGTGGGTGCAAGATCCCGCACGTGGGCCCCCTCTGGAAGGCCGCCTCGCGGCACTCCGGGGCCCCGGACGAGGAGGAAGCCGGGCGGTGCGTGCGTTCCCGGCCTCGCGTCGGGGGACGGAGCGGACACGACACCGATGCGGGGAGAGCGCAGGCTCTCGATCGGGGCTTCCATCGACCACAGGACCACCAGGTCCGGTAGCCGGTCGCACCGGGGGCCCTCCAGCCGGTCTCGCGACCGCACCACGTCGGCGACCGCAGGCCGCCCGGTCGCGGGATTCACCAGCTCCCGGAGCTCCTCCGTGATCTCGTCGCACAGGGCATCGTATTCGCCGGGCTCCACCACTCCCTGAGGCTCCCGCCCCCGCAGATTCACCCGGATGCAGCCCTCGAGGTCCGTGGGAAGCGTGAAGGCCCTCGTCCGGCTCCAGTCAATGTTCGCCGTGTCGACGCGACGCGCGAGCGTGTCCCGGAGCCGGGTGGGCAGACGGCGTGCCAGCGACTTTCGAAAGTCCTTCGGCAGGAGGTCCCGAAGCATGCGCACGGGATCCAGGCTCGTGCGGCCGGCCTTTTCCTCCTGCGGAGCGGCGTCCTCGTCCGATGCCGAGCCCTCCTGGGGCTCCGCGAGGTGGCCGAGACGCCGCAGCACGTCCGGCAGCAGGTGCCAGCCGGAGTGGTTGGGCGCGACGGCGTCACCGCTGACCAGGAAGACCGTCGTCTCCTCGGGGAGGGCCGCGAGAATCCTGCCGATCCCCGTGTCCAGCGCCCGATAGAGCTCTCCGAGGAGCCGCAGATCACGATCGTCCTTCTCGCGGTCCTGGGCCGGTCGCCACAGGTAGTGCCCGCCCAGGTGCGTCTCCCCGTAGACCGTGAAGAAGAGGTCCCAGGGCTCGGCGTCCATGAGCCACAGGATCGCGTCCGTCTTGGCACCCACGCTCTCGAGCAACCGTGGCTGGAGCAAATCGGGATCCAGGGCGGCGAGACCCTGGTCGTGTGCCTCCAGGCCCAGCGGGTAGTCCCCGACCTTCCGACGCAGCCTCCGAAGCATCGATGGCGGCACCGAGTCGGGCTTCCAGTAACGTGCCCAGGTCCCCCAGTCGAGAATCTGTGCGACGCCCGGAGCCGCTTCGGGATGCGTGTAGGGAGCATCCAGGACCGTGCTCCGGACTCCGCCCCGGCCCAGCAGACTCCACACCGTCGGAACGCCGTACTGGTCGGCCCCGAATCGCCGGTAGCCCTGCAGCCCGGGACTGGCCTGGAAGGTGTAGTAGACGCCGTGCACCCCCGGATCCGCCCCCGTATACAGCGTCGGCCACGCCGAGACATGCAGCAGCTCTGCCGTGGTGGAGAGCTCCCCGGCCGACCCCTCGTCGAGCAAGCCCGCCAGATGTGGAAGATCTCCGCGCGCGGCCCACTCTCGCAGGAGGCGACCATCGCCCAAATCGAGTCCGAGCACCAGGACCCTGGGAGCACCCGCGGCGACCACGCTCAACCTCGCGCGAGCAGGACGGAGGCGCCCAGCACCAGGAGGGCCGCACCCATGTCCAGATAGATGGCCCGCGGAGCGCGGCGGTGCCCGATCACGGCCTGGTAGCCGATCATGAACAGCACGAGCAGGAGCTTGACGCCCAACACGTGCGTTCCGGGTTGGGCCCAGAAGCCCGGCCTCACCAGGTCGGCGAGGTGGATGCCGCGGACGGACAGTAGATAGCTGCCGGTGACGACGAGCACACCGAGAGCCGGCCACCCCAGCCCTCCCATGCTCAGGCTCAACTCCCGCAGCCGCTCGCCTTTGGGCGGAGGTCCGATCTTCTTGAGCACCGGGCCCGAGAACAGCGACCAGAAGAACATGTGGCCGAGCCAGATGAAGGCGGCCAGGAGGTGAATCATGAGGACGAGCCGAAAGATCGTCATGTTATAGACTCTCAGAGGAGCACGGATACGCATGCGATCAGGGCGACGAGCACCGCTCCGAGAAGCGTCCCCCGCGGAGAGGGTCGAACCGAGAGCCAGATCTGATCCACCACGAACAGGCCCAGGAGCCCGAGCTTCACGG